>ERZ827423.1865-NODE-1865-length-18831-cov-3.243875_pt1 | contig 18831 bp, 20 predicted proteins | sample MGYA00519775_ERZ827423 | MGnify/ENA primary metagenome ERZ827423 (study PRJEB31778, sample SAMEA3449296) | human gut metagenome | biome: human gut; feature: human-associated habitat; material: faeces | place: United Kingdom | collected 2010/2012 ...
GCCCCATCTGCACAATGGCATTTGCAACACTCACGCTTGCAAGACTGTTCCACGGCTTTAATTGCAGAAGTACACATTCAATCTTTAAACTCGGACTTTTTTCAAATACGGCAAGCATAGGCGCTTTCTTTATCGGAACATTACTGCTCGCTTTTGTATTGTTTGTTCCGTTTATGCAGCCGCTTTTCAGCGTTACCGCACTCACAGGCGCACAGGCAGGCTTTATAGCCCTCCTTGCATTCATCCCGACATTTATAATTCAGTTTGTAAAAGTTATTGTTGAAAATGTGAGAAAGTAAATTTAATAACATTGAACACGGCAGATTGATTTTGTCGTGTTCTTTTACTTTTATCGAATAAAATTCATTGACAAAGAAATAATAATGTAGTACAATGTACTATACAAGGAGGTCAGTATTATGGCATTCTCAATCAGATTAACAGAACAGGAAAAGAAAATAGTAGACAGCTATGCTCGGTTGCACTCAATATCACTCGGAGAGGCTTTTAAACAGGCTTTGTTTGAAAAAATCGAAGAAGAATATGACCTTGCCGTTTTTGATGACGCTTATGATGAATACAAAAAGAGCGGTGAAGAAAGCAGACCAATCTCTGATTTTTGGAAGGAACTTGACATATGAGTTATGTTGTAAGAACCACTCCGAGATTTGAAAAAGAATTTAAAAAACTCGACAGATATACCATGAAGATGATTAAAGCGTGGATTGAAAAGAATTTGTCGGGTTGTGAAAACCCCAGAGTAAAGGGAAAAGCTCTCACGGCAAATCGCAAATGTCAATGGCGGTATCGTATCGGAGATTACAGACTGCTCTGCCTTATAGAAGACGAAGAACTTGTTATTCTTGCTTTGTCTATAGGTCACAGGCGAGAGGTTTATGACAACACTTAAAATTTAAAACACTTAAATAATCAAACTCGGTCATAATCTTTGAATAATTATGACCGAGAATTATTTAATTTGAATTATTTTGATTGAAATTACAAAAATTCCTTGACAAAGTTTGACGGATTTCTTATAATTAAACCATAACATAATGTTTCACAGGGTATTACAGAATATATAAAAAATAAGGTTCAGAAGGGTGACAGAAATTATGAACATTTGGCACGACATTTCTCCGAAGAGAATTACAAAGGACAAGTTTTATGCAGTAATCGAAATTTCAAAGGGCGGCAAAAACAAGTATGAGCTTGACAAAGAAACAGGTATGCTCAAGCTTGACCGTGTGCTTTTTACATCAACTCACTATCCTGCCAACTACGGCTTTATTCCGAGAACCTTTGCAGATGACGGCGATCCGCTTGATGTTCTTGTTTTGTGCAGTGAAACAATTCAGCCGATGACGCTCGTTGAATGCAAGCCTATCGGCGTTCTCAATATGGTTGATAACGACAGCTGTGACGAAAAAATTATTGCAGTTCCCGTTAACGATCCCAACTACAATTGCTACAGCGACATCAGCGAACTTCCGAAACACTATTTTGAAGAAATTCAGCACTTTTTCCAGGTTTACAAAACACTTGAGGCTGACAAGGTTACTTCGGTAACCGAAACTGACGGTGTTGACAAGGCAAAGGAAATCATTGAAAAGGCTATCACAAGCTATATTCGTGATTTTCAGATGGCGTAAATTTATAAAGACTGCAAAACTAAAAGCTTTACCAAAAACGGTAAAGCTTTTTCTTTTGAATGTGTAATTTAATTCTGAAAAGGAATATTAACAAAATTCATTCCTGTATAATAAAAATACGGCGGATTAAAGTTTAAAATCCTTTGCCGAAAAATCAGTCTTAAAAACCGTGACATTCGGCATACGCAACAACGGGTCATACTTGAATGATCTGCATTTTCCGTCCTTGACTTGCTTTGACTTTTTGCAGAACATAATATCATTTTCAATTCCGTTGTATTCGCAATATGAACAGTTGACAGGAATATTCTTGCCAAACAAACTTTTTTTCATAATCAACACCTCTGAATGAATATAGTATATCATTAACTCAGCCGTGTTTCAAGCATAATATTTTGTCGGAAAATATTGACAAAGCAATTAATCGGTTAAAAATAATCTTATTATAAAATATGGAAGGAACACTTATGAAATTTTTTTCAAAAACAATGAAGCTCAACAATATTGATACGGTTCCGTATCTTACATATAATTCTTTATCAGAAATTAGTTTCATCAATCACGCATTCACAACCCGACTCGGCGGTGTGTCAACGGGTGAATTTACATCAATGAATATGGCATTCAACAGAGGTGACAATCCCGACAGCGTAACCGAAAATTACAAAAGATTCTGCAAAAGTGCAGGCTTTGATTATGAAAACCTTGTAGCCTCGGCACAGGATCACCACACGGTTGTAAGAGCCGTAACATCTGCTGAAAAGGGCATAGGCATCTACAAGCCCCGTGATATGGAGAGCGTTGACGCCTTGATTACAAATGAAAAGGGAGTAACCCTCGTAACCTACTATGCCGACTGCACACCCCTGTTTTTTGTCGATACAAAGAATAAGGCAATCGGACTTGCCCATGCCGGATGGAGGGGAACTGTCGGCAGAATAGGGGAAAAGGTTGTTGAGAAAATGACTGAGCTTTACGGTACAAATCCTGCTGATATCAAAGCTGCAATCGGTCCCGCAATTTCAGTTTGTTGCTATGAGGTTGACTACCCATGTGCAGAACATTTTCTGAATCTTGCAGACCTTGACAGCTCAAAGTTTGTTTTTGAAAAAGGAAACGGAAAATATATGGTCGATCTCCTTGAAACCAACCGTCAGATTCTTACTGCTTCAGGTGTAAAGAATGAAAACATAACAGTTTCGGATGTCTGCACCAATTGCAACAGCGACCTCTTATGGAGTCACCGTGCCACCAAAGGTCACAGAGGCACAATGAGTGCGTTTATGTGTATTAAAGAAGATTAAAATTTTTGTTTTTGCAAAGCAAAAGACGGTTATTGACCGCCTTTATCTATCTAGATTTATCTTTCCGTTTTTTGCAAACCATACATCGTTTACCTTAAATTCCTTGCCGTTAAGGTAATTAAGAATGCCTGCATCGGTTTCAAAATTGAATTTAAGCTTATAGCTGTAAAGCGCCTGATACTTAATGCTGTCGGGTGCTTTTTTGCCTTTGCCGTATTTTGTATCGCCCACAAGCGGATGTCCGATTGATGCCATGTGCGCTCTTATCTGATGAGTTCTGCCCGTCAGCAGTTCAACCTCGGCAAGGCTGAATTTGCCGTTGAAGTCAAGAATTTCATATTTTGTCTTAATTTCTTTTGAACCCTCAACCTCATTTTTGAAAACAGTAACCTTGTTTTTACTTTCATTCTTGGTTATATAACCGTGAAGGGTGTCGCTGTCCCTTTTTGGCTTTCCGTATAAAAGGCAGAGATAATATTTTTCAAGCTCTCTTGTCTTCATTTTTGCGTTTAGCATTCTTAGACTTTCGGCATTTTTAGCCGCAATAACAATTCCGCCCGTGTTTCTGTCAATTCTGTTTGCAAGTGCAGGCGCAAAGGCTTTTTCTTCATCGGGATTGTATTCACCTTTGTCATAGAGGTAGTGCTGAACTCTTGCAACAAGTGAATCAAAGTGATAATTCTTGTCAGGGTGTACGATTATGCCCGGCTTTTTATCTATAAGTATAAGGTTTTCATCCTCATAAACAATGTCAAAGGTTTTCGGTGCTTTCATGAACTCATAGCTTTTTTGCTCCGATGCCTCAAAAAATTCGTCCTTAATATAAAAGGTAAGCACATCGCCCTCTTTGAGCATAGTCTGAATATCGCACTTTTTGCCATTTATCTTAATACACTTTTTTCTTATATATTTGTACATAAGCGACTTTGGCAGAGTTTTGAATCTTTTTTGTAAAAATTTATCGAGTCGCTGATTTGCGTCATTCTTTTTAATTTCAAGTGTTCTCATAGTCTGTAAAATTCTCCGTAATTGTTTTCTCAGTTTATCTTATATCAATTTTAAAAATAATTCAACCGCTTTTGCACATAATTTGATTTTGTGTATATTCTGATATAGGGTGATACAGTGAATTGTTACACACAGAGAATAAAATCTGCAGTATGCTTTGGACTGGGACTGCTGTGTGCATCACTTCTGCCGAGTGAATGGGTACTCGTCATTGCGGCAGGCGCACTCGTAGTTGTCAGTATTTGTTGTGTTCGGAGGTAATTATGAAAGTTGTACTTATTGAGAAACCAAAATTCATATCGGCAATTTTGAGAAAAATTTACGGAATCAAAAAGGAAACCAAGCCGGAATAATAGTCATATGTTTGGACACTGTTCCAAAATCTTGCTATTGGTTATAGTTTACAATAAATTCGAGCCAAAGATGTGCATAGTTACAAAAAACTTTGCACATCTTATTTTTTAAAATAAAATTATGATTAATCTTACTGGTAATATTTTTCCGCACTCCCTAATATAATTGAACTATAAAACATAAAGGAGAGAAAAATATGGAGTTTAATCAGGAAAACCGCTCGTTTTGCACGCCGTCGGCTGTGCTTGACACGGTTGCCGAACAGCTTGCAGATGTTGACCTCACTCTGCCCGATTATTGTCCGGATATAGAAAAAATTCTGAAATGTACACTCACACCAAAAATTCAGAGCAGAACCCTTTCGGGAGGTCAGCTTCAGATTGACGGATTTTGTACGGTGAATGTGATGTATGTGGAAAGCATAAAGAAAAGCGTGCGCTGTTGCGAACAAAGCGTGAATTTTTCACAGAACTTTTCGGTAAAAGACGCTCCCGACAATCCGGTTATCATCACAAAAACCAAGCCGGAATACATAAACTGCAGGGCATTAAGCCCCCGCAGACTTGTTATGCACGGAGCGTTTTCATTGTATGCAAAGGTATTTTCAAAAACTCAGACGAGCATTTTCACGCCTTCCGATAATGTTGAAACCGACCGAAAGACCGTTACCTGTGCCGATCTTAAATCGTTCTGCCAGGAGCAGTTTTCTGTTTGCGAAGAAATTTCGGTAGGCGAAAAACCGCAGATTGAATCCGTTCTCCGCAGTGATGTAAGCGTCGGAGTGATTGACGCTAAGGCTGTAACGGGAAAGCTTATGCTCAACGGTGAACTTAATCTCAAGCTTTTGTACCTTTCAAACGCAGAGAGCGGAGAAGTTGAAAAGCTTGACTATCTGTTGCCGTTCAACAAAATTTTAGATTGTGACGGAATTGACGAAAACACAATCAACTGTGTTTCCTGCGATGTTATGTCGTATGATATCAGACTGAAAAACGATATGCTTTCCGAAAAGCCGTCTGTGATACTTGAAGTTAAGCTCTGCGTTACGGAGGAGGGCTATATAACCCGTGAGGAGGAAATTGTATGTGACGCCTACTCAACAGAATTTTCCTCGTTGCCGGAGTTTGAACAATTAAAAATTACGGGCGAGGTTGTTCCGATTAATGAACCTCATATGGAAAAAATGTCCGTTAAGATTGATGACGGAAAAATCTCACGAATTCTCGATATTTTCACAGAACAAATAACTGCCGAGGCTTCACACGATGACAGAGGTATTGTTATAGGCGGAAAAATCAACATATGCATATTGGCACTTAACGGGGAAGATATGCCTGTGTTTATTGAGCGTTCAGCCGATTATGAGCATATTATTCCGCAGACAGACTGCACCTGTGCCAAAATTTTCGGTACAAGGACAGCAAGTATAAGCTACAGACTTGCCGAGGATGATGTCATAGAAATTCGTTGTGAGCTGAAAATCTGCGGTGCTGTTTTTTCGGAAAACAGAGTAAACACCGTAAAAAATGTAAATGTTTTTGAGGATAAACCTATACCTCCCGAAAATTGTGCGCTGACATTATACTTTGCCGACAAGGGAGAAAAGCTCTGGGATATTGCTAAATCCCACAACACAAAGCTTGATTTGCTGCTTTCGGAAAATTCGGCTGAAAATCAGGTGCTTGACGCACCTAAAATGCTGTTGATTCCGAGAATATAGGGAGGTATAAAAAATGGAAGAGAGAAATGTTTATCAGGATATTTCCCGAAGAACCGACGGCGATGTCTACATCGGAGTAGTCGGTCCCGTCAGAACGGGAAAATCAACATTTATAAAAAGGTTTATGGATTCGCTTGTCCTGCCCAATATCCGTGACGAGGCAGTTTACAGGCGTACCGTTGACGAACTTCCTCAATCTGCGGCAGGAAGAACCATAATGACCACAGAACCCAAATTTATTCCCGAGGAATCCGTTGAAATCAATCTCGGAGGCAACACAACCTTCAATGTGAGAATGATTGACTGCGTAGGCTATATTGTAAACAGCGCAATCGGTTACAGCGAAGAGGACGAACCGAGAATGGTAAAAACTCCGTGGTCAAACGAGGCGATTCCTTTTGATGACGCCGCAGAAATAGGCACTAAAAAGGTAATTACCGACCATTCAACAATCGGTCTTGTTATCACTACTGACGGAACAATCAGCGATATTCCGAGAGAAGATTATATTGAAAGTGAAAAAAGAGTAATTAATGAGCTGAAAGCAATCAATAAACCGTTCATTATACTTCTCAATTCAGTTGATCCTACGGCAGATGAAACAATTCGCCTGTCAAACGAAATGACCGCCGAATACAAGGTTCCCGTAATTCCCGTTAGCTGTATGGAGCTTGACGAAACCGAAATCAAAAGGATACTTGCACAGCTTTTGTTTGAATTTCCAATCCGTGAAATCAAGGTTGACATTCCAAAATGGGTTGTAAAGCTCGATAAAGACCATTGGCTGAAATCGGTTGTATTTGATTCAATAAAGAAAAATGCCGCAAAAATTGAGAAAATCAGGCAAATTCAGCAGATAATCTCTGATATTGAGCAATGCGAGTACATCACATCTGCAAAGGTTACGAGTCTTGACCTCGGCAAAGGATATGCGGAGATGGCCGTATCTATCGAAAGCGAACTTTTCTACAAGGTTATCTCGGAAGAAACAGGGCTTGATATAACCGAGGAGTACGAACTTCTGAACTGCATAAAAACTCTTTCGCAAAAACAAAAAGAATTCGACAAGATTGCACAGGCTTATGAACAGGTTCAGGAAACGGGCTACGGAATTGTTATGCCGACAATTGACGAACTTACCCTTGATGAACCGCAGATTATTAAGCAGAGCGGAAAATACGGTATCAAGCTGAGAGCAAGCGCACCGTCAATTCATATGATGAAGATTTTTACGCAGACGGAGGTAACTCCGATTGTCGGTTCGGAACAGCAGTCCGAAGAGCTTGTGTCTTACCTTCTCAGAGAATTTGACGAAAATCCGGAAAAAATCTGGGAGAGTAACATATTCGGAAAATCAGTTCACGAACTCGTTAACGAGGGACTTCACAACAAACTGTACAGAATGCCTGCCGATGCCAGAAGGCGGATAGGGGAGACAGTTGAAAAAATTATCAATGACGGCTGTAACGGATTAATATGTATAATTCTGTAACGACAAATAACGATAAAATCGCAAAGCTTTAATTCACAAATAAACAGGTTCACAAATAAATAAATTGGTAATATCGCCAAAAAATTATTCGCCCCATATTTGTTATTGAAAATGTTTCGGGAATAAAGTATAATATTCCTATATGCAAATGACAAATATGGGGGTTGTTTTATGAATCTTTCCGATGTAGCTTTATTGGCTAAAGAGGAGCTTTCCCTTGCCGAAAAAGGTATTGCCTCTGCAAAAGTTGTTCTTACAGGTTTTGTTGTTGTATTCGCAATGCTGATTCTCTTGATTTTCATAATCAAGATTTACGGCGCAATCATTCAGAAAGCTCAAAATGCCGGCAAAAAGAGCAAAGAGAAAAAGGCTGAAACCGTAGCAGAAACTCCTGCTCCCGTTGTTGCCGCTCCTGTTGCTCCTGCTCAGACAGACGGTGTTTCCGATGAGGTTGTTGCCGTAATTTCCGCAGCGGTTGCCACAATGTACGGCTCTTCCGAAAAAGCAAGAATCAAGAGTATTAAAAAGTCATCAGACGGCGGTCGTTCCGCATGGGCAAAAGCCGGTGTACTTGATAATACCCGCCCGTTTTAAGGCAAAGTTTTAAGGGAAAGGATGTTATCTAATGGAAATTTTACAAGGCTTTGTAGATGCCGTTGTCGGTATCTTTGAAGACTCGGGTCTGTTAACTCTTAACTGGCAGAACTATGTAATGATTGGTATTTCAATCGTTTTGCTTTACCTTGCAATCAAAAAGCAGTATGAGCCGCTTTTGCTCCTTCCTATCGCATTCGGTATGCTGCTTGTTAATCTTTATCCGAGCATTATGGCTCCGCCTACAACACAGCTTTTGACAGAGGCTCAATGTACCGCACAGAATATTGCGGTGTCGGGACACGCCAAAACGGTGATTGACGGAGTAACTTATATTGAGAATCCGACATACGGCGGACTTCTTTATTACCTCTATCAGGGTGTTAAGCTCGGCATTTATCCGCCTCTTATCTTCCTCGGCATCGGTTGCATGACCGACTTTGGTCCGCTCATCTCTAACCCGAAGAGCCTTATCCTCGGTGCTGCCGCACAGATTGGTATCTTTTTAACATTTACAGGTGCTATTTTCCTCGGATTTACAGAGGCAGAGGCAGGTGCTATCGGTATTATCGGCGGTGCCGACGGTCCTACGGCTATTTATGTAACAACAAAACTTGCTCCGCATCTTCTCGGTTCAATCGCAATTGCCGCATATTCATATATGGCTCTTGTGCCGATTATTCAGCCGCCTATTATGAAGGCGCTCACAACCAAAAAAGAGCGTTCGGTAGTTATGGAACAGCTTCGTCCCGTTTCAAAGCTTGAGAAGATTATGTTCCCGGTAATTGTTGTTATTATCATCGCAATCTTCCTTCCCGACGCAGCTCCGCTCGTTGGTATGCTTATGCTCGGTAACCTCTTTAAGGAGTCCGGCGTTGTTGAAAGACTCAGCAAAACAGCTCAGAACGAGCTTATGAATATTATCACAATCTTCCTTGGTACAACTGTAGGTGCAACCGCATCCGGTCAGAACTTCCTTACTTTTGACACAATCAAGATTATCGTTCTCGGTCTTCTTGCGTTCTGTATGGGTACTGCATTCGGTGTACTTTTCGGTAAGATTATGTACAAGGCAACAGGCGGTAAGGTTAACCCGCTCATCGGTTCAGCAGGCGTATCCGCCGTTCCGATGGCTGCCCGTGTATCTCAGAAGGTTGGTCAGGCTGAAAATCCCGGCAACTTCCTCCTCATGCACGCTATGGGCCCGAATGTTGCAGGTGTAATCGGTTCAGCAGTTGCAGCCGGCGTACTTCTTAATGTTGTAGGCTGATAACCGTAACTTAATAAACTATGATAAAGGAAGTCTTTACGGCTTCCTTTATTTTTGCTGTTAAAGAATCCGACAATGAAAAATTTGTATAATATTAAATAAATTATTTCAATCAATATTTTATGATAGAATTATTGCTGAGAATACATAAGATATAATGAAATATGAATATGTAAATCAGTGCCGTAAAAACACCTTTTTTGCTTTACGGTATGTTTTCTTAATACTTAATACGAATTAAAGGGGCTATATAAATGGCAAAGAATGTAACCATTCAGCGAATTGTCGGCGTCCTTTTGCACAGAATCAAGTTTATTATTCTTGCTACTGTTGTAATGGGACTGCTGTTCTTTATGTATTCACGCTTTGTAATTGCGCCGATGTACAGCACATCTACCATGATTTATGTACAGAACTACAGTTCGTCACAGCGAGCAAATGCCAATGCCGACACCAAGAGTACGACACCTAAAAAGGCTGACGATGATACTGCCAAAAAGACAACCAATGAGGAGAACCAGAAGATATATCCTGCTGATATTTCCGCCTCTGCAAATCTTGCTGAAATCTGCGTTACACTCTTTAAAAATTCCGATGAGATGACAGCACTCTATGACGGTTGCACGGTTAATGTTGATGTAACCGACGGTACTTTCTTTATCACAATTACAGTGGACGGTACAGACGCACAGAAGTGTGCCAATGTTGCCAATCAGCTTGCCGAAAAAGCGGCTGAGGTTTATAATTCAAAATTCAGCTACGGTCAGATCGGAACACTTCGTCAGGCGAAGGTTCCTTCGGCTCCGTATGCACCGAGTAACACAAAGAATATGCTTATAGGCGCGGCAATCGGATTAATTGCTTCCTGCCTTATTTCTATTCTTATTGAACTTATCGACACAACAATCAAGTCTGAGGACGATATTCAGGATATCTACGGTATTCCTATATTTGCCGAAATTCCCGACTTTGAGAACCAGGGTTAAGGAGGAACTATGGCTTCTGATTTTAAATTATTTAAAAAGAAAGACGATAAAAAAAATAACGGACAGAATTTTTCTCTTTCCGATAAGAGCAAGTTTGCAATTGTTGAGTCGTATAAGGCTGCAAGAACTAATATTATGTTCTCGCTTTCCGCAAAAGAAAAAAATGCTTTGCCGTAACCAGTTACTCAAAGGGTGAGGGCAAGAGCACCGTTTCCGCAAATCTTGCAATTTCCTTTTCAAAAATGGAAAAAAGAGTTCTCCTTATCGACTGCGACCTTCGCCGTCCTAATGTTCACAACATTTTTAAGCTTGACAATAAAAAGGGACTTACCAATGTAATCGGTAAAATGATTGAAATTGACGAGGCTGTTAAGCATGATGTTCTTCCGAATCTTGACATTCTTCCGGCAGGTACGGTTGCGCCAAACCCCTCTGAGCTTATGTGCAGTACCAGATTTCAGGAACTTTATGAGCAGTTTGTCAGAGATTATGATTATGTAATTTTTGATACGCCTCCTATCGGTGTGGTTGCCGATGCTCTGCTTCTCAAGGATATGATTGCCGGCTTTATTGTAGTTGTTCGTGAACGCTCAACAACTCATGGTGACCTTCAGCACCTTCTTGACAGCGTAAAGCTTGCCGATTCAACTGTACTCGGTCTGATTGAGGTAGGTTGTACTTATGATTCAAAGAGAAGAAAGAAAGGTTATTACTACTACCAGTATTATTAATCCCAATTTTGTGCTTTGGCACAAAACTACACATTCTCAATAAAAATAACACAAAATCACAGACTTGCAAACTTTCACCAAAAATGACTGTTGCAGGTCTGTTCTTTTTTGTGAAAATAAAAATGCAAGATTGCAAAAAACATCTTGCATTTCTTGGGCGAATAGAGTAAAATATATTAGAAATTTAAATTGCATTTGCAATAATATTTTAAGGAGTTATTCAAAATGGGTTATCTTGAACTGAGTAAGCAGGAACTTGAAAAAGAGTATGGCAATCTCGCAAAGAGATTTGAGGAGATTAAAGGTATGGGACTTAACCTCAATATGGCAAGAGGTAAGCCCAGCAAAGAACAGCTTGATTTTTCCTTACCTATGCTCGATACAATCAACAGCAAATCCGATTTTATCGGTGAGGATAAGATGGATTGCCGCAACTACGGACTTCTCAACGGTATTACAGAGTGCAGAAAGCTTTTTGCGGATATTCTCGGTGTAGATGCAGAGAATGTTATTGTAGGCGGTTCTTCAAGCCTTAATATGATGTTTGATACAATTTCATGCTTTATGACAGCTCCCGCTGTTGAGGGCTGCAAACCATGGTATGAAGTAAAGAACAGAAAATTCCTCTGTCCGGTACCGGGTTATGACCGTCATTTCGGCATTACTCAGTATTACGGCTTTGAGCTTATTCCGATTCCGATGGACGACAACGGTCCCGATATGGATATGGTTGAAAGACTCGTTTCTGAGGATGACTCAATCAAGGGTATTTGGTGCGTTCCGAAATATTCAAACCCTGCCGGCACCACATACAGCGATGAGGTTGTTAAGCGTTTTGCCGCTTTAAAGCCTGCCGCTAAGGATTTCAGAATTATGTGGGATAATGCTTACTGCATCCATGAAATCAGCGACACACCTGATGTTTTGCTCAACATTATGGATGAATGCAAAAAGACAGGTAATGAAGACCTCCCGATTCTTTTCTGCTCAACATCAAAGATTACTTTCCCCGGTGCAGGCGTAGCCGCAATGGCTGCATCTGAGAACAACCTCAAGGTTCTCCGTGAAAAATATAACTACGAAATCATCAGCTATGATAAGCTTAATATGCTCCGTCATGTAAGATTCTTCAAGGACTATGACGGCGTGCTTAAACATATGGAAAAGCACAAGTCTGTCCTTAAACCAAAATTCGAGATTGTTCTTGATACTCTCGACAAAGAACTTGCGCCTTCTGATATCGCATCATGGAAAAAGCCGCACGGCGGTTACTTTGTAAGCGTTGATGTTTTTGAAGGCACGGCAAAGAGAACAGTCGCTCTCTGTAAGGAGGCAGGAGTTGTTCTTACAGGTGCAGGTGCAACATATCCGCTCGGAATTGATCCAAAGGATTCCAACATCAGAATTGCACCGACCTTCCCTCCGAACCACGAGCTTGAAGTTGCTATGGATGTTTTTTGTATCTGTGCAAGGCTTGCGGCTTGCGAAAAGATTCTGAACAAGTAATCAACATTTGAAAATTTGGTTTGTCAGGTGGATTTTGGAAGAATTTTGTATGCAGTTTATGACATTAGAATGTATTTTTTGATAAATTCAATTCTTTTTTTATTAAATATTTCCGTATCCATTGACATTTTCCTAAAAAAATTCTATAATAACTCTGTTACGGTCTGTGATTGGATGTTCGTGACAGAGTTATTTTGACTTTTGAGCAAAATAAAATCACAGCCAATTATTTAACGGAGGTTTCAAAGGCATGAAAAGAGTTCCAAAGCCTGTATTCTTTGTCGTAGCTTTGCTGATACTTGCCTTTTCGTTTACTGCGATTTTTGGTATTTCCTACTACACCGGCGATAACAAAACAACAGTATTAAAGGGCATCAGCGATATACGATGGGGAATTGACATCCGTGGCGGTGTTGAAGCAACATTCAAACCGGCAGGAGATGTTGACGCAACTGACGAGCAGCTTGAGTCTGCAAAGTCAATCATTGAATTAAGAATGGTATCTCAGGGTATCACAGATTATGAGCTTTATGCGGATGCAAAAAGCGACAGAATCATTGTTCGTTTCCCATGGAAGGAAGATTCCGACCAGAACGCAATTGAGGCAATCGAAGAGATTTCTTCAACGGCACAGCTTACTTTCCGTCCCGGAAAGGAATATTCAACAACAGATGTTGATTCAAACGGCGAGTATGTTTACAAAACTCCTTCGGGCGACACAGCTAAGACAATCCTTATGGACGGTTCTTATGTTGAAAGTGCAACAGCAGGTATGACAACAGATCAGTCAACCGGTAAGAATTCATATGTTGTACAGCTCAAGCTCAAGAGTGACGGTGACAAGAACGGTAAAGAGCTTTTCGGTAACATCACCAAAGAATATCTCAACCAGACAGTATCAATCTGGATGGATGATATTATGCTTTCGGCTCCGACCGTAAATGCAGAGATTACAGACGGCAACGCTGTTATTTCAGGTGACTTTACAGCTAAAGAGGCTCAGGACCTTGCATCAAAAATTAATGCAGGTGCTCTTCCGTTCCAGCTTGAAACATCAAACTACGGCACAATCAGCGCAACGCTCGGTGAGAACTCACTTGTTGCAATGGCATATGCGGGTGTTATCGCATTTATCATTATTGCAATCATTATGATTCTCTTCTACCGTTTGCCCGGTTTTGTTGCAGTTATCTCACTTCTCGGTCAGATGGGTCTTGCCATTGCGGCTGTATCAGGTTACTTCCCTGTATTCTCATCGTTCACAATGACGCTCCCAGGTATTGCGGGTCTTATCCTTTCAATCGGTATGGGCGTTGACTGTAATGTTATTACTGCTGAGCGTATCAAGGAAGAACTTAAGGCAGGAAGAACTCTTGACGGTGCTCTTGAAAGGGGTACAAAGAATTCACTTTCCGCTATCGTTGACGGTAATATGACCGTTATTATCGTATCAATTATCCTTATGCTTGTATTTGGTCCTGCAAATATTCTCTCAATCATCTTCGGTGAGTCTACAACAGGTACTATCTACTCATTCGGTTACACACTTCTTGTCGGCGTAATCGCTAACTTTATCATGGGTGTATTCTGTACAAGAATTATGCTCAGAAGTGTTGCAGGCTTTAAGTTCCTGCGTAAAAAATGGTTGTTTGGAGGTGCTAAGAATGACTGATAAAACTCAGACAAAGGCAGTTTCAAATGCCCCCCTTACAGATGAGGAATTTGCCGAAAAGTATAACAGAGGCCACAAGATTATTGACTTTGTAGGTCACAAAAAGATTTTCTTCGGAATTTCTCTTGCAATTATTATTATCGGTATCGTATGTAACTTTATTTTCGGTACACAGCTTGACATTCAGTTCTCTGGCGGTGCAACTCTTAAATTCAGCTACAGCGGTGAAATCAATCAGTCTGAACTTACTGATTTTATTCAGGTTGAAACAACAGAGGACAGAATCACTACTACATATGCTCAGGATCTTATGGGTGACAGCGGCACAACGGTAACAGTTCAGTTCTCGGGTAACGATTCAATCAAAACCGATATTCAGAAGAACCTTGAATCAGACCTTCAGAAGAAGTATCCGGACAATAACTTCAAATGTCTTGAATCAAATTCAGTTGATGCTTCAATGGGTTTCAGCTTCCTTCTCAAGTGTCTTACTGCTGTTGCAATTGCAGCCGTGCTTATGGTTCTTTATGTAACAATCAGATTTAAGAAAATCGGCGGTCTTTCGGCAGGTGTTATGGCTCTCGTAGCCCTCTTCCACGATGTTGCAATGATTTACTTTATGTATGTAATCTTCCAGATGCCGATTGACGCAAGCTTCATCGCAGTTGTTCTTATGATTCTCGGTTATTCGCTTAACGATACAATTGTTATCTATGACCGTGTTCGTGAGGAAAAGAAGCTTGTCGGAAGCAAAACAGATGTTGGCAAGATATTTAACCTCAGCTGCACAAAGTGTATTAAGAGAACAATTATGACTTCTGTAACAACACTTTCGGCTATTCTTGTTGTTTATGTTGTTGCCTGTGCGTTCAATATCACATCTGTTCAGGGCTTTGCTCTTCCGATGATTATCGGTATCATATCAGGTTGTTATTCTTCAATCTGTATCGCAGGTCCGCTTTGGGTTATGTGGCAGCGTCATAAAAAGGCAAAGAAGCTTGCCGCTAAAGCTGCATAAAACAGCTTTCGGATAAATTTATCCGATTCTGCAAATAATTATAAAGGGGTTGCATAAAGATGTTTTATGCAATCCCTTTTGTGTATTAAGACTTTTTAAGCGTTATTTGGAGTGATATATGAAAAAACTTGTTTCAATTTTTCTTTCTGCCGTGATAATTTGCGGCTTGTTATTAATTTCCGCTTGTGACAGAACTGAAGATGTCGGGAAATCTGACGGTAAAATCAGCGTTGTAACAACGATTTTTCCTTACTATGATTTTGTAAGACAGCTTGCAGGCGATAAAGTTGATATTCGCCTGTTGCTTTCGCCCGGAAGCGATCCGCACAGTTATGAACCCAAACCGTCAGATATTACAGCAATTGAAAATTGCGATATTTTTATCTGCAACGGCGGTGAAAGCGACGAATGGGTTGATGGAGTTCTTTCGTCAATTGAAAACAAAGATGTAAAAGTGATGAAGATGATTGAGTATGTTCCTCTCAGACATGAACAGTCTATGGATCATGACCATGAACACGACAGTCATGAAGATATGGATGATGAAGGTCACGATCACGAAGAAGGGGAGGAGTATGACGAGCATGTCTGGACTTCAATCAGAAATGCGGAGCGTATGTCTGCCTCAATCGCAGATGAGTTGATGTCAGTTGACAGTAAAAATTCTAAATATTACAATGACAGAAAAACAAATTACATTTCACAGCTTGACAGCCTTGATAAGAAATTTACCGAAGTTGCAAATAACAAAAAGCGTGATACGCTTGTTTTCGGCGACAGATTTCCGTTTCTGTATTTTGTAAGCGACTACAACCTTGGATATGAATGTGCATTCCCGGGTTGCAGTCATGAAACCGAGCCGAGTACGGCCGTTGTTTCTCATCTGATTGATTTTACAAGAGAACACGATATACCCGTTGTATTCTATCTTGAGCTTTCAAGCGGCAAAATTGCTCGGATTATCTCTGAAGATTCTTCTGCAAAGACGATGCAGTTTTCTTCATGTCACAATGTCACAAAGGATGATTTTGAAAACGGCGCAACTTATATTTCTGTTATGGAACAAAATCTTGAAGCATTAAAGGAGGCGTTATACTGATGTCGCTTATTAAAATTGAAAATGCCTCGCTCGGTTATGAAGGCAAAACCGTTGTCAATGATATTTCGGTTGATATAAAAGAAAAGGATTATATCTGCATAGTCGGTGAAAACGGTTCGGGCAAAACTACTCTCATGAAAGCACTTCTCGGACTTTTAAAGCCATTGAGCGGTTCGATTACCTATAGTGACGGACTAAAACAGAATGAAATCGGCTATCTTCCGCAGTCAAGCGATATTCAGCGTGACTTTCCTGCGTCGGTGCAAGAGGTGGTGCTTTCGGGCTGTCTTAATAAAAAACACACCTTTTTCTATTCAAAGGAGCAGAAAAAAACTGCCGCCGAGAATATGAAGCTCACGGGCATTTATGATTTACGCAAAAAATGTTTCAGAGAGCTTTCGGGCGGTCAGCGACAGCGTGTTATGCTCGCCCGAGCATTGTGTGCAACTCACAAACTGATTATTCTTGACGAGCCTGTAACGGGACTTGATCCGATGGCAATGGCTGATATGTACGCTCTCATCAAAAAGTTGAATGAAAGCGGAATCACAATTATTATGGTTTCTCACGATGTGAATTCAGCCGTGAGCAATGCCTCAAAAATTCTGCACCTTGCAAAGAATTGGTATTTCTACGGTACGGCACATCAGTATCTGCATTCGGATGCCGGCAAACGCTTTATTCTCAGCGATTGCCCGTGTGATGAATGTCAGCACAGAGTTCACGGAGGTGCTAAAAATGTTTGATATGATTTTTGAAATGTTTTCATACAATTTTATAGTCAGAGCATTCATTGTCGGCACGCTTGTTTCTTTGTGTGCGGCACTGCTTGGTGTTACGCTCGTTCTCAAACGGTATTCAATGATCGGTGACGGATTATCTCATGTGGGCTTTGGTGCGCTTGCAGTTGCGGCGGCACTAAATCTTGCACCGCTTGAAGTTGCTGTTCCTGTAATCATTATTGCGGCATTCCTGCTGTTAAGACTTTCCGAGAACAGTAAAATCAACGGCGATGCGGCAATCGCAATAATTTCAAGTACGGCACTTGCAATAGGTGTTGTATTTGTCAGTGTATCGGGCGTAAATACCGACCTCAACTCATACCTTTTCGGCAGTATTCTTGCCACTACAACAGCCGACGCAATTATGTGCGGAATCCTTGCACTTGTTGTAATCGTAATATTCATCTTGTTCTACAATAAAATATTCGCCGTAACCTTTGATGAAAATTTTGCAAGAGCGACTGGAACGAAGGCTGGACTTTACAATCTATTGATTGCTATCATCGTTGCAGTCATCATCGTGCTTGCTATGAATCTTGTCGGTTCGCTGTTGATTTCTGCACTGGTAATTTTTCCTGCACTGTCAGCTATGCGAATATTTAAGAGTTTCCGCAGCGTGACTGTCTGTGCCGCAGTTTTGTCGGTTGTATGTTCGCTTATCGGTATTCTGGCATCTATCCTCGCCGGTACGCCGGTAGGCTCGACAATCGTCGCCGTTCAAATTGGCGCATTTGGCTTGACATGGATTATAGGCACAATTATTGGAGGTGTCAGAAAATGAAAAAGCTATTTCACTTGTTACTTATAGCCGCTTTGATTGTATCGCTTTCTGCTTGCGGCAATAATGAAACCCCGCAAAACACGCAGAAACCGACAACTTCCAGCGGCAATACACAAAATTCAACTACTATGAATGAGACACAGATGCCAAGCTCGCCACCTCAGATATCTGATGACCCTTCAAAACAACAACCATCTAATAATCTTGATGTGGATTTGACGAAGCTCAGCAGTACAATGGTTTATTCCGAGGTTTACAATATGATGTATACACCCGATGATTATGTTGGTAAAACCATTAAAATGAAGGGGCAATTTTCATATTACGAAGACCCTGATACAAAAACCCAATACTTTGCCTGTATCATTGCCGATGCGACGGCTTGCTGCTCGCAGGGATTGGAGTTTATTCTGACAGGCGAACATACTTATCCAAACGATTACCCTGAGCCGGGGGCGGAAATAACTGTGACAGGTACTTTTGAACTCTATACAGAAAACGGATTTCAGTATTGCAGACTGAAAGACGCCACTATGGAATGAATGATTGCTAATTGTCCCAATAGGAGGTGTAACTATGGATGAAAAGAATTCGTCCGTTTGGCTTCGTTGCCCTAAATGCGGGAGCAAGACAAGAGATAAAATTCTACCACAAACGATTATGATAAACTACCCGCTTTATTGTCCAAAATGCAAGCGAGAATTGCTTGTCAGTGTGAAAAATCTGAGTATTACAATTATTAAGGAGCCAGACGCATAGACGCAGGGCCGACAAACTTGTGAAAAATCACAGTTTGTCGGCTCTGTTCTTTTATACAGAAAGGGAAGGACAAGCCCGCCGAATAAAAAAAACGAAGTTCGGC
>ERZ827423.1878-NODE-1878-length-18704-cov-2.962733_pt1 | contig 18704 bp, 15 predicted proteins | sample MGYA00519775_ERZ827423 | MGnify/ENA primary metagenome ERZ827423 (study PRJEB31778, sample SAMEA3449296) | human gut metagenome | biome: human gut; feature: human-associated habitat; material: faeces | place: United Kingdom | collected 2010/2012 ...
CCACATTATAAAAACCCGCATATTTTCTATTTTCATACTGTTTCTGCACGATCATCAAATATGCGGCCAATGGTTCCAGGACATGCTGATAAGGCCGTGTCGAATGGGGATTTCGAACAATAATATCCTCCCCTTTCTGCACCGCCCGTATACAATCCGGAATAATACGGTCATTGGCAAAATCGCCGCCGCCAATCACATTACCTGCTCTTGCCGTTGACACTGCCACGTCCATTTCGTTAAAAAACGAATTAATGTAACTATGTGTAACAAGTTCGGAGCAGGATTTACTGTTACTATAAGGGTCATAGCCATCTAACGGGTCATTCTCACGGTATCCCCATTCCCACTCATTATTATGATACACCTTATCTGTAGTGACATTTAAAAAAGATTTTACACACGGATTCAAGCGAACACACTCACATATATTGACCGTGCCCATTACATTTGTTTCATATGTATAAACTGGATTTTTATAAGAGTCCCGAACAATGGGCTGAGCCGCCAAATGCATCACAATTTCTGGCTGGTACTCCGCAAAAACATTTTCTAAATGTTTTAAATCTCGAATATCACCAATAATTGAATGCATCCTATGCTTTAAATCAATTAATTCAAATAAGCTCGGTTCCGTTGGAGGATTTAATGCGTATCCCACAACATCAGCGCCTGCATTCACCAGCATTTTACACAACCATGCTCCTTTAAACCCTGTATGTCCAGTCACCAATACTGTTTTTCCTTTAAAGAATTCCATACCCATTATATCAGTCCCACACTTTCCATGGTGCTTTTCCAGATGCCCACATTTCTTCCAGCATTTCCATCTCGCGTTTCGTATCCATACACTGCCAAAATCCATTATGCTTATATGCATCTAACTGATTATTTTCCGCTAATCTTCTCAATGGCTCTTGTTCAAATACTGTACTGTCACCATCGATGTAATCAAAAATCTCAGGTTCTAACACCATGTAGCCTGCATTAATTCGACTACCATCTGCCATTGATTTCTCACGAAACGCTTTAATCGAGCAATCATCACGATCAATATCTAGTACACCAAATCGCTGCCCTACATGAACCGCTGTTAATGTTGCTATTTTTTTATTTTTTTTATGAAAAGAAATCAATTCATTGATATTAATATCTGCAACACCATCTCCATATGTCATGAGAAACGCTTCATTTCCTACATACTTCTTTATACGTTTAATACGACCACCCGTCATTGTGTTTAATCCGGTATCAACCAGCGTCACCTTCCAAGGTTCAGACACATTACTATGGACAATCATTTTATTCTCATGCCCAAAATCAAATGTTACATCACTGTTATACAGATAGTAATCTGCAAAATATTCTTTAATCATATGTTGTTTATATCCGCAACATATAATGAAATCGTTATGACCATAATGACTGTATTCTTTCATGATATGCCACAAAATTGGCTTCTCTCCAATTTCAATCATTGGCTTTGGCTTCAAATGACTCTCTTCACTAATTCTTGTTCCAAATCCACCTGCTAATATAACAACTTTCATTGTTGCACCTCTTTACTTTCATCCTCTGTTTTCTGTATTTTAAATATATTATTTGCAATATGATTTCCTAATATTAGCTCTATAAAATATCGCCCATGTATCTTTAAATACTTTTAGTATATCCTTCAATTTAATACGCCCCATTCCTTTTCCCCGGCGGAATACTAATTTCACAGGCATCTCCATGATTCGATATTTTCTACAATTTAGTGCCACCAATATCTCAATATCATATGCAAATCCCTGAGTTCTAATTAACGGCATAATCGCTTTTAAAGCATCAGCCTTAAAAACCTTAAGCCCAGTCTGTGTATCTTTAACCCCCAACCTGAAAAGTACCTTCAACATACAATAGTATCCATAACTAATAATTTTTCGAATTAATGGATATTCTAGTTTTGATTCTTTATGCATTTTCGACCCAATGACAACATCCGCCTTGTCATTTATCAATGGTATCATATATTGTTCAATCTGTGACGGAGGTATGTCCAAATCCGAATCAAGAAAAGCAATAAAATCGCCCGTTGCCTTAGACACACCACATTTAATGGCATTTCCTTTACCACGATTCTTTTTATAACTTACTATATGAATGTGGGTATCATTTTTCATACAACGTATAATTTCTGATTTTGTATCATCCTGACTACCATCATTAACCGCAATAATTTCATATCGCCTCATAAACTTAGAAATAGTAAGCGAAACTGTCTGTAAATTTTGATAAATATTTTCCCCTTCATTATACGCCGGCATTACAATTGATAACTTTTTTTCTGTATTAAGCATATTACTTTCCTCTCTTTATTTTATTGTAAAATTCCAACTCGATATCCATCAACAATATACAAAGTCAGTCCTAACTCTTTTGCCCGATTATCGGTATCCAAAATATACATATTTTTTTCTCCATCATTACCATTTATCAAATCTTCAATATATTGATTATCGTTCAATGCTATTTTTTCAAAATCTAATCTGGCTACCGGAAAGTAATTTATTGTCATGCCATGATCTACAGCAAAGTTACCCATCTCGTAAGAACCTTCTATGCCACGCTCCCCTTGTACTGTGCTATAAGGTAAAATAATTAAATGTTCTTTACCCTCTGCCAGTTGTTCCCATTGGTCTGACATCATGGAATTTATTTGACTTGATGTAGATAACATCACTTTTTTTGACTCAATTATCCACCGCATATCCGCTAACTGCAAAGCCAAAGCTCCTGCCACACAAACATATGCCACCTTTTTCATTGAATATCGACAAACAGTCATAACACAGTATAGCATAATTATATATCCCACGCACCAGATAAATCTTCCAGAAGCACGAAATGTCGACAGAATTCTTAAAATCACCTCCGGATAATGAATCCTCATTATTGTTTTAGTACCGAATACAATTTCCGGACTCCATGCTAAAATAAGAAAAATAAAAAGTACTACGACCATACTGCATCCAAATGCCATCTGCGTTCTTCTAATTTCTTTTTCGAAGTTTTGTTCAATACCCTTTCTACACCGAATTTTATATACAATGTAAATTCCTAAAGCGCATCCCAAAAGGAATAGTATCCCTAAACCCAAATATCCAAAGCCTTCATCCTGACCAGGTCTAATAGGAAGTGTTTTTAAATACCGAGCATAGTTGTTTGGATTAAATAGACTATTCAAATTGGCACTATACACTCCCAGTCCGCTATCGTTATAGTCACCCGATTTTGAAAATGCTCCTACAGCATACAATACAATCAAATCTGCAACTACTGTCATCGGGGCAAAAACCAGATCTTCCTTCCACCCGCTGTTCTCAAACAAATCCTGAAGGCAAAAACCAAACATAAAAACCATAATCATGGGAATAAAATAAATATGTACCAGTGAACCAATGATGAGCAGTCCAGTCCACGCACCTAATTTCCTTCGAAAAGTTGAAAAAAATGGTTTATATATCCATATTCCTATGGCTAATAAAATAATCCAGTGACCAGCCAGTGCTGTATGTCCATACATTCTCTGAAACACATATGGAGAAAGACAGAAAAACCCTGAACCAATCCAACACAACCAACAGCTTTCCGTACTTTTCCGAACAATAACTGCAGAAATTCCCCCAACCAAAAGATAGGTCACTATCCCCCAAATTCCAAAATACTGAAAAGTTTCCGGTAATATAGGCGATAAAATCTTGAAAAAAATAGCAAATAATGGTATAGAATCCGTAAAAACAATACATGATGTATCCGGATAAATAATACCATCAATTTGTCCAATTGGAAAATGCCATGCTGATGCTCGGTAAAATTTCCAGCCAATATAATGCTGAGATATATCCTGGCCAGTAAACAACCATGAATCATTCGTCACATCAAGAATTTTCCACCCATAACATGCTAAAAATACAATAATTCCAATCAAACTTCCCACACAAAATATTTTAATTATCTCTTTTTTTGTTATATTTTGATAAATACTGTCTGCACGATTATTCATTATCATATAATCCTTCAAAAAATTCAATGTATTTTCTTGTTACAATATCCCAGTCAAAATTCTCCAAGACAAATTTTCGCCCATTTTTGCCCATTTGATCCGCCGTTTCCGGATGATTAATCAAATAATTGACCTGCTCCTGAAACTCAAAATAATTGTCAAAATAGAATCCGCCCTGAGATGCTACGGCAAAATGTTTTGTCACATCGCAGCCAGCATGTACCAATACCGGCCGTCGGCACAGCCAGCTCTCCATGATAACGAAGGAAAAACTTTCATGCTTTGACGGTTGGCATAATGTCAGCGCAGCGCCATAAGCATCGTATTTATCCTGAATAGATACGAACCCAAGATCGTACACCTCGCCTTTAAGAGTTCTCGGAATATTAACTTTTCCACCGCCAATCAAAACCAGCTTGAGATTGTTTTTATTTCGTTTCTTGTATTCCTGAAAATACCGGATCAATGTGTAAATATTTTTTCCTACATCTTTTCGCCCGGCATAAAGGATAAATGGATCCTGTATATCAAACTTTGCCCGAAACCTTTCAACATCATAGTTCAAAGAAATATCCAACCCCAACCCCGGCGCACTCAACTTTTGTTTAGAAATATCATATACCCTTTCTGCCAGCGCCCGCTCAGGTTCCGCATTAAAAAGCATGCCCCGGATATTAGAAAATGCTTTTTTAAACACATCCATATAAATATAGGCTTCTTCATGAAAACATGGAATCATGACTGACTTTTCCGGAAAATATTTACACATAAAATAAACGGGTCCAAACATATACGGAATGCCAACAAAGCAATGATACTCATCTTGATGCCGCTTCATATACTTATACATATCCGGGCTGTTGATCATCTCTTTACAGAAAATCTCTTCTTCTTCCGGCGCCAGTCGCTCATCATTCATTAACTTAATATTCACCTGATTGAACGCATCTACATTGCGTTTGCGCACTTTAAACCGCCGCACAGGAATGCTATTTTCAACCGTCAATCCCGGTTTATGAAAATTTGTATTCCAATCCGACATGAAATCTTTTACGCAAGTCGTCAATATTTCTACATCAATACCTGCTTTATTCAGATGTTCAGTCACTCCGCGAAGTGCCATTTCCGCACCACCAGGAATATTCTGTCCATGCCATGGCACAACAAATCCTATCTTTTTCATTTCTTATCCTCTGCTAAAAATTTCTGCATAATCTCTAAAAAATTCTTTTTAATCTTATCATGAGCAAAATCTTTCAGCCGCTCTTTCTGTCCCATAACCAACCGGTCCCTCAACTCTTTATTTTCTGCTACCAAACGGATCGCCTCACCGACAATTGCCGGTGATTTATCTTGAAGCAGCAGACCGCTGCCTCCCAATGTATCTCCAATTGCAGTACTGTCATAAGCAATAATAGGGACACCAAAATACATCGCCTCAACTAACGGCACACAAAAACCTTCATGTTCACTCAGACAGACAAACACGTCCGCAATATGATAGTAAGCAAGAATTTCATCAAATTTCACATGGCCGGTAAAATAAACATCTTCCAGTCCTAACTGTTTGACATAAACATCTAACTGGGTTTTATAAGCCGGCATCCCGTCATATCTTCCCACCAAAAACAGCCGCGATTTCGGTTGTATATTTTTTTTATAATAATAAAATGCCGCTATAATATCTTCCGGACATTTATTTGGAGCCACCCGACCGGTAAAAACAACATTTACCCAGTCATCATCGTATGCTTTAATAATTTTTTTATCCGGTTCCTTTTTATAATCATCAAATGCAATTAATATCGGCAACACTTCCATCGGGCAATCATAACCCATTGCCAGTAAATCTGTCTTGTTAAAAGCCGAATCTACAATGCATAAATCCGTCTTTTTAGCCAGATATCTCGCTGCCCTCAATCCATCTGCACAGGCTTTTTCTGCATCTGGATCAAACCCTTTAAAAAACTTTGGCGGTGTCACATTATGATACATAATAATTCTTCGGCCTGGATACTCAGTAATCTTATAATTCAAATCAGAACCGGTTGAAAGATGATAAAAAATAACATCCCCTTCTTTATATCTATAATCTTCCGCCTGCTTTGCCACATCTTTTCCAAGCTTTATGTCAATAACATCCGCATAAATTTCTGTTTCATACCCGGCATTCCGCAACGTATCTTGTAATGCCAGCGTATCATTGCCAATAGCGTCTCCATAAGCAAATGTTGGCAACATCTGTATAATCCGCATATTTATTTCTCCTCAGTCCTGTTACTCTTCATCACATATTCAATCAGGCCCCGCAATTTACGAATCACGACATCCCACTGATAGTATCGATTCACATATTCCCGACCATTTTCCCCCATAGCACTGCATACGTCATGGTGATGAAGCATATAATGGAGTGCCGCGCAAAATTCATTTGTATTCCTATAATATAAACCGCCGTTACTGCGTTGACAATGGCTTTTAAGTACTTCGCAAGCGCCGTTAACCAATACTGGCACGCCCAATGAAAACGCCTCCAGCACAACGATCGACAAACTTTCAAACACTGATGGCAGTATCAGAAATTTTGCGCCGGAGATTCCATCGAACTTATCCTGATCGTCCACAAACCCAAGCGGAACGATGTCCGGATGTTTCGGAATCTCAATAATGTTCTTTCCCATCAAAACCAGCTTGAGACTGCCCGGATGTGCTTCTTTATAGGCAATAAAATCCCGGAACATCTGATCGCAGTTTTTTCCTGTATCAATACGTCCCACATATATCATGTAGTTTTCCAAACCATATTTGTCGCTAAACCGCTGACTTGAAATGTCCTCTGGCAGGTCAACGCCAGCGCCTCCAATTCGACACCGAACTTTCCAGTTTTGAAATTTCTTTCGCACTAGTATCCGTTCATCATTCGTATTAAAGAACATCGCCTTCGGTTGTTTAAACAGCTTTTCAAACAATTCCATCCGAAGAAACGGTTCGTCATGGGCATCCGGCACAAGAATCGCTTTTTCTTTAACTTCTGGAACGCCGTTAACCGTTTGATAATACAGATAGGTGAAAAAAATAAAAACATCATAATCCCTTTTATGGGCTGTTATATATTCGATTAATTTTGGTACATAAGGCCCCTGTGCATCCATCCAATCCTTTTCCTCTATAGCAGGTAACTGTCCCAACATAAATCGATTATTTATCTCATTAAATTTATCCATGTTCCGTTCAACGGCCACAGAAAAACGCCGCACTTTTACACTGTTCAGTATTTCTTCATCCTCAGAATATTCATCCTTCCAACTCATATAATCAATAGCTTTTGTCGTTAATACTTCTACGTCATAAAAAGGTGTCAGCCTTTCTGATATCTGGCGGCAATGCAGTTCCGCACCACCATTAACCTCCATCCCATAGCGTTGAACGACACAACAGATCTTCTTTTTCATAAATGGTCCTCTTACTTATTCTCTATAGCTTCAATTCTTGTCTGAAGTTCTTCGATAATCTCTTCTTTCTGGATTAACGCATCTTCCAGTTCTGCCATATGTACTGCTAACTGGCGAATACACTGTATCGAATTATAATTGAAATGATTTTGGCGCTCTCTTAGCGGTTGCATCTGAAATGCCATCAACTTTCGCATAACCCGCTTAACAAACACCTTTAATTTTCCTCCCTGTATCGGTTCATAATAGGGAATATTATGTGCAGCTCTGGCATATCGAATATATTGATTTAAGTCGTTTTCATCATAAATCATCTCGTCCACTGGAATTCCATTGCGTATCTCTGTATCGGAATCCACTTCATTAAATCCCAGAACTTCTTCTGACACACCGCGTGCTTCTATGTTCTTCCGAATCTCTTCCATGATTTTTTCAACATCTACTGTCTGAATCTTATCACTCATTCTTCGTAATCCTTTCTGCTATCTTCTTCCAATAATGGCATAATCCTGACTTCCAAATAAAGTTTTACTCACTTCTTTTATACTTTTGTTAAAAGCCTCCAGATTTTCTATTCCCCCGGCTTTAAGTTCCGGTATCTCCACTGGATATCTGCTGGATTCTGTAAATAAAATCTTAACATCCTTAAATCCGATTTTACGCATAAAATATTCCATCGTCAACGGATGTATCGGCTTGTTGTGCGATGGATCCATGTAAAACGCATGAGTATAAATCGCCAACGACATCGGATTCGGCGTCTCCATAATAATATAAGCTCCATCTTCAAGTTTTTCATAGGCCAATTCACACAGCTGTACGATTTGATTAAACTTTAGATGTTCAATTAACTGTCCGGCAAAAATACCGCCCACCATCTCCTGTTTCTCCAAATATGCCAGTGCATCATCTTCAGCCACATTTAATCCTCTTATCTTGCAGTATTCCGCAAATTCCGAATAGCATTCAACACCTGTTGCTTCAATATTATTTTCCTTAAGAAGTTCAAGAAACTCTCCCCGACCACAGCCTAAATCAAGTACGTTGCTTTTGCCCATGAAATATTCAAGATACTGTTTCTGAATCTCTTTAATGCTATCTCTTGAACCGCGAAAATGATTTTCAAAATCAAAATAGTCAATACAACTGTATTCATCCTCAGAATCCGAAACAGGCCTGGCACTCGAAACGCTTCCTCCCTTTGCATACATCAGCATATTACTCGTTTTTGAAACCGTTTTAATTTTAACGTCCTGCATATCCGCTCGATTTTCCAACAGTTTTATACGCCTGTTATTATCACGCATATTCTCTTCTAACTGTGGATTCATTTCTTTGCGTTCATTCATATACTGATATACTTCACTCAATGCGGCTTGTGCACCATACAATGCCTCCTTTTCTTCTTCTAAGTCATTTTCCAGTTTTTCGCACCTTTGTTTAAGTTCTTCAATAGCTTTTCTCTGCTGTTCAATAATATTATTCTGATTTTCTATATATTCTTGCCCAAAGCGCTGAAACGCCTTTCCCCCTAATCCAGCCACAATTATACCTCCCACGTATGTTCTATACGAGACACTCCAACATCTCCCAATGATGAATATACCTCAAATACATAAGATTCTTTATAATAATCCACTGGTGTCGCCATATCCGACTCAATTGCCACATCCAATGTATATTGTCCAGGAAGCAACAGCAACTTTTTAAGATTGACAACCACCATCCCGTCTTTTACTAAATCAAACTTATCAAATTGCTCAATCCTGGTGTTCGTTCCATAGCATTGGAGACCATCACTCCGAAAAATTCCAATACCAAATACAGCATCTTCTACCTTATCCTTCACTGCATAAGACATACAAATACGCATAGAATCCTCGGAGGCAAATACTGTTTTCTTTTTTCCTGCAGTGTCTGTCATATATATCTCCTTGAATCTTGCTTTTCCGTTTCCCCATCTTTTCTTTACTGCAGGCTCTTCTATTTTTTCTTCCTCCTGCTGATCCTCACAGTTCTCCGGTTCTTGAACACATTTCCCGGCTTCCGCTTCTTTTTGAGCCTCCGACTCACGTTTCTCAGATCGCTGGACAGCATCTGCTTCACGTTTTTCACCCATAAAATTCAGATATTCCATATCTATATCCCTTGGAACACCTTCAGCTTTAATCTTTCCCTCATGAATCCAAATACTACGATCACAAATCTGTTCAATCTGTCCCATCGAATGGGATACGATAACAATGGTCGTTCCCTGCGCTTTTATTTCGCGTAGTTTATTAAAACATTTTGCCTGGAAATTGACATCCCCAACTGCAAGGATTTCATCAATTAGAAGAATATCCGCATTCACATTGATAGCAACAGAAAAGGCCAGACGCATATACATTCCTGACGAATAAGTACGCACCGGATTGTCCAAAAACGGTTCCATCTCAGAGAACTCAATGATGTCGTCCAGACGTTCATCAATTTCCTTTTTAGTCAATCCAAAAATAGACGCATTTGTATATATATTTTCTCTTCCACTCATGTCTGGATGGAACCCTGCTCCCAGTTCAATTAAACTGGAAACCCTGCCTTTTAATTCTATACTTCCTGAATCCGGATACATAATTCGAGTCAACAATTTCAACGTTGTACTCTTTCCACAACCATTATGACCAATCAAGCCAATGGCTTCCCCTTGTTTCACCTCAAAACTGACATCATCCAAAACCCATCGTTCCTCATAACGATTTCTATTTCGGAATAATATCCGCTCTTTAAGCTGACTTCCTTTATCAAAATATACTTTAAATTTCTTTTTTACATTTTTAACTTCTATTGCATTTCCCGGTTTCATTTACAATTCCTCCGCGAATCCTCTCTGTAATTTCTGGAACACAACACAGCCGATGACCAGTACGATGCAACCCAAAACAAAACCATTCGCCAATGTGCTGATATGTGGCACCTGTTTACTATAAAGTACATCTCGATATGCCACAATCACCGGAGTCATTGGATTCAAATTCATAAATGGTCTTAAATTTTCCGGCACCATATCAATCGAATATACCACCGGCGTAAAATACATCCAGGCCATTGTCACAATACCTAAAATATATTCCAAATCTCTGAAATACACTGTCAAAGCCGATGTCAGCATCGCTCCGCCAAGACACATAATATATTCAACAATCATAATAATCGGCAGATAACATATTGCAATAAGATTTATCCCAACCCCCGAAACAATTACAACTGCAAAAATAACCACAAAACAAAGAAGCATATTCACAAAATTACTTGTCACATAAGCAATCGGCATAACTTCCCGAGGGAAATAAATTTTCTTTACCATATCTTTCTGATTAATGATGCTGGCCGCCCCACCCGTCAAAGAGCCGCTGAAGAACAGCCACGGGATTAATCCAACAAACAGATACAAGTAAAACTTGTCTATATTATTCGGCATAACGATAGAAAACACAAATGTATAAACACATAACTGCAATAATGGATTGATAAAAGTCCATAAAAATCCCAATGCAGAGCCCTTATACCTTCCCCGCAATTCTTTCCGCACTAAACTGAAAATCATCTGGCGATAATCATATATTTCTCTCAAATGCTTCATAAATCTCTCCTACCCGTTTCTCCAATGCACTAACTGCATTTTCCATACTTAGCTTTTCTATTATATATTCTTGGGCTTTTTTCTTTAAGTGTTCATAATATGCTGGTTCCTTATACAACTTCCGCATATAACGTGCCGCCTGAACCACATCTGGATCTGCCCAAACGCTTCCCTTTTTATATGGCGGACTGTCTTTCTCCAATGTTATAAATCCGCAATCTACCATACACGCTACATCCGAATTCATAAATTCTGTATTCGAAGACCAATTGGTTGCAATGACAGGAGTTCCGACAATCATCGCTTCTGCCATGACCAAACCAAACCCTTCTGCCCGATGAAGTGATACAAAAACATCCACCTGCTTAATCAAAGAATTAACTTCAACCTTCGATAATGTTTCTGTGATAAAATAAACATTGGTACACCCTTTAAGCATATGATTCAGACGCTCTATATCCCGTGGCTTTGCATTGTTAATCTTTACAACGATGCCCACACCCGGATTATTTTTAAATGCTTTTCTAAACGCACGAATAGCTCCCGTCGGATTTTTTCTTTCTATAGTACTATTAGAATCATACATGACCAAAAAAAGAAATTTATCCTCCGGAAGTCCAAAATATTTCCGATTCAGCGCCTCATCTACCGGCGCCTCCACACAATAAGGCATCGTATAGACTGGTAAGTCGGTAACTTTTCTTAAATTATTACTGATAAACTCAGATGGTGTCCAGATTTCATCAAGCATAGGAAAAAATTTCTTCCAATGCTCCGGAATCTCTTCCAGTTCCCATAACCAAAACGCAATATTATAACGCCCATTCCATCGTTCCGCCTCCATCCGGGTATACATAAGCATCATTTCATCCGGATTAATATGAATTAAATTGATATTATATGGGAACGCTTCTGAAATCATGTCATCCATCGAATGATCTTCTGCCTTCAAAAGCTTACTGCCAAGCTGAAAATCATAAAGAGAACACGGTATATTGCCCGCCTTCAGTTCATTTGCCAAAAGGCGGCAGCTCTGCCCCAAACCCATTTCAGCGCGCACTAAACCAATTAAATTAATGCCGTCAGGAAACTTGTGTCTGTCAAACGGCTCCCGTCCGTTCTTTACCATCTGATTATAATTTCTTTCCACAAAAATTTGTTTTATTTTCTGCAATAATTTCTGCGGAAATATCTTCTTCAATACGGGTTTCAATGTTTCCGAAGCCCTTAATATTCCTTGATTAACATTCATCTACATCATCCCCAGATTACTTGCATTATTTTTCGGCTGACACCTTTTTTCCAGAGGTTATGCTGAAAAAAGCAAAAAATCCGACTCATTTTATTTTTTTCGTATAAATGAGAGTACTTATCTAGTAATTCTATCACTTTCTCATCTTTTATACAAGATACATATAACTGGACAAAATAACCAACCTGACAACACGAGTCTCTCATATCCTGACGAAATTTGTTTTTTCCCCTTAAAAAACGCTGCCACATATAGGAAATACTTCGCGCATTCTGCGCTCCCACAGAATTATCTCCATGCTGTCGGTAATCGATCGTTGCTTTATTCAAATAACTCATTTTTCCAAAAACAAGAGCAATTAATGCCAGCCAATGATCATGCATAACGATTGGTTCCACATCAGTAACTTCAGCCACATACTTCCTTAGTGCCTTATTAATCATAACTGTGCATCCTGTTACCTGATTTTGTATAAGTTCTTTATTCAATTTGCCATCTGTCCTCAAATTCATATAACTATGAAATCTCGAATTCAACTCGGATAACTGTTCATCGACAACACACAAGTCCGTATGCACCAACAAGGGGATTTCATTTCCATATCTTTTCTCCATCTGTCGCATGCGATAAAATGTTCTGGCCACTTTATCCAGATGCCATACGTCATCCTGATCACAACACATCATATAATCTCCTGCGCTTGCTTGTATGAGACCTATAAAATTTGCTTTTGCACTGCCGCTCGCCGGATTATTTTTCTTAATAATCACCTTTTCTTTGCCAAGTCGTTTCTGAAAATTCTCCAAAATTCTCCAGGTTCCATCCGAAGAAGCATCGTCATGAACAATCAAACGCCAATCCGTCCACGTCTGACTTTCAATAGACGCCAGCTGTTCTTCCAGATAATGTTCACCATTATAAGTCGCCATCAATATATCTATCATCAATTTACACTCATTTCCATTTCCAAAAGTATTTAACCATAGATGTTAAAAATATCCTTATTCCTCTAAAGCTTCGGGTATTGTCCCTTTTCCATGCATGATACACATATGCGTTCGGATAGAAAACGATAGCTTTCTTTTTACGCACTCTCCGTGATAAATCCGCATCTTCAAAATACATGAAAAATTGCTCATCAAACCCTTTTACTTTTCTGAATACATCTGTCCGTATCATAAAAAAGCAACCCGTGCTGGACAGAATTCGAGACGGTTTATTAAAAACTTCATCCGCCCGGGTATATTCATCTCTGAAAAAATGAAACGGACGAAATTTGCTTAAAATAACATAGGAAAATTTAGGATCCCGTTTCGGAAGCAATTGTTCACTTCCATCGGCATTTCTTATCTTTGGAGTAACAATTCCCACTTCCGGATAATGACGCATAAATGCTGTTAATTTAGAGACAACTTTCGGAGTGAACTGGATATCCGGGTTGACCACCATATGAAACTCGGAAGATATTTTTTTTAATATTTCATTATGTCCACGTCCAAACCCCAGGTTCACTGGGCTTTCAATCACATGAACTCGTGGAAAATAATTTCGGATAACAGGCACCGTATCATCATTAGAATGATTATCCAAAACATAAATTTCCACATCCATCCCTTTTGTAGTCTCAATAAGAGAATTCAAACAAGGAACGATTTCCGACGCATTATTGTACGTCACAATTCCTGCACTTACTTGCCCTTTTATCATATCTTATTCCTCTCTTTGACCCCAGTTTGCCTCCAGGAAATCAGAAAACTTTTCCAGGTGCTCATAACGTTCGCTATCAAATGCCTCTGTGCTATCTGGTTTAAAAAACACAATCAATGTTTGTAAAATTAATTTTATATCCTTTAAAATACTATAATTTTCAATATACATTAAATCTAAAATTAATTTATACTTCGGCGTCGTATTGTATTTCCCTGCAATTTGTGCATAGCCCGTAAGCCCTGCCTTTACACGAAGCCTGTAAGCAAACTCCGGATACTCTTCTGTATATAAATATACATTTTCAAGCATTTCCGGTCTTGGTCCAACAAGACTCATATCCCCAAAAAGAATATTGAGGAACTGGGGAAATTCATCCAAACGATATCTTCTTAATATTTTACCAACCGTCGTTACTCGATCATCATCGGCAACCGCTGAATAATTCGTAACATTTTCTTTCATTGTACGAAATTTATATACTTCAAAGACTTTACCGTTTTTTGTGGCACGCTTCTGTTTAAAAAACACTTTACCGCCATCATTTAATTTAATCGCTATGGCACAGATCAGCCATATAGGAGACGTAATAATGATAGCCGTCAAAGAAAAAACGATATCCACACACCGTTTCACAAAACGCTGTTCAATAGATAATTCTTTTACCGGAAGATTAATTAATGAAATATCGTCCAAGATAGTGTGTTTTGAATTTATCTCCACAATATCTGAAATTTCCGGACTAAAATAAATATTCCGCATATTTCGGTAACAATATTCGACTAATTCTGTACGTTCTTTTACCGGAACATCATAGAGAAATACAGTTTCACACCGCAGCACAGCATCATACAGATCGTCCGCCCGATAATCCTTCACTTCACATATCTTATATTGTTTCCGGAACACGTCAATTGCATGACTAATCTGCATAAAAGACTCCGCAGAAGATGTCACAACACAACATCTTTCTGGCTCATAAATGGTAAAATATAGCCAATTACCGCCATAAGTAAATATAACGATAAATGCCATCTGAACAAAAATCACGATTAAAAACAGACCAATACTCTCAAATTCAAATTTTGTATTGTTCGCCGCATTTGTATTCATGATTGACAATTCCACATAGGTCACAACGTCTGTGATAATTGTAGCCAAACCAATAGATGAAATAATCGGTTTGCTTTTTCGTTTTCCAATATCATAACGCCCATAGGCCGCAGTCATTCCAAGTCCCGCGACAATAAACGTCAAAATGGTAATCGCAGCCGTTCTTGAAGGACGAAGCAATTGGGGATTATCTATACCCAGGATTCCGAAAAAGCTTAAAAAAAGCGCAGCATAAAGACATGTTTTTAACATAAACACGATTGTCCGCTCTAATTTTCGAATAAGCCTTTTCATTATTTCATCCTCCGTCAGCTTCTCTTTCCAAAGTCCTCAGTTTTTATAATCCGAAGCTATTTACCAATTTATGGAATTCTTCTGAATTTGCAAATCCCCAAAAAACATCCTGTCTACTCTTTCCGGAATCCAGCCATTTCATCCAATCATGCAAGCCTCCGTCATCAGCTTCTCTGTCAAAAAGTCCCTTGTACAATATTTTTACAAACTCTTCATCACCCAAATTTTTATCATTTAACTCTTTAGAGAACACAAAACCTTTTGTTATCTCATCTGGTCTTTCACCTTTCACGACAAAAGCATCAATCCATTGCCGCAATCCCTGTGTATCCGGTTCACGATTCAGAAAAACACGATAACACCGATACAAATACTGTGTGATTTCTGGATATAAATCTTCCTTCTCCACCAAAATAATATTTCCTCGAATAATATTATAACCATTACAAATATCCGTAAATTCTTCTGACTCCGCAAATCCTTTTAATACATGAGTTCTACTCAAGCCTTTCTCTAAGCATGCAATCCATGCCTTTTTTCCTGCTGCATCAGAATTCCGTCCTAAACATACATTATATAGTAACTCTACAAACGCATCATCCGGAAGATTTTTCTTCATAAGTTCGTCACTATTTATAAAACCTTGAAGCACATCTGCCCCTGTCTCTACTTGATTTAACAATTGACTTTTCCAGCCAGCTAACCCCACCTCATCTGGTTCTCGTCCCAAAACTAATTCATATAACCTTCTAACGAAATTTTCCACCTGTTGCTCTCGAGGATCCGGTCCTTCTTCCGGCTCTCTTGGTGTAATATTCATTGTAAAATTTAAATCTACAGGCCCATCAATTCCATCAACAAATCCTGTGGATGTGCATTGCCACATGGAATAATTCTTCTCGTAATTGCATTCATAGTTATACTGAGCCACCCACCGTGTCCACTGTCCAAAACGCCAGTCGGTAAGCCTGTTTCTAAACCAGTCTAAATTTGCATAAATTCCAACTTCATAACCCGCAGACTGTATCGTTTCACAAAAAACTTCCGCAATATCCGCAATTTCTTTATTCGACAGTCTGCCTGTATACCTCTCATCTTCTAAATCAAGATAAACCGGCAAAGACAAATCATAGCCCTCAACCAAACGAAGTACATGTTCCGCTTCACTCCGGGCTTCATCTGTATTTAAAGCATAGGAATAGATATATACCCCGAACGGAATCCCCAGTCTCGTACATTCATCCGCATTATATTTCCACCACTTATCATCCTGACTAATTTCATTATTTCCATAACCACACCGGATAATTGCATAGCTGATATCCGTAGCGGCCACCTTTTCCCAATTAATCTGCTTCTGAGCATAAGAAACGTCAATGCCCTTCTCCATAGCCCCTTTAATCGGCTCTCCTAAAGAATTAATCCAGTTCTCATTTTCAAAGCTCCAAGGTGTAAATCCTGATGCAAACATAGCTATTTCATTATGAATCCACTCACCATTTTCATATCGAAAACTGTTTTCTACCAATTCTTTTTTTTCTGTCTGAAGTTCAGTTTCTGTTTCCGATTCTGACTCAGATTCTGTTTCTGTCTCAATTTCTGCTTCTGTTTCAGACTCCGTTTCTATTTTAGTTTCAGTCTCTACTGTAGGTTCCATCTCAAATTCATCTGTTGTTCCATCAGTCATTTCAACTGTTGCGTCCGTATTCGCTTCTTCAGCGTATCCATAAGCTGTTCCTGCTATTCCCGTGCCTAAAAGAATTGCCGTTAACATTACTGCTTTTATTCGAACCCAAAATGATTTTTTCATGTTCTATCCTTTCCCCATGTTTTTATCTCGTCTACATATTTTCCCATATTTTCATATTATACAACATTTCCCGCGTTTCTGTCTATCCCTTATACCTCATTCAACCACACAGCCAGCCCACTATACCGCTTCTGTTCTCTCTGGTTATGTATCATCTGGGTAACAGTCTGTTCGCTACCCACAATAGCCACGCACTTTTTCGCACGGGTAACAGCCGTGTAAAGAATATTGCGGTTAAAAAGCATCCTCGGTCCGGTAAGCAGGGGCATGACCACTGCCGGATATTCACTTCCCTGGGATTTATGTACGGTAATGGCGTAGGCAAGTTCTAACTCGTCCAGTTGGGCAAAGGGATACACGATTTTCCGTCCTTCGTCGAATTCCACTGTCATCTGTTCGGCAAAGAAGTTGATTTCCTGAACCCGTCCCATATCTCCGTTGAAAACACCAACGCCCTTTTCCACCGGAATGCCGTAGCGGTCCGTAATCTCCCATTCGAGCTGATAGTTGTTTTTGATCTGCATAACTTTATCGCCTTCCCGGAAGAGGCGGTCGCCCTGTTCTTTTTCCCGCTTTGTTTCATCCTTCGGATTCAAGTATTCCTGAAGCAGTTTATTCAACCGTTCCACTCCAAGTTCCCCTTTCCGCATCGGGGTGAGAACCTGGATGTCATTGACCGACGCTCCCACATTTTTCGGAAGCTTGTCCCGGACAAGAGCGATAATAACGCCCTGGATATCCGTGGCCTGATAGCGTTTCAGGCAGAAGAAATCCGGAGTTTTTATTTCCAAATCTACGTCTTCGCCATCGTTGATTTTATGGGCATTTTTAATAATAGCGCTCTCCATTGCCTGACGGAAAATCTTTGTCAGCATGACCACATTAAAACAATGGGACTGGATAATATCTTTCAATACGTTCCCCGGTCCAACCGATGGAAGCTGATTCACGTCCCCCACCATAATGAGACGCGTTCCCGGCATGATGGCTTTTAAAAGGGCATTCATCAGATGAATATCTACCATAGACATCTCATCAAGAATGACCGCATCGGCTTCTATCGGATTATCCTCATTCTTTTCAAAATGAGAACTGTCCCCATCTTCAATTCCACCGGATACTTCTAAAAGACGATGAATTGTTTTTGCTTCATAACCTGTCGCTTCCGTCATCCGCTTTGCAGCTCTTCCTGTAGGGGCTGCCAGAACAATATCCATCTTCTCCATCTCAAAGCAGCGTATCATAAGATTAATGGTTGTTGTCTTTCCAGTACCAGGACCTCCTGTAACAACTACTACACCTTTGGTAAGGGCCTCTTCCACGGCCTGTTTTTGTAATAAATCAAGCTGAAAGTCCATTGATTTCTCTAATTCGCTGATTCGCCTTCCATATTCCCCTTTTTCCAT
>ERZ827423.1883-NODE-1883-length-18643-cov-27.468797_pt1 | contig 18643 bp, 15 predicted proteins | sample MGYA00519775_ERZ827423 | MGnify/ENA primary metagenome ERZ827423 (study PRJEB31778, sample SAMEA3449296) | human gut metagenome | biome: human gut; feature: human-associated habitat; material: faeces | place: United Kingdom | collected 2010/2012 ...
AGACGGCGCTTTTTTTACTATCCGCACATTCGATTTACGCTAATTCTCCTGCTACAATGATTGCAGAAAGGAACAGGAGGTTATACGAATGAAAAGATTTATCACGGATGAACGCACAGGACTGAGGTATGAGCTGGTTGGCGACTATTATCTGATCGCCGGAGATGATGAGCCGGAGGGAGATCCGCTAATCGGGGTATGGGGGCAGCGGCATCTCCGCTATCTCAAGGAGCATCGCCGTGTGCGATATGCCACTCTGCTGACAAGTGGCGAATTGAATGCCTATCTCGCGGATATTGACCGACAGGCGGAGGAGCTTTTTCTTCGGCTGGTAAAACAAATGGCAGATGCAGAGGGCATTACGGAAACGCTGAAAGCCAACGACCAAATGGAATGGGTCGGGCGGATGAATAATGTCCGCAGCCGAGCATTTGAAATAGTTGAGGCAGATATTATCTATACATAAGGCATAAGCACAGAGCCGGTAAGAGCATTCTTGCCGGCTCTGTGCTACAAAGCAAATGAGTTTACATGCGCTCATCCAAGATTTGTTCTACGAACTCGATTACATACTTTCGTTTAAGCAAATCATGGTATTTCTGATTTTTGTAGCTGCGCAAACACGAATAGCAGGAAGAATCTCCAACCTCTCCGCCGCAAACGCAACATTTCATCATTTTTAAAGTGTGAGTCAGAATGTTATAAAGCGCAATTTCATTATCAAGTCTCTTGGCGTGACCTGCGCCACCGGGTGTGTTGTCAAAAACGACAATCGAATAATTGGGTCGTCCGTCAACAGGTTCATACTGCAAGCAACCGGAAATGTCATTTTCTTCGATATTCAAATAAGAGCAAGCACCTCGAAGGAATCCATACAGGATGGAAAGCCCATGCTCCCAATCTTCGATAATATAATTGTCAAATCTTATTCTAACGACATCGGTAAGAAAACGATACCCAAGTGAAAAAAGCCTTAGGTGCTCATTTGAGCACGGGTAACCACTACTGATTTTGTGCTTCTTTTTCTTTATGCCGGTAAATTGATTTTCATCGACCTCAGAATATCCGCAGTTCTCACATACATAAAAGGGGCTTTTATTCAAGACAGCCATTTCATCATTTTGGCTTGATCTGACACTTACGATGGCGTTGCCAATGCTATAAGTGTTTTCTTGAACACTATTGTTGAATCCAACATAAGAAATTTCACCTCTGTATGTACGCTCTGGTTTTTTGAGCCCCGGTTTTCGAATCATATTTCCATCTGCAATAAAACCCTGAGCTGGTATCAAAAATACTTTCGGAGATGATGTGAATTTCTTATGACATTGGCAGCATTCCGTTATACGTTCCTTTCCCGGTTCATCTTCAGTAAATGGCTTAATATTCAAAGTGCGACACTCATCACACTGAATATAGCTGTACATTTTCCATCCGATTTTTGGGATTTTTTTGATGTAACGGCTTGTTATCAGGTTGTTATTTGCAACTATTTGGGAACCGGGAGCATACTCTGAAATAGCCATAGACAGGTCGCGCTGAAGCTGAAGTCCATAACCTCTTCCTTTTTTTGCATCGGTAACCGTCATCTCGACCGTATCGACGGGAAAACCATATTTAGGAAGCACATTTTTTCGCGAAAGAAATGAAAGGATATCCTCCCTTTCATATGCGGCGATTCGCTGAATAATACCGTCCACATAGGTCCCTTTTTCTATACGTTGCTTCTTTACAGCTTCCAACAAGTCAATTTCATATCGATACATTTGAATTGCCTCAGTTAAAACGCCTTTTTCTCCTACAAGGGACGCTACCCAGCCAAAATGGGCAACATCAAATTTTTCTGTCAGCACCGCAGGCAAAAATGTGGTCAAATAGTCACGAAGGCTGCTTGGTTCAGAATATAAATAGTTTTTAAGGCACTCAAAGCCGTCTTCCCCCATTTCGTTCTTGCGCAAGAATTGACCAATCGTCTTGAACAATTCCGGATGAATTTTCCAAAAGAAACTCATAGCAGATGCGTATAGGTGCCGAATTGCGATCTTATCATTTTCAACAACATAATTGGGAGGAGCTATTTTGCCCTTGATCATCTTGGCAGGATCATGAAAATAGGAGAAATCGTGATTGCTTTTGTTGCAAAATGTCAGTGCGAACGCCGCTGACTGCTTGCTTCGGCCTGCTCGTCCGGCTCTTTGGGCGTAATTAGAAGGCATCGGCGGCACATTACGCATAAAGACTGTTTCCAAGCTACCCACATCAACGCCCATTTCAAAGGTGGTAGAGCAACTCAAAATATCGATTTCCTTCTGCTTGAATTTCTTCTGAAACTCGTATGCCATATCCCGGTCAAGTTGGGCAGTGTGTTCCACAATACGAAGATCTCGGATCTCCATATCATTGAACAAGCGGTAGTAATGGTTCTCCTTAAATTCAATTGACGGATCAATTGGTATCAGCTCACCATCACATTGGTATGTCGGACAAACATCTTCGATATTATGGCAGGTTAAGCGCCTGCATTTTTTACATATAAACCATGGCTTGGAATTTGTGATTCTGATTTTTGAGGTGTCTACCTTATATGATGTTCCGCTGTCACGAGCCACTATGCCTCTGAGCACAAAAACCTTGTCCCACAACAGCTTCAGGAAGTCCGTTGCATCATCTAAAGAAAGCTCAATACCCTTCTTTTTTGTGATCTTTTGTAGATAATCGACCCGTTTATTAGATAGTCCTGCTTTAGATGGAATAAAGGCCTTCTTCCGTTTTCCGAATTCTGAAACGGTATAAGAATACTCTGCTCCGCCATGAGTAAAATCTTCCAAATCGCTTTCGTTTAACGGAGCATCATATTTTAGAGCTGCATCCGTCATCATTGACGCAGCAAAAATGCTGCAGAGCGAACGGAATTCGTTTTCGTTGATGTGATATTTTTTATAGCTTCCCGAAACATCGGCCTCAATTCCGATAAGGCCAAAATGCGATAAAGAAGTATTTCCATTGCTGTCCACCAGTTCAGCGAGAATCGCTTTCCACGCCTCTTTTTGAATGCCAAAATCAGAATCAGCATCAAACGAAGTTCTTCCTTTGATATCGTTTTTTTCAAAAACTGTCTTCAACAGGTCGACAAAAGACGGAACCATCAGACCGCCTGATGCCTCCCTCTTTTTGAGTGCTTCTACAATAAGCCTTTTATAGAGAATGTCATTATACGATATGTTCAGATAGCTTGCGTAAAAGGCGGCAGCCTGACGACTATCGGAGAACGCGATAAACTGCTTCGCTGTTTTCTCTTTGATTATTTCAGAAGAGCCGAAATCGTCACCAAATTCATCATCGGCATCATGTTTCTGAACTGTCATTTTGTAGGAGGGCAATTCCTGGAACAACGCCGTTCCGATAACGCTTGTGGATGCTTCCTGACCACTAAAAAACATTCTAAGGACTCCGGCGGTATTTACATTTTCACAATGCAAGCACTTTGTCAATGTATGTCTTTCCGTCGTGAATTTCACACGGTATACCTTTACATAGGATGTTGTGATATGCTCGCAGTGCGTCTTCACACCATCCTTGTGAATGGATCCGCAGTATGGGCAAATACGATAGGCCTCGGCCGCTATTCCTTCGTCCTCCAATATGTGGTCGTTGTCCGTGTCGTTAACACTATCTGCAAGAAGGAATAACTCTTTTGTCGATATGTCGTCAGACATATTGTATTGCTCCAACTTACCATTTTCTATTTTACCAACAAGATAAACAGCGGCGCAGAACGAGCATGTAGCTGCTTCAAACACCTTAAAGCTTGTGTTCGTAGCCATATCATATCTATTTGTGCTTCGATGAAGCATGACATGACTGTCGGGCGGAAGCGTCACAAACACGCTCTCGGTGGCGCGCAAAAACATATGATATCTGGCATCAAACAGTTTCCCACCATTTTTCTCAGCCAATGATGCCACGGAAACAAAGTCCGACAATTGTTTCTGTGTCCAGTTCATGCTGTCCGCTACCTGTCTTACTGTTTCCGGAGAGGAAAGCAACGAGCGTATTCTCCAATAATTTCGGTCGTGCACGATTAAATCGTACAGTTCGCTTTCAAGTGCCCCTTCTTTGGCTTTGCCGATAATTTCCAAGATTTCTGAATCGGGACAATTCATATCAATTGCATAGGCAATCTTTTCGTAAAACTGGATCGGCAAGGCGGATATATCATGCCTTGTTGATGGGGTGATTCGATCAGCCCTTACGATGTCACTGCTGTCAAACGGTGCGCTGCAGAGCTTTTCTGCAAATTCTGCAACCTGCTTATTATCCTCTTTTCCGCCCAAGGTTGCACTGGTTAGAATGTAAGTGATTTTTTGATTGCCAAGCTTCGCTTTTAGCCTTCTGAAAAGCATGGACACTTCAATTCCCGTTGATCCGCTATAAACATGGGCTTCGTCAAAAACAATAAATTTCCAGTGCGTTGCGAATTCTCCGTCAAAAAATACACTGTCTCTTGGACGCACCATTAGATATTCAAGCATCGCATAGTTTGTGATGAGAATGTGTGGAGGACTCGCTATCATTTGATCTCTTGAGATACGCTCATTCTCACACGGTAGGTTCCCGTTATTTAGTGATTTGTAATCTTCAATTGCATCGGCATCTTTTTGTTTTGTTTGGCCGGTATAAACACCAAATTTGATCTCCGGATAATTAGACAATAAAGAACGCAGTCTTTCCGTCTGATCGTTAGCAAGGGCATTCATCGGATAAATAAGTAATGCACGAACACCCGGGCAAAGCATTCCTGCCTCGGCCTCCGTTGCAAGCTCCCGCAGTATGGGGATGAGAAAGCTTTCCGTTTTACCCGAACCGGTACCTGTTGAAACGACAAGATTTCTGTTTTCGGTTGCGACCTTTCTTATGGCCTTTTCCTGGTGTAGATACAGAGGTCTGGTCATGTTCATGTTGATTTTGGAAAAGCTTTTAGGGAGAATCCCTTCTTCTATTAGCTCTGCAATACACTTGCCTTTTTCGAAAGCATCCGTAACATCAAGGTAGGGCCCTTTTGCAAATGCATCCTGATTTTCAAGCAGGGCTTCGTATTCCTTCTTATAGGGCTCTCCCATTTTGAATGTTGTTTTTAAATATCGATAGTATTTTTCCTTAATATGCTTAGATGCAGTAACAGGCGAAAAAGCCACGACCATACCCCTTTCTCTATTTAATCCGGAAATTGTAATAGTAGCTATCTTCGTAGAGCACCAAATATCTGTTTTTAGCTTCCGATGAGCTGGTGCTTTCGTCTTCAGACAGCACCAGGATGCCCTCTATTTTGTCGTACATAAATTCAATGTACCCATCTTCTTCATCACTCCAAAAATATAGTGCGCCCACTTTCATATTATTGGGATTTTCAAAAGTGACTTTGACTCGGAGTGGTGTCAATGTATAGCACGAGAGAACACCTGTAAAGCTATCTATCTCATTAGGGATTGCCTGAATACTTGAAACTGTCACATTTCCGCGGAGGACATATTCCGGCGAAGAAAAAATGGATCCTTCCTGCCTACGCTCAGTAACGCTTACAATCTGAATTGTTTTATCGCTCAAATCTTTCGTGTTCTTATAATTACATTCTTTAGTGTCAAATAACCTATAATCGGTTGCACCAAAATCATCTTCCTCGTCCGCTTCAAAGTATTCAATTCGGTATTTGCCGCTGGTGAATGGAATGCTGAGTTTAAAACCATTCGATTTCACTTCGACTTTTTCAGCAATCAGGATACCATCTAAATAAACATCGGCTACACAATCGGAAAAACCAATAATACTGCTCCTGAACCACAACTTTCGGTTGGGACGATCTTCAACAATTTGGCATTCCGAGTTTGCCAAGAAACAGTGTGTGATAACCCGCAAAAACACGAACGATATCGATTCGAAGTGCAGGCTCAAGGGTCTGATAATATCCTCAAATCCAAACCACGATAACATCTTTCGCGTGTCGCAGACAAAAAGATGCTTTTCCTTGTTTTTTTCAACTTTTATGCTGTACTCCGCATCTTCGTTATCATCCGTCATCAGGGGAGGCATATCCAAGCAAACGGTATCATCCGGAAACTTCAGATAAATCATCTTGGGAAATTCCGCATGCCATATTTCTTCTGGCCTTTCCGTATGCCAAGCCCCATCGTCAAATTTCCACTTAAAAGCCGGAAGATACACACGCAGCGCCAAATTCTCGTTAGCAGTCTGATAAGTGAAAGGCAAGTAATCAATATCGGGGTCAATTCTAAAAACAAAGCTGTTGTTGGCAATATGCTCAGAGTGCTCATCGCCCAAGATCATTCCAGTGCTAGAGAATGTGATTTTGCCCTCTTTTTTGTAAATAAAGGGGGCGTCCTCATACTTGTAGTCAAATTGGTTAATTACTGCAAAAGAATAATCGTTAGCTTTTCTGGAGTTGGGAATATCTATATTCACACGGAAAATGCCATCCGTTTTAATATAGTCGGACAGCCTAAGAATATAGCCATATTCATCAGTTTTGTCTTGCATATTACATTTTATTGCTCGTGCAATATCAAAGCGATATTTTTCCTCATTGATTCTAATCAGTGTTCCTCTCTCTTGAGTAGGTGACATGCGAAAATAGATTGATGGAACGGCGGAAAAAACGGGGTGTTTTACTCCTTCGCGCATGACATATACACCATTTTTCAGGTTGTTTTTCAAAAGGCCGTCTTCCAGTGCGCTCCCCACCGGCAAAGCTCGTCCATCGGGAAGTCGAATAATATCCCCTTTAATCAGTTCCATACTGTACAGATTCAGTCCGTTTAGATATTCACAGTTATAAACAGCGTCAGAATCTGTATACAAAGCATCCTCTGTATGTGTAAATGCAAACGCATCCCCAATCGGCAGAGCGTCTGTATAATGGATCAACTCCCAATTGTTATCAAAGAAACGAATGCACGCTGCTCTGATATTGGTAAACTTATGGATTACCTCTGCGTCATTCTTGATAAGTTCAATTCGGATGCTGTCGAAAATATTATCGGAAGGAATGTAAATGTCGGAAACGATTCGCGTTTTGCAACCGGTTACACAGTTTTCCGATTCTGCTTCAAGAGTTTTTTCAACATTGGAAAAGACAATTTTCCAGTGTAGGTTTGGCAACTCCTCATTTGTTGCTAAGTGAATATACTGCGGCGGCAAGACAAGCTCAAAACGGTTTTGATTTCCATTGTAACGCAAATACGGAGAACTATATCTCTTTTCTCCTCTTTTGGTTAATCCCGCAATAGCTTTCTTCGCTTGATTGAATTTCTTTGATTCGTCAGCCCACTTGCAAAACAGTTGAGCAATCCGATTCTGTGATGTTCTTGGGAACAGTCCATAGAACAGAGCATTATCCATAAACCGCAAAATTTTGCCAACTCGAATTTTACAGCCTCTCGTATTGAATGCGACTGCATCAGATGTGTGCTTTTTTATTTTATATGCTCTGGCTGTATTCTCACCGCTCGCCATAGATTGCATCAAATAATCTCGCATTTCCTTACTATTACTCGTAAGGTCACGCTCTAAGTCTATTTGATAATATGCAAAAAGGAAATCAAAGAGGTCGCTCGCATAATAGTTTGTTATAAAGCAGTGCAGAAGAATATTGTTCATCATTTCATTCTCTGCTACTTTGTATTTGTTGTATTTTTCGAGTGTTTTATAGAAGCTGCGTCCAATCCATTTCTGGTATGAACCCGGCAATTCCATGCCAATTTCTCGCTCAACATGGGGCCAAAACCGACCATCATATTTATGAATGCCGATTTGAACCAGCGCAACCGCAAAGATTGGGCTAGTGATATATCTCTCGGATGTGTTCAGATATTTTCTGCAAATACTGCGAAGATATGCCTTAAGAATGATATATTCGTCCTCACTTATTACAATATCGCCAATATACCGACATGTTTTGAACTGACGGTTGATCTTTGTATTCAAATGCTTTTGAAGTTTTTTGTCCTGAAGTACTTGAGCGATGTGATTTGTATCCATTTCGACATTCTCTCCTAACAACAAGCTTTGTATTCTTTCCATCGAGTCATTCAAATTGCATCTGTATTGCAGCAGTAAAATAGTAATTCTGCTTCTGCATAATCAGATATCGCGCTGGTCTTCCCGCAAGGAATCTTGTTGGGCATTGTTAAGTGGATTTTTTCGTGTATTAGCAGGTTTCGCAAACAACTATAGTCGACAGGCACATATTTGCGTCCGGTTTTACAAATACATTATATCACTTTTTGCCAATTATTCAATTGAATATTGCGTTTTTCATCACTTTGCTGCCATTTTCGCCGAGAATCACCCAGCAAACGGTAAAGAAAGTGTTAAATGAAGTTCACCATCGGTAAATTAAGGAAAAGCGTCACCTCTGCAGTTTCAAAATGTGGTCCCTCATTTTCTTCAACGCTCTGTTATATGTCCGCTCGGAAGCCTTATCGGACTTGCGGCTGGCGGAGTGAGAGATTTCTTCAAAGGTCATGGGTTTTATGGGTCTGTACTCGATTTCACCGTTTATCAGCACTGCTTTCCTGACCGACCAGCAGGTATCGCAGAAGCCCAAATGCTTGGCAACCGTGCGCTGCTCCCGGTAGGTCAGGTTGTCGTAAGCCTCGTGCAGTGCGTCGTATAGCACCGCCCGGAAATACATCTTGTCCGGCTGCGAGGTGGTGTCCACCGAAATGTCTTCCGCCGTTTCCTCGCCATCCTCATCATATTGCCGGTAAAAATCTACTCGGCGTTCATTCAGCGTGCCTATCGCAATGTACTGGCGGACGCTCTTTTCGTCCATTCCGGTTTCATCGGCAATTCGCTGGATGCAGCTATCACTGCAATCATCGCCGTTTAGATGGTAAATCGCCATAATGCGCCGCAGGACGGGATAAGTATCTGCCGTCATGGTGATAACGCCGCTTTGCGCCGTGTGGATATAATCATCAATACCGTCCTGCATATACCGCGTTTGAAAAGCGGCAAACGGTGCGCCGATAGCCGGATCGTACTTTTGAAAGGCGGCCAGGATACCGCACACCGCCGCCTGTTTGATGTCCGCAAAATGCTCCGCCATAGCGTATCGCTCGCAGGCGGCCTGCGCCAGCTTATTAAGCGCAGGCTCCTGATCGTGCAGATACCAAGCCAGATACTTTTCCTCTTTTTCGGTGAGATAGCGGACGATGTATTCCTGGTCTGGCAGCTTCGGCGGCGCAGGGTCAAGGCGGTACATCCGGCGCTCCAAAAGATACCGCTGTTGCTCTAAAACTTCATTCTGTTCTTCAGACACCGGATGCACCTCCTGTCATTTCATTCTTTTGCCCGTGTCAGCGTACAGCTTGGCGCGCTGCAAATCTGCATAATAACTTGTTTTGGCGTAGGCATCGTCCTCCTCCGCCTGCTCCAACCGGCGTTTTGCCATTTCCTGCGCCGCCTGCGCAAACTCGGCAGAGATCGTTCCCCGACTCTTTTCGGAGCGGATCGCCGAGCAACGGCGGTCATAGGCGGCCTTCAGCGGGTTATCCTTTGCCCGTTCCGCTTTGCCCTGAATGATGGCGTACCGGCGGCAGCTGATCTTTTTGCCGTGGTACAACTCCGGCGCTGTGCCGTAGGAGCAGTATTTCTGCCGCCGGGCGCTTTGCATCAGGAAATACTGCTTGCAAACCTCGCACTGCCTTGGATAGTGCCCGTGGTGCAGTCCTTCAAAGAAGTCCGTCAGCACAAAGCTGTAATAGCTCTCAAAGGCCATTTTTCGGGCGGTGACGAGAATACGACTGTTTCGCCGTTTCGGGAGAGCAATATATTCCGTGTGCAAGGGAAATGAATTCGTCCCGAATATCTCCGTTGCAATAGGCAGCAGGTGGTATTCGTCAAATCGGTCGGCTTCGTCTACACGGGAAGCGAATTTCTTGAGCTGTTCAAGAGCCTTGCGCATATCCTCCGGGATGGTATCATAAAAACGGAGGGTACTCAAAACGGTTGCGCACATCGTTTCACCGGTTTTGAGCAGCGCCTTATTATATTCAGGAGGGAACACACCATCGAATTGCGCTGTTGCTGCTCTGCGCCGCAGATAGTCGGAAAGGGCAGCAGCGTTGCCTTCCGTGAATAGCTCTGCAATTCGCTGCTTCTCCGCTGCAATGTCCAAGGAGGAAAAAGGCTTTAGCTTCGGCAGAGTTTGCAGAATTGTCAGGATCTCCTTCCCGGCCTTAATAAAATCTATTTCGTTCAGATACCCGGCGCATAGCTGCTCCTGTATATTCCAGTTACTTTGCCGGAACACGGCAATCCTCGCCGCCGTGTCATCTTTATAATACTGATTCAAAAGCTGCACCGCAAAGGTTCCTGCCGGGTAGCTTTTGCCGCCTATATGTACACGACCGTCCCGGTAAACGGCAGTAAGAAAGCCAAGTCCATCGCTCATACGCCCTGCCTCCTTCTATATTTTATCAAGCCAAGTGTCCCACAAACCGGTCTTGCGGTTGAAAAACTAAGATATTTTTCTGCTGCATTACCGCACCGAGAACATTTGTTCTATATAATTGTAGCAGAAAACCGCCTGATATTCAAGGATTTTTCCCGTGTTGCGAACAGTATTTTGGATGTGTTGCTATAAACATACCTTTTTCAGCCATTTCCCCCATTCAATATACAGGAGGCAGTCATCGAGCCGTCGAGGTCGCACTCGGCGGCTTTTTGCTGCCTGAAATATTTTGAAATGCGCAATGCGCAGGAAAGGACTTATTATGAAAACGATCCACAACACAAAAATCATCGGCATCGACCACGGGTACGGGAATATGAAAACGGCCAATTGCTGTTTTCCCACCGGCATCACCGCCTATGACCACGAGCCACTGTTCACGGCGGATATGCTGGTCTACGGCGGCAGGTATTATCTCATCGGCGAGGGGTACAAGGAATTTGCACCGGACAAAATCAAGGACGAGGATTATTATGTGCTGACCCTTGCGGCAATCGCCAAGGAGCTGAAAGCCGAAAATCTTACCGAGGCGCACATCGTGATTGCCGCCGGTCTGCCGTTGACTTGGACAAGCGGACAAAAGGCGGACTTCAAGGCGTATCTGATGAAAAACGCCGAGGTGGAGTTCACCTACAAAAAGGCGTACTACCACATCTATATCGACGATGTGCGTATCTATCCGCAGGGTTACGCCGCTATTGCCGGCTTTGCTACCACTCTGAAAGGCGTCAACCTGATTGCCGACATCGGCAACGGCACGATGAACACCCTGTATATGATCAACGGCAAGCCGCAGCAGGGCAAGATGTTCACCGAAAAATTCGGGACCTACCAGTGTACGCTTGCAGTTCGTGAGGCGTTTATGCAGAAAACGCAGCGGGAAATCAACGACGCCATCATCGATGAGGTGCTGATCACCGGCACGGCAAATATTGCGCCTGCCGACCTGAAAATCATCAAGAGCGTCGCCGCCGAGTATGTGCGGGACATCTTCCGCAGACTTCGTGAGCACGGCTATGACGAAAACACGATGACCTTGTATGTGACCGGTGGAGGCGGCTGCCTTGTGAAGAACTTTTATAAGTTCAGCGCCGACCGTGTGAAATTCGTTGAGGACATCTGCGCTGCCGCAAAGGGATATGAGTATCTGTCCGAGGCACAGATGAAAGCTGAGGCGAAGAAATGAGCAAATATCGAATCAATGTGCGGTTTGATTTGGACAAGCAAAAAGAGGCGAACGCCGCACAGTATTTACAGTCGCTGGATAAATCCCGCAACGCTTTTATGGTAACGGCGGTCTTAAATGAAATGCAGCGGCAGTCATCCGTAAACGGTTTTTTATTGGAGGATATTCGGCAGGTCATACGGGAGGAATTGCAGGAGGTGTCGTTTGCTGCGGCACCTCCTGTTTTTGAGCAGGTACAACTGGAGCTGACCGAGGAGCAGCAAGCTGAAAACGAAAAGAGCGTGCTGGATGACCTTGAAATGTTCGGCTGAGCCAAAACGCCGATATGTGGCTCAAATTACAGTATTTGCAGCCGAATCAGAGCCACTTTGGCGCAAAAACAAGATGTATCCCAAGGGGCAAGAAAGCGACTTTCAGTATCGTGCAGCGCAAAGAACGCTGAAATCTCGGTATCTGACAGCCGCTTTTCTTTATGCCCTGCGAGGTGCGTCTCACGGTATAGCAAGCAGGGACTTTGTGTGCCACAGAAGTCCCAATCACAGCCGAAATCGGCTGACTCTTTGGGGGCCGCGCCCCCAAGCCCCCCCCGAAGGAAGGAGCGTGATGCTATGGGGAAGGATGTACGAATTGCCGTAAGAGTTACGGCAATGGAAAAAGAGAAAATCCAGTCTAAGGCCCGAAAATGCGGGCTGAGTACAACCGAATATGTGAAGCAAAGAGCGTTGGGATATGAACCGAGAGTGGTTCCGCCTGACGCTCTTTTTACTTGCCTTGAAAAGTTGGGCGAGCTTGCGGACAAAGCCAGTTCACCGGAGCTGGACAAAGAAATTTCAGCGGTGCTGAAACAAATCACAGCAGAGTTTCTGCTTCCCGGGAAGGGGTGATGCGCTATGGCCGTAACAGGCTTTTGGCCTGTGTTCAAAAACCTGAAAGCCACGCTGGACTACGCCGACAATCCCGATAAGACCACCGCACCGGAATATCTGGACGAGGATCTATACGCTGCCCTGCGCTATGCAGAGAACGATGATAAAACCGACCGCAAAATGTTTGTGGGCGGCATCAACTGCTCGGCGCAGAACGCCTACGCCGAGATGATCGCCGTACAGCGGCGATTCGGTTTGCGTGGCAAGGTGGTGGGCTACCACGGCATTCAGAGCTTTCGCGAGGGTGAGGTTACGCCGGAGCAGGCATTCGCCATTGGCAAGGAAACCGCACGGCGGATGTGGGGCGATCGGTATCAGGTGCTCGTTACTGTCCATCTGAATACCGACAATGTGCATTGCCATTTTGTTGTGAATCCCGTGTCCTTCAAGGACGGCGGAAAGTTCAAAAACAAAATCGGCGACCACAAGGAGCTGCGTAAAATCTCCGATGAGATCTGCCGGGAGCACGAACTGTTTGTGCTAGAAAACAGCGATTTCTACTCCAAGGGCAAGAAGAAAGAATATTGGGTTCACAAGGCCGGCAAGAAAACCCACCGAGACTATCTGCGGGAGGATGTGGAATACTGCCTGTCCTTTGCGACCAGCCCAAGAGAGTTTGAAAGTCAGCTTTATGCGCTCGGTTATACGCTCGACCCTGTACGCTTTTCAGTCAAGGCAAAGCATTGGGAGCGTGCCGTGCGGCTGAGCGGCATCGGCTTTTCCAAAGATCGTGTCAACGCACAGCTGCGGCAGAACGCCGAAAATCGGTATCGGCTATTTACCTTGGAATACCGACCGCCGTACAAGCCGAAGAAATTTCCGCTGGAGGACGAGCTGCGAAAGCTGGGGTTCTCCATTGAACACAGCTATGACACCGCCGCCGTTTTGGTGGATGCGGTGTTTTATCTTGTCATAACTGTAATTCAAATCGTAGCCGAGCTTGCCGATGTAATGCTGCTGTCGCCCGATTTGCGAGCAGCGGAAAAGGACTTGAAAGACCTGATCGCCGATTATCATTTTCTCAAAGAAAATAGCATTCACACCGTATCCGATTTACAGGCAAGTATTGAGCAATCCCGGTCGGAGCTTTCGACATTGGAGCGTGAGCGCAGCAATATCAGCAACCGTATCCGCCGCCCAAAATCGTCGGAGGAGCAAACCGAGAACAAGGAGCGCCGCAAGGCGGTTTCCAAGCAGATGAAGCCCGTAAGGGAACGCCTGCGCCGTGCGGAGAGGATTTTGGGGAAATCTCCGCACTTATATGAATTACTAAAACAAGAGCACGAGCTGGAGAAAAAAGCTCGTGCAAGATACAAAGAAAGAGGGAGATAAAATGAAAAATACGATGAAAAAACCGGTAAATATTCCGGTAGAAAAATTGCGCCCCTTTGCCGGACACCCGTTTAAGGTCAAGGACGATGAGGAAATGAACACGCTGATCGAAAGCATACAGACGCAAGGCGTTCTCTCGCCGCTGATCGTCCGACCGATAGAAAATACCGATGAATATGAAGTGATCAGTGGCCACCGCCGCTTGCACGCAGCACAAAAGGCAGGGATTACCGAGGCCCCTGCCTTGATTTATGCCCTCGACCGGGATGCTGCCGCCATTGCTGTGGTGGACAGCAACCTCCACCGGGAGCATATTCTGCCCTCCGAAAAGGCATTTGCTTACAAGCTGAAAATGGAGGCACTGTCACATCAGGGCAAACGAACGGATTTAACTTCGGACCAAACCGGTCCGAAGTTGACTGCGGCAACAATTTCTGAATCCGATAGCGCCACGCAAGTCAAGCGCTATATCCGTCTGACCCACCTCATCCCGGAACTGCTCACTCTTATGGACGAAAACAAAATGGCGCTGTCCGTCGGCGTGGAGCTTTCCTTCCTCGACGAGCAAAGTCAGCGGAATGTGTTGGAACAGTGCGAAATGAACGATTGTACCCCGTCCTATTCGCAGGCGTGGCGGATGCACAATGCCGACCGGGAAGGGACACTGACCAAGGCAGCCATTCAAACCATTATGTCAGAGGAAAAAGCCAACCAGAAGACCCGACTCAAGATTCCAATGGAACGCATCCGCAAGTATTTCCCCCAGAGCTATACTGCCGCTCAGATTGAGGATGCCGTGGTGAAGCTCTGCGAGCGGGACTACCGCCGACGAACCGACCGAGAGCGATAAGGAGGTGCGGCCTATGCCTGAGCAGATTACCCAAGAAGAGACCATTGAGGTCACCACACAAGTTGTCGAGGACTACGGCATGCAGCTTCCGGAGTATGTTGTTCGCCGGCTTGCCCGTTTCCTTCTCCCCAAAATACAGGAGGATCTGCAGCGGAATGAATAAAAACTGTTCGGATGGCAGTAAGGCGGCCCCGCTGCCATCCGTACATTTGAAGATAAAAATAAAAATCGATATGATTGGTGCAAAGGAGGAATCGTATGAACGCAGTGATCTATGCCCGCTACTCATCGGATCGACAGCGGGAAGAATCCATTGAAGGCCAGCTCCGGGAATGTGCAGAGTATGCGAAAAAGAATAATATGACATTGCTGGGTACCTATGTTGACCGCGCGTTATCTGCCAGAACTGCGGATCGTCCTGACTTTCAGAGAATGATTGCAGATAGTTCCAAAGGTCTCTTTGATATCGTACTTGTTTGGAAACTGGACCGTTTTTCCCGTGACCGCTACGATAGCGCTCACTATAAGCACATTCTGAAGAAAAACGGTGTCCGAGTGATCTCTATCAAAGAAAACATTTCCGATGGGCCGGAGGGCATTATTCTGGAGTCTATGCTGGAGGGATATGCCGAATACTATTCTGCCGAGCTTGCTCAAAAGATTCGGCGAGGCCAAAAGGAGAACGCAATCAAGTGTATGAATAACGGCGGTAATGTCCCCCTTGGTTACTATGTAGATAAAGCCACCGGGAAATTGGCTGTTGATCCCGAAACCGCTCCATATGTACAGGAATTGTTTTTACGGTATGCTGATGGTGAGCGGCTGACTGTATTGCAGGCAGAAATGAAAAAGCGGGGCATTCGTTCCAAACGGGGCAATACCTACTCGGTCAGTGTCCTGAGTGCGCTTCTGAGGAATCGCAAGTATATCGGTGAATACAAATACGGGAGTGTTATCACGCCGGGCGGTATTCCTGCAATCATCGATAAAGAATTATTTGAAAGGGTGCAAATGCGTATGGCAGCAAACAAAAAAGCTCCGGCACGAGCGAAAGCGGAGGAAGAATACTTGCTTACTACAAAGCTGTTCTGTGGTGATTGCGGGCGGCTGATGGCCGGCGAAAGTGGACGGGGCGGCAGAGGCGTTGTGTATCACTACTACAAGTGCAGCGGCGCAAAACGGAAACTGGGCTGCAAAAGAAAAGCCATCAAAAAGCGCTGGATCGAGGATGCAGTCGTAAAGCTGACCGTTTCTCAGGTATTGACTGACACTGCCATTGAACGGATTGCAGATGCTATTGTTGTCATGCAGGAGCAGGATGACACCGTCACGCCGGTGCTGAAGCAGCAGCTTCAGCAGTGCGAAACCGAGATTCGGAATGTGATGAAGGCCATTCGGCTAGGCATTATTACGGATACGACCAAGGAGTGTCTGGAGGATCTGGAGACTCAAAGAGAATCGCTGAAAGAAAGCATTGCGCAGCTGCAGCTGGAGCGGCGCAGTTTTTCCAAGGAGGAGATTGTAGAATGGATCAGCAAATACAAGAACGGCAACACCAATGACCCGGATTACAGAAAAGAAATCATTGATACTTTCGTGAACTCCGTCTATGTCTACGATGACAAGCTGATACTTACCTACAACTACAAAGACGGCAGTCAGACGCTGACCTTGCAAGAAATTAACGCTACCTTAAGTTCGGATTTAACTGGTATATGTCCACCAAATCCCGCCTCATTTGAGGTGGGATTTTTCTTTGCCGAAATTTCTTCCTGATTCTGGCAGTATGACGTACACGCGGGTGCGAAAGCAGTCTCTGTGCGTTTTGGAAACGGATCGCCGCACCAGTGTACGCACCGGCGCGGCAATGACAAGCTTTTCGGTTTTTGCAGGCACAACAAGCTACTTCAGCAGCTCCTGCGTCAGCGTCACCAGGCCGCTGACGCCTACGCCGATGTACACCACTTGCCGCGCCACGTCGCCGGACATCCTCCGGCTCAGCCGTGTGCCGATCCACAGCCCCGCCAGTATGCACACAATGCTCACCCCGGCCACCGGCAGCAGCTCCGCGCGGAAGTAGCCCCGCACCGCCCGCATGGTGAAGTTGATGAGATTCGTCACCATGAACAGGAACTGCATGTTCCCCACATACGTCTCCTTGTCTCTGGCGATAGCCACGAAATACAGCGCCATCATGGGGCCGCCGATGGTGAACGCCCCAGCGCAGCATCCGGAGAATGCGCTGCACACCAGCCCAGCCGTCAGGCTGGGCTGCATCTTTACCCGCTTGGCGAAGAACAGAAAGTACGCCGCCAGCGCCATCAGGAACGCCCCGAACAGCGCCGTCAGCACGTGCAGGTCGAACCGCCCCAGCAGGTTGATGATCACCAGGCTGCACACCGTGTACACGCCGATGGGCAGCGCGATCTGCTTTATGTCGATGTGTTTGCGGTACATCCACCCCATGGCGCCGGACTGCGCCATGCAGATCAGCGCCACGATGCTGGGCGCGATGGTCATATCGTAAAAAGCGCTGGCCGCCACCATCAGCACCACCGCCGCGCCGAAGCCCGTCAGCGGCTGAATGATGCCGCCCACCAGTGCCGCCAGACCCATCATTATGTACGTCAAATCGCATCACCTTTTCCTTTTGTTTACAGGGCATTATACCAGCCTTCCCGGGAAAAGGCAACCGTTCCGCGCACCAGGCAGCAAAGCACCCCCGGCGCTGCACGCCGGGGGTGCTGTGTTTCATTTTACCAGTTGTCCTCGCCAAAGGGGTCGTGGGGGTGGAACTGCCCGTCGTCCTCCGGACGCGGCGGGAAAAAGCCGATGCCCTTGGCCTTTTTGATCTCCTGGAAGAAGGCGATGTTGCTCTGGGCGATGTAGGGCAGCAGCCAGATATTCAGGATGCCCAGCGTCAGGCTGGCCAGCAGCGCCCAGCCGATGAAGCTCAGATCCAGCACGAACAGCTGCCACTTGAAGCCGGCGGTCTGCGCCTTGCTCATGTTGATGGCCTCCATGACGCCGATCTCCGGATTCTCGCACAGGTTCAGGATGGCGAAGCGGTAGCGGTATGCCGCCACGATGCCGGGGACGATGAACAGCAGCGTCCACAGGAAGACGAAGATATACTGCACGATGGACAGCAGGATGATCTTCCCGGCGAAGGAGAAGCCGTCGAACAGGGTGACGTAGGGCATCTCCTCGCCCCGGCGGATGCCCAGATGATACAGGGACACGCCCGCCTCCAGCACCATATTCAGCAGGGCGCAGACAACGGACACGAACAGCACCACCAGCGCGGGGAACGCCCGGTGCAGCGCCAGAAAGCTCAGGTCGATGCCGTACTGCACGGAGTAGAGGTAGGCGAACTCGTCGTCCATGTTCATGTAGTTGCTGATGCCGCTGATGACCAGCGTTACAGCCAGCACCAGCAGAGTAAACAGGTAGGGGTTGACCCGTGCGGTCTTGAGCAGAGCCTTGGCCTCCTGTTTCAGGGAAGCGCGATCGAGAACCATACAAAGCACCATCCTTCCGGAATATTGTTGCATACACTATAAAATATATGGGCGGGCGGTCACGGAGGATGCAGGTAAGTTTTTCCAGTGTCCGCCCCTTCTACTGCATAGTGTATCACAGATCGCCGCAAAACACAAGAGGACGTGTGGTCCAATAAAGCTTTCGACAAAAGCCGCAAAAAAACACAGGAATTTCAACGCGGGACTGGACAAGAGAAAAGTTTTGTTGTAATATTTAGAATAGTATGCGGTGGCATAGCGCCACCCGGTAGTAAGATGAGGTGAAGACAATGGCAC
>ERZ827423.1886-NODE-1886-length-18597-cov-2.869000_pt1 | contig 18597 bp, 14 predicted proteins | sample MGYA00519775_ERZ827423 | MGnify/ENA primary metagenome ERZ827423 (study PRJEB31778, sample SAMEA3449296) | human gut metagenome | biome: human gut; feature: human-associated habitat; material: faeces | place: United Kingdom | collected 2010/2012 ...
AGGAGTGCGACAAGAAAAATTGGCGATACCTGGTTTTCACAACCAGGTATCGCCCTTTTCTATCATTAATAGAATGTTTGAATCTTATTGGAGGTACATATGATGCAGGAACTGAACTATATTTGCTGTGGTGGTTACTATATTCCCGATATTCGTTTACCGGAAGAAAACAGGCCCATTGGTCGTTGGGGGCGTATGCGCAGAGATTACATTAAGGAGCATAACCCTATTCGCTTCAATGATCTGTGCCTTAGCGGTGAGCTGTGGACGTATCTGGCAGATTTGAACGAGCAGACACAGAGTCGCCTTGAACTTATCATCGGGCAAATGAAAGCCACTGAGGGCGTGACAGAGAGCCTTAAACAGCACGATCAGATGGAATGGGTTGAAGCCATGAAGAGCATCCGCAACCGAGCCGAGGAAATATCCTTCGTGAACTGATCTATGGGGAGGATAAAGCATGAGAATTCTTGAAGAATTTTGGTACGGCAATATCGAGCCAACAGAGTATGACACATCCTCTTGCAAAGAATACAGGATGCTACTAGGGCTGATTTGCAGGCATGAATAAAAACTCAAAGCCACGATGATGGACGAATAGAAAGATTTGTTTGAGAAATACACCGATTGTGTGCGAGAAAATCAGATCATTACAGATTGTCTGATATTCCAGAACGGCTTGAAGCTGGGTGTCAGGATGATGTTGGAAGTCAAGGAAGAATAATTGAACACATAACGACAGCGCTTATCGAACGATGGGCGCTGTTGTCACTTTATTGAATGTAAACTCGTACTAAGGGGCAAAACACTCCCCTTATCTTGACAATTATAGTCAAGCATGCTATCATAGTGTTAGCTGTTAACTAACAGCTAACACTATGAAGGGAGGAATATCAATGGCTGTGTCGTCTGCCTATAAGAAAAAACTCGGCAAGTGGATTAAGCAATCAAGAGAGAAAAAACAACCTCATCTTTCTCAGCGGCAGTTAGCACTGGCTGTAGATATCACAAATGCTTCTCTCAGCTCGATTGAAAGCGGAATGATCTTCCCTTCTGAAGAGTTGCTATTAAAACTAATAGAACAACTCCAGCCGCCTCCTGAACTGCGTGAGAAGATGTTGACCCTTTTCGCAAAAGCAAAAGGGACGTCACCACCTGACATAAACGCAGAACTCAGCAAAAACCCCAAATTGTGGGGGCTGATAAGACAACTAATTGCAGTTGATCCATCAGAAGAACAAGTTACACAAATCGAGCAACTTATTTATGCGGGTATATCCGCATCAGGAGGAACGACAAATGACTTTGAATGAACTTTTCAAAAATACTACATATGATGACACTCTATTTTCCGATGAAGCCAAATCTGCGGTTAGTGCTCGCATTTTCATGAAGGCTGTCCGTGGTAACGAGGTTCCCTATATCACTTGTGCAATCCGTAATAAGGAAATCAAGCTTACCCCCGAGGAAGCTGTTCGTCAGCTCTATATTTACAGGTTGATGAACGAATACGGATACGCAGCCAATCGCATTCAGCTGGAAACTCCAATTCACTTTGGACGTGAGGTAAAGCGAGCAGATATCGCCATTATGGACAAAGATCGTCCTATGGTGTCGTACATCATCGTGGAACTGAAAAAGCCGAAGCTTACCGATGGCAAGGAGCAGCTGAAATCCTACTGTAATGCCACCGGTGCACCTATTGGTGTTTGGACAAACGGCGAGCAGATTTCCTGCTACAACCGTAAAGATCCTAATTTTTTCGAGGAAATCAGCGATATTCCTAAAGCTACACAAAAACTTTCCGATATCATCAACGAGAAGTTTACCTATGAAGATCTGAAGCGCAAAGATAAAATCAGCATCCAGAAAAAGTCCCTTCGCTCTCTGATTAAAGAGATGGAGGACGAAGTTCTGGCAAGTGCTGGTGTTGATTCCTTTGAAGAAATCTTTAAGCTGATCTTTGCTAAACTGTATGATGAGCTGATCTGCGCCAATGACTCCACCGCTTATCTGCAGTTCCGCAACAACGGAAATACCGACTACGAGCTGAAGGCAAAAATTCAGGGGCTGTTTGATGATGCCAAAAAGAAATGGGAAGGTATCTTCACGGACGAAAGCAAAATCCTGCTTTCCCCTTCTCATCTGGCAGTCTGTGTAGCTTCTTTGCAGGACATTAAGCTCTTCAATAACAACCTTGATGTTGTGGATGATGCCTTTGAGTACCTGATGAGCAAAGCGCAAAAAGGTGAAAAAGGCCAGTATTTTACTCCTCGATATGTTATTGATATGTGTGTCAAGATGATGAATCCCACTACCAAGGACAAAATCATCGACACCGCCTGCGGCAGCTCAGGCTTCACAGTCCATAGTATTTTCAAGGTTTGGAAAGATATCCGCAGAGAAAAAGGTCTTCCAGAAGGTGATGGTTTCACTGCTGCGGAGCGCATTCCTGAAGAAACTAATTTTGTCAGAGACAATGTTTTTGCCATTGACTTTGATGAAAAGACCGTCCGTGTTGCTCGCACATTGAACCTGATCGCCGGTGACGGTCAGACTAATGTGCTTCACCTGAACACACTGGACTATTCCCGTTGGGGCGAAACTACTAAGCAGGAAGACTGGATCGATACCTATAACGAGGGCTTTAAGAAACTGAAAAAGCTTCAACCTGCTGGTGTGAAGGATTATAGCCAGTTCCAGTTTGACCTCGTGATGGCAAATCCTCCGTTTGCTGGCGATATTAAGGAAAACACAATAATTTCTCATTATGAGCTTGGCAAAAACAGTGCTGGTAAATGGCTAAACAAGGTTGGCCGTGATGTGCTGTTTATCGAGCGCAACCTGAACTTCCTCAAACCCGGCGGTCGTATGGCTATCGTCTTGCCGCAGGGTCGTTTTAACAACTCCAGCGATAAGTACATCCGTGAGTTTATTGCGGAGCGCTGCCGCATCCTTGCCGTTGTTGGTTTGCACGGCAATGTATTCAAGCCTCATACCGGAACTAAGACCTCAGTTCTGTTTGTGCAGAAATGGGATGATGTCTTGTGCCCTAAAAAGGAAGACTATCCTATTTTCTTTGCCACCATGCAGAAGCCAAGCAAGGACAATTCTGGCGATAAAATTTATGTAAAGGATCCTGTCACGGGAGAAAATGTTCTTGATCACCATGGACACTTGATTGTTGACCATGATTTATATAGCCATGATGGCTTGACCCCAGACGGTATTGCAGAAGCATTTATTGAGTTTGCAAAAAAGGAAGGTCTGAGTTTTTTTCAATAAGCCCATCCGTTGAACCTTTCGATGAAGCCAAGTACCAGGCTTTGATGGATGGGCTAGATTTTCAAGAAATCAATAAGAGCGAATTAGAAAATGAATTTACTATCGGTGCGGAGTACTATGGGAAAAAATATGTAGAATCCGTTTCTGTGGTAAAACGACAGGCAAAAACTATCCCTCTTGGTCAAATGTGGGTGTTGGCAACGGATGGTGATCATGGATCCCCTGATTATCAAGAGAGCGGCGTGTTATACCTTTTAAGTGAATGTGTCAAAGAGGGATATATCGAAAAATCGAAATGCAGATACATTACCGAAGCGAAGAATCGAGAGTTAAAACGGTCCTGTTTGCATCCTAGGGATATCGTTGTAACTAAAACCGGTGTATACTTTGGTAAAAGCGCAGTCATACCCGAAAGCATACCTGAAGCGAACACAATTGCACATGTGGGTAAAATTACATTGAAACCGCAGTATAATCCGTATTACGTATCCACATTCTTAAACTGCAAGTATGGTTATTATCAGCTAAGAAGACGTGGTATAAAAGCTACACGTCCTGAAATTAAGCTTGTTGAATTCCCAGATATAATAGTCCCGGAGTTTAGCAAAGGGTTATACTCTGCAATCGAATCAACTGTACAAACAGCTAATGCTCTTTATGATGAAGCTGGCAATGTGATCAATCAATCTGAACAAATGCTAATGCAGATTCTTGGCATACCACAAATTACTGATACAGCTGTTTCGATAAAAAAGTTCTCTGATAGCTTTGCGAAAACAGGGCGCCTTGATTCCGAATATTACCACCCAAAATTTGATGTTCTTTTTGATACACTCGCAAAATTTCCTAATATGCAACTTGGTGGAAATGATGGAATTGTTGATATCAAGAAATCTATTGAACCGGGTAGCGAAGCATACAAAGACGAAGGGATTCCTTTTGTTCGTGTAAGCGATGTTTCCAAGTATGGAATTACAGCACCAGAAATTTACCTTTCATATGACGTTGTTGAAAATGTAGACGCATTGTATCCTAAGAAAGATACGATCCTCTTTTCAAAGGATGGCAGTGTAGGGATTGCATACAAGTTAGAACGTGATGAAGATATCATTACATCTGGTGCCTTACTGCACCTAACTGTCAGGAATACAAGTGAAATCCTTCCGGATTATTTGACGTTAGTGCTAAATTCCACTGTTGTTCAAATGCAAGCCGAGCGTGACTCGAACGGAGCTATTATCCAGCATTGGAAACCCTCCGAAATTGAGAATGTTATCGTTCCGGTATTGGATTTGGAAAAACAAAAAGAACTTTCAGAAATGATTCAGAAGTCCTTTGTCCTTCGTCGTCAATCTAAACAACTGCTTGAATATGCAAAGCAGGCTGTGGAAATGGCAATCGAGCAAGGAGAAGATGCTGCGCTGGCATGGCTGAAAGACAAGGTGGAATAACAGTATGCAGGTAGAAAGAAAACACGAGCAATGGAAAGCAATCACTGAGTCTGATTTTGTTACACTTTTCATCAAAACATGGTTTACGTTTATTGCCGTATTGAGAGAATTGAATCCTGATGTCGACGTTTTTACTGAAGATGGCATGCCCCGAGGAGACAAACCCTTCTTGAACGCTTACAAAGAAGGCATAATGCCCATTGTGCAAAAAAATATCAATACGGATGATTTTGCCCAGGAACTCTTTTCGATGTATCCCATTAGTATGCGAAAGGTGATGTATGTTTTTCCACAGTATTTCTTCCAGACCTTTTTCCAAATTAATCGTGAGTTCTCCTATGAGGAGAAGACGATTGATTTGGATAAGGATGGAAATTTGAAGGAAAGATATCAAGCAAACCTACATATTGTTGATAAACACATTCTAAAATTCTACTTGGGTATATCCGGCCAGTTCCGCACAACAAAATATAACGAGAGCATCAAAAAAGAAATTGATCTGCGGCCGATCATTCGTGCAGTTGTGGAGAAGCATCGTAATCAAAATCTCATTATCAATGAGACTCAATTTATGCATGACTTTTATGATGCCGTGATGAGAGAGATTTCGGAAAAGCTTCGGAATTATATTGAGGTAACACTTCCGAAGAAAGGGTTTAATCAAACGGTAACCGGAAAAATCAAAGATGCCTGTTTGCGATTGGATACCGCGCTTCGACTTAGATTTGAGTACAACTACAGATATCCCCACGAAGTAGATCCGCAGGCAGCATCAAACTCTTATGCTATCATTTATCAAGTTCCATTCAATGGTTTTGGCCGTTTAGATCGGGAGAACCTCTACGCAACACGCAGAGGTGAATATGCACCGCTAATGGCAACAAAGACCGTGGAGTGGTTTGCTGACTATGTATATGCATTGAGAAATGCTTTGTTCCATGAAATAATCAGCCCATTGGATGAAGAGTGGCAAGCTATTTTCAAATCTGCCTACTTGCTACTAAAACAGGTTTCTGATATTTGCATTTCTTGCATTTCTCAGATAGAGGAATTCCCTCGGACACAAAAAAATGCTGTTTTTGAGTATGCAGAAAAACATAAAGCAGAGTTCTTCGATCCTTTGGCAGATTATGTAGAACTTCTGGATTTCCCTAAAATGAAACTGTCTGATTGGAAAATCGAAAAAGGAAAGATTACGCTCAAAGGATGGTTTTCTGCAACACTCAAGCTCCAACAAGGAGATGCGGAAGCAGTAGAAAATGGGACGGGTTCTATCACTACGGAAGACAAGGGGTTCGATTTTTCCATTACGCTTAGTGATGATTTCAAAATCGCAAAAGACAGAGAGCCGCAGAAAGAGATTATTGAAATCACACTTCAGGGAACCTGATGGTAGGTGTCCTTCTTTTGTACCATAGTACCAAACTTAAAACTAAACATGTACCAAAAGAGCATCCTGTTCGAGTATGGAACAGGATGCTCTTTTACTATGCATATGAACTTTTTAACTTCTGTATAACTCGGACAGAAGTGGGATTCTGAACTTCTGACCAACTTGGTCGAATGTTGTGGTCAAGCATTTTTGTAACAGTTATGGCTAAAAAATTGCTCATGGTTACGTTGTTGTCCTTGCTTCATACGGGGTGCGGTAACCGTTAAAACTGTGCGGACGAACATGGTTATAATCAACGTATGCAAATTCTTCTACTTTTTGGTAGAGTGCTTCTTCTGTTTCGAACTCGTATAAATTTGTGCACTCATTTTTCAAGGTGTTGAAATAGCGCTCCATCGGTGCATTGTCATATGGATATCCTGCTTTGCTCATGCTCTGTGTCATATGTACTGATTCACAGAATTCGGTATATGCTTTGGACGTATATTGCGGACCTTGGTCGGAGTGCAGGATGAGTCCCTCTTTGACGGTTGGCTGTGATTCCAGCGCTTTCCGGAGTGTCCGGATAGCAAGATCGCTGGTAATATTGCGATCTGTTATGCTGGCAATCACGCTTCGGTCATGTAAATCTATAATAGTACAGTTGTAGCGCACTTCATGGTTTGCAAGGAACAGATAGGTAAAATCTGTGCACCATTTCCAGTTGATTTTGTCTGCGTTAAAATCCTGTTTCAGTTTATTATCGAATACCTTATGTGCTTTTCCGTGCGCATATTCCGGCTTTTTGGGACGGACGATGGAACGGAGTCCGAGTTCTGTATTCATATATTTATGAACCGTAACGGCACTGTAAAAATAGCCTTTGCGTTCCAGATAGACTTTCATACTCCGATATCCGTCAATTCCATTGTGAGCGTGATAAATCTCCTGGATTTGTGCCTGTACTTCTGCTTTTGGGGTATAGTAATCCGCCTTCCGGTGTTTCAGGTTGTTATAGTATGCGTTTGGACAGATTGCAAGCCTGCGAAGCAGCCAGCGTAAGCCAAACTGTTTATGATGATTTTCAATAAATCGATAAGCCTCTAATCGATTTCCTTTGCAAAGAATGCCGCCGCTTTTTTTAAGAAAAGGTTTTCCTTCCTGGACTCTTCCAGCTCCTTACGCAGTCGGCGATTCTCTTTCATAAGTTCTGCCTCGTTTTTAGTTTCCGGGTCTGCGATGGCTTTAGCTTGGCATTCTTTGCTGAATTCACTGCACCATGCAGAAATACTGGCTTTGGATACGCCGTATTCCGCAGTAATGCTTTTATAGGTGCGTACTTCATCCAAATGGAGACGGACAATTTTCTTTTTGAATTCGGGTGTGTAACTCCGTGGCATGATGATTCCCTCTTTCCTGTATTTTGATTGTGTCGCATCAGCCACTCTGTTACAACTTAGTATAGCACTTCAGAACAAACCTCATTCTCCATTCTGATCAGGGCTGGCAGTACCAATATAAACAGTACCAGCGCATGCTTCGGGAGAAGGGCATCCGGCAGAGCATGAGCCGGAAAGGGAACTGTCTGGACAATGCTGTGATAGAAAATTTCTTTGGGCTGCTCAAGAGCGAACTGCTGTACTTGCAGGAATTTCAGTCCATGGAACACTTCAAACAGGAACTCGTTGCATATCTGGATTACTACAACAACCGCAGGATCAAGGCAAAACTGAAGGGCTTGCCGCCTGCAATTCACAGACAACAAGCCCTTTCGGCTGCTTGAACAATTTTTACTTCAAAATATTTGTCTAACTTTTTGGGGTCAGTTCAATGCCCTATTTTACTCAAATCGAGTCTATTTTAACTCATAGAGTCAATCTTGACTCAACCTTTTCATAAAAAATAGTCTGAACCACAAGGATTCAGACCATTTTTATTTTCCGCTTTAGCCTTCCCTTACGAGCGTAACTGTTTTTTCCGCTTCATTCCAAGAAGTCTGTGCGCCAAGCGCATCCGCTACAAAGCGAACAGGCACATAGGTACGGCTATCCATGATGACAGGTGCAACGCCATATTTTTCAAGCGTTTTCCCAATCGTCATCTTAATTTCCTTTCCATCCAAAAGCAAGGTAACCTCTTTGCTTTCGCCGTTCCATGCAACCGCACCGCCCAAAGATTCTGTAATGAATCTGATGGGAACCAAGGTTCTGCTATTCTGAATCACGGGAGCCGCATCCTTTTGGGCGAGATTCCCGTTAACAGAAATGCTCTTTCTGCCAATCTGCATTTCGACGATTGTTTTCTCCTTTGCTTTTGTTTCGTTGTTTTCCTTCGTTTCCTCTACTTTTGTTTCGTTTTTCTGTGTTTTGGATTTTCTGCCGCCGGAGGAAGAACCGCCGCCGCTCTCCGGCTTGGCAGTCAGTGCTTTATAGGCATCCTGCAAGGCTTTTGTGGCATTGTTATATTCCTCTGCCGTCGCTTCAACCTTGGAAACCTCCTTTGCATCCGCCAAAACCTTTGCAAATGCCGCCCATTTCTCTGCGGAGTAATCCGCTTCCTGCAAAGCCTCTGCCTCTTTCACTGCATTTTTCAGTGCAAGCCAAGCCTGCATTACTTCATGCTCCTCTTCGATTTCACCAATCAGCTCTTTAAAGCTCCACTGCTTATTGGTTTCTGTCACTGTTGCCTTATGGTCAATCACCGCATCTGCCGCACGCATTTTTGCAAGAAACTGGTCAAGCTGTGTTTCGCTCAAGCCGCTCATCAGCATAAATTCCGCTGTGTAGCCACTGCCTGTAAATGCCTCTGCATCCCCTGCAAAGCCTTTGTACCCTGCAAGATATCCAACGGACTGGTTAATCTGGCTTTTTTCAACCGTAACTGCCTTAATTCCCATTTCCTCCAGAATTGCTCTGATTTTGCTGCCCTTTACGGTATCCGCACCGAGGTTGAACAGCAGTACCTTTGCTGCGGGGATTTCTTCCTCCGCACCAATAATGGGAACGGAATAGGAAAGATAATCCGCTTCCTCTCCTGCCCATTCGGGATGAGGCAGTCTAAGCTTTACAATCAATCGTTTTCCTGCCTCAAACGTATTCGCCTTAACGGGAATATTGATGGTTGTGAAATGCTCCTTGCTTGCTTTATTCGCATCACGCTGACCGATACGCTGTGTAATCGAGCTTTCATGCAACTCCTTCTTCTCAAATTCATCATCTGTATAGTCGGAGGGGAACTGATATGCTGTTACGTTGCAATAATAGTCGCTCATTTCCGTATAGCCTGCATCGTATGTCACTGTTACAGGAATGGTAGTATCTGTCACTCTGACTGCGGCAACATCAATAGAAACGGTAGGTGTTGCCCAATCGGGTGCCGCCTCAACGGTTTTCGCATTGGAATATACCACTTTGCTTACGCCGTTTTTCACAAGCGTCAGCTTAATCATCAGCTTGGAGCCTGCTTTCAGCGGCTTTACGCTTTCTCTAAAGCCCATGGTTGTTACGCCGGGGCTGTAAATGCTGCTTTCTGCCGCAATTTTTGCTTTGCTTTCATCCAATTCCTCGCCTGTGTAGTTATACAGTACATAGCTTACGGAATCATAATAATTTCTTTCAAAGTTCAGATAGGTTTCCATCTTTGTATCGCCTTCGGATACATGCTCCTCTCTGATATAAGCAGAGGGTTCTATAATCTGAGGGGGTGCCTGAATGGTTTTTGCATCGGAGATTTTTACCACTTCGCTTTCGCCGCCTGGCAGCGTAAGCACCGCAACGATTTTATCTCCTGCCGTCAAATCATTGGTAAATGTAATTTTACTGCTGTATGCGGAAGGCGTTACCGCACCGGAATACAGCAAAGCATTTCCTACATTTGCACTGTCAAATGCACCACCATAGCGGTAGGTATACAGCTTCAAATTGCCTGTAAGCGCATTGTCGAAATCCGCCTTTACATAAAGATTCTTATCCGTAGAAAGAATTTTGGAGGAGGTAATTTCAACAGAAGGCTCTTTTACCACCTTGCCACCAATCAGAATATAAACCTTATCATCACTGTAATGGGTTCTGCCAGTGTCAACATCATATTTGTAAAGATATACCAATACATATTTTTCAGGCGTAAGATTTCCCTTTACATCAAAGGTATAGCTGCCGCTTCCCGTAAAGCTCTGACTCTTGAGGGATGCCGCATCATCCGGATGTGTATTGTTTCTGTCTGCAAGCCTTACAAACACATAGCCGCCCTTATAGCTGTCATATCCGTTTACGGAAACCGTAATGCTTTCCGTATCTGCTGTGAGTGCTTCGGGGGAAACGCTGATGCTGTCCCCTTCCGCTTTCGCTTTTACCGTAAAGGCTGTGCCGGGGTAATAATGCGTTTTATCTTCATCATCAACATAATAGATATAAGGAATAATCACATCCCCTGCCGTTAAAGCCTTTGTAATAGTGATTTCTACATTATCCCCACTGATAACAGGACTTTTACTGCCGACAGAAACGGGGTCTCCATATACATCAGCGTCTCCGTTTTCTTTTGCTTTATATAGGATAATCATTCCCTTGCCGGAGGGGATTAAATCCGTTTTGCTCACCGCAAGACTTACCTTGGTATCCCCTTCATATACATTCCCGTTCACAATCAGTACGGGCTTTTCCATCTCTGTCTCCAAAACAACGGGAACCGCATTGGAATATGCAACAACCGTTCCGCCCTTCATCAGCACTGCCGCAACATATTTGCCTGCTGCCAATTCCTTTTTTATAGCGGAATTTTTCTCTACCGAAACCGTTCCTGCTTCGGAAACACTCTTGTTGCCGAAAAATTCCCAATCGTCCCCCTGTACCGCATCCGCAGACGCATATTGTCTGATGATAAGGTTAGAGCCTTCTTCCACATCACCGGCAACCACAACGCTTACTGCGCTCGCACCTGCCTTAATTTTATCTGCGTTGATTTTCACTGTCGGCGCAACAGGCACAGCAGGAATCAAAACGGAATCATCAGGGATGCTCTCCGCCTCATAGTCATTGCCTTTAGGAATATACAGCGCCGTAACCTGGTTCCAATATACAACGGCACGCACACGATAGCCTGCCAGAAGCGGTTCCTCCAGATTGATTTCATAGTTTGTCAGATTTTCCGTAAACTGCAGGGGAATCGTCAATCTGCGCATATAGTTGCCTTCAAAGTCGAATGTTTTATCCTGCGGATATTGCTGGATGGAAACTGTCATATTGAAATCTACATTTTCATCCTTTGCATATGCAAGCAATCTCTCATCTGCGGAAAAATTGATGTGCAGCTTGGTATCGCCTGCTTTTAAATCCTTATCCGCAATGCTTACCTCGGGCCATGTGTAATCCCGAAAGCCCTCGCCGTTTTTATCCACAACCGTAAGCTCACGGGATTGCTTTTGCTTGTAAAAAACATCATTCTCCGTTTCTGCAACAGGCACATTCAGATAAGCGCATACCTTCTGCCCCACCTTCAAAGGGAGAAGGGACTCTGCGAAATTACAGGTATAGCTTTTTCCGTTTTCCACCCGTACCGAATAAAGCTGCTTTGTGGCGGTGCTGTCGGGATCAAAGACTGTATTTGCGGGATATACCGCAACAATCATGTAGCAGCTTTTCACACTGCTGTGCAGCTTTACATTTGCCGTAAGGGATGTTGCATCCTCTGTAATTTTTCCGCCTGCAAAACCATCTATTGTTACCTCGCAGCCTGCCAAAATTTCCGCCTGTGTCGGTTTGGTTGTTTCTCCGCCGGAAGAAGTGCCGGAGGCAGTGACCGTAATCGGTGCAGAAACATAATCCTGCGTTTCACCGCTTGCATCTCGCAAAACTGCTACCACCTTTTTGCCTACTACCGGTGTGCCTGTAAGCACAATCGTATTATTTCCTTCGTTTAAGGTTGCATAAGGAACTATTTCGCTCAAAGCCACTTCCGAATTCAAAAGCATGGAACCACTATAGGATTCCTCACTGTCAAGTTGTATGACTCTTACAAAGCCAACTTCTCCGCTTTGCGCAAGTGTAACCTCAACCGATTTTGTATTCGGTGTAATGGTGCTTGTTGTGATGGAAATTCCCTGTTCCTGCGCAAATGCCGAAGCTGCCGCAAAAGGAACTGTCGAAATTGCCATAATAAGTGCAACAAGCAGACTGAATACTCTTTTACTGATGCTGCTGTAAATTGTTTTCATTTTCCTCCACCCTTCTCTAGTGATTTTTATATTGTTAGCTATAGCTAACTAAATTCCATTATAATTTGCCTCTTTTTCATTTGCAACCGCTTTTTTCCTTCTTGATAAGTGTTCTCATTTTGGCACTGCAATAAAAAAATACCCTCCCTGCCATTTGGCAAAGAGGGTATCCTCCATTTAACAAATCAATTTTATTTTACGAATGTTTCACAAAAGCGCCTCAGCATAGATGCCACCTCGGCTCTTGTTGCACTTCCCTTCGGGTCAAGCACAGCATTTCCCTTGCCGGAAATAATGCCGGAATTTAATGCCCGTGTAAGGCTTCTAAACGCATATTCCGAAATTTCATGATAATCATCAAATTCTCTTATAATCATGCCACCCTGAGATACATCATACTCTTTATACAAAGCATATCTATAAAGAATTGCCGCAAGCTGTTCTCTTGTAATGCTCTCGTTGGGGGCAAAGCTTGTTTCGCTCATGCCGCTTACGATTCCATTTTCAGCCGCCCACAAAACAGCTTGATAGAAATAATCGTCCACTCTCTAACGAAAAAACATTCTGTATGATTTCTATATTCACTTTTTGGGTTGCAATCACAACATTTATATTTTCGGATTTAATATATCTAGCTTTTACTCTCTCCCCTGTTATTGTAACAGTTTTATTTTGGAAGGTTTCGCCGCCAAAGAACTTAAATTCCTCTACCACATACGCAGTCCCTACGATTTGTATCGTCACATCATTCGCAGAAGTAATTTCAACCTTATTGGGCACAATATTCTTCAATGTAAGAACCTTGGTCGCAGCGTTCCAGCTATAGCCTTTGCCGTTTTCATCAAAATACTCCCCTGTAGGCGTATTGTCGGTTGTATCAGCAATATCCTTGATAACAATAGCTTCTTGTGTCTTTAGTTGTGTTCCGTCATTTGTGTACATAGAACTTACACTGCCATCACTGTTAGAAACACGGATAATGCCGTCACCGTCTTCCATTCCCATCCCCTGTATCATCTCTGCGGCATCTACAGAATCATCTGCTATGATTGTAAGCATATTGTTGTTTGTAAGCTTACCTGTCAGCTTAGTGCAATCTTCAGCAGGGATAACAATTGTTCCGTTATTTATAATCTTTCCGTCTACGGTCAAATTCTCAGCATTTGCAATCTCAATATGTGTACATCGGTCTACTGTAAGCTCGGTATCCTCTTTCACCTCAAGCTTGCTTATATCATCATCATAATTGTTGGTATCGCATTTTCCGTATGCAGTTGCCGAATATACTTCCGGGCTTTCAGAAACAGATATTACAAAGGCTGTAAGAGGATTTATCGTTACGTTTGCACTACCGCTTATTTCAACCTTTCCCTTATCAGCATATATGCCATCATCATCTTCAGACACAACTTTTACAACTGCATTGCCGCCTATTGTAATATTGCCTTCATAAGAGTGTAAGCCGTCATCATCTGTACTTATAACATCTACATCTGCTTCTATTACAATATTCTTGCCGGCATATATTCCTCTATCCTTCACATTGATATCCACTTTGCCGCCATCAATATATACAGTACCGAATTCATCTTTACTATTTGGGGACGCATATATTCCGTGAATATCGCTTTCTTCCGAACGGATGGTTACCGTTCCGCCGTTTATGGTAACATCGCCTTCTTTTGCACGCAAACCTGCCCTTGTAGCCCTGACAGATTGAAAATCAGAAATTTCAATCGTGCCGCTGTTTACAGCAATACCGCCTTCCGACTCAATTCCATCTTCCGTACCCTTGATTTTAAGTGTCCCTTCTCCGATGATATTGAGATTACCTTCGGATGCTATACCGTTATTTGCCGTAAATACGTTCGTGCCCTTTAATTCAATATCCAAATCCTCCTCGGACTTGAAAGCAATCGCAGTGAATCCAGGGCAGTTTATCTCGGCATTATCAAGCACAAGCTTTGCATTTGTTCCATTTTCGCCTTCTGTTGCAGGAGGAATTGCCGGAATAAAGGTAACTGTTCCGCCTCCTGCGGCGTATGTTGTTTCTTCCGTCGGCAACGGGTTATCAGTGTTGCCTAAAGTAAGCCCTGTTTTTGTTATATTTTTCGTTTCCCCATCATTTGCCTGCACCGCCACAGCATTGCTTCTCTGTTCCATAGTGTTCAGCTGTGGTGCTGCTTGTTCTTCTTCCTGCGGTTCTTCCTTTCCTTCTTCCTTGCCCTCTGCGGCACCCTCATTTACCTCCGCCGCTGCGTTTGTTTCCTCGGCAAGCGCCGACACAGACGTAAGAGAAAGCGCCATTGTCACGCACACCAACTGACTGATTAGCTTTTTCTTCATAAAATCCCTTCCTTCTCTTGTGTCCTTCCATCAAGCAATATCCTGCGAACGCTGTATTTTTCGACAAAACCCACGAAAATACTGCATTTGCCAAAATTATAGCAGATTCTTTTCGCAATGAACATCCTACCAAAGTATGAGACGGCAACCTTATTTTTTCGCCGTTTTTGTAATAAAAAAATCGGCTTCCGCCGAAACCGATTTTTCTTCTTACATATTCTGCTTCAAGCAGGTTTTGATATCATCCTCGGGGTTGCTGACAGCACGCAAATCAAAGGTATCCACCAGATACTGCAGCACATTCGGGCTTAAAAATGCAGGGAGTGTCGGCCCCAGATAAATGCCCTTCACGCCAAGGCTCAAGAGTGCCAGCAAAACCGCCACCGCCTTCTGCTCATACCACGAAAGAATCATGGACAGCGGCAAGCCGTTCACATCCGTCCCAAAGGCATCTGCCAAAGCCGTTGCAATGCGGATGGCGGAATAGGCATCGTTGCACTGCCCCACATCAAGCAATCTCGGCAGACTTGCCACCTCGCCGAACTCCAGCTTATTAAATCTGTATTTGCCGCACGCCAAGGTTAAAATGATACAATCCTGCGGCACCTTTTTCGCAAATTCCGTATAATAATTTCGCCCCGGCCTTGCGCCGTCACAGCCGCCAATCAAAAAGAAATGTCTGAGCTTTCCGCTCTTGACCGCCTCCACGATTTTATCGGCATAGCCTAATGTGGCATGATGCCCGAAGCCGACCAAAATTTCATGTGCCTCCTCATCCTCGGGATAGCCGCCCAATTCCAACGCCTGCGCAATGATTTCGCTGAAATCCTTCTCGCCGTTTTCCTTCTTGCCGATATATTTCACGCCCTCCCAGCCGACCACATTCGTGCTGTAAATACGGTCCTTGTAGCTTTCTCTCGGGCGCATCAGGCAGTTGGTTGTCATCAAAATACACCCCGGCAGATTGTCGAACTGCTTTTGCTGATCCTGCCACGCACCGCCGAAATTCCCGACCAAGTGCGGATATTTTTTCAAGCCCTCGTAGCCATGGCAGGGCAGCATTTCCCCATGCGTATAAATATTGATGCCCTTGCCCTTCGTCTGCTCCAAAAGCATTTCCAAGTCCTTCAAATCATGCCCGGAAACCACGATAAACGGACCTTTTTTCATGTGAACATCAACGGTATGCGGAGAAGGATTGCCGTAAACCTCGGTGTTTGCCTCGTCCAGCTTCTGCATAACGGCAATCGCCATCTCGCCTGTGCGCATCGTCAAGCGAATCAGCTCCTCTACCGTCAGGGTATCATCCGTAATTGCCTCCAATGCCTCGATATAGAAATTGTCCACCTCGTCACTGTAATACCCCAGCTCCCTCGCCTGATGCCCGTAGGCACTGATGCCCTTCAAGCCATACAGCACCGTCTGCCGCAAGGAGCGGATATCGGGATCTAAATCCTCATACATAATGCCTGCCATGGGTGCATCCTTGAGCATTTCGGTTTTGGTTTCGGGGAGGGTATAGGTAACGTGTGCCGTATGATTGTCAATCTCCCCTGTCATGCCTTTCAGCGTATCCTTGATTTCCTGCGATTCCTTCAGCAGCTCCACATGAACCGCCTCATCAAAGTTTACATTCGTCAGCGTGGTAAACAGCACATTTTCGATAAAGCGAATCACGCTTTTGTCAATCTCCTTCCCCTGCGCAAGCAACGCCTTGCCGTAACAGCTGATACCCTTAATTTGAAAAATCAGCAAATCCTGCAAATTGGCAACCTCCGCCGTTTTTCCGCAAACGCCCAGCTTCGTACAGCCCTTACCATTTGCCGTCTGCTCGCATTGATAGCAAAACATTTCATAGCCTAAATCCATATTGTTGCTCATAAATCAACCGTCCCTTCTTTTCCTTTTGCAAGCTAGTGTTTCCCAACAAATGGAGATTATACGCAACCCGAAGCAGGAATCCGCCTGTTAAAATAATATACAAATTTTTTCCAATCCTACTTTAGTAGGATATACAAAAAGAATTTTTCCCGCTATAACGAATGTGAAATCACAATTAGAATTTTATGATTTTCACGGAAAAGGAGGAACGAGATGGGAAGACACACTTTTACCCAAAAATTCCTGCCTCTGGCGCTGGCGGCGCAAACGGCGTAATGCTGGATAGCAGCCTAAGCGTGAAAAAGACGGTAACCGCCACAGGGGTAAAAGCGCCCACCATCACAGGCGGCAGCAGTGGTGGTGGTGGTGGCGGCACAGCATCCACACCGAAGATTGCAATCAACGGTTTGAAGAACCCCATCGGTGAGATTCAGATGAATGTCGGCGACCTCAAGGACGAGACAGAGGCGAAAAAATCCCTGCCGAGCATGGTAACGCTGTTGGTGGATAACAAGAAAATCAAGGATGTTACGGCGAAAATCAAAAATGGTGCCTTCGATGGAAATACCGCGGGCAGCTATACCTTTGTCGGGACGGTAAAAATCCCCGAGGGCTACGCCTACAGCAACGGCACACTGACCGCAAAAGCCACCATTACGGTTGTGGCAAACAATGCAACGAAGAAACAACTGCCAACGGACACCATTGTGCAGTATGGACGAATAGAGTCGTACACTGAGATTGACAAGGAAATAAAAGCAGACAGCACTTAATGCGGCATGGGTGCAGTTGGATAGAACCACAAATTCGGAAGCCGAGGCACTGGCGAATCCGGACAAAATCTATCTGCTGCCGACAAACGACGACGAAAGGAATGTTTCTCAAGGGGTAAAATATGTGCAGGAAAGCGTACAGCTGACCGTTACGGCACTAAATTATACGGATTCCAACGGTAGCACGGTGAACTTGGGCCAAGAGGTTGCGACTTACACCTGCACAGTCGGGGCACCGGTCAGCAAAGCAGACGAATTACCCACACTGCTTACCTCCGGCAAAGATAAAGCTAATGTCCATATTCGCCTGAAAGGCACGGGAACCGCTTCTGTGATTACAGTGTCCGATGAAGCAGACATAAGCGCGGAAGAGACCGTCAATTCTAGCAATTCCGGATTGTTTCAAGATTCTATCTCCGTGGGATCAGCCACTACGGAAACAGATACCACTCCACCAAATTTTGTTGTATTTTTAGGCATGACAGTCACATCGGAGCAGCTTCCTGCGGTTGCAGTGAATAGCTTCGATAGAGAGGAAAAGAACCCCCACAAAACAACCTCAGTGACATTTACCATCCCGTCCGACAAAGTTTCCCTCACGAATGAGGGGAAAACAGCCGGCTGGTATATCCCGCAGGGTGGCTTGAAGCTGACAGCGGAGGATGTGCGGGTGTACCAACCCAAGGTTCTTGCCGAAAAAGCTAGCGTTGCGGATACAACAGTGACAGTGCCGCTCCAAGTTCTGTTTCTGAATGAGGGTAAGACTCTGAATGTGGCTCTTGTACCAACGAGCACAACATCCTACGACGGCAAAGACAATAATGCAATTTCCGGCACAGATATGCGCAATACGGAAAGTAAAGAGCAGCATTACTACTTCGCCCTATCCGGCAGCCAAAAGTACGAGTACCGTATACCCATCAGGTGCTATACGGCAACATTCGACAATGTCACAGCAGGTACCTATGCTGTTTGGGTTCAGGTTGATGACACGGATACGTGGGTCAAGGTAGGGGATAGCATAACTGTCTGCAATACGGCAGGCGGGGATTCCGATAACACCGGGAATCCTACCACCGAATAATCGCAAAATTCAAAAAGGCAAGGGAATCCTTTGATTCCCCTGCCTTTTTCTTTGCACTTACGCCAACGCAGCAGAGCAAAAAGCGCGCAGCACCTACGAATATCTCATCGACCTGACGGATGACCCCGATGTGCTCGCGCCACTACGCTTCCTGCGAGAACGGGAAATCGTGCATTTCCAGCGTTTCGGAGAAG
>ERZ827423.1892-NODE-1892-length-18553-cov-4.659585_pt1 | contig 18553 bp, 18 predicted proteins | sample MGYA00519775_ERZ827423 | MGnify/ENA primary metagenome ERZ827423 (study PRJEB31778, sample SAMEA3449296) | human gut metagenome | biome: human gut; feature: human-associated habitat; material: faeces | place: United Kingdom | collected 2010/2012 ...
TCGGCGACTGCGTGAAGGGCTATGCCCAGCTGGCCCACACCGCCTCCGCCATGGGCGAGGTGGCTGCGGAGAACATCTGCGGCATGGAGGCCCACTACGACGAAAAGACCAATCCCACCTGCGTGTACATGGAGCCGGAGGCTGCTTCCGTCGGCCTGACCGAGGAGCAGTGCAAGGCCAAGGGCATCGATTACAAGGTGGGCAAGTTCCCGCTGGTGGCCAACGGCAAGTCTCTGATCATCAACGGCGGCGAGGGTCTGGTGAAGATCATCGCCGACGCCAAGTATGAGGAAGTGCTGGGTATGCACATCATCGGGCCCCGGGCCACGGACCTGATCGCCGAGGGCGCTCTGGCCCTGCGGCTGGAGGCCACGGTGGACGAGATCATCAGCACCATCCACTCTCATCCCACGGTTTCCGAGTCCGTGCGGGAGTGCGCTCTGAACGTTCAGAAGCGCGCCATCCACATCAAGAACTGAGAGACCGCATGAAAAGGGCCGCTGCTTTTGCAGCGGCCCTTTTTCTGCCTCCGGGCGGCAGAGAAGCCTTGCGGGATCCGGGGCTTCCCGGTATAATGGGAGAGGTTATGAGAGAGGAGGCACAGCGTATGGAGACTGTCGGCAGATTCGCGCCGTCACCCAGCGGCCGCATCCACCTGGGGAATATTCTGTGCTGCCTGCTGGCCTGGCTCAGCGCCCGGCAGAAGGGCGGCCGGGTGGTCCTGCGGATCGAGGATCTGGACACGGTCCGCTGTCCTGCCCGCTATGGGGAGCAGATGTGCCGGGACATCCACTGGCTGGGCCTGGACTGGGACGAGGGGCCGGGCGTGGGCGGCCCCAGCGGCCCCTATGAGCAGAGCCGCCGGACGGCGCTGTATCAGGCCGCCCTGGAGCGTCTGGAGACCCAGGGCCTGGTCTATCCCTGCTTCTGCACCCGGGCGGAACTCCACGCCGCCAGCGCCCCCCACCGGGAGGACGGCCAGGTCATCTACCCCGGCACCTGCCGCCGGCTGTCCCAGGAGGAGGCGGCGGAGAGGGCCCGGCGCACCGGGCGGCCGCCGGCCCTGCGTCTGCGGGTGCCGGAGGAGGAGATCACCTTTACAGACGGCCACATGGGGACGTATGGGGAGGATCTGCCCCGGGACTGCGGGGACTTTCTCCTGCGGCGCTCCGACGGGATGTTCGCCTATCAGCTGGCAGTGGTGGTGGACGACGCCGCCATGGGTGTCACAGAGGTGGTGCGGGGCGCGGATCTGCTGGCCTCCACGCCCCGGCAGCTGCTGCTGTACCGGCTGCTGGGGCTCCAGCCGCCGGCCTTCTATCACTTCCCCCTGTTGCTGGACAGCCGGGGCCGCCGCCTCAGCAAGCGGGACGCCGACGCCGGACTGGACACCCTGGGCCAGCGGTACACCGCGCCGGAGATCCTGGGAAAGCTGGCCTTTCTGGCCGGCTTCCACCCCTCGGCGGAGCCGCGGACCGGGGAGGAGCTGCTGGCGGAGTTTGACTGGGACAAGGTCCCCAGGACGGACATCCGGATCCCCGAGGGGCTGTTTTAGAAAAAACAGGGCACAGGCCGACGGCCTGTGCCCTGTTTCATGGGTTCAGATCGGGGAGGGACTCCGGAATGTCCACCTCGCTCATCAGCTCCCGGCTGACGATGGTGAGCATCTCCTCCAGCTTGGCGCACTCCGCAGGGGTGAACCGCTGGGCGATCCGGTCCATCACCGCCGTCATATAGGCGGTGCTGATGTTGTAGTAGTCGATGTATTTCTGGGTGATCTCCAGGTGATACTCCCGCCGGTCATCCGGGGACTGGACCTTGCGGATGTAGCCCTTTTTGATCAGGCTGTTGACCTTGTAGGCCGCGTTGGGGGGCGAGATCCGCATGAAGGTGGCAAACTCGTTGACCGTGGGGCTGCCCAGGGCCTGAATGGCCTCCATGCAAAAGGTCTCCACCGTGGTCAGACTGGCCTCCCGATCCTGAAAGCGGCTGAAGATCTCCTGGTAAAAATGCAGCTTGAACTTGGTATACACAGCAAAAAAAGCATCTTTCAGCATCGTCTCAAGCCCTCTTTTTCACAGAGGTTCCGCACGGGCGGGAGAGCGGTCACTCCGCACCGATGGCAAAGGTCAGCTCCGCCGTACAGGCCAGCTCACCGTTGACAGTGGCCTTGCACTCGCCGATGCCCACCGGGCCCCGGCGCTTGGTGAGGGTGCACTCCATCTCCAGCACGTCGCCGGGGATGACCTTCCGCCGGAAGCGGGCGTTTTTCACACCGCCGAACAGGGCGATCTTGCCCTGGTTCTCCGGCAGGGAGAGGATGGCCACCGCGCCCACCTGGGCCATGGCCTCCAGGATCAGCACGCCGGGCATGACGTGCTCCTGGGGAAAGTGGCCGCAGAAGAACTGCTCATTGACGCTGACGCACTTGCGGCCCTTGGCCCACTGGCCCGGCTCATAGTCGGTGATCCGGTCCACCAGGGCGAAGGGGAACCGGTGGGGCAGGATCTGGGCGATCTGATTGGAATTCAATTCGTTTGCCATGATGTTACGCCTCCCACTTCTTGAACAGCAGGCTGCCGTTGTGGCCGCCGAAGCCCAGAGAGTTGGACAGGGCGTACCGCACATCGGCGCTGCGGCCCTGATTGGGAACCACGTCCAGGTCGCAGGCGGGGTCCGGCACCTGATAGTTGATGGTGGCGGGGAGATAGCCCTCCTGCAGCGTCTTGGCGCAGAACAGGGCCTCCACCGCGCCGGCGGCGCCCAGCATATGGCCGGTCATGGACTTGGTGGAGCTGATGGCCAGCTGATAGGCATGGTCGCCGAACACCGCCTTGACAGCGGTGGTTTCGCTGGCGTCGTTCAGGGGGGTGGAGGTGCCGTGGGCGTTGATATAGTCCACCTCGTCAGGCTTCACACCGCCGTCAGCCAGGGCCATCTCCATGGCCTTGGCACCGCCGCTGCCGTCCGGCCGGGGCGCGGTCATGTGGTAGGCGTCGCAGGTGGCGCCGTAGCCCACCACCTCCGCGTAGATCTGGGCTCCCCGGGCCTGGGCGTGCCCCAGCTCTTCCAGCAGGAGGACAGCCGCGCCCTCGCCCAGCACGAAGCCGCTGCGCTCCGCGTCAAAGGGGATGGAAGCCCGGTTGGGATCGGGGTTCTGGGTCAGGGCCCGCATGGAGGTAAAGGCGCCGATGGCCAGGGGAGTCACGGCGGACTCCGCGCCGCCGCAGAGCATCACGTCGGCATAGCCGTCCCGGATATAGTGGAAGGCGTCGCCCACGGCGTTGGTGCCGCCGGTGCAGGCGGTCACCGGGCAGGAGCACATCCCACGGAAGCCGGTGTGAATGGCGATCTGGCCGGCGGCCATGTTGCAGATCCCCATGGGAATGTAGAAGGGGGAGACCCGGTCCCAGCCCTTTTCCTTGCCCTTGTCGTGCTCCGCCTCTGTGAGAAACAGTCCGCCGATGCCGCTGGAGACGATGACGCCGCAGCGGTCCGCCTCCGCCTCGTCCAGGGTGAAGCCGGCGTCCGCCATGGCCTCCTGGGCGGAGACCACGGCCAGCTGAGTGAAGCGGGCCATCCGCTTGGCCTCGGGCTTGCCCATGTAGTTTTCCGGCTCAAAGCCCTTGACCTCTGCGGCCAGATGGACCTTCATGCCGGTGGGATCAAACTGGGTGATGGGAGCGATGCCGCAGACGCCGTCTTTCGCGGCCTGCCAGCTCTCCTTTGCGGTAAGGCCAATGGGGGTCACGGCCCCCAGGCCGGTAATGACGACTCGCCGTCGTTCCATAGTGTACCTCCTGTAGATAGTGTTGAGAACATCCAGAGAAGGTGTTCCCAGAGGCCCCCGCAAACGGAAGGGGGCTGGGGGAAACCCATCCGGGTTTCCCCAGTTGATCTGCCAGCGGCAGATCAAGAAATTTTAATCATTTTCGGCAGGACACGCCCCAGGGCGGCCTCTCTTGCCCCTGCGGGGCAATTCACCTCCTGCGCCTGCCGAAAATACTTTGACCCAGCCTCGGCCTAGGGGAACGGGCCTCGGCAGACCCGGCGGTATGATGCCGGGCCAGCCGCCTTGGGCGGCGTTCCCAGGGACCGATGTCACTGGAAAACAACCGAAGCGCCGCCAGTGGCGGAGAAAGCGAGGTCGTTTCGAGGCAGCGGCGCGATTGGCGGCCCGAACAGGGCCGGGAATCGCACTGCCGCAACGGTGGAGCCAAGTGGGGGTCCTCCAGGAGGAGCCTGCTCCCCCTGGAAGGTCTCACATCGCCATGCCCCCGTCGACGCAGAGGACCTGTCCGGTGACATAGGCGGCCTCGTCGCTGGCCAGGAAGGCCACGGCCCTTGCCACGTCCTCCGGCGCTCCCAGCCGCTGCATGGGGATGGCGGCCATGGTGGCGGTCTTGGCGGCCTCCGGCATGGCGGCGGTCATATCCGTTGCGATGAAGCCAGGGGCCACGGCGTTCACCGTCACGCCCCGGGAGGCCAGCTCCTTGGCCAGGGACTTGGTCATGCCCACCACGCCGGCCTTGCTGGCGGCGTAGTTCACCTGGCCGGCGTTGCCCCGGAGCCCCACCACGCTGGAGAGGTTCACGATCCGGCCGTACCGCTGCTTCATCATGATCCGGGACACGGCCTTCATGCAAAGGAACGTACCCTTCAGGTTGGTGTCGATCACCGCGTCGAAGTCGGCCTCCTTCATCATCATCAGAAGGCCGTCCCGGGTGACGCCGGCATTGTTCACCAGAATATCGATCCGGCCGAATTCCTTGACCGCGGCGTCCATCAGGGCCTTCACCTGGGCCTCGTCCGCCACGTTGCACTGCACGGCCAGCGCCTTGGCCCCCAGGGCCTCGCAGGCGGCCACCGTCTCCTGGGCAGCCTCCGCCCGGCCGGCGTAGCACAGCACCACATTGGCGCCGCCCCGGGCCAGCTCCTCACAGATGGCCCGGCCGATGCCCCGGCTGCCGCCGGTGACCACAGCGGTCTTTCCAGCAAAATTCATCATGCGTTCTCCTTCATCAGTTGTTCCAGTGTGGCCGGCAGATTCTCCACATCCGCCACCGTCTCCACCGCGCAGACCGGCAGACCGGGGACGGTCTTTTTCACAAAGCCGCTGAGGGCCTTGCCGGGGCCGATCTCCACAATGGCGTCCACACCCATGTCCGCCATCTTCCGGATGGAGTCCTCCATGAACACGCTGCTCTGGACCTGCTTCACCAGCAGATCCTGGATGGTGGCGGAGTCGTCCTTCACATCTCCCAGGCAGTTGAAGATCACGGGGATCCGGGGCTCCGCGAACTCCACGCCCCGGAAATACTCCCGCAGGGCGTCCCCGGCGGGGGCCATCAGGGGGGTGTGGAAGGGGCCGCTGACCTTCAGGGGCAGGCACCGGCGGGCACCCTTCTCCTTGGCCAGGGCGGCGGCCTTCTCCACGGCGGCCTTCTCACCGCCGATGACCAGCTGGCCGGGGCAGTTGTAGTTGGCGATCACCACGCACCCCAGGTCAGAGGCCGCGTCGCAGCATTCCTGGAGGGGCGCCCGGTCCAGATTCAGCACCGCCATCATGGCGCTCTCCCGGCCGGCGGCGGCCTCTTCCATGGCCTTGCCCCGGAAGGCCACCAGCTTCACAGCGGTGGCGGCGTCGAACACGCCGGCGGCGTGGAGGGCGGAGTACTCGCCAAGGGACAGGCCCGCCGCCACGGCGGGGATGATGCCCTTCTCCCGCAGCACCGCCGTCATGCCGGCGGCAAAGGCCACCATGCAGGGCTGGGTGTAGCGGGTCTGGTTGATGAGGCCGTCCGGGTCCTCAAAGCAGACCTTCTTCAGGTCGAAGTCCACCTCCGCGCAGTCCATGACAGCGCGGAAGGCGGGATACTGCGCATACAGGTCAGCGCCCATGCCGGCGTGCTGGCTGCCCTGGCCGGCGTACAAAAAGCCCAGCTTCATTCTCCGTCGCTCCATTCCGCAGCGGTGGCCTTGGCCCGGGCGATGCCGCTCTCATACAGATCCCGGAAGATCTCGGCCACGGGCCGGATCTCGTGGAGCATACCGGCCACCTGGCCGCTCATGACGCTGCCGGTCTCCACATCGCCCTCCAGCACGGCCCGGCGCAGGCCGCCCAGGGTCAGGTGCTCCAGCTCGTCCAGAGTGGCGCCCCGCTTCTCCAGGGCCAGGTACTCCCGGGCCATCTTGTTCTTCAGGATCCGTACCGGGCCGCCGATGGACCGGCCGGTGACCACCGTGTCGGTGTCCTTGGCCTTCAGGATGGCCTGCTTGTAGTTGTCATGGATGGGGCACTCGACACTGGCCAGCAGGCAGGTGCCCACCTGGATGCCGCAGACGCCCAGGGCGAAGGCGGCGGCGGCCTGCCGGCCGTCCGCGATGCCGCCGGCAGCCACCACGGGGACGCTGACCGCATCGATGACCTGGGGCACCAGGGCCATGGTGGTCATCTCGCCCACATGGCCGCCGGACTCCGTGCCCTCGGCGATGATGGCGTCCACGCCGTAGCGCTCCAGCCGCTTGGCCAGGATGGCCGCGGCCACCACGGGGATGACCTTGATGCCCTTCTCCTTCCAGGCGGGGATGTATTTGCCGGGGTTGCCGGCGCCTGTGGTGACCACCTTCACATCCTCCTCCAGAATGATCTGGGCGATGTCGTCGGCATAGGGGCTCATCAGCATCAGGTTGACGCCGAAGGGCTTGTCCGTCAGCTCCTTGGCCCGGCGGATCTCCTGGCGGAGACGGTCGCCGTCCCAGCCGCCGGTGGCGATCATGCCCAGGGCCCCGGCGTTGGAGCAGGCGGCGGCGAACTCGCCGGTGGCGATGTTGGCCATGCCGCCCTGGATGAAGGGGTACTTGGTTCCCAGGATCTCATTGAGTTTTTTCATATCGATCTCCCATTTGCCGCGATGCGCGGCCCAAATCAGACTGAAGGATCTTTCCGGCAGGCGGCAGAGCGCCTGCTTGACGTGCAGGGGGTCAGGCGAACTCCACCAGAGCGCCGCCCCAGGTGAGGCCGCCGCCGAAGCCCACCAGCAGGACCCGGGAGCCGGGCCCCACCTTCCCCAGGTCGTGGAGCTCGCTGATGACCAGGGGGATGCTGGCGGCGGAGGTGTTGCCGTATTTCTGGATGTTCTTGTAGTACTTCTCCGGCGGGATGTGGTACTTCTTGGCGGCGAAGTCGATGATCCGGGCATTGGCCTGGTGGAACACGAAAAAGTCCACATCCTCAATGGTCATGTGGGCCTTTTCCAGCACCTGGTCAATGCAGTAGGGCACCGCCTTGACGGCGAACTTGAAGGTGGGCTGGCCGTGCATGAAGATGCGGGCCGGCTCCGGCTTCTCCGCGCCGGTGACGCCCAGCATGTCCGGGTCGCCGTGGCAGCCCAGCACCGCGTGGATGGAGGGATAGTCCTCCCGCCATTCCACCACCACGGCGCCGGCGCCGTCGCCGAAGAGGACGCAGGTGCCCCGGTCCTCCCAGTTGATGAACCGGGAGAGCATCTCCGCGCCGATCACCAGGCCGTACTTCCGGGGGGCCTGGGCCAGCAGGCATTCCATGGTGTGGATGGCGAACAGAAAACCGCTGCAGGCGGCGTTCAGGTCAAAGCACACCGCGTCGTGGGGCAGTCCCAGCCCCCGCTGCACCATGCAGGCGGCGGAGGGGGACAGGTAGTCGGAGGAGAAGGTGGCCACCACGCAGGCGCCGATGTCCTCCGGAGAGATCCCGGCGTTTTCCAGCGCCTGCCGGGCGGCGCCCACGCACATGTCGGTGTGGGTCTCTGTGGTGCAGTGGTGGCGGGTCTGGATGCCGGTGCGGGTGGTGATCCACTCGTCGCTGGTGTCCACGATCTTGGCCAGATCGTCGTTGGTGACGATTTTCGCAGGGGCGAAGCGCCCGGTGCCTCTGATTTTGATTCCGCTCATGCTTCCTCCTTCTGGGGTGCTGCGCCCATGCGCCTGAATTTCTGGTACCGGCCGGCGGCCAATGCGGCGCCGCTCTCCTTGGAGAGCTCCGCCAGATACCGGCTCAGATACCGGTCCACCTGCCGCATATGGGCGGCGGGAGCCAGATGGGCGCCGCCCTCCGGCTCGGGGATGATGCCGTCAATGACGCCCAGCTCCAGCAGGTCCGGCGCTGTCAGCTTCATCAGCTCACAGGCCTCCTCGTGCCGCTGGGAGTCCTTCCACAGGATGGAGGCGAAGCCCTCCGGCGAGAGGATGGCGTACACGGAGTTCTCCAGCATCAGCACCCGGTTGGCAACGCCCAGCGCCAGGGCGCCGCCGCTGTTGCCCTCGCCGGTGATGAGGGCGATGACGGGCACCGTCAGCCGGCTCATCTCCATCAGGTTCCGGGCGATGGCCTCGCCCTGGCCCCGGGCCTCCGCCTCCAGGCCGGGATAGGCGCCGGAGGTGTCGATGAAGGTCAGGATGGGGCGGTGGAACTTCTCCGCCTGGCGCATCAGCCGCAGGGCCTTCCGGTATCCCTCCGGATTGGGCATGCCGAAGTTGCACTTGAGGTTCTCCTCCAGCGTCTTGCCCTTCCGGGTGCCGATGACGGTGACAGGGCGGCCGTGGTACAGGGCCACGCCGCCCAGGATCGCGGCGTCCTCGCCGCAGAGGCGGTCCCCCTTCTGCTCAAAGAAGTCGGTGAACAGCGCCTCGATATAGTCGGTGATATTGGGCCGCTGGGGGTGGCGGGCAATGGCCACCCGCGCCGCGGCGGTCAGCGGTTCGCTCATGGGCGTCCCCCTTTCTCGTGGAGCCGCAGCAGCTGGGCCAGGGTGTCCCGCATCTGCAGCCGGGGCACCACCGCGTCCACAAAGCCGTGCTCCTCCTGGAACTCCGCCCGCTGGAAGCCCTCCGGCAGGGTCTGGCCGATGGTCTGCTGGATGACCCGGGGACCGGCAAAGCCGATCAGGGCGCCGGGCTCCGCCAGGATGATGTCGCCCAGGGAGGCGAAGCTGGCGGTGACGCCGCCGGTGGTGGGATCCGTCAGCACGGAGATATACAGCAGTCCCTTTTCCGAGAAGCGGGCCAGGGCCGCGCTGGTCTTGGCCATCTGCATCAGGGAGAGGATGCCCTCCTGCATCCGGGCGCCGCCGCTGGCGGCAAAGAGGATCAGGGGCAGGCGGTTTTTCGCGGCGTATTCGATGGCCAGGGTGATCTTCTCACCCACGGCGGAGCTCATGGAGCCCATGAAAAACCGGCTGTCCAGCACGCCCACCACGCATTTGCGGCCGCCGATGGTGCCGGTGGCGGTGACAGCGGCCTCTCGCAGGCCGGTTTTCCGCTGGGCGGCCTCCACCTTCTCCCGGTAGCCGGGGAAGGAGAGGGGATCGGCGGGGGCGAGCTTTTCAAACAGCTCCCGGAAGGAGCCGGGATCCAGGATCGTGCTGAGCCGGTAGTAGGCGCCGATGGGGAAGTGGTAGCCGCACTTGGGGCAGACCGACAGGTTCTGGGCCACGGACTTGCGGTCACTGTCCTGCCCGCACTTGGGACAGGTGACGGACTTGTCGCCGGGGATGTGGTTGTCCCGGATGGCCTTCATGGCCAGCAGGCGCGCCCGGCGCTTGGCAAAGATGCCGTTGACGCCGCTCATGCATCCACCCCGCTTTCATTGAGCTTGCGGCTGAATTCCAGCAGCTCGGACAGGTGCTCGTCCAGGAAGGCGGTGGTGCACTCTCCCAGGATGAACTCCGGATGGTACAGGATCTGATAGGAGAGTTCCGCGTTGGTAGGGAAGCCCTCCAGAGTGAACTCCTCCAGGCAGCGCCGCATCCGCCGGATGGCCTCCATCCGGGTGGGGGCGTAGGCCAGAATCTTGGCTGCCATGGAGTCGTAGTAGGGGGACAGCTCGCAGCCGCTGTACAGGCAGGAGTCCACCCGCACGCCGGGGCCGCCGGGGAAGTGGAGGAAATCCACCCGCCCCGGGCAGGGGCGGAACCCCTGGGTGGGGTCCTCGGCATTGATGCGGCACTCGATGGCGTGGCCCCGGAGTTTCACGTCCTCCTGCTTGATCCGCAGGGTCAGGCCGGAGGCGATCCGCAGCTGCTGGCGCACCAGATCCACGCCGGTGATCAGCTCCGTCACGCCGTGCTCCACCTGGATCCGGGTGTTCATCTCCATGAAGTAGAAGTGCTCCATGTCCGGGTCCAGCAGAAACTCCACCGTGCCGGCGTTCTCATAGCCCACGGCTTTGGCCGCCTTCACGGCGGCGGCGCCCATTTTTTCCCGCAGTTCTGGCGTCAGGCACCGGGCGGGGGCCTCTTCAATGAGCTTCTGGTTCCGCCGCTGGACCGAGCAGTCCCGGTCCCCCAGGTGGATGACGTTGCCGTACCGGTCCGCCAGCACCTGGAACTCGATGTGACGGGGCTGGAGCACCAGCTTCTCCAGATACATCTCGTCGTTGCCGAAGCAGGCCTGGGCCTCCGCTTTCGCCTCCGCGAAGGCGGCGGAGAGGTCCTCCGGCTTGTCGCAGCGGCGGATGCCCCGCCCGCCGCCGCCGGCGGACGCCTTCAGCAGCACGGGATAGCCCACGGACTCCGCCGCGGCCAGGGCCTCTTCCACAGAGGACACGGGACCGTCGGAGCCCGGCGTCACCGGGACGCCGGCGGAGCGCATCAGGTCCCGGGCGGCAGATTTGGAGCCGGCCTTGCGGATGGCGTCGCCGGAGGGACCGATGAAGGTCAGCCCGGCGGCGGCGCAGGCGTCGGCAAAGTCGGCATTTTCAGACAAAAAGCCATATCCGGGATGGACGCCGTCGCACCCGGTGGCCTTGGCCACCGTCAGCAGGGCGTTCTGGTTGAGATAGCTGTCCGCGGCCCTGGCGGGGCCGATGCACACCGCCTGGCCCGCCAGCTGGACGTGGAGGGCGTCCGCGTCCGCCTGGGAGTAGACGGCCACTGTCTCGATGCCCAGCTCCCGGCAGGCCCGCAGAACCCGCAGGGCGATCTCCCCCCGGTTGGCGATCAATACCCGCTTCAGCATGGCTTATAGCGGAACAGCGGCTCGCCGAAGGCCACCAGCTCGCCGTTGGATTTGCACACGGACTCAATGACGCAGTCGCAGGGGGCGGGGACCTCGCTCATCATCTTCATGGCCTCGATGAGGCAGACGGTCTGGCCCTTGGACACCCGGTCGCCGGGGGAGACGAAGGGCGCCTCGTCCGGGGCGGGGGAGGTGTAGAAGGTGCCCACCAGGGGGGCGTCGATGGAGGGGCCAGCGGCTGCGGGCGCGCTGACCGCAGCCGGGGCAGCCGCCGGAGCGGCCGCAGGCGCCGCGGCCTGAGGGGCGGCCACGCCGCCGCGGGTCAGCTCTATGGTAAATTCCTGCGTGGACAGCTTCATCGTCTGGGCGGTGCTGCGGTCGAAGCAGGCGACTAAATCAAAAATCTCTTGGTTGGTCATGGCGCAATTCCTTTCTCAGTGGAAAGTGAACCCGCCGGTGGGCGCGAGCCCGCCGGCGGGGCAGGGATTGGGATTACTGCTTGTGGGCGTTCAGGTAGTTCATCACGTCGCCGACGGTCTTCATCTCGGCCAGGGCGCTATCCTCAATGGAGATGCCGGTGGCCTCCTCCAGAGCCATCACCAGCTCCACAGAAGCCAGGGAATCAGCACCCAGATCGTCAGCCAGGGAGGCGTCCATTGTGACCTGCTCGGCGTCGCAGCCCAGAGTCTCCACGATGATATCACGTACTTGCTCGAATTCCATATTGGTACTCCTTATGTCGAAAAATGATGAAATAATTTTAATTAAAATAATTTAACTAAAATATTTCAGGTTGATTTTATGCGGTTTATGCCGGTTTGTCAAGTAAAATTTTGGATAAAAGGGAGGGCTGCCTGTCACGTTTCCGGCAAAAGGGCGGAGAGGGCGTCCCGCAGGGCCTCGTCGCTGGCGGGAACGCCCCAGAAGCGAAGCTCCCCATTGATCTCCAGCGCGGGGGTGCAGCGGGCCTCCGGCTCGTCGCTGAGCACCTGCTCATTCAGAATCCGGCAGCCGGGACAGTAGGCGTACAGACAGGGGACGGTCAGGTCCAGGCGGTTCAGCTCCTCGTCGTCGGTGACCTTTTCCAGGGTGTAGTCCAGACCCAGCTGGTCGGCTGCCGCCCGGATCCGGTCCATGTAGTAGTCGTTCCGGGCGCAGATGGAGCAATACAGGCGCAGTTTCACAGGGGATTGCAAGATGATCCTCTCCTTTAATATAAAAATATTCGTGATTTCCCACGGGACAGCATACCACATCCGACGGCACCGGAAAAGAAGCTGCCGCCATTTTCGGAGTTTTCACGAAAAATATATTGCTTTTGGCGGTGTATCCGCTATAATGTGGGAGGATTATACTGGGGCGTTTGGGCCCTGGTGCCTGTGGAAGAAAGGACGGGAAACCGCATGAGGATTGTCATTGTGGGCGCGGGAAAGGTGGGCGTTGCCCTGACACGCCACCTGTCTGTCGAGAACAAGGTCACAGTGATCGATCAGAATCCGCACCTGGTGGAGAACATCATCAACATCTATGACGTGATGGGCGTGTGCGGCAACGGCGCCAGCTACGATGTGCAGAAGGAGGCGGAGGTGGAGCACGCCAACCTCCTGATCGCCACCACCTCCAGCGACGAGATCAACATTCTCACCTGCCTGGTGGCAAAGAAGCTGGGGGTCCAGCACACCATCGCCCGGGTCCGCAACCCGGAGTACGGCAGGCAGCTGCGCTTCATGCGCAGTGAGCTGGGCCTTTCCATGGCGGTGAATCCGGAGAAGGCCACCGCCCATGAGATCGCCCGTGTGCTGCGCTTCCCCGCCGCCATGAAGCTGGAGTCCTTCTCCAAGGGGCGGCTGGAGCTGGTGGAGTACCGGGTGGCGGAGCACACGGCCCTGGATGGGACCCGGCTGTCGGAGCTGTATCAGAGCTTCAAGGTCCGGGTCCTGATCTGCGCCGTGGCCCGGCAGGGGGAGACCATCATCCCCTCCGGCGACTTCACCCTGCGGGCGGGGGACAAGATCTACCTCACCGCCGCCCCCCGGGAGCTGGAAAAGTTCTTCCGCCAGCTGGGAGTGTTCCGGGCAAAGGCCTCCTCGGTGATGATCGTGGGCGCCAGCAAGATGTGCTACTATCTGGCGTCCGAGCTGCTGGACATGGGGATGTCCGTGAAGATCATCGACCAGAACGAACAGCGGTGCGTGGAGATGAGCGAACGGCTGCCCCGGGCGCTGGTGATCGCAGGCGACGGAACGGACAGCGAACTCCTCAGCGAGGAGGGCATCGGGCAGACAGACGCCTTTGTGGCCATCACCGGCCTGGACGAGGCCAACATCCTGATGGCCCTCAGCGCCGCCAAGCAGTCGGGGGACTGCTGTAAGGTGGTGGCCAAGATCAACCGCAAGTCCCTGCTAGAGCTGGTCTCCGACGAGAGCATGATCGACAGCGTGGTCTCCACCGCCGCGGTGACCACGGAGCTGATTTTGCAGTACATCCGGGCCATGAAGAACGCCGCCGCCTCCAAGGTGAAGACCCTCCACCGGATCGTGGACGAGAAGGTGGAGGCGCTGGAGTTCAACGTGACGCCCGACATCTCCTTCGTCAACACCCCCCTGCGGGACCTGAAGCTGCGGCGGGGGCTGCTGCTGGCGGGCATCGTGCGGCAGAACGGCCAGATCATCATCCCCTCCGGCAATGACGTCCTGCACCTCCACGACGATGTGATCGTGGTGACCACGGACACCCAGCTGGAGGATCTCCGGGACATCCTGGAAGTGTAAGAAGGCAGGTAGGTTCTGTGAATTATCGTGTGATTTGCTTTGCCATCGGCCGGATCCTGCTGGTGGAGGCGGCCCTGCTGCTGCTGCCCATGGCGGTGGGCGTGGGATACGGAGAGTCCCCGGTCCCCTTTCTCATCCCCATAGCCCTGCTGGTGCTGTGCGGGGGCCTGCTGAGCTTCAAAAAGCCCAAGCAGATGGCCCTGTACGCCCGGGACGGCATGGCGGTGGTGGCCCTGGCCTGGATCGCCATGTCCCTCTTCGGCGCGCTGCCCTTCTATCTCTCCGGGGATATTCCAAAATTCGTGGACTGCATTTTTGAGACGGTCTCCGGCTTTACCACCACCGGCGCCACCAACCTGCCGGAGGTGGAGTCCCTGCACCAGGGGATCCTGTTCTGGCGCAGCTTCACCCACTGGGTGGGCGGCATGGGCGTGCTGGTGTTCGTCATGGCCATCCTGCCTGTGGGCGGAGACGGCCACGGGATGCATATGCTGCGGGCGGAGATGCCCGGCCCGGCTCCCGGCAAGCTGGTGAGCCGCATGAGCGACACTGCCAAGATCCTCTACGGCATCTACCTGGTGATGACGGTCATCGAGATCGTCCTGCTGGTGGCCGGGGGAATGCCGCTGTTCGACGCCTGCATCCACTCCTTCGGCAGCGCGGGCACCGGCGGCTTCAGCTGTAAGAACCTCAGTGTGGGCGCCTACAACAACCCGTATTTTGACATTGTCATCGGCATCTTCATGCTGCTCTTCGGCATCAACTTCAACCTGTACTACTTCCTGCTGATACGGAAGTTCCGGGAGGTGTTCCGGTCCGAGGAGCTGTGGGCATATCTGGGAATCGTGGCGGTGGCGGTGGGCGCCATCACGGTGGACATCGTCCACATGTACGAGTCCGTGGGCACCAGCCTGCGCCATGCGTTCTTCCAGGTGTCCTCCATCATCACCACCACGGGATACGCCACCGTGGACTTCAACACCTGGCCCACCTTCTCCAAGGCCATTCTGGTGGCGCTGATGTTCATCGGCGGCTGCGCCGGGTCCACGGCCGGCGGCATCAAGGTGGCCCGGGCGGTGATCCTGGGGAAGGTCTCCCTCAGTGAGATGCGGAAGATGCTCCACCCCAACGCGGTCTCCGCCGTGCGGTTCGAGGGCAAGCCCCTGAACGAGCGGAACATCCAGGGCGTCCACCTGTTTTTCGCCGTGTATATGGCGATCTTTGTGGTGTCCTGCCTGCTGGTGTCTCTGGAGCAGCTGGACCTGGTGACCACCTTCACCGCGGTGGCCACCTGCATCAACAACGTGGGCCCCGGCTTGGAGATCGTGGGCCCCATGGGCAATTTCTCCGAGTTCTCCCCCTGGTCGAAGCTGCTGCTGTCCTTCGACATGCTGGTGGGCCGGCTGGAGATCTTCCCCATGCTGCTGCTGTTCGCCCCCTCCATCTGGAAGCGGCGGCTGCCCGCCCGGAAACCGGCCTCCGCTGATTTCTGAACCACATATGGACAGGCCCGTGAAGGAATGTTCCTTCACGGGCCTGTTTTGCGTCCTGGGGCCGTCACCTGGGCCGAATGCCCAGCAGGCGGCAGACGCTGCGGCGGGTGAGGCGATACACGCCGTACAGCACCGCCGACAATGCGGTGATCACGGCGCCGCAGGCGGCCATGCCGGCGAATTCGCCGGGGGTGAAGCGGTTGTCGTTGAAGTACATGATCATCAGGTAGAAGGCCGCGATCACCCCTGTGCCCACGATGGCGGGCACCAGAAAGACCTTGGACACCTGCCCCTTCACAGACCGGAACAGGTAGCGGCTGGGCGCCCCCAGGTGCCGCAGGTCGTCGTACACCCGCGCGTTGGTCAGGGCGATGGTCATGCACCGGGTAAAGGCGATGACGATGACGGCTGCAAAGCAGATCAGGGCGATGAAGATGAACAGCACCAGGAACACCGCCATGGTTGTGACGAAGTCGTTCTGGTCCAGGATGCGGAACTGGGGCATGTACAGCCAATAGTTGCGGAACTCCGAGGAGTCCCGGTCGTCATAGTCGATGACGCCTAGGCCGTTGGCTGCCAGGTAGTCCCTGCTGTCATAGTCATAGCTGCCCGTCTCCGCGATCTCCAGCTCCCGCGCCACCGGGTCCCAGGCGTCGAACACCTCGATCTCCGGGCCGGAGCGGTCCACGATCTCGTTGAACAGCGCGTCGGCAAAGGGATAGCTGGATTCCACGTCCGCCACGTTGAAGAACACCCAGGTCTCCCGCCAGTCATCCGTGAGGCCGGCGGTAATGGCATCGTAATCCCCGTCGTCCAGCACATAGCAGCCCAGCAGCATGGTATAGCACAGGGGTTCCGCCGGGGCGACGGACAGGCTCTGGCCGGTGACCATGTTGGTGATCAGCGTCACGTCGCCGCCGGAGAGGTAGTCGCTGCCGCCCTCGTCGTCCAGCACGTTGGCGCAGGTGCCCGGGGCCAGGTCGATGTTCTGGCCGGTGAGGGCGTTCCAGGCGCGCTCGGAGAAGAAGGTGGCGCCGGAGGCGATCTCCCGGTATTCGGAGGTGTAGGTGGTGCCCAGGGCCCCATTGTCCTGCTCGATGCTGACGGTGCCGTCTCCGCCCAGGGTGGCGGCGCCCACCTGCTGCCAGGAGGTGATGTCCACATCATACTCCGCCGCCAGAGACTGCACCTCGTCCTGCTCCGGCCAGTTTTGATCGTTCCGCCAGTGGTACTCGAAGTCCACCGGCCGGGTGGAGAAGCTGTAGGCGGAGCTGGTGCTCAGCATGGGAGCGTAGAAGCTGGCGAAATAGGCGCCGGCGATGAGCAGGGTCATCACCAGCATGTTCCGCACCGTCTGGCGGCCCTGAAATTTCATCATCGAGGTGGCGATGATGTCCCGGTACTTGTGGCGCTTCCGCCAGCCGTTCACCACCGAGTGGAGCAGGATCATGTACATGCCGATCAGCGCCGGCAGGTAGAACACGGCGGTGAGACCCTCCGGGGGATACCAGTGGAGCACAGTGACGAAGAACGACGGCATCAGATACCCCGCCAGGGCGCCGATCACCACCAGGACGATGCCCACCGGACCGTACCACCGCTTCACCTCCCGGATGGGCTCGGACCGGTGGGACTCCTGGACGATGTCGATGATGTTGGTGCAGCGGATGGACCGCCCGCCCAGGAAGAACAGCATCACCACCACATAGGCGGCGAAGGCCAGGGACAGAAGGTAGGACTTGGGATCAAAGGACAGGGCCATCTCCTGGGAGTCCACCAAAAACAGCCGGAACAGCTGCCACACGCCCCAGGCCAGCGGCCCGCCCAGGACGGCCCCGGCGGCGCAGGAGCCCAGGGAGATCACCGCCAGCTCTTTCCCAATCTCTTTTTGCAGCTGGCGGCGGGTGGCCCCCAGTGCCAGGAATACGCCGGTCTCCCGGGACTTCTGCCGGAAAAACAGCCCGGCGGCGTAGGCGGTGAACACGGCGCAGCCGATGACCGCCAGGACGAACACCATCATCACCTGCTTGCGGCTGTCTCCGCCCTCCGGCAGAACGGTCAGAATGGTGGGGGAGCGCATCATACAGGCGTAGGCGGTGATCAGCAGCACGGAGAAGAAGCTGCACCCCGCCAGCAGGGCGTACTGGCCCTTATTCCTGCGGCGCAGGGCCGCGTAGGCGTCGGAAAAGTGCCGCATGGTCTCACTCCTTCCCCATGTCCCGGATGGCGTCCAGCAGCTGGTCCTGGAAGGCGGTGCGGTCCATGCCGCCCTTTTCCAGGGTCTGCCACACCACCCCGTCCCGGAGGATCACCACCCGGTCACAGAAGGAGGCGGCAAAGGAGTCGTGGGTCACCATGAAGATGGTGGCCTCCAGGGATTCCTTGGCCTGCTCAAAGGACCGGATCACCGCCCGGCTGGACTTGGAGTCCAGATTGCCGGTGGGTTCGTCCGCCAGGATCAGCAGGGGGTGGTTGATGAGGGCCCGGGCCACGGCGGTCCGCTGCTTCTCACCGCCGGAGATCTCCGCCGGGTACTTGGCGCGGATGGCGCTGATGCCGAACACGTCGCACAGCTGGTCCGCCCTTGCCTCCGTCTGGCCGGTGACGGTGCCGCCGATGATGGCGGGCAGGAGGATGTTCTCCCGGACCGTCAGGCCGTCCAGCAGCAGGAAGTCCTGGAACACGAAGCCCAGTTTCTTGTTGCGCACTGCGGCCAGGGTGTCCTCGTCCAGCCGGGCCAGCTCCTGGCTGCCCAGGCGGATGCTGCCCGAGTCGGCGGGGATGTAGCAGGAGATGCAGTTGAGCAGGGTGGTCTTACCCGAGCCGGAGGGGCCCATCACGGCCACAAATTCCCCCTTTGCCACCTCCAGGGACACGCCCTTGAGCACCTCATAGGTGGTCTTGCCTACCTGATAGCTTTTGTGCAGATCTTGTACAGAGAGCATAGTGATCCTTCCTTTCTGCTCCCAGCATAGCAGGGGAGGTGGATGGGAAGCAACCGCCCCTGTCACAGACGGCGGGCCGGGTGAAAATTTTGGGGATGGGATGTCATATTTGACCGCTCTGCTGTCAAACTTGGTTTGGAAGGGAAGCAGAAATGTGGTATCATACTCTCTGTACACTGAGAGGGAGAAAAATTCCGGGAAAACAGGGGCCGCCCCGGCGGGGAGGCGCGGCACAAGGCCATGGGAGGTGGACGGTTTGCCAAAGATCTACACGCGCAAGGAGGTTGCGCGGCGCAGGATGAAGTTTCAGGTGTTCGCAGGCATGTTCGACTTTCTCGCCATACTGGCG
>ERZ827423.1907-NODE-1907-length-18454-cov-40.705147_pt1 | contig 18454 bp, 16 predicted proteins | sample MGYA00519775_ERZ827423 | MGnify/ENA primary metagenome ERZ827423 (study PRJEB31778, sample SAMEA3449296) | human gut metagenome | biome: human gut; feature: human-associated habitat; material: faeces | place: United Kingdom | collected 2010/2012 ...
CCTTGTTGCCGTGGCGGCCGGCCATCTTATCGCCGACGGAGATCTTACGCTTCTGAGCGATGTAAACACGCACGACCTGATTTACGCCGGGGCTCATCTCGTCGCCGTTTTCACGGGTGAACACCTTGACGTCAACGATTATGCCGCTCTCGCCGTGGGGAACCTTGAGCGAGGTATCGCGAACCTCTCTCGCCTTTTCGCCGAAGATGGCACGAAGCAGTCTCTCCTCTGCGGTGAGGTCTGTCTCGCCCTTCGGGGTCACCTTACCGACGAGGATATCGCCGGCACGGACCTCTGCGCCGACAGTGATTATGCCGCGCTCATCAAGGTACTTGAGTGCATCGTCACCCACACCGGGAATATCACGGGTGATCTCCTCGGGTCCGAGCTTGGTATCGCGTGCGTCACACTCGTACTCCTCGACGTGGATGGAGGTGAACACATCTTCCATGACAAGGCGCTCATTAAGCAGGATAGCGTCCTCGTAGTTGTAGCCTTCCCAGGTCATGAAGCCGACGAGGATGTTTTTGCCGAGGGATATCTCGCCGTCCTTGGTGCTCGGGCCGTCTGCAATGACGTCGCCCTCGTGAACGCGCTCGCCGAGAGAAACGATTGGTCTCTGGTTTACGCAGGTGCCCTGGTTGGAGCGTGCAAACTTTATGAGCTTATAGTTCTTTATATCACCGGAATCGTATTTGATGGAGATGTTCTGCGCATCGGCGCGGACGACCTCGCCGTCGCCTTCCGCGAGAACGACAACACCGGAGTCAACTGCGCACTTGTGCTCGATGCCGGTTGCGACGATAGGCGCCTGAGTTGTCATAAGAGGAACTGCCTGGCGCTGCATGTTCGCGCCCATCAGTGCGCGGTTTGCGTCGTCGTTTTCGAGGAATGGGATCATCGCAGTCGCGATGGATACCATCATACGGGGGCTTATATCAATGTAATCGACTCTCTCGCGGTCGACCTCGACAATCTCGTCGCGGTGGCGGCAGGTTATGCGCTTATTGATAAGGCAGCCGTTTTCGTCGCGCGGTTCGGTTGCAGGAGCAACGATGTAGTTATCCTCCATGTCGGCGGTCAGGTAATCAACCTGATCTGTGACGCGGCAGGTGCCCTTCTCGACCTTCTGGAAAGGTGCGACGAGGAATCCGTACTCGTTTGCTCTTGCGTAGGAAGCAAGGTAAGAGATAAGTCCGATGTTCGGGCCTTCGGGAGTCTCTATGGGGCACAGACGGCCATAGTGGCTGTAGTGAACGTCACGGACGTCGAAGGAGGCTCTCTCACGGCTCAGACCGCCGGGGCCGAGTGCCGACATACGGCGCTTGTGAGTAAGCTCGGACAGGGGGTTTGTCTGATCCATAAACTGCGACAGCGGGCTGGAGCCGAAGAACTCTTTGATCGCCGCGGTCACGGGACGGATATTGATAAGGCTCTGAGGAGTTACAATGTCAAGATCCTGCAGAGTCATTCGCTCGCGGATAACGCGCTCCATACGGGAGAAGCCGATGCGGAACTGATTCTGCAGCAGCTCGCCGACGCAGCGAACGCGGCGGTTGCCGAGGTGGTCGATATCGTCCTTCTCGCCGATGCCGTAAGCAAGGCAGTTGAGATAGTTGACGGATGCAAACATATCGTCAACAACGATGTGCTTCGGGATAAGTACATCTATATTTTCAAGGATAGCTTCCTTGAGAGCGTCGCCGGAGTACTGCTCCATGAGGCTCTTGAGGACGATGCCGCGAACCTTTTCCTTGATACCGAGCTCCTCGGGGTCGATATCTACCATGCTCTGAAGCGGAACCATGCCGTTGGAGAAGACCTTGACGGTCTTGCCGTCAACATCGAGCCAGACCTCAACAACACCGGCAGCGTCGATCTTCTCGGCCATGTCGCGTGAGATGACCTCGCCTGCGTCGGCAATGATCTCGCCGGTCGAGGGGTCTGCAACAGGCATTGCCAGGGTAAAGCCGTTGATTCTGCCGCGCAGAGCCAGCTTCTTGTTGAACTTATAACGGCCGACATTGGAGATGTCGTAGCGACGGCGGTCAAAGAACAGTCCGTCGAGCAGGGACTCGGCGCTTTCAACAGTGGGAGGATCGCCGGGGCGCAGCTTGCGGTAGATCTCCATAAGGCACTCGTCACGGCTGGTGGTAGTGTCCTTATCAACGGTGACCGCTATGCGCTCGTCATCGCCGAAGATCTCCTTCAGGCGCTCGTTTGTGGTCGCGCCGACGATGGGGTCGGGTGTGCAGGAAAGCCATGTTTCGGGCTTTGTCTCGTCATACTTGCCCATTGCCTTGAGGAACCAAGTGATGGGAAGCTTGCGGTTTTTATCTATACGGACATAGAAGGTGTTGTTTGCGTCGGTCTCGTACTCGAGCCATGCACCGTGATACGGGATGACGGTCGCCGCGTAAATGCTCGTCATGCTGCGGTCGGTGGTCTTATCGTAGTACACACCGGGGCTGCGGACGATCTGGGAGACGATAACACGCTCGGCGCCGTTGATTATAAATGTGCCGCCGGCTGTCATGAGCGGAAAATCGCCCATGAAGATCTCCTGCTCCTTGATCTCTTCGGTTTCGAGATTGCGCAGACGCACGCTTACCTTCAGCGGCGCCGCATACGTTGCATCGCGTGCCTTGCACTCTTCTTCCGTATACTTAGGCTTTTCGTCCATGGAATAATCCACAAAGCTCAACTCAAGATTGCCGGAATAGTCGGTCACCGCATCGGTATCCCTGAATACTTCGCGCAGACCGGTCTCGAGAAACCACTTGTAGCTCTTCTTCTGGATCTCCAAAAGGTTGGGCATGTCCTGGATTTCTTCGTACCGTGCAAAGCTCTTTCTGAGAGTTTTGCCGTAGAGAACGTCTTTTGGCATTCGTACACACTCCTTAATCGTAATTGAGAACGCCCGGGTGAGTTGTTTATTTTGCTCACTTCGGTGTTGTATTTACGTTTGGTTGATGGTATATTGTGATTGTAAACACTGGGGTGTCAGTCGTTTCACCACAAGATAACATAGCAAGTTATTCTATCATTGTATATATAGCTATGTCAAGAAATATTTTGTGAAAAATGAATTTTTCGTCGGCTGCTATAACTGGCAGCCGCTTTTTTTGTACGAAACGGAGTAAAAATGGAGTTTTTCAACCTTGTATCGCTTGCCGTGATCTTCGGCGTGGCCATGCTGCTGCTTTACCGGCAGGTAATTTTTCGCGATAAGGCTCTGCTCGTGTGCGCCCTTGTGCTCACGGCGGCAGCCATGCTCATCCGCGGATTTTATTTTGATGTGCAAAGCGATGATTACACCACATTTCTCGCGCCGTGGACGCAGTTTTTCCGCGATAACGGCGGTTTTAAGGCGCTTGCCTTCTTCCCCGGCAACTACAATCCTCCGTATATGTACTTTCTCGCGGCGTTTTCGTATTTCGGCATCTCGGAGCTGTATCTTATAAAGCTGCTGTCGGTGCTGTTTGACGTTTTGCTCGCATGGAGCTGCATGAAGCTTCTGTCCCTGTACTCCGGCTCGAAGGCAAGTCAGCTGGGCGTTTTCCTCGCCGTGCTGTATCTGCCGACGGTCGTAGCAAACGGCGCGTACTGGGCGCAGTGCGACAGTATTTATGCCTTTTTCGGCATATTCGCGCTGTATCTCGGACTCAGCGAAAAAGGTGTCGGCGCAATGATATCGCTTGCCGCCTGCCTTGCGTTCAAGCTGCAGGCCGTGTTCATTATCCCAGTGTTTTTCGTTCTGCTGCTTGCCAAAAAGCTACGCTGGACGCAGCTGCTCATCTTCCCTGCCGCGTATATCGTTTTCATGCTGCCCGCCGTCATTGCCGGAGCGCCGCTGTGGGATACGCTGACGCTGTATTTTTCGCAGGCCGGCACGGTGGGCGACGCGATGAATTACAACGCACCGTCGCTCACCAGCATGTTCTCATGGTCGGGAGATACGGCAAAAAGCGCAAGGGTACTTATCATTGCCGCATTTTTGCTCGTTGCGGCCGTTTACGTTGCGGCGATCCTTCTTCGCAAACGGCTTTCCGACCGTGTGATCCTCGGCTTTGCCCTTATCCTTGCAATGGGCATCCCCTATCTGCTTCCGCATATGCACGACCGGTATTTCTTCATCCCCGGAGTTCTGGCTCTGGTGCTTGCGGCGTCCGACCTGCGCTTTGCGCCAGTGCCGGTTTTAGCGGAGCTTGCCTCGCTGCACTGCTACTATGCGTATTTCAACCGCTATTACCTTGTTCAGCCGCGCATCGGCGGCGAGCTTATGCTTGCCGCGCTGCTGCTGTGCATAGCCTATACAGTTGTGTATGTCAGAAAGGCAAGAAATTTTGAAATTAGTCCTTGACATTCTCGTTTTCTCTGTTATAATAACTCTTGCCTTTGAAAAAAAGCAATTCGCGAGAGTGCTGGAACAGGTAGACAGGCACGTTTGAGGGGCGTGTGTCAACCGACGTGGGAGTTCAAGTCTCCTCTCTCGCACCAAATAAGTTGCCTGATTTGTCTACCGGATAAATCAGGCAATTTTCTTGCTTTTAGGGCGAAAATAGCCCAAAATACTGTAAAATCAACGAAAACCGGCTCTGTCGTGGTCGATCTGACCGCAGCGGAGCCGGTTTTTCTCATTTTCAGGGCAAAAATCCCACTCACCTTTTGGGGCAAATGCACGAAGCAAAGTAGTCGGAAAAAGGCGGCGGTAGGTTGATTTGAACCGCAAGATTGATTTAGCTTACCCGGACGAAGCAGAGAATAAATGGCCAAAGAACCACACAAAAGATTGACCCACAGGCTCGCATGCTTCTTTCCCTCCTTTTCTGCATAGAAATGGAGCTGTAGCAAATTTTTCATTTTGCTACAGCTCCTGAGTATACTTGCCTGTTTAGTATCAGTGGATGGTCTTCTGCTCCTTGACTATATCCCAGAGGATGGCATCGACCTTGTTGTGCAGAACGTCATGCTGCAGACGGTAGATGTTCTCGAGAGTGACCTTCAGGTCGTCGTGGACAAAGCCCTCGACGTTGGTGGCACGGATGCCCTTTTCCGCCATCATCATGGCCTCAAGAGCACCGAAGAGAGCAACGAACATGCGGAATGCGCAGGACGGCTTTGCACCGTCGCAGACGACGCCGCACATCTGTACCTGAGAGGTGCAGAGCATGTCGTTGATCTGCTGAGGAGTCAGGCCGTGCAGGAATGCCACGCCTGCGGCAGCGGCCGGTGCAGCGGTGGTCGCACAGGAGCAGGTGGGCGGCATGTATACGTATTCCTTGGACAGATACTTCATGTAGGTGTTCATGAGCAGAGCGAATGCAACTGCGCGGTAGCCGTCCTCATCGCTCATCTTGCGGTACTTGGCACTTGCCCAGGGACCCATGACGACCATCAGACCCTGATTGCCGCTTGCGGTGCTGACCATCGTGGGATAGTCGCTGCCGCCCATACGGGCATCGGCACCGGCGGTACCCCAGATGAGGACCTCTGTGATCTCATCGTCAGCAACAAAGCCGCTCTTTACGTTGTCCTGCAGGACCTTTGCGGTCTGTATGCCCATGCCGCGGGGATTTTCCAGACCGTCCTTAGCGACGATGTAGTTCATCTCGACTGCTTCCTTTGCGCGGCCGAACTCGCTTATGGGAGCGGTCTTGCACCAGTTGTAAGCGTTCTCAATCGTGAACTCGTTCCAGTCTATGTCGTTTGCGGGAATGAGCATTTCACCGACGGGTCTGCGGTTATCGACCACGACCTCACCGTCTACCTCGAGATAGGTCCAAGTGTGGTGCTCGTCCTCAAAGATAACGGTGGCAACGTGCTGATCGGTGGTCAGGGTGAGCTTGAAGTATACCTGCTTGCCGGTGCTGTTGTCCATGTCGAGGGTAAAGGTGGCGGACTTTACTAGCTCCTCAGCGGACTTTACGTCCTCGGGCGTGACATTGCGAAGGACTTCCTTGCAGGCATCGACATCACCGTTGACTATACCGACAGCGGCGGCCAGAAATGCGCCTGTCTTGCCGCCGGTCTTGGGGATGCCGACAGCCTGAACACCGGTGACCATGAGACCGCAGCCGACCATATCGACTCTCAGTACCTTGCCGGGTGCATATTTACGGGCGATGGCGCCGCCCAAGGCGAACATCATAGGCTCGGTGCAGCCAAGTGCGGGGGATGCTTCCTTGTCCAGAAGCTCTCTGAATAAACTCTTGCTCATGTTTGTTGTTCCTTTCTTTTTTTAATTATCCGATATATCAGTTTATAAGTTTTTTTGTTATCAGAACCTGCCGGTCTTCGCGTAGCGGCTGATCTCCTCGATGGTCTTGCCGGAAAGTCCGAGCTTTTCGGCGGTGCGGCCGTTTACAAACCAGTCCGTATCGTGTGCAACACCGATGAGCGTTATCACCGCGTCCATGATCGGCGTCTCAATGCCGAGCTGGTCAGCGATGGATGCCCAGCAGACGAGGGCGATGGGAATGTCCTCGGTGAGATAGCGGTAGTTTATATCGTTCGGGCCAGCAATGGAGGTCAGCGCATGGCAGCCGTGTCCCATGGCGTACATGGGCTCCCAGGAGTCGATGGTATCCACGCCGGCAAAATCCTCGAGTGCGTGGATCTTGTAGCCGAAGGCCTCACCGATTCTGAGCCTCTCCTTGTTCAGAAGCACGTCGATCTTGAGTCCGGAGGGCTGGAAGCCGTGCTCATACAGGAAGAAGGTGAAATCGGGCTTCTCGATATTGCTCAGATTAACAAGGCAGGGACCGGGGTGTACCGTCGGGTTGACGAGACTCAGACCGCACTCCAGAACGTCCTCGAACTTGCCGGGGAACTCGTAAATGTCAGCGATGATCCGGTCGTAATATTTGTCCGCTGCCGACGCAGGGAAGAATGCGATCGGTGCCAGATGGCGCTCAAACATGCGAACCTTACCCGGCTCCACTCTTCTGGTGCTGAACGGAGGTATCGTTGACTCTACGAAAACGGGACAGGTATCGTCGTCGCCCCAGACGTTTTTGTAGATGAGAGACGCCATGCAGCCGTTGAAGGTGATAACGATCTGATCCGCAGTCGTATGTCCCTTGAGAAGCTTTGCGTATTCCTCGTGGCGATTGCCCGGTACGCATATGAAGATGTAGTCCGCGCCGCGGACAGCCTCGTCGATGTCGGAGGTGACGACATCAATAGTCTCCTTTGCCTCGAATGCACCGGTGCATTCTATCTCGTGAGTTTCCGCAATGAAGCGTATACGAGAGAAAAGGTACTGCGGAGCAAACAGGCGAACCTCGTGCCCACGGGCCTTCATATCGACGGAGATCGTCTGAGCTATGTTACCCGTTCCTAAAACCGCTATAGTCTTCAAGATATCACTCTCCTTATTATTTTTCAGATACCGTCTGAAAGATTGACCGGCTGTCTGCTCCGGATCACTGCGGCGGAAGACGGGCAGGCTCTTGCCGAGGCAGGAAGGGGAGACCCGCAGACCGGTATTTCGTGTAAGCCGAGCAAAGGATAATGCAGCCAATATAGTGGACAAATTTCGACCGAATTCTCCTATGTGAGACCATATTATCACTGTCTCCTGTCATTGTCAACAGAAAATTTACTATATGAGAAAAATAATCTGTGCAATCTCAAATAAGAGATTACACAGATGTACTTTAAATATTAACCTGTTTAAGAAATGCGCCTCAGATCAGGAGAAAACAGACGAGAGCGTCGCTCTGACCGTTGTTGATGTAGCCGTGCTCCTCATGCGAATCAAAATCTATACCGCAGCCTGCCTCCATGTGATATGTGTTCGAGCCTATAACGACATCCAGCTCACCCTCGAAAACGATGCAGTATTCCTTTCTTGAGCTCTCATGGATAAACATGGACGGCTGGTAATGGTAGCCGGCGTTGAAGCGGCCGTAGAAGACCTGAATACCGTCAAGAGGGGAGAAGGGGAAGATATTGTAGAGCTGAAAGCGTCCGTCGGTATCTATCAGGGGGGTCATTTCGGCGATGCTTTTTACGGCATATCCGCTTTCTGCATCACCTGAGAGCGCGTTGAGAGTTATTTTCAGACCGTTTGCTAGCTTCCAGACGGTGGTGATGGTCGGCACGGATTCGCCTCTTTCTATCTTACTGATCATCGCCTTGCTGATACCGGTGAGCTCGGATACATCGCTCAGATTTAAGTTACGGCTGTCCCTTATTGCCTTCAGGCGTTCGCCAAGTGCGGAAAAATCATTCATTGGTATACCTCTTAAAGAATAGATGTGCTCTGACTGCGGCTGGATCGGCTGATCGCACTGCATTATCATATATGAACATTATTTATTACTTTTTTCATTATATTAGATTTCCGATTTTTATGCAAGCAGAATGCTTAATAAAAACTATCTAAAAAATGCGATCTGATACCGGCGTGATTTATAACAATTACAGATTTTTTTCTGAATTAAAACGGTTTTTCTGTTGACAGAAGAAAACTAATAGTATATGATGGATTTATCAAGCCGAAATTACATTATAGTGGACTAATCACTGAGTTCTCTTTTCAGTCATTCATCTTCGCAGGGGCAAGCGGGGATGGAGCCGGTCTTCCTATTATTAATGATTGGAGAAGGAATTCTAATGGAAAACAAAAAAATGCGCCCCGGTCTTCTTATAACCTTTGCAGGTGCTCTGCTGGCTTATCTCATAGGCTCGGGAACGGCGAGCGGACAGGAGTCCGTTCAGTATTTTTCGAGCTGGGGCTCCGTCGGCGGGACGATCACCGTGGCTGTTGTAAACTTCGTGGTCATGTTCTGCTGCTTTATGGCTTACACCTATGCCGGACGCCACGGAACGACAGACCTTGCCAGTGTGTGTGAATTCTATTGCGGAAAGGTCGTCGGCAAGATATTCACTGCTTTCGCATGGATATTTAATGCATGCTGCTTCTTCTTTATGATCTCCGGCTTCGGCAACACTCTTTTCCAGCAGTGGGGACTTCCGCTCTGGATAGGCTACGCCATTGCGATCGTGCTTGCAGTCGGAACTGCGGTGCTTGGTCTGCAGGGCATCGTGAACATCATCGGCAAGATAGGTCCCGTGGTCGTGACCTTCCTCTTTATACTCGGCGTCATTTCAGCCTTTACGTATTTCCCCAGCATTTCCAACGGCGTCGAGCTGATCCGCTCCGGTGAGGTCAGCGTTCTTCAGGCGGGTGCAAACCCCGTGCTGGCGGGTCTCTCCTTCGGCGGATGCTCTATCCTCCTTGTTGCCGCATATATGTCGAGCATCGGCAAGGAGCTGAGCGGCTATAAGAAAAAATACACCACCGTCATCTGCATCATCGGCGCAGCCGCCATCTCAGTGACCGTCGGCATCCTCGGCCTGTGCCATCTCGGAAACATTGCAGAGTCATCTCAGGCAGCCATCCCCAACCTCCTTATCGCAAATCAGGTCTTCGGCTCCGCTTCCGGCATCCTCGGCGCAGTCTTTGCCGTGATCATTCTCCTCTCGATCTACAGCACCTTCTGCCCCATGCTCTGGACCTGTGTTTCCACCTTTATTAAAGACGAGAAATCCGTAAAGTATAAGCTCGCCTGTGTTCTTGCCGGCATCGGCGTGTTTATAGTGGATATGTTCATCCCCTACGCCACCCTTGTCAACATCATCATGACCTACTGCGGCTATACCGGCGGCATCGTATTCCTCGTGCTCACCGTCAGATGGCTCATGGTGAGAAATCAGGACAAGAAAAAGATGGTGTCAGAGTAAGCTCCCGAACGCGACATCCTTTGTTTCAGAAAAGAGCTCATCCTTTCAGATGAGCTCTTTTTTCCAGCTATCCTTTACAGTCCCCAGCCTTCCTCGCGTGATCGGTGGATTGTGGCGTTACCCTGGGTGTTTAGACGAATGAGAGAGCAGCCCGCTGGTGTACTTTTGGGGCAAATACCCTGCCTCTACGCACCGTTTGGGGCAAATCAGGCAATTTTCTTGTTTTCAGGGCAAAAACGGCCCAAAATACTGTATAATCAGAGAAAACCGGCTTCGGAATGGCAATCATAGCCAGACCGGGGCCGGTTTTTTACGTTTTCGGACCAAAAATCTCGCGCACCTTTTGGGGCAAATGCACGGAGCAAAGTAGTCGGAAAAAGTTAGCGGTGGGTGGATTTGAACCAGAAAAGGTTCGACTCCTGTACCCTGCTCCACTAAAGGCCTCACTTTTGTCTACCACGATAAAAGTGAGGTTTTTGCAATATTTCATACAAAATGAGCGAAAATCAAGCAAAATACGGGTAATTCAGGGTCTCGGAGTGGTCAATTGGACTGCACCGAGGCCCTTTTTTCGCTTTCAGAGCCGAAAAATAGCTAAAAATGCTGGTTGGGGTTGCTGCAATAGGATAAACAATGGTCGAGCAGTATGCGACAGTCATCATGTCAACGAAGATGTGTTAGAGGCAGCTTACCTCACCGCAATGCGAAGGCTCGTCGATAGCGCTGAAGAAGTAGTGGAGGCGGTGAGGGACGGCGCTGAGCTCGCACTGGAACCGGAAAACAAAGCAGCTATGGATAGGATCGATGAAGAAACCATTCAGCTGCAAGAAGCCGCGCTCGCACTGCACAAAGCAAAGTAGCGGATGGAAATCGGGTCGGTAGAATATGCATCACGGGTCAAAGAGTACAGTGAGCGGATGAAGGAACTGGAGGCAGAGCGCAACGAGCTGCAATGAACGGCAGCCAAATATGCTGAGGTCAGGCTGTGGCTCGATACATTCATAGAGCAAACGATGCAAAGTGATACGCTCACCACGGTTGATGGCACAACCATGAAAATGCTTGTGGACAGGATACACGTCAGGAACGACGGCGTTGTGGTCGAATTCAAATGCGGCGTGGCAATCGAGCAGGAATACGTGAAATGAGAAAACGAACCGCCGGTGGGAAAAGCACAACCCGCTGGCGGTTATCATTTTGGCGTTTTTCCATAGGTTTTCGTATCATTACGGTGCTCTTTCACAAAAAGCAGTCCGTCCGTCAGGATGGGCTGTTTTTTTATAGAAAAAGGAGACTTGAACTCCCGAGGGCACTTGGAAAGGTCCCTGCGGAAAAGCGGCATGCTGCTTATCTTATTGTACCTTATCGCAAGTTATTGCACCTAATCGATTTTGGAAAAAAGACTTCAGCCCAGTGAAGCAAAAGGAGAAAATGAGGTAGGTCTTACATCTTAAGACCTACCTCAAATCTATCGTCTTCTCTACAATTTCATAGCTGAAAAATCAGCTATGATTCCTGTCAAAATAACTTTTTCTGAACTTACTTGGAGATTCGCCAACTTCATTCTCAAAAATTTTGCTAAAATGAGATGCACTTTTGATCCCTACCATTTCCGCAACTTCTGCAATGCTCATATCCGAACTCTGAAGAAGAGATTTTGCATAAAAAATACGCATGGATCTTATATATTGCACAATGTTAATACCCATATATGTTTTGAAGTATCGGCTCAGGTAGGATGGATTTACCCAGAAACGTTCGGCTATAGAGGATAATGTTAAGCTACTGTTCTGATAATTTGAATTAATATATTCAAGTATATTTTTCAGCATGTAAGGGATATCTTTGAAAACGTCATTATATACTGCATTTCTAACTATCTCAGGATAAATACTGCCGCAATATCGTCCGATTTCAAGAACTATCAGTTCAGAAATATCAGCAATAAAAACATCTTGAAAATTCTGCTTATTCTCACTCTCCGCCACTAGCATGTACATCATCTGTTCTAACCGTTCAAGATGCTTCCCGTGGAAATGAAGCACCGGCATCAAGAGATTTTTTTCGAAAAGGACAAGAGGATTCCAATTAATATCTCTATACTGTAAATAGTCAGAAAACTTTTCGGACATAACAATGGATATCAGCTTAAATTCCTCCGGTCCTTTTGGCTCTACCCTATGTGGCTGATTTGGTTTGATAACAAGTACATCACCTTTTGTTAGTGAATATGTAGTTTCTCCGAGACTTACGCAAAATTCTCCGGAAAAGTCCAGCATAAATTCATAATAAGAATGGCTTGACCAGGCTGCATTATATTTCCCGTTTATTGTTTCAATATATACGGAAAAGAACTCTGCTTTCTGTAAAAATGATTGCTGAACTTTCATTTCTATCTTCACTCCAAATCAGCATGCGGTTATCCTATCGGTTCTATCAACAGTAACCAAACAGTCTCGGCAGGAACAGGCTCAAATCGGGCACATATGTAGTAATAATCAGAGTCGGCAGCCATGCAAACAAGATAAGTCTCATGGTATGCGGCAGCATTTCCTTTACTTCTGCACCTGAAATTTTACCGCCCAAGTAAAGAAGCGGCGCCGTCGGAGGGGTAATATTGCCCATGCCGAGGTTTACGCCGACTATCGCAGCAAATTGAATTGGGCTGACTCCAAGTTCAGTTACAATCGGGAGAAGTATCGGTGTAGCAAGAAGCACGCCGCTTGTATCATCCATAAGCATTCCCAAAAGAATCATAAACAGGTTTATCATTATCATGATAACAGCCGGGCTATCAGATATAGAAGTCAGCATTTTCAAAAGCATTTGAGGAACATTGTTCATGGTATACAGTCTGCTGAGTATCATTACGGAAAAAAGCATCATCATTATAACGCCGGTAGTTTTACCTGCGCTGATAAGAGAATCTCTTAAATCGCCCATGGTCATCTCTCTGTAATAGAGCATCGCAACAGGAATCGCATAGATGACCGACAGTGCCGCGGCTTCAGTGGTGGTCATGACGCCACCATATATAGCGCCCAAAATAACAAATGGCATGAGCAATGCGGGGATGGAGCTCTTCTTTTTCCCCTGCGTCGAAGCAACAGGCTTACTGTCGACAGACTTTACAATATTTTTGTTTTTGGCGGCGTAAAAAAGATTTACCGTACTAAACAAGATTACAAGAATGATACCCGGAATTATGGTTGCAAGGAAGCAGGCTAAAACGGATTGCCCTCCTACCCAGCCATACAGTATCATAGACATGCTTGGCGGTATCAGCAGGCCCAAAACCGCACAGCTTGAAATGAGAGAACCTATAAATCCTTTTTCATATCCGTTTTCTTCAAGCCTCGGAGACATTATAGAGCCTATACATGCAATAGTAGCGCCGGCGCTTCCGGATATAGCACCGAATACCGCGCTGGATATGGCAGTAACAATGCCAAGCCCGCCTTTAATTTTGCCGAAGCCCAGTTTTTCAACAGAATCAATCAGTCTTCGGCCTATTCCGCCATGATCAATAACAGCCCCGGCAAGCACGAACAGTGGAATGGTAAGGAGCAGCACATTGTTTATTTGGCTTCCGCCATACGACAGCAGAAACATCGGATCGGAACCCGAACAATATACTATTATTGCAGCTGCACCGAGAAAAGTCAAGGGGATAGATATACCAAGCACAAGGAAGACAATAACGGAAAGAAAGGCTATTACCAGTATCATCAGTTTTCACCGCCCTTCAATATAGCGACACTTCTTATCAGATGAATTAGAACATAAATACTCATCAATATAAACGAAACTATTATTGACAGTCTGGATAAGGCCAGAGGAAGCTTATAAATAGGAGTGGTCGGCCAAAGCTCAAAGCTCCAGCTGACAAATTGAAACGCCCAAGCCGTTGCAACAATTGCGATAACCATACTTACTGCATACTTTACAACAGCCATTCGCTTTTTCGCTTTTTCACTCTTAAAAAGCAGAGAGGTCATATCTGCATTAATATGCGCATCATCACGGTATGCAAGAGAACTTCCTGTAAAATAAAACCAAAACGCCGCAAATAACACAAGCTCCTCGGATCCGCCAAAGTTGATACCGAGTATATACCTCATTATTGCGGCTATAACAATTAAAGAAGTAATCAGCACACTTGTTATTATACAAATATATTCCTGTATCTTGAAGATGACATGATCGGCTCTTTTTAAGAAAGCAATCATCGATTTCACCCTTTCTTATCGAGTCCATAAAAGGGCCAAGAGGCCCTTTTATGGATATATATGCAAAACATCAATGTTACTTATACAGCTTCAGAAGCTCGTTGATAAAATCTTCACCATAGGTTTTGGCAAGCTGTGGCCAAACATCCGTGCGGACGGCTTCTGCGAACATTTCAATTTCCTCGTCAGTGAAGCGGACAATCTTAATACCGTTGTCCTCCATCAGCTTCAGATATTTCTCGTCCTCTTCCTTTGCGTAGTTTACGCTGTTGGCGCACTCCTGACGGCAAATATCCACGATGGTTTTCTGATCTTCGGGAGAAAGCTTTGCAAGTGTTTTTTCACTTATCATGATCTGTGTTACTTCCGGGCTCATCTGATATACATAGTAGTAATCAATGATGTCACGATAGTTAAGATATGCACCTGCAGGAGTGGAGCCTGCAAGGCCCTCAACAACGCCGGTCTGAAGAGCCGCAAAGGTGTCGGAGGAAGCAATGCTTGTTGTGTCGAAGCCCATATATTCGCAGGGGAGAATATAGCAGTCCATAGCGGCAGTGCGGATAACGGTATTCTTACTATCCAGAGTGTTAGGATTCGATACTTCCTTTGTAGTACCTATACCAGCAATGCCTTCAACGAAAAATCCGCAGAACTCAATACCGTTTTTTGCCTGAATCTCTTTCATCATATTGTCAAGAGAGGAGCCTTCTGCAAATATTTCCCCAAGCTGATCATAGCTGCTCGAAAGGTAAGGGAAATAGCCGACAGCAGTTCTTGCGTCATAGGTCTCGGGAACAGATGAGTGCGCCATATCAATGCTGCCCATCATAAGCTCGTCATAAACCTGAGACCAGTCACCCAACTGGTTTGCGGGATAGATGTCTATGAGAACTCTTCCCTCGGTTTTCTCTTCTACAGCCTGCTTAATATTAAGAGCAACCTGATATGAGATATGATCCTTATTCTGCATAGTCGAATATCTGAGAGTAATGGGTTTGCTGTTGTCTTTCGCTGAATCTGTATCCTTACCGCACCCTGTAAGTGCAATCATGAGTACTACTAAGGATAATAATAACAAATAAACTTTTTTCATTCTTTCCTCCTGTTTTTTTCATTAAAATTAAAAATGAGCTGGTCTGCTTTCAAAACGCTGTATTCTGCTGCATCCTCCTCCTTCTTCTTCTTGCGTTTACTTATTTATTGTAGCTGTAAATAACCTCCTCCTGCGGCTGACCTTCCCGAACGTAGATATGAGGGAATGAATGGAAGCTCAAGCTGCACCAGAATTCAATTACGGATATTCCTAGTCGTTCACAGTATTCCGAAACGTCAATCCGGCTCTCTCCGTTTTGACCTAAAAGTGTCACCACATCTCCTATCTCAGCGTCCGGAACATTAGTGATATCCAATACAGTATGCTCAAGACAAACTGCGAGTATCTTGCATCTGACACCGTTAAGGAGAACCTCTCCGCCTGCGTTCCTCGTTGAAAATCCGTCGCAGCTTCCAAACGGTATAACGCCTATCACACAATCATTTTCCATGAGCATATTCAGGCATCTGCTCCCAGCCTTGAGAGTTTTCTTGCTTATAAGACGCGAATGTATTCCCTTCAGGCAATCCTTAAGTTTAAGTCCGCATGAATCCTTTTGAGGCTTGGCGTTTGCAAACACTCCGGTTCCGATACAAACGGTGTTATACCATGCTTTCTCATACCTTTGCGTAGCATATGTACTTGCAAGCTGGTATCTGGGAATTTCGAATCCGGCCGCTTCTATGTCAGCTATTATCTTGTTGAAGCACGAGATCTGACCCTCGTTGTACTCATCCTTTTTCGGATTCTTGTCAGAATCTGTTGGGCCGATATGACTGTACAGGCCTTCAATCTTGAACGAAGTTTCATTTCTGATGTACTCCAGCTCGGGAAGCACTTCTTCAGGCAGCAAGCCCAAACGTCCGAGGCCCGTATCACACTTCACCCAAACCTTAAGGGCAACATCCTTTCCGAGCGCATCCGCGAAGGATTTTGCATCTCCGGGCTTTACAAAGGACGGCATCAAATCATATTTTACGAGCAGATCCGCGGTCTCAGGGAAATTATGAGCGAAAAGCTGTATAGGCTTGTCTATTCCATGCTTTCGCATTTCAATTGCCTCATACATATTGCCGGTTGCAAATCCGTATATATCCAGCTCATTTATGGCCTTAACAATCGGAAGCATACCATGACCGTAGCCGTTACCCTTCGCCGCGACTATTATCTCAACCTTGTTACCCAATGCTTTTTTGTATTCGTTAATATTATTAAGAATCGCATCAATATCTATTTCCGCCCAGGTCGGTCTGGGCAGATTTTTATAATCAACCGATGAATCAATCAAAACGATAACTCCTTTATTAGCAAATTAGAACTGCTCTGCTATTGCTTCAAATATTATACATCCGGCTTCCGCGCCGCCGTCAATGCTGCCAAGAGTCTTCTCTCCAAAGTAGGCAGCACGTCCATGTTTTGCCACCATATCTCTGGTGCTTTCTACTCCATTACGGGCAGCCTCTGCTGCATTTTTCAGTCTCTGCTCATCTGATACTGCGGCCTCATCGCAGAGAGCCTTCGCAGCAGGGACAACAGAGTCAAAAAATGTCTTCTCTCCCAGCCTTGAATCCAGCTTTCCCATAATAGCGTTCATGGATTTATGCATGATATTCCCGAAATCTGCAAGTGCAATTACTTCTGTTCCTTTTAGCTGTTTTGCGGCATCTATAAGCAACATTGATATGATCGTACCCAAAGATGACGGTGCCGCTTCATTGAAGCTCTTTCCTGCAAGAAATAACAGTTTACCTATGTCTGCGGTATCGGCATTAGCGCAGCACATATCGGCAGCGGCTTTGAATCCGTTATCCATTGAGATACCGAGATCTCCATCTCCGATTTGCTGATCAATTGAAATCAGATGCATCCTGTTTTCACTCATTTTTTTACTTATCGCATCAAATCCAATAGTCAGCACCTTTGCATCAATCATTTGGAACACCCTCCTTTACTTATTTACATTCGTATAGAATGGCGTAATGGCTTCATCCGCCAACAGACCTTCAAGCTCTTCATCCAACTTAAAAATGCTTATAGACATGCCGGCCATCTCCATGGAGGTTGAATATTCACCTACATGCGGCATTACTATGCTTACACCAATACCACTTAGCTGCTTCTGCACTGCCCTGTAGACTATGTATAATTCCTCCAGCGATGTTGCACCCAAACCGTTTATCATAACAGAAACCCGATCACCGTCTGCTAAAGGCATATCATCAAGTAGCTTTTTCATAAGCATATCAACGAGCTCGTCTGCGGGCATCCTGTCAGATAACATGATTCCGGGTTCTCCATGTATACCCATACCGATTTCAATTTTCCCGTCCGGGATTGAAAAACCGGGTTTGCCGACTTCGGGTATAATGCAGGGAGTCAGGGCAACGCCCATGCTTCTGATGTTATCATTGGCTTTATTGGCTACACGTTCAACATCCTCCAATGAGTACATTCTGTCTGCCGCTGCACCGGCAACCTTAAACGCAAATACCATGCCGGCAACTCCTCTTCGTAAGTTCTTGTTTTTAGAGGAGGCCACGTCATCCGTAACACGCACTGCCGCTGTATTTATGCCGTCAAATTCAACTTCTTCCCTGGCCATTGTAAAATTCATATGGTCCCCACCATAATTTCCGTACAGGCACAGCACACCGCTGCCTTTGTCACAGGCTCTTATAGTGTCCGCCATCTTAGATGCCGAAGGTGATGCAAACACATTTCCGACAGTGCAGCCGTCAAGCATACCTTTGCCGACATACCCTAGGAACGTCGGAAGATGTCCGCTTCCGCCGGCAGTAACTATCCCGACCTTGTTCGGTTTGCATGGGTAGTTTGATACTATAACTCTGTTATCTTTATCCATGCTCAAAAGCTTCTGATTGCTTGCAAGAAGAATTCCTTCCAGCGTTTCAGGAACAAAGTCCTCCGGAACATTCAATATCTTGTTCATTTTATGCTGATCCCCTCTTTTCTTTAAATAGAGTAAAAAATTTTATTAAAGTTGGAATTCCCTTTAATTAATTTAATATTATTCTGTACATAGTTTTTGTCAATAAAATCGGAAAAACACACAAAGAATTTTGAAGTTTGAGTAAAAAATGAGCGAAAATCACCTACATTCAGAGGACTGGCGTAGTAGTTCAACGAAGCTGTGCCGTCAATAGAGGCGTCGTCCAGAACCACCTCCATGATGAAGTAATGTAAAAGTATGATGTGACAATCGCGGCCAATGGATACCTACTGCAACACACCGTGGATGCCCCATTATTCACAAGAACCACTGTTTTCAAAAAGTGAAAACAGTGGTTCTTTCAGCGTGTCAAAAAAGTCTGTGACTTTTTTGCACGCTTCAAAAACGCCACATTTTTTGTGAAAA
>ERZ827423.1911-NODE-1911-length-18406-cov-5.696202_pt1 | contig 18406 bp, 16 predicted proteins | sample MGYA00519775_ERZ827423 | MGnify/ENA primary metagenome ERZ827423 (study PRJEB31778, sample SAMEA3449296) | human gut metagenome | biome: human gut; feature: human-associated habitat; material: faeces | place: United Kingdom | collected 2010/2012 ...
TGGTCATGGCCTCGCACTGGGTGGGGTTGACCTTGCCGGGCATGATGGAGGAGCCTGGCTCGTTTTCGGGGATGAAGATCTCGCCCAGGCCGTCTCTGGGGCCGGAAGCCAGCCAGCGCACGTCGTTGGCGATCTTCATCAGATCCGCCGCCAGCGCCTTGAGCGCGCCGTGCGCAAAGACGATCTCATCCTTGCTGGTCAGGGCGTGGAACTTGTTGGGGGCGGTGACGAAGTTCTTGCCGGTGATGGCGGAAACCGCCTCGGCCACCTTGACGTCAAAGCCCTTGGGGGCGTTTAGACCCGTGCCGACCGCCGTGCCGCCCAGCGCCAACTCTTTGAGCTCCGGCAGGGCGATTTCCAGCATCTTCCTGTCCTTCTCCAGGGAAGAGCGCCAGCCGCTGATCTCCTGGGAGAACTGGATCGGGGTCGCATCCTGCAAGTGGGTGCGGCCGGACTTGACGATGCCCTCGTTTTCCTTTTCGAGGCGCTTGAAGGTCTCGATCAGCTCATCGATAGCGGGGAAGAGCTTGTCCTCGATGGCGATGACAGCAGAGATGTGCATCGCGGTGGGGAAGGTGTCGTTGGAGGACTGGCTCATGTTGATGTCGTCGTTGGGGTGCAGCAGCTTCTTGCCGGCGATTTCATTGCCGCGGTTGGCGATGACCTCGTTGGCGTTCATGTTGGACTGCGTGCCGGAGCCGGTCTGCCAGACCACCAGCGGGAAGTGCTCGTTGAGCGCACCGCTCATCACTTCGTCGCAGGCCTGAGAGATGGCGGCGAGCTTTTCGTCGGTCATCTTTTCGGGCTTGAGGCCGTGGTTGGCGATGGCCGCCGCCTTCTTGAGGATGCCGAAGGCGTGCGTGATCTCGCGGGGCATGGTCTCGATTCCCACGCCGATCAGGAAGTTCTCATGGCTGCGCTCGGTCTGCGCCGCCCAGTATTTGTCCGCGGGCACCTTGACCTCACCCATGGAATCGTGTTCGATGCGGTATTCCATTTTGCTTCATTCTCACTTTCTGCTTCGATTCCGCAACGTTCCCGGCGCCCGAACGGGCCCCGGGAACGCGAAATATTTGTGTTTACGCGCTTGCGCGATTACAGCTTGATCTGGTCGATGATGCCGCGCAGGCACTCGCTGCTGTGCTTGAGCAGCGCCTTCTCCTCATCGGTGAGGGGCGCCAGCACCTTGCCCGCAACGCCGTCCGGGCCGACGATGGCCAGGGTGGACAGGCAGACGTCGTCAATGCCGTATTCGCCGTGCATCATGGTGGAGACCGTCATGGTGGTGTCCGCGCCGGAGAAGATGCACTTGACGATGTGGCAGACCGAAACCGCAACCGCGTAGAAGGTCGCGCCCTTGCGCTCGATGATCTTGCCGCCGGACTTGCGGATGTAGCTCTCCACCTCGGAGTGCACCAGCTTGGGCTCGATGGTATCGGGGTTGGTCAGGCTGGAGGCATACTGATCAACCGGGATGGTGGAGATGGTCGCCGTGGACCACGGCACGAAGGAGGAATCGCCATGCTCGCCAAAGACGTAGGCGTGAACGTTCTGCTGGTTGATGTTGTAGTATTCCGCGATGCGCGCGCGCAGACGGGCGGTATCCAGGATGGTGCCGGAGCCGATGATGTGGCTCTCGGGCAGGCCGGAGACCTTGTGGAAGACATAGGCCAGGATATCGACGGGGTTGGACACGATGATGTAGATCGCGTCGGGCGCATACTTTACGATCTGCGGGATGATGGACTTGGTGATGTTGACGTTGGTCTGCGCCAGATCCAGACGGCTCTGGCCGGGCTTACGCGCAATACCGGAGGTCAGAATGACCACGTCGGAGCCCTGTGCGTCCTGATAGCTGCCGGCATAGATCGAAACCGGCGGACAGAACGGCACGCCCTGACGGATGTCCAGCGCCTCGCCCATCGCCTTGGCTTCGTTGATGTCGATCATGACAATTTCCGTCGCAATGCCGTTGACCGCCATGGTGTAGGCAATGGTGGAACCAACGCTGCCCGCGCCGATAATCGTAACTTTCTTTCCCATATGTATTCCTCCTATTTTCGTCTCCGGCGGAATGCCCGCCCTTGAATTGGATTTTGTGTTTTCCCGAATTGTTTTTGTCAGTCCTGATCGTCCTGCGTCTGCCCCTGCTTCAAATGATAGCTCAGCAGCGCCAGGGAGCTTGCCATGTTTTCCCGCTGCACCAGCACGCCCTTGGGCGCGTTCAGATGCGTCGGCGCAAAGTTCCATACCGCGCGCACGCCGCCGGCCACCAGCGCGTCCAGGCAGCTCTGCGCGGCCGCGGCCGGCACCGTCAAAATGCCGATCTGCACCTGTTTCTCGCGGCAGACCCGCGGCAGCTCGCTCACCGGCAGGATGGGCTTTCCGTCCACGGTCGAACCGATCAGCGCGCTCTTGGTGTCAAAGGCCGCCACAATATCCAGCCCGTATTCTGCAAATCCGGAATAGGACATCAGCGCCAGCCCCAGATTCCCCAGACCCACCAGCACCGCGCGGTTGCGCGTGCCGTAGCCCAGGAAGTGCTCCAGATCCCGCGTCAGCTCGCTCACCAGATAGCCGACCTTCGGCCGTCCGGCGGAGCTCACCGCCGCAAGGTCTTTGCGAACCTGTACCTCGCCCAAGCCCAGCGCTCCTGCAATCGCCGCCGCCGAGACCGCGTCGTTGCCCTGCGCGGGCAGCGATTTGAGATAGCTCAGATAGGTCGGCAGGCGCTGCAGCGTCAGCTTGGAAATGTTTCCCCGGTCCATCGACTCCCTCCCGTCTTTTCCGGCGATTTTCCGCGGTTTTTCGCGCATCTATTTTACCATAACCGCCGCCGTTTTGTAAACGCTCCGGAGGCATTTCCGTCAGGATTTATCAGTATTTTTTTACTTATAAATCCCAAATAAAACGACCAAACGCGCCTTGTAACCCGCCGGCAAACCGTGCGCCGGAGAGGCTTCGTATGGCCTGTTAATAATATAACACATCGCCCCGGCGTTGGAAAGCGTCTTTCGCAAAAAGTAACATAAATCTCTCTTCTTTTGTCCTCCCTATATCCGACTTTTTTTATAAGATTTCATTTTGTTTCTCTTCCGCTCCAATAAAATTCCTCTCCTATGCAAATTCTCTTCTTTCATTGTCTTGGACGGGTCTTTGTTGTATATTGGAATTGAATCATCCCAAAGCGATCAAGGAGGCATCGTCTATGAAGAAGTTTCGTTGGATTCTCCTGTGCACTGCTCTGTTGGCCGCTGCTCTTTTCGCACTTTGGCGGCTTCCCGCTCTGTTCGCGCCTTCCGTCCCCGCGGCGCTGACCTATACGCCGCCCGACGATGAAACCGTTTCCGCCGTTCGCGCCGCCGTGCAGGATCGCTTTGGCTCTGATGGCGTCGTCTATCTGCTGCCGGACTGCGAGATCGACGCCGTTTCTCTTGAATACCGCCCGCTCTCCGATCCGAACCTCGGAGGCGCGCGCTGGGTGCTGCTGCGTTCCGATTCCGGTGTTTCCTCGCTCTTTCTCTATTCCGTCCGCTGGGATTCCTTTACGGAGATCACGGATCAATCTGAAAACGGCTTTGATCCCTCTCTGGGGAAATCGCTGACCGACTGCGCAACGTCGCACGGCTGTACGCCGCTGTTCCTGCTGCCCATCGGGCAGCGCTGGCTCGTCAGCCGCGATGCGGACGGTGCGCTCTTTGCCTGCGGCCCGCTGTCCGCCGACGATCCCGAAATCGCATGGCTTTCCGAAGCGGAATTTCTGCAAAAGCACTGGCCGTATGCTTCGGGCGCGCTTCCCCTGCCCACCGGCGCGCAGGTGCAGCTGCAATAACGCCAAAGGCTCCGTTCCATCGGAACGGAGCCTTTTTGATTCGTTTCAGCCTTTGTAGGCGACCAGCTCGATCTCCACCAGCGCGCCCTTGGGCAGGGCGTTTACGGCAAACGCCGCGCGGGCGGGCAGGATCTCGCCGCCAAAGAACTGCGCGTAAACCTCGTTGACCGCGGCAAAATCCGCAATGTCCTGGAGCAGCACGGTGGTCTTGACCACGTTGTCAAAGGTCATGCCCGCCTCACGGAGAATCGCCTGCAAGTTGCGCAGCGACTGCGCGGCCTGTTCGGCTGCGGTGCCGCCCACGATCTCACCGGTCGCGGGATCGAGCGGAATCTGCCCGGAAACGTAGAGGAAATCGCCCGCCAGCACGGCCTGCGAATACGGGCCGATCGCCTTGGGCGCCTGATCGGTGTGAATGCGCTGCTTCATAAAAAACATCTCCTTTTTAGATAAAATCAGTAGATCACGCCGCTTCCTTCTTCGCGGGGCGCACGCATTGCAGCATCACCTGCGCCAGCACGGTCAGCGCAATGCCGGTCAGCAGCGCACCGTTGTAGGAACCGGTCGCGTCATAAACGCGGTTGAAAAACAACGGGCTGATGGAGCTGGCCAGCGAGCTTGCCGCGCTGACGATGCCGTAGATCGTCGCATAGTCCCGCGTGCCGAAGGCCGACTGTGCCAGAATCGGGTAAGACACCGTGCCCGACGCACAGCCCAGCGCCGCCCCCACGATCACCATCACATGCGCTGCGGGATACTTTCCGAAATAAAGCCCCGCAAGACCCACCGTAATGGCCAGCACCGCCAGAAACGTGCTCTTCTTCATGCCGAGCTTGTCGTACATGCCGCCCAGCATCGCCTTGCAGATCGCCAGCAGTCCCAGATAAATCGCCGCAACGGTCGAGGCCCACTCCGTCGTAAAGCCAATATCGCCCAAATGCGGCACAATGGTCTGCGAAAGCATCGTGGTGGAAAGCCCCACCGAAATCGCCAGCACGATCAGTGCCCAGAAGCTGAAGCTCTTCATCGCGCCGCCCAGCGTCGGGCCGTAGACCGGCTCTTCACCGCCCGCTTCCTCGACCTGCGAGCCATAGGGCTGCAAGCCCATGTCCTGCGGGCGCTGACGAATCACAAAATACACCAGCGGGATCATCACCGCCGCCATGATGACCGCCAGAATGCGGTAGGTACCGGCCCAGCCGACGGTCTTGATCCAGCTGTTGGAAAGGTTCTGAAACAGCATGCCGCCCAGCCCGCTGCCCATGAAGCACACGCCGATGGCCGTGCCTCGCTTTTCGATGAACCACTGCGAAATAATCATGGTGAACGCCAGGAAGGTCAGGCAGCTCATCATCAGCCCCGCCGCGACCGACAGCGCGTAGAACATCCACATCTCCCGGCAGAAGGAATAGCTGAAATAGATGATCGGCAGCGCCACGCAGGCGATGCGCATCAGGTTGCGCAGCTTGAGCTTGGTAAAGATCTTCCCGGAAAACAGCGCCACAATCATATAGACCACGTTTAAGATGGTCATGTTGATCGCAAAACTGCTGCGCGATACGTTTAAGCTCTCCGAAACCGGCTTGATGAACTGACTGAAGCAGTTCTGCACCACGCCGTGGGTCACGCTCATGACCAATATTCCGGCGACCACCATCACCCATCCGTAATAGATGTGATGTTTTTCAAGAAATTTCTGCATTTTTATGACTCTCCCCCCATGCTTTTCGCACAAAGAAGAGTATACCACTCGCTTTGTCTTTCCGTCAAACCGCGATGATCTCCATCCGGCGCGCTCATATCGCCCACTTACGCTTTGACAAAGGATTTTTGTGCGGCTTCCCCGCTCTTTTTGCGTCGCATGTTTGTTTTTTTGCTTTTTGTGTGCTTTTTCGCCTCTAAGCGCCGAGAAGTCCTTTTTGCAATTCAGGTCTCTTTTCCGATTTTCAGGAAACGCCCGGCGTTTTTTCAAAACACCGGACGTCGTGAATAACACTCAAAAATGCAGCAAGCCGGAAACGCGGAACCAGCCGTCCTCCGCCCTGTATTGCAGGTCGCCGCCGCAGCGCTGCGCGATGTTGCGGGCGGATTCCACGCCCAGGCCGAAGCCTTCGTGCTTGGTGGAGAGCAGCCTGCTCTCCTGTGTGCGCAGTTCGCCGCTGAATCGGTTATCCAGTGTAAAGCGCAGTTTGCGCCCGTCCGCCTCGACGCGGAACACGATCTCCCGCTCCTCCTGCGGCAGCGACAGCGAAGCCGCGCAGGCGTTTTCCAATAGATTGCCGAACAGCACGGTCAAATCCGTATCCCGCAGCGGAAGCTCCGCCGGGACGTTCAGCTCCGCAGTAAACTTTGCGCCTGCCTGCGACGCGATCTGCGCATAATACGCCGTCACGGCATTGAGCGCCATCTGCGGGCAGTAGGACAGCGGTGCATCTGTTGCAGAAGCGCTCAGGTACTCCTGAAGATAGCGGCTCAGCTGCTCGTAATCCTGCCTTTGCAGCAGCGTTTGGAAGACCGAGAGATGGTGGCGCAGGTCGTGCCGGGCGGCGCGCGCCTCTTCGATGCGCGCGGTAAGGCTGCGGTACTGCATGTTTTCAATGCTCAGCGTGTAGTTTTCCGCCTGAAGCGCCACATTGCGGTCTGCCTGCACCAGACCATCCGCCACCAGCGAATAGACCAGCAGCGCCCCCAGGTTCAGCAGCGCGGTAAAGACCGCGTTTTCCGGCATCAGCGCCAGTTCGTGGCTGCTCAAGGGGTTGAAATACAGCATGAAATACCAGCAGAAATAAAACGTCCCCGGCACCAGCCAGAGATAGCGCCACGCTTTTTCCGAGGATTTCACTCGAAGCGCACCGCAAAAATACCGGCGGAAATAGAGGAACAGCAGCGGAAACGTCACCGCCTGCACCAGAACCGTGCACAGCGAAAAGCTCCACCGGTAGCCCTGCACCGCCAATTCCGGAAAGAGCAGATTTTCCAACGCTTTGGACAGCATCACGACCATGTTGGCCGCATTGGAAACCATCAGCAGCATAAAGACGATCTTGCCGAACCTGTCCTTGACGCACAGCAGAAAAAACGCGGCGTAAAGCGCCGTGCCCAGCAGCGACCAACGCCCCCCGTGCTCGGTGAAAAACAGCATCGCGCAAGCGCCCAGCCCGATCTGCACCAGCGTCAGCGCTACAATGAACGCAACCGTCGCCCTGCGCGAAAAACGCAGCGTGTTATAAAAGGGATAGAGCGCCAGTATCAGATAGGGCAGAAGGTTGAGCAGCGAATAGATCAGGGTTTCCGCAACACGGCCCGCCGTCGGCATCAGCGTTCCCCCCTCCTAAAATCGTCAATCTGATAGTCAAAATAAGCCTTTTTGACTTCCGCGGCACGGCGTCGGCTCAGCGACAGATATTCGCCGTTGCTCATCAGCAGGCGGCCTTCTTCCAAACGGGCCACGGCGCTTAAATTAACCAGTGTGCCCTTGTTGCAGGCCACAAAGCCGGGGCAGGCGAGCAGCAGCTCCGCCATCGCGTTCTGCGTCGTGCGCACGCGCAGGCTCTGCTCTCCGCGCAGCGTCAGGGTGACATAATGTCCCGCGCAGGTGGTAAAGAGAATGGCGCGCACGGGCACCGTCTGCCCGTCCGGCAGCGTGACCGGGGTTTCCGATTCCTCTTTTGCGGCAAGCATTCTGCCCAGCAGTCCCTCCAGTGCCTTGCGCGAGATGGGCTTGAGCAAATAGCCGTCCGCGCGCACCGCGTAGCTTTCGCTGGCAAAGTCGTTGCTGGTGGTAACGAACACCAGCTTCACCCGGCTGTCCAGCGCGCAGCCGCTCCGCCGTGCCGATGCCGTTGAGCGCCCCTTCTTCCAGAAAGATGTCCAGAAAGACCAGTTCGTATTTTCCCGGCTGAAAATCCTTCAGCAGCATCTCGCCGGAGGGGAAAAGCTGCATGAACGTCTGCCCCTGCCCCAGCGCACAAAGCGTCTCTTCCGCCGTTCCGGCAAGAAGCTCCCGATCTTCCATGCTGTCATCCACAACGGCAACCTTCATCCTTCTCTCCCTCCGATTTCCGTTTATCTTTTAGGACAAATTATCTCTAACTCCGTCAAAAAAAATTATATCATGGGGAACTTTCGGTTGCAAGAGATACCGTTTGCAGCCAATTTTGACCGTTCGAAGCCAAAGTGTTGTTTTATGTCACATCACTTGCTATAGTAAATATAAGTAAATTCCATATAAGTTTTTTTCCTTATAGGGAATGATCTTGCTCAAATCGATGGAGGAGGACGGAATCATGCAAAAAACTTCTGCGATCTTGATTACTCTTTTCTTGGGTGAACTGGGCGTTCATCGTTTCCTCGCCGGAAAGATCGGCACCGGCATCATCTGGCTGCTGACCGCCGGCTGCTTCGGCATCGGCTGGCTGGTGGGTTTGGTCAAGGTCTGCACCGGCAAGTTCACCAAAAAGGACGGCACGCCCTGGGTCATCGACTGATCTTGGGGAGCACCGCTCCGGTTTAGAACACCTGCCTCGATCTTTACTGCATATTTCATCTCATTGATACAAAAACCTCCGCCATTCGGCGGAGGTTCATTTCTTTTGGTGAGAAAAAGCATCAGTACGCGCAACCATTTGATGTCAAGAATTACCGTTTGCCGCCAACTTATTGAAAAACAATTGATCGGAAACTAAAATAGAATCAGATTTGGTACAGGGAGCTGCACCCACGCCGAATCGCGTTGCCCGTCCTGTTTAAAAAATGGGATATCTTGTGAGAAACTTCACCTGCATTCCCACTTTTTCGGGCAAATTCGCGGCTTTCCATTTTGCCGGTACGCATTGCGCCGCGCCGAACGAGCTGGCTCAAACGTCAGAACGCTGGATTCACTCACCCGGCGGCCGCTCCGGCCGAAGCGCAACCCCGGCAGATGGAATTGGGATCGACTGTAAAACGTCCCCCATCAGGAAATCGCTTTGCGATTCCCTGAATGCACCCATTTTAACCCCTTTGGCACATTGCGGCACATCTCATTCACAAAAGCCTCCGCCCAACCGGGCAGAGGCACATTTCTTTTTGGCCGGACTCACTTATTTTCGCTTCGGAAGAGGTGCGTCAGCGCGCACACTGCGCCGAAGAGCACGCCCGCCACCGGCCAGACGAACCAGCTCTGCTCCGGCTCGATCGCAATCGCGGGCGAAAAGGTGATCAGCAGATAAATCGCCGTAACGACCAGCCAATAGCAGACGCACACCGTGTGCACAAGGCCGCTGCGCGCCTTTCTGACGCGGGTATAATCGCCTTCCTCCAGCAGCTTTTCCATCGAAGCGTGGATCGTGCCGCCGTAGGTGAACGCCGCCGCGCCAAACCCCGCCATCGCCAGCAGCAGGCACACCGCCAGCACGCGCTCCAGATCCGTCGAGGTCAGTGTGGCAAACACCGGCAGCACCGACAACAGGCAAAGCAGCGTCCCGGCGATGTTCAACCGGGTATAGGCAGGACGGAAGGCCTTTTCGCGCTCCCGCACCATGCCGCTGACGCCGTATTCCGTCTCAAAGGGCGTGTTTTCCAGAAAGGCATATTCGCAGCTCTTTGCGCCGGTGAGCAGGAAGAGCGTCACCGCGACGGCCACCAGCACGATCAGCGCGCAGAGCCCCAGCCCTGCCGCCGCCTCTTCCGTCAGGGGGATGCGGTGTTTTTCGCTCAGCGCCGCCAGCACCAGCAGCGGGATGGGCGAAAGCACGCACAGCAGGGCCGCCAGCGCCATCTGCGGGGCGGCTTTGCGCCGCAGCACGAGGTATTGCGCGGATTGCTCCATCGTCACGCGGCGCAGCGCGGGTTCGTCGCTTTCCGCCGCCGGGCCGAATTCCTCGATTTCGTCCTTGAGCAGATCATCCGTCGTCACGCCGAACAGGCGGCTCAGCTGCAAGATCCTGTCCAAATCGGGGACGGACTGCGCGCCCTCCCATTTGGAGACCGACTGCCGGGATACGCCCAGCTGCTGCGCCAGCTCCTCCTGCGACCAGCCCGCCTTTTTGCGGAGCGAGATGATTTTGTCTGCGAGTATCATGAATCGTTCCTCCTCGTTTCAGGTTGCCCCAATTCTATCCGATGCGGCGGTTGCAGGCCAGAAACCCGGCTGTTCAATGTGTCAACCGGCAGTTGCGGTTGGGGAAAAACCCGTTTTTCTCCGTTTTTCCGCTCAACCGCAAATCCGGAAGAGCACCGAAAGCGTCCGGTTGACCGCGATCAATACGTGCAGCAGAATGGGATAAAGATCGGGCACGACGCGGTCGGTGCCGGCAGGAAAGAAATGGATGGCGTCCCTGAAGCACTCGTTATACCCGCGCAGCTTCTTTTCCGACGCGCCGAAGAGCGTCAAAAGTTCGTGGCAGAAGAACTGCACCGCCGCCCAGAGCAGCAGCACGGTCAGAAACCAACGCCCCGCGGGCTCAAACCGCCAGAGCAGCGCAATCTTCATCCATTTCTCTCCGTTTCCCGCGAAAGCGACAGGCGAATCAGCTCTTCCGTCGTTCCCTCTTCATATTGCCGCTCGCCCGTGGGCGCAAAGCCATGGCGGGCATAAAAGGCGATGGCGCGGGTATTCTTCTCCAGCGCCCAAAGGGTGCGCGCGCCCTTTTCCACCGCAAAGTCCAGCAGCGCCTCGCCGTATCCTCTGCCTTGAAAGCAGGGATCGACGTAGAGCTTGTGCAGCTCCCCGCCGCCGACCACTGCAAACCCGCGGATCACGCCGTCATCCAGCACAAAGGTTTCGTCCTCCTGCCCGATCCAGTGCGCAAAATTCTCCGCCACCGGGATCACCTGCATCTCCCCGAAGGAATAATCGTCGTCGTGAAAGATGGGATAGTAATTCAGCCGGTTGTTAAACACATAGATTTCCGCCGTGCGGCCCTTGTCCTCCGGCCGCAGAGGGCGAATGCTTTCCATCTTACCACCTCATTTCTCCACGAGCTTGCGAAACTCCGCGTCGCAGTCATAGTCGTTTTCCGCAAATCCGGGTATTTCCTTGATGGATTTATACACGCTCAGGCTGAAGCCGGTGAAGATGCGGCTGATCTGCTCGTCGGTATAGGGGCAGCTGTTCGTGACGATGAGCGCGGCGATGCCATGGCTCACCAGCCACATGTCCCGCGTGTAGCGCTCCGCCTGCTGCTGCGTCACACGGTAAGTTTTCATCACGCTTTCGCAGGTCAGTTTCGTCAGGTGCGTCAGCACGCTGGGAACGCCGTTTTCATCCAGCCCGGCGCGCAGCAAGAACAGCATCCGGTAGAACTGCGGCTCCTGCCGCGCAAAGCGGATGTATTGCTGCCCGACGCCCAGAAAGGGGATCGACTTGCTCAGCCCTTCTTCGATCGTGTCCAGATAGATTTTCTCGGCGGCTTTGCGCACCTCCGCGCGCACCTGCTCCATGCTTTCAAAATAAGTGAAGATCGGGCGGGTGGACGTGCCCAGTTCCGCGGCGATTTCGCGGGTAGTGAGCGCTTCGAGCCCGCGAGTGCGGACGACCTGAAGCGCGGCGGCAACGATTTCTTCCCGGGTGAATTTGGGTTTGGGCGGCATGGGAAAACATCAGATCCTTTCCATATCATTTGCATCAATCGTAACGCAACATTTGTAATTTGTATTGTATAAACAAATTCCGTAGGTGTCAAGCGAGCGCGGAAACAAAAAAAGGCGCTTCTCCCGAATAGACACGGGAAAAGCGCCCGGATGCGCAAGCTCCGGAAAAAATCAGGCGGCCAGCACGCGCTCGGCCTTGTGCTTTTTGTAGCGGATGATGAAAATGGTCAGCGCGGTCAGGCGCAGCACGAAGGCGATGGAATTAAACAGCATAAACGCGCGGTAATCAGCGCCCAGCGCGGTGTAGAGCTTCACGCCCAGGAAGGGCATCAGGCCGTTGGAGAAGGTGACAAACGCCATGTTCAGCGACACGATGAGCGAACGGTTCTTCTCCGGGATGGCGTCCAGCAGCATCTGCACCAAACACAGATTGCTGGCGCACTGCGGTACGCAGACGATCGCACCCATGATGAGATAGACCGTCGGACGAATCGCCTGAGGGGTCAGGCCGGAGACCAGCATGGTCACCGGGCACAGCACCAGCGATAGGATGCAGAACAGGAAGGTGAACTCCACGCCCTTTTTCTCATTCGCGCGGACGAAGAGCCCCAGCGTCAGCAGCTGCAAAATGGCGCATCCCGCGTTGAAATAGGAAAGCTGCGCTTCGGTCAGGCCGACATACTGCATCTGGCCGATATACCACATGCTCCAGTCGATATGCCAGCCCAGATAAAAGAACATGATACAGATGAAATAAGAGAGAAATTTCTTGCTGTGCGCCAGATCGCGGAACACCTCGACGAAGGAAGAAAAGCTGAATTTGGGCACCTGCTGAAGCATTTCCGGCGAACGCTCTCCGCCCAGAATGCGCGACAGCACAAAGGAGCAGAACAGGCACACCGCGCCGCAGATATAGAAGAACACGCGCAGCACCATCAGCTTGCTGGGGCTGTCAGGCTGAGCCGTCAGGATCGTGCCGCAGAGGATGGGCGCGATGGTGCTGATGAGGAACACAAAGCGGTTGCGGAAGCCGTAGACGCGGTTGCGGTCCTTCAGCGGCGTCACATCCCCGAAGAATGCCTGCCAGATGGTGTTGTAGACCACCAGCATACCCGCCGTCAGCGCCAGGAACACAAAGAAGAACGCCATGCGCAGGTTTTCGCCCAGCGCCGGCACTGTGCCGTAGAAGAAATAGGCGACGCCCATCACCAGCATCAGCACCACAGGTACCGTTTTGGCGTTTTTAAGGCGGTCGCTGATGATGCCCGCCGGAAGCATCAGCACCACGGCGGTGAGGTTGGCCACCAGCTGAATCATACCGATCTGGCTGTCGGTCGCGCCGAGGTTCGTCGCATAGAGATTGGTGCCGAAGCCGCTGACGCCGGAGAGCGACATTACAAACTGAAAAAGCAGCCCTTCCACGCCGAAGAGCAGCATCGCCTTCATCGCAGGCGTCATTCCGGCGAATTTTCCACTCAGGTTTTTGAATTTCGTCATGTTCTGCCCCTTAAATACGTATATTTCCCAAAGGGTATTATAGCCATTCCCGCCGTCAAGCACAAATGAAGTTTTGAAGAACAATTTCTTTCTGTGAAACAGTTTAGCTAAAAAACTTTTTGCCTTTTGCAGAGGACTTTGATAAAATGATTCCGACGAGATACAAACGACGGAATCCCCGGTTTTTCACAGAAACAGGAGGAAGATCAACATGAAACTGGACGGTGCATGGACCCTTTATTACGCGCCGGAGAGCGACGATATGCCGATGTGTCCCGCTCAGATTGCGGGCAGCGGCATGGCGTGCATCACGGCGCAGGTTCCCGGCAATGTTGAGATCGATCTTATGCGCGCCGGATTGGAGCAAAACCCCTTCTACGGCGAAAACCTCTACAACTTCCGCAAATATGAATACTATCACTGGTGGTATCAGAAGGAATTCGGCCTGCCCAACAGCTTTGCGGGGGAGCAGATGGAGCTGACCCTTCACGGTGTGAACACCATCGCCGAGGTCTTTGTCAACGACACGCTCGTCGGCAAGTGCGACGACATGATGATCGAACACCGCTTCCGCGTGGAAAAAGCGCTGCGCCCCGGTGATTTCAACACGATCAGCGTTCACATTCTCTCTGCAATGAACTACGCCCGCGAGCTGGAAAGCCCCGTAGTGGTTTCCGGCGAGGAGCATACCGATGAACTGAGCCTGCTGCGCATGCCGCCCCACAGCTTCGGCTGGGACATCATGCCGCGCCTGCTCTCGGCAGGGCTCTGGCGGAGCGTTTCGCTGGATATCGTCAACCCCACGCGCATCACGCAGAGCTACTATGCCACGATCTCCGCCAGTGAGGACGAGGCGGAGCTGATGATCAAGTGCCGCTTCACCACCCCGGAGCGCGTGATGCAGGGCTACCGCCTGCACGTTCAGGGCGCTTGCGGCAACAGCGTATTTGAATACGACGCCCCCGCCCGCTTCGTCAGCGAAGAGGGGCGCGTGAAGATCAAGAACCCGAAGCTCTGGTGGCCGCGCGGCTACGGCGAGCAGAATCTCTACACCGTCAAAATGGAGCTGCTGCACAACGGCGAGGTCGCGGATGTGCGCATGGAGCGCATCGGCATCCGCCGCTTCCACATTGACCATGTGATGAAGCCGCTGGACGAGGGCGAGTTCAAGGTGCGCTGCAACGGCGTGCCCATCCTCTGCAAGGGCAGCAACTGGGTGCCGCTGGACGCGCTGCACAGCCGCGACGAAGGACGTTACGACCGCGCCATGGCGCTGATGGCAGACATGGGCTGCAACATCGTGCGCTGCTGGGGCGGCAACGTGGTGGAGGATCACCACTTCTTCAATCTGTGCGACGAACTGGGCATCATGGTTTGGCAGGATTTCACCATGGCCTGCGCCAACTATCCGCAGCAGGAGTGGTTCTTCCGCCTGATCGAAAAGGAAGTCACCTCCATCGTCATGAAGCTGCGCAACCATCCCTCCATCCTGCTCTGGGCAGGCGACAATGAAGTGGACGAGCGTTCGCTGGGCATGGGCTTTGAGGAGGGCAACAGCACCAACGAGATCACCCGCGTGGTGATTCCGCGCGTGATCCGCAATCACGATCCCTACCGCAAATATCTGCCGTCCTCCCCCTACATTCCGGAGGGCTTCCCCCGTTACGCCGGGCCGGAGCAGCACAACTGGGGCGCGCGCGCCTATTTCAAGGACGATTTCTATAAGCATTCTCAGGCGCATTTCATCAGCGAATGCGGCTACCACGGCTGTCCTGCGCCGGAATCGCTGAAAAAGTTCATTCCGGAGGATCAGCTCTGGCCGATTCTGGGCGATGACGACGCGGTTTCCGCCGCCGTTCCGGCCAGCGGTCCCGCTTCCGCGCCCACGAACGATGTTTGGGACACCCACAACACCGAAGATCTGCAAAAGCCCCGCCGCGGCTATAACCGCAACCGCATGATGGCGGACCAGGTGCGCATCCTCTGCGGCAGCGTCCCGGCGGATCTGGAGACCTTCAGCCGCATCTCGCAGATCTCCCAGGCAGAAGCCAAAAAGTTCTTTGTCGAGCGCACGCGCATCAAGAAGTGGCGGCGCACCGGCATCATCTGGTGGAACATGCTCGACGGCTGGCCGCAGATCTCCGATGCGATCGTCGATTACTACTTCAACAAAAAGCTGGCCTACACCTGGCTCAAGCGCGTGCACGAACCCGTCTGCCTGATGCTGGACGAATTGCAGGATTGGGGACGCAACGTGGTGCTGGGCAACGACAGCCGTCAGGACAAGACCGTCGAATGGAGCGTCCGCAACGGCGATTCGGGCGAGGTGCTGCTGCAGGGCAAAACCCTCTCTCCCGCAAATGAAAACGTGGTGCTGGGCAACATCCGCGAGCTGGCCGGAGCGCAGAAGTTCTATCTGCTGACCTGGACGATGGACGGAAAGGTCAAGCACAACCACTATATTTCCGGCTTCCCGCCCTATGACGCGCAGCAGCTGCTCAGCTGGGCGGACAGAATCGAGCATCTGGATGAGGAGTGAGCGCGCATGGGCATCTATGTTGGATTTGACATCGGCGGCACCAAGTGCGCCGCCGTCACAGGTATTGAAAAAGATGGCGAATTGACGATACTCGGCCGCGAGGCCTTCGCCACCCCCGCCGATCAGCAGGAGGCGCTGGACAGGCTCTGCGCGCTGGCGGAAAAGCTGTCGGGCGGGCAGGAAATCCTGGGCATCGGCATCTCCTCCGGAGGGCCGATGGATGCGGACAAAGGCGAGCTTTGCAACCCGCCCAACCTGCCCGGCTGGCACGGCATTTCGCTGACGGACTGCGCGCAGCAGAAGCTGCACGCCCCCGCGCTGCTGGAAAACGACGCCAACGCCTGCGCACTGGCCGAATGGCGCTGGGGCGCGGGCAAGGGCAGCAAGGTGATGATGTTTCTGACCTTCGGCACAGGGCTGGGGGCGGGCATCGTGATCGGTGGCCGCGTGCTGCGCGGCGCAAACGGCAATGCAGGTGAGCTTGGGCACTGGCGTCTGGCGGAAACCGGCCCGGCGGGCTACGGCAAGGTGGGCGCGTTTGAAGGCTTCTGCTCCGGCGGCGGCATTGCGCAGCTGGCGCAGAGCATCGGCACAGCCTGGGCGCAGCGCGGGCAGAAGCCCGCATGGCTGAGCGACAGGGTGACGGCCAAGGATGTGGCGCAGGCCGCCTTTGCGGGCGACCCCGTCGCGCAGGAGGTATTTGATACCTCCGCGCGCTTTCTCGGCAAGGGGCTGGCGCTAGCCGTGGACTTTCTCAACCCGGACTGCATTGTGATCGGCTCGGTCTACGCACGCAGCGAAGCGCTCTTCCGGAAGGAATTGCGCCGCGCGTTGGAAGCGGACGCACTCGCCGCATCGCTTGCGGTCTGCCGCATCGTTCCGGCCATGCTGGGCGATTCCATCGGCGACTGCGCCGCGCTCTCCCTCGCCGTTCAGGCCGCGGGCGCGCAGGGCTGACCGCCTGATTTTCTCTCTATAACGCACAACGCCCGGTCGTTCCCCATTCGGGAATTCCGGGCGTTGTTTTTCCCAATGGGATATTTTTCGCGATTGAAGTCCTCCGGCTCGGGAACATTTCCATTTCGCGGAGCGTGAGCACGAACATCCGGAATCCTGCCGCAGTTCCGAGCGGAACCTGTATCTCATCGCTGCGGAGGGCGATCGAGCGGTCTACAGCAAATTCGGCTTTGAAACCATCGGGCATTTCCCGGCTTTATGAAAATCAACGGCAGCCCCATTTCCTGCGGCCTGATGCGCTTTTCCCTGCTCTGATCTTCACAGAAACCGCACTCCGCTCCGCCAGGCAAAGAGAGCCGGAAGCACATGAATGTGCTTCCGGCTCTCTTATTTGTTTTTGTTATCGGAACCAGACCTTGGTGCAGAACAGCAGAAAGAGCGCAGCGGCGATGATGAACACCATCCCGATGGCCAGCGCCGCAAGCAGCGCATTGGCGATGAAGGCACGGGTTTCGCGCTTATCCATGGGCGGTTTTTCGCTGCCGGACTGATATTCCGGCTTTTCCTCGACGTACCACGGCATCCCCTCGATGTTCATGTTGGCGATGGGGCGGCCGTCGTCGATGTCCTCAAAGCGGGGCTGCTGATCCTTTTTTCTGCGCATAAGGCTCCTTTACGGTTCTTCTCTTACTTGTCTTCCTCGGCGGGAACGGCGGCCGCAGCGGGCTGCGCCTTCTGCTCCGGCATATCGTCGAAGAGATGGCACACCACGACGTGTCCTGGCTCGATCTCGCGCGGCACGGGCGCCTCGGTCTTGCACTTCTTCATGCAGTTGCGGCAGCGGGTATGGAACTTGCAGCCGGAAGGCGGGTTAGCCGGAGAGGGGATGTTGCCCTCGAGCACGATGCGGTTCATCTTGCTGTTGGGATCAGGCACCGGAATGGCGGAGAACAGCGCCTTGGTGTAGGGATGCAGCGGCTCGCGGAAGATGTCCTCCTTAGAGCCGAACTCCACCAGGTTGCCCAGATACATGACGCCGATGGTATCGGAGATGTGCTCGACAACCGACAGATCGTGCGAAATGAACAGGTAGGTCAGGTTGTGCTCCTGCTGCAGATCGCGCAAAAGGTTGATGATCTGCGCCTGAATGGACACGTCCAGCGCGGAAACCGGCTCGTCGCAGACGATGAATTCCGGGTTTAGCGAAAGCGCGCGGGCGATGCCGATGCGTTGGCGGCGACCGCCGTCCAACTCATGCGGGTAGGAATTTGCAAAGCGTCTTGCATCGGATGAGAAGCTTCCGTTATTCACATCCTGCTGTCCGGGATGGGTCAAATATTGTGAAGAAAAATATCCGGAATTTGCAGATAATCTGTCAACCTGCCGTTCCCCACAGGGAATGATGTCTGCGGTTATCAAGGAATACTTCCGTGATCCGGAGCATGCAGCAGGCAAGAAGACCGTTATGGTTTCCATTATGCCATGTACAGCCAAGAAGGCAGAAGCAGTTCGTCCGAACAGCTTCACAGACGGTGAACAGGATACAGATATCGTTATTACAACTACAGAGCTGCTCCGCATGATCGATAACTTTGGTCTTGATTTTGCAACACTGGATCCGGAAGCATGCGATATGCCGTTTGGATTTGGTTCCGGCGGTGGCGTTATCTTCGGTGTTACCGGTGGTGTTACCGAGGCAGTTCTTCGAAGACTGAGCCCGGATCACAGCAAGGAAGCCATGCATGAGATTGCAGAGTGCGGTGTTCGTGGTGAAGAGGGAATCAAGGAATTTACCGTACCGTACAAGGGAATGGATATCAATGTATGCGTAGCCAGTGGCCTTGCAAATGCAAGAACCGTTATGGAACGTGTAAAGAACGGCGAAGCCGAGTATCATCTGATTGAGATCATGGCATGTCGTCGTGGATGCATCATGGGTGGTGGCCAGCCGACCAGAGCAGGTGACAGAACCAAGTATGCGAGAGCAAAAGGTCTGTACAATGCAGATA
>ERZ827423.1919-NODE-1919-length-18367-cov-5.351737_pt1 | contig 18367 bp, 14 predicted proteins | sample MGYA00519775_ERZ827423 | MGnify/ENA primary metagenome ERZ827423 (study PRJEB31778, sample SAMEA3449296) | human gut metagenome | biome: human gut; feature: human-associated habitat; material: faeces | place: United Kingdom | collected 2010/2012 ...
GGAGCATAGGGGATTCGAACCCCTGACCTCAACATTGCGAACGTTGCGCGCTACCGCTGCGAAGAGAATGAACCCTGTTCCAATAGCGCTTGGTCGGGGAGGGTCTGGGTGTCATTCCCGTAGAATTCGTCGAAGGATACGCGAAAATCTATCGTGATCCGGTAGTTTTTGTCCACGGTGATCTTATGGATGAGTCTTGCCATCAGCATCTTTTTCTCATCAGTCGTGCACTGGGTAAAGGCTGTATCCCATTTGATCAGAATGGGCTTTAGATGGTTGATCGTTTCCAACTGCTGCAAAGATAAGTGGAGGGCAGCATCCGAATCCAGTTCGTGCTTTGTGCGCTCGATTTGGGCTTCAATGGATTGAAGCGTCTCTTTGAGCGTTTGGGGATCGAAACTGCTGGTGCCCATTACGACGTTGACGATCTCTTCCTTCATGCGTGCCTTTTTCTGCTCCAGGTCTTTGAACTGCGCATGTTGTTCTGCGCGCTGCTGGCGCTGCTCGATCCGCCGATGCTCGGCTAGTGTCTTGCGGTATACCTTGTCGATCGTGGGCCGGATGCGGGCGATGTATTGATCGATGATGGCAAGCACTGCCTGCTCAATCTTGTGCGCGGAATAGGTGCTTTGTCCATCGCATCCTTTTGCAGATACGGAACCGTTGTAGCAGCGATAGATCTGACGGTAACGCGGCTTTTGTCCCTTTTTGCTTTGATTGATGTAGGTTCCTACCAATCGATGCCCGCAGTGCGCGCAGTAGAGGAGTCCGCACAATAGGGTTGCGCCGTACCGTTTGATCTTGCCTTGGCCGTCCCAATCGCTTTGATTTCGCACCATTCGTGTGACCCGGTTATTCATGATCGTCTGCGCAAAAGTGTACTCGTCGTCATCGACGATTTGTAGTGCCTTGTTGACAGGCGAACGAATTTCTCCGCATTTGAGGCGTCCGGTATAGGTCTCGTTGCGCAGCATTGTCGTGATCGTCGTGGGCACCCATATGCGCGTTGGCTCAGGGTAGTGTTCATTTAGGTATTCAGCGATACGGTGTGTTCCCATGCCCTTGTTACAGTAAAGGTCGAAGATGAGCCTGACGACCTGCGCAGATGCAGGGTCGATCTCGAGGTCATACAGCATACGGTTTTTCTTTCCGACACGGCCGTTGTGTACGCCTTTGTAGCCAAAAGGGATAGGGCCGCCGCGCCAGATTCCCTGTGCGGTGATTTGCTGCTGACGCGTTTTCACGCGCACGGATGTCTTTTCGCTTTCGCCCATTGCCTGCCAGAATCGAATGTAGTTGATCAGCTTGTCGGTATGCGATTCCAGCCGCATCTGCCCTTCCTGGGTGCTCCAAATCTCGATCCCATGTTCGATCAGCCATTGTGCTGCAAACGGTGTTTCATCGTCGCGTCGTCCCAGACGGTCAAACATAAAGACCAGCAGAATATCGAAGCTCTTTTTCAGCGCCGCCTCTTTCAGCTGGGTGATCTTATCGCGTTTTGCGGCGGATACCTTGAAACCGGATACGCCTTTTTCACTCAGTTCATCAATGATCTCCCAATCGCCCATTCGCTTAGCGAACTCATGGCATTCCAGGCGCTGCAAGGGAATGTCGTTTTTGTCAACCTGACCGGTTGTGGATACTCTGTACAGACAGATAACTCTTTTCATGATGCCTCATCTTTCTGACGAAGGGCTGCCATGACCAGTACTTTGGCAATGCTCTCGCTGACATCGGATGCTGCGAATAAGCAGCTGAAGTGCAGAACCACATGACAACCCTCCGGCGTTATGTATTGTGTCTGTACAGTTGGTTGCGCGTTGTTTTCGTTTTCAAGGTTCATGTTCTCACCTCACTGATTATAGCATTTCGGCGTGTATTCGTAAAAAAGTTCATTTTCCATGCGGAGTATGGTAATACTCCGCATGGAAAACGCTACCCTCACCGGCGGAGATCCACTCCTCATAGGTCTCACCTCCCCGTCTCCCGACCGGGGCACCCAATGCTGTGACGCGTTCAAGATGCAAGTCTCATGATGATGTTGCCAGCTGCGGCTATTTACTTGTCAAGGTACAATCAAGAAGCGAATTGAGAAAGAATGCTATTGAGAACAATCAGGTCATCCGAGGAAAGGCTTTCTGCAACACGCTTCAGCAAAGCGATCTGCTCAGCACACAATCTGGTTTTAGTCGGAGAAAACCAGTCCAGCACTTTTCTTCCGACTTGAAGCAGCAGCTAACCGCCCATGATGTAACATGGAACAAGCGGGACCGGTTCTGCAAGGACCAGTACGCAGCATTGGAGCAGCCTGAAGAGTTCCCGACCATGTCGGTAAAAGCGGAGATTGTCCGGCTTCCGGAGCAGGAACCCAGTCTTTCCTTTGAAAAGTTCAACTTTGACAAGGAGGTGGTCTGGGATAAATGAGTCCGTCTTTGAGGCCGTGGAAAAGAGCAGTCAAATCCTAAAGCTGGACTTTTCCTCCATTGAGTTTGCCAAGATGGCAGAAGAACAGGAGCTTACGGAAGCGCAGATCCAGGTCGTTGGGATGGTGTTTGAGCATTTGCAGCGGAAGAAGATCGAAACCACGATCCATACGCTACTGAAGATGAGCCGCCTGCCGCTGAAAGACCCCAAGACCTTTGACAACTTCGATTTCTCTGTCATGAAGGGGCGGGATGCAAACCGACTGAAAACGAGGCCCTCCCTGTCAGCAATCTATGCCCACAGAAACCTGGCATTCATTGGTCCAGCAGGAACCGGCAAGACCCATCTGGCCCAAGCCTTTGGGTATGAATGCTGTCAGCGGGGGATTAAGACCTATTTCATTAAGATGTCCGAGCTGCGGGACAAATTCACCGCCGCCCGGCGAACCGGAAAGGAAGCATCCATTCTCAATGGCCTGGTGCGGCCTTCCTGCCCGATTATTGATGAGGTGGGCCACTGTGAGTTCAACAAGGAGAATACCCGGCTGTTCTTTGATCTGATTGACCGGAGATACAACAAGGAAGGCAACTTCAACATCGTGTTCACCAGCAACAAGTACCCCTCTCATTGGCGATCTAACTTCAATGAGGACGACGCCCTGCTGTGTGCCCTAGACCGGATCTTTGACGATGCTACAGTATTCAATATTAAGGGCGAAAGCTTCCGGAGAAAGAAACTGGAGACCGTCGCACTGCAAACCGGCAGAGTGAAGGCTCCGGCATCCTCCGAGATACCTACAACTCTAATATACCAATCTGGGTTGTTGACGATTTCTCTTTGACTCAATTGGTTATTTCCGCTTGACTCTAGGTGGTCTTTTCCGCCCGCCCCGAACATCAAGAAAGTTGTTTTGCAAATGATTAAGGGGGATAAGTTCTATGAAATGGAGAAAATCATTGTGTGATACAATCTATACTACAATACAAGCTGTATATGTATTTGCTGCGACAGTTGTGCTGATACGGGCAACATTCGTAGCACCAGATTATCTTTATTACAAGGAATATAACGAATACAGAAAAGAAACTATCTTAAGATGGAGCAATGTTGAGAAAGGTGCAATGCCATATGAAGAAACGAATAACATGTCGATGGGTGAAGAACATATATAATGTTACTTTTCCAACTGCCTATGGTTTTCAATTCCGCAATCACTGCCACAGCCTTTTCTCTAGCAGCCTTTTATTCTCCTAGGTGTAAATAGCCTTACGTACATTTTGTGCACCAGCTTCACGTCATGAAAAAAGGGGATAGCATAACAGCCACCCCCAACAGATCATTTACTCTTCATAGAGTTAGGTACCACCGCTTCATAGGAACCATGCAAACTAACAGCTCAGGCGCCAATCTTTGCATACATGTAAGACAGACGTGCAATAATAGCCAAGATCTTATCCATGTCATCTCACCTCCTTGAATTAAAAATATCATAAGTTCCCATTTATTTTATCAATATGGCATAGATAAGCGATATAACAACATGAACGCACACATTGATTCACACCAGTAGAATAATACTTCTCCTTTAGCGTAACAACTATACCCGATTACCTCTCTAACCGAAATAATCAACACAACACACTATTCGCATTATATTGCGTAATTTCTTGGTTTTTTATATTCAACCTACTCAATCATTTCAAAACTCTCTCCTCAGGCTTACTGTATGCAAATTTGACAAAAAATAGCATATGTGATATTTTAGTTATAAAAAGAGGAGTTGGATTTATGAGAATAATGATCTGCGAAGATGAGACTGTATTCAGAGCTCCCACTCTTACGGCTCCAACAACTGCAACATCATGATTCGTCAGTCCTACTGCACGTTGTATCGAAACGGTGTATCCCAGGGAACCCAGTTCCATACGCACGACCACGTTCGCTATCACACCCAGTCTGGCTGCCCGGGCGGCACGACGACGGTCTGCACGCACGGCTCCAACCACTAACCATGTTTGTTTCCGTGAATGACGCCTAGCGTCCGGTCCGGCGGGATGGGGCTCAGCTCCATCCCGCCGGAGATGAAAGGAGGATCACAATGCGCGCAAACGACATCCGACAAAGGCTGCTCGCCCTCCTGACGGCGGCAGTCCTCCTGGCGCTCTGCGGCTGCGCCCCGAGCGGCCCGCAGGATTCTGCCCAGCCCGCGGCCGCGCCCAGCCCGAGCCCCTCCCTTCCCCAGCCGACCACCCCCGAACCCGATTCCGACTCCGCCTCTGAGGACGCGCTGGTGTTCCTCACCTATACCAGCGAGGAGGACGCCATACGAGACGCGCAGATTTTCAGCGAAAAGACCGGCGTAGACGTGGTTGTGGCCGAGGGGAGCGACCAGGCGTATGAGCTCATGCTGCTCGACTTTGCCGCGGGGAAGCACACCTACGACCTGATGCTCATCGATAACGCGCTGGGAAGCCTCTATACCTCCGACGACCTGATCGACAGGGGGTATTACAGCCCGCTGCAGGGATCGGAGCGGATCGAGCGCTGCGTGTCCAGCATGTTGCCCGCCCTGCAACAGTGCGTAACGCGCGACGGGGTCATCTACGCCCTCCCCCATTTTGTCAAGACCAAAGTGATCGAGTATGACGATTGGCTGTACGAAGCGCGAGACACGGGCGATTTGAGGGCGTACGCTATGCGCACAGGCAAGACGGCAACCAAGAGCGCCGTGGAAGTCCTCCCCGAAATGCAGAGCTATCCTTCGTGGAACGCGTTGCTCGAAAACGCGCTCAGTAGCTTTACCGGCGAATTAGCCTGCAACGCGATGCTCGAGCAATACAGCCTGTCCGCCGACCGGCCGGATTTCTCCTTTGACTCGCAGGAGTTTATCGACCTGTTGGCGCTGATGAAGGATGCGAAGCTGACCAAGGATGCCTCGGCCGCCCCACCGTTTGCCCTGAACATCAACAGCTTTGCCTTCTACACCATGGACCCGGCTGATCCGGAGGGTTCGACCGATCTGATACTGGAGCATCGCTCGATCTATGCCCCGCCCACCGTCGATCCGGAAAACCGGCTGGCGATGGCCTATGGGGTGATCGCGATCAACGCGTTTTCGGACAAAAAGGACAGCGCGCTGAGGTTCCTGGAGCAGGCCGCAGACAACCACTACTACGGCTACGAGGGCTACGAGGAGGGGGCGACGGGCGGATACATCGCGCAGTACGGGACTCCCTATATGGCCGCCTGCTTTGCGGACGCGTCGCACATCCGGACGCTGACGGGCGACGACCCGGAAAACCAGCAGCGCTGGCTGGACCTGACGGCGCGGTTCGCCCCGATCACCAACACCGGGTTCCTTACCGCCTTTAATATGGAGCTCTTCCCGATGTACTGCGACGGCGCCATCACCGCCGAGCAATGCGCCCGGATGACGCAGGAGCGGTTTGAGATGTCCAGACTGGAGCAAGGAAGGTAGCCCATGCAGACGACCGTGAAAAAAGCGCTGCTGCTGCTCAGCCCGAGCCTGGTTGGCGTGCTCGGGTTCTACGTCCTGCCCGTGCTGGCCGGAGGGGTTTTCACCCTTTGGTCGCCCGCGCAGGGCTTTCTGGGGCTGCGCCCCTTTGCGAGCGTCGCCACAAACGCCATGTTTCGGCTGGGCGTGGGCAACACTGCGCTTTTTGTCGCGGTTTGCGTCCCCGTGACATTGCTTTGCGCGCTGGGCATCAGTTTTTTAATCGACCGCTTCCGCTCTGCGTCCCGCTGGATGCAGAGCCTGATGCTTTTGCCGTACATATTGCCCACCGTGGTCGTCATCTTCGTATTCCGTTGGATCTATGACTACAACGGGGTCGTGAATCATGTTCTCTCGTGCTTCCGGGGGGAGCGCGTGCTGTGGTTCAGCGGGGCCGCCATGCGCCTGGTCATCCTCACCCTGTTCGTTTGGAAGAACACCGGCTTTTACGTCGTGATCCTGAGTGCCCGCCTGTCCGGCACCCCCAAAGAGCAGCTCGAGGCCGCCCAGCTGGACGGCGCCAACTTTTTCCACCTGTTCTTCTCCGTGTATCTTCCGCACCTGTTGCCGACGATCGTCTTTTCGGTCGTGATGTGCACCGTGCAGGCGCTGGATATATTCCGAGAGTGCTTTCTGTTCTCCGGCAACTATCCCTCGCAAGAGATCTATACGCTACAGCATTTTATCTACAACTGCTTTCACCGGGGGGACTACAACAGCGCCGTCACCGCGCTATACGCATTGCTGCCCGTGATCGCGCTCATGGTCTGGGGCCTGCTGCGGGAGGGATCGCATGAAAAGAGTTAGCAAGTGGATCGGGGCGCTGCTGATCGCCCTTTGCTTGGCCATCGTACTCTTTCCACCGTTCTTCATCCTATTTTCCTCGCTGCTGAGCGAATGGGAGCTCGATTTTCTGATCCACGAGGTGGGCAGCTACGCCGCCGGCAGCTTTCTGCCGATCCGCATCCCGCCCTACGAGGTCGATCTGCATCAGTTCCGCGCGGTGCTGTTGGATCGCCCTGAAATCCTCAGGACGCTGTTAAACACGATGGGCTACGCGGCCATAACGCTGGCCGGTATGTTCCTCGTGGCCCCGCCCGCGGCGTTTGTTTTTGCCAAGCTGCGGTTCAAGGGGAATTCCGTCCTGTTCTTCCTCTACGTCTTTCTGCTGCTTTTGCCCTTTCAGGTTCTATGCGTGCCGCTGTATCTCACCGTCAGCACGCTTCGCCTGATGGACACCCCATGGGCGTTCATATTGCCGGAGATCTTTTCCCCGCTGTACGTGTTCCTCCTCCGGCAGTTTATGCGGAGCATCCCCGACAGCATCCTGGAGGCCGCGGCCCTGGACGGCGCTGGACTGATCCGCACCTACCTGCGCATCATCCTCCCGCTGAGCAAGCCCGCCCTGGCGGTGTGCGGCGTACTGTGCGCGGCAAAATGCTGGAACATGATCGAGCAGCCGCTGCTCTTTTTGAAAAACGCATCCCTGTATCCGCTCTCCCTGTACATACACGAGATGATGAACGCGGGCCAGGCCGAATTCCTGTCCTCGTGCGTGCTGGCCGCGGTGCCCGTGTTGCTGCTCTTCCTCATCTTCAACGACGATCTTATGGATGGCCTTATGCAAATGGAACTGTGAGGGGATAATCATGAAGCCGACGAGAAAAAAGGTGCTTGGGATATTGCTCGCGGTATACGCCGTGCTCATCGTGGTCTGCTTCCTGTTCAGCCGGTCTCTGCTCTATTCGGACACGCCGCGCGTAACCGTGGGCGCCTTTTCCTATGGCAACCTGCATAAGCGCTATACGCTCCAGGGCAGCTACCAGGCCGAGTTCTCCACCCCGGTGGTGATCGACCCCGAAAGACAATACGAAGCCATCGTCACGGAGGTTTGCGCGACCCCCGGCTCGTCCGTCGGCGAGGGGGATGTCCTGTACAAATGCCGCGTATCCCCGGCGCTCCAGGAGGACCTGCACAAGGCCAAGCAGGCGCTGGATACCGCGCGCCTCGAGCTGCTCAAGACGCAGTGGGATGATTCCCTGTACGCGGCCTATGTCCGGTACATCGCCGCCGAGGACGCTTGCCTGGCGGAAGCGGAGGATCCACAGCTACAGGAAAGCGTTGCGCAGGCCCGGGCGGAACTGCTCTCGCTGGCCGATACGAAGCAAAAGCAGGCCCAGCTGGACACCCTTCGCAGAACCTATTCCACGCTCAGCGCGCGGGAAGATGAGTATCTTACCCTGACGCGGCTGTGTGACGCGCTGGAGACGGTGCGGGCGCCCTCGGCAGGCTTTCTCATCTCGTTGCCGTTGTACCCTGACGACGTGCTCAGAACCGATCGGGCTTGCGCGGTGCTGTCGCAAAGCGACCTATTGATCGCCCAGTTCCCCCTGACGCAGGAGCAGGCCGCCTTTTATCTGTCCAACGAGGGCGTCGTGTCCAGCCAGGCGCGCATCGGCAATGCCACGATCAGCGCGAGCGTGCCGACGCTCATTTCTACCGGGGAAAAACCGTGCCTCCAGCTCGCGACGCCGTACAGCAGCGCGCTGTACCACGCCAACGTGACGTTGGAAATCGATCTTCTGACCGCCGAGGGTGTGCTGCTGCCCCGAACCGCGGTTCACCGGATCGACGGACGGCAGGCGTCGTTCTTCGCGATCGACTATCGCGAGGGTTTTTTCGGCCGGGAAGCCTTCGTCGTGGAGGAGCAGGCTTCCCTCCTGGACTGGGACGATGAGTATGTGATGCTCAAAACCGAGCGCGCGATTTCCGCCGTGGTCGTCGAGAGTACGCAGGACTTATCGGATCGCTGCACCGTATTGATCACCAAGACGATGCCGTAATCCGCCCCGCGCGAAATAAATGGGATTGCGTCGTTTCATTATTTGTGCATATCGGCAATAAAATACGCTCACCTCATATACAACAATAAGGTTAAGGGAGAAAGAGAGAATTTGCTTTGGAGAAGTCCATATAATACAGGTAGACTACAGGGTGTCTTCCCTTGTGTCTACCTGTATCTTATAACATCAATTGGCGGGTGGTTTGGGTTTTGCACTTCGTTTTTCCCGGCTCTGTGAATTCTCAAGGCAGTGTCTGGATAATCTGCTTGGTTTGCGGCTATTCCGAGAAAAGGTGCATCGTCACCGGTTCTCAGAATGGGCCATAGTTCGGTTTTTGGCATGATAACAAAGCGCTCGTATTATGCGAAAGCTCCTCTCGGATTTGTGTTCAATGATCTTTATCTGAATTTCAATGATACGGCTCGGCTTCTTTTTCGGTGCACTGTGCTGCGGTATTATTGTGCACTTAACCTATATTCACCCCGTTTCATGATAATAAAATACGTTTATATGCCATAATACAAGGAAATCGCCTATATATGATATAGTATTATCAGTTATTCTGCTTATATACTCTCTGTATGCAGGAGGTGTAAACGATGGTGTAAGTATACATAGCAAGTTGATTACTATTGTTTCGTGAGAAAAGTGAAATGAACTTGGTTGCAACAATTCGCTAGAACTTAAAGAGGTATGTATATGAAGCATCGGTTTGGGAAGATACTTGCGATAATGCTGGTTACAGTAGTGTTCGTCAACTTTACTGGTTATGATGTTGCTCTAGCTGCGGGCTATTCTGCGTATGCTTATAGCTTGAACCTAAAACCTGAGGATAGCGATGAATTTATTGACCGAATTCGCGCAGAATCTTCAAGTTATACGTCTTCAAATTCTGCTGTGAGGTATTCCACGGAAGTTACGCAAAGCCATTTTGAATCGAATACGCATAACATTAAATACTGGGCTAGTGAAGGAAATTCCTACGGAAATATTTGGAGTAATGATTCAAGGTCACACGTTGACTTTTATCTCTCTGACTTAAACTTGAAGAGTAAGTGGGGCGGAAACTCATCGAGCAACTTGGAGTTCCTTTTCCTAGCTGCTTGCAATCTTGTGAATGGTGAGGGTAGCAATCCACGCAAGTTGTTGGCGAACGCCATGATAGGCCCAGGTGCAATGAGGGCGATTTGTGGATACCATTCCTATGCGCCATCAGATGCCGATCTTCAAGTAGTTGAGAAGTTCATGGATTATGCAGAGACTGGTGAGTCTGTGAAATCTTCGTGGATGCAAGCGAATGAGTATGTATATAATTATGGCACTGGCGCCAGAAGCAATTGTAAGAACTACATTGTTCTTACTCATGATAATAGCCGATATTCACGTTTTCCAGGATTCCCCGGTAACACATATTCTCGCCCGACATCCTCTACCTCAATTGTACGTTTTTCTAGATCTTTTCCCAATGGTAACGATCAGGAATTAACGGGTCTGTCTTTGAAAGAGAGCCTAACAGCAGAGCAACGCGCTAAACTCCAAAGTATGATACCAGAAAATTTGCCGACCCTCAGGCCGTCTGATGTTACCTTAGCAGCAGTTGAATATACACATCTGGTGCCTGATACAGGGGATGTTATCGCAATTACGAATGATGAGATTAAAGATGCATCCTTGACCATAACAGAATCTGCCGCTAAACAAGCTGCGCTTTCTCATATTGTTAACGCTTACTCCGGCATTGAATCAAGCGACTTGCAGTCAAGCGTGACAGAGATTGCGCCAATTGTTAAGGCGGAAATAAATCTAACGGGAAATGCAGATACAGAGACGGAAACCATAGTTGCCTATGTTGTAAACATTCAGAATCAATACAATGGAATTCCTATTGATGGAAGTGTATTCTCGGTTACGGTGGATGATGCAGGCATTCCATTCAGTAGTGGGAAGTGAGTGCGTGTTCAGCCTACTGATATATCGGTACGAGATGAGAAAAAGCCTATATTAATCGATGATGTGATTCAGACACTGGATAACCAAATGATTTCGTATCAAACAAAAAATGCTGGTGCGGCGGGAGAGACACTTTCGTCTACTATCCAAGAATGCGAAGTGATTTATAAACTAGATAAAGCATCAGGCATGTACAGGCCAGTATTTAGGTTCTGTATGCAGGATGGTATCTCTTATGATGTTGATCTTCTGACCCTACAAATTGCATAGCTTTCAAGCCCATCCCGAAAGTCCGATCTTTCGGGATGGGCTATAACAAAATCTAATCTTTCAGAGGAAAATCATGAAAAAAACACTACTCATATTGATTCTGGCGGCGCTTTGCCTTGCGGGCTGCCAGTCGCTTGGGGCGCGGGCCCCGTCGCCCTCCGCCCCGGCCGTGACCCTCCGCGCGCAGACCCCCGGCCCGAGCGGGACGCCGTCCTTGACGCCCAGCCCGGACGCCGGGCCGGCCCTGACGCCGGAGCTCCGCGAGTACCCCAACCCCCTTGCGATCGGGAGCGTGCACCTTTACCTCGGAAGCAACGCGGACTGCCCGCCCACCGGCGGGAAAGGGCGCTTTGACGGCCGGGCCAATCTGGAACACGACGCGCTGCGGCTGCCCGAGGGCAGGCTGTACTCCATCGCAAAGGAGGATACCGGCACCTATCCCTACCTAATTGACCTAGGGGAGGAGGAGCAGCGGGAGTTCCTAGCGCGCATCGAGTCCTCCGCCGTCCGCAAAGCGGGCGAGGGGCCGTTTTACTCCAGCTACCCCATCCTGCGGGTGCTGTACGTGATGTCGACCGGCGAGCTGATGGAGATGACGCTGGACTGCACGGAGGAACCCGGCGACATCCTGTGCTCGCTGGGCTATGCCGCCGGGTCGGGCGAAACGGGGTGCGTGACTTCCGAGCCGGAATGGCTGCTGTTCCAGGACGAGAACTTCTATGCGTTTTTATCCCGCTATCTGAAAACCAACGATCCCGGCGCGCCGGAGCTCCAGAATGTGGCGCACGCCCAGGCCATCAACCATCGCGATTGGCACACCGTGATTCCGCTGTCGGACGGCGCGACAGAGCTGCTGCTCGGCGTGATCGACGCGAATGCGGTCATCGAAGGGGGAGAAAAGAGGAGCTTTGTCAGCGAGTTCTCCATTGAGCTTGACGACGGCCGGATCATAAGGGGGATCATTCCCTCCGACGGCGGCTATTTGGGCGTGGAGGGGAAAATTCTGGAGATCCCCGATGCGCTCTACGATGCGTTCCAGGCGGAGTTTGCGCAGGAAAAGTACAGGTGACAACCGATTCTCTGAGATGCAGAAAACGGCCCGGGCGGGGGAAATGCTCCCGCCCGGGCCGCGTGTCTGCTGGGGGTCATGCCGCGCGTTACCGCGTTGCGACGATGACCATCCAGTCCTTGCGGTTCTCGGTGTAGGTGACGGTGAAGCCGTTGCGCTGCATGGCGTCGATGACCTCCTGCGCGCGCTCGGCGATGATGCCGGAGGTGATGTAGAGCCCGCCCTTTTTCAGCAGGCGCGGCACGATGTCGGTCAGCGGGACGATGACGCCCGCGACGATGTTGGCCACCACGATGTCGTAGCCGGTGCCCAGGGAATCGACAAAGCCGTTGTCGTCCAGCACGTTGCCCGCCACGACCGTGTAGCGGTCGCGCGCGATGCCGTTCTCGTCGGCGTTGTCGGAGGTCAGCTGGGTAATGCCGGTTTCGCTTTCTTTGGCAGGCTGCCAGACGCCGTTTTCCTGCCTAGTAAAGGCGAGCGTCTTGCCCTCCTTATCCAGAATTTCAAATACGACGCCTGCCATGGGCTTTCTGGTCAGCAGGTCGGTCTTGGTGATCTCCAGCGCGATGGGCTGATTTTCCACCGTGACTTTGCACGGGTTGGCGACGGTGTTTTCGTTGCCGATCTCGATCTCCACGGGCTCGCCGATGGAATAGCCGAGGTATTCCTCTTCGCTCAGTATGACGGTGCCCATGGGGATGTATCGGACGAGTATTTTTCCTTCTGCGTTTGATACGATGGTATCCGCGCCGTTTTCGTCCAGATGATACGCGCCATCCGGTTGCTGCGTGAACTTGAGAAGGTTCCCTTTGCTGTCTGACAGCTTGAACGGCACGCCTGACAGCGGCTCGAGCGACTGCGCGTCCACCTTGGTGATCTCCAGCGCCAGCGGCTGGTTTTCCACGCCGATGACGGTAGGAGTTTCCTGCGTGTTTTCGCCCGTAACAGTGAATTCGACAGGCTCCACGCGCCCGAAGCCGGGGTTGTTTTCCTCGACCAGCCGGTACGCGCCCTCCGGGATGCCGAGTAGGGTGGCGACGCCGTCCGTGCCCGTCGCAAAGTCTAAGACGCCGACCGCATCCACGCGGTAGGTTCCTTCGCCTGCCGCCTGGAACCGCAGTGCCGCGCCAGTGGGCAGCTCAATGCGGAAGCGCACGCCGGGCAGCCGTGCCCCGGTCAGCCCGTCGGTCTTGGTGACTTGCACAGCCAGCGCGCGGTTTTCCACGACGGCCTGAGAGGGCGCATCTGCGGTGTGTTCGTTTGTGATGAGCACCTTTTGCGGTTTTTCTGCTTTGGCATACCCGACAGGCGCTCGGGTTTCCGTCAGTGTAAATTCTCCAACAGGCAGTTTCAGAATCGTGAGGCTACCGGACTGAGGGATCGTAAAGGTATCCGAACCATTCTCCGCAACCTCGCAGGTGTCGGGTTTTCCGGGTATGGGCACTATCTTTACGGTTTTACCATGAGCATCCGTCAGCTGGAACGCCGCGCCGGGGAGCGTTTGCCGGGTTTGCGCGTCCACCTTGGTGATGCGTAGCGCCAGCTTTTGGTTCTTCATGGTCACGGTGACGGGCTTGTCCGCCGTGCTGGTCTGCGTAACCGTCACGTGCACGTCCTGCGCCTGTGCATAGCCGTCCGCCGGGGTGATCTCGCAGAGGGTGTAAGTGCCGGGGTCGATGCGCGCAATCGTCGCCTTTCCGTCGGACGTGGTGAAGGTCGCGCTGCCTTTTTCGTCGGGGGTGTAGACGCCGTCCGAGACCTTGCGCAGGTGAACGGTCTTGCCGTCCGCGTCCTTCAGGCCGAAGGTGCAGCCGTCCAGCGGTGCGTCGGTCTCCGCGTCCAGCTTGCGGAACTCCAGCGCCAGCGGCGCGTCCTGCATCGTCACGCGGACGGGGTTTGCCGCGCTGTTTGCGTCGGTGAGCGTGACGGCCTTGGGTGCGTCCATGGTGTACCCGGATGGTGCGCTGACTTCCTCCACGGTGTAATTTCCGGGCGCGAGGTAGCGGAGATATGCCTCGCCCTTCTGCGTGGTGAAGGTTTCCTGCCCGCTCTCGCCCGGTTTGTAATTGCCAGAAGAAAGAGCATCTAGTCGCACCACATTTCCGTTTTCATCCAGCAAACGGAATGTCGCGCCATCCAGCGGCTCGCGGGTCGCGGCGTCGGACTTGGTCAGGAGGAGCAGCGTGGGAGCGTTGGCAAACCGCACCTGTGCGGGTTCGGACAGGCCGCTGCCGGTCGAGACCGCCACCTGCACAGGGGCCGCCTGGGCGTATCCCGCCTGCGGTTCTTCTTCCAGCGTGTAAACGCCTGCGGGAAGGTAATGCACTGTCGCCTTGCCGTCTGCGCCTGTGACCAGTGTATTGCCCTGTGCCGAAGCGTTGAAATAATACAGCCCTTCCGCGATGCTCTGGATGGTCACCGCGTTGCCGTCCGCGTCGCGCAGCGAGAAGCGCACGCCCGGTAGCGGGTCGCCGGTGTAACCGTCCACCTTGGTTAGCTCCAGCGTCAGCGGCTCGTTGGTGATCGTGATGTCCGCAGCGCTGGTCAGCGTAAACTGCGGGCTGGCGCTCAGCGCGGCGTAGCCCGGGTGGGTGGATTCCTCCACGGAATACGTGCCGACCGGCAGGCCGATGACATGGATTCTTCCATTGGTATCCGTAGTCATAACTGCGCTTCCGTCCGCTGCGGGGCGGTAGCTGCCGCCGTCTTTTTTTACTGAAACGCGGCTGCCGCTTTCATCCAGCAGGCAGAACTCCATTCCGCTGAGCGCCTCGCCTGTCAGACCGTCCACCTTGGTGATGGTGATCTCGGTGGACACGTTGGTGACGGTCACGGTCGCGCTTGCGGTCAATTGTAACGTCTCCGGCTCCATCCCGGCATACCCCGCGCCGGGCGTGGACACCTCCGTCAGCGTATAGGTACCCGAGGTCAGGCCGGTAATCATCGCCGTGCCGCCGCTGGTGGTGAACTGCGTATTATTCCCGCCCGCTGTATAGCGGCCCGCGCCCGTCTGCGTCAGGCCCACGGGTTTGCCCGCTGCGTCCGTCAGCGCAAACACCGCGCCGTCCAGTGCCTCGCCGGTGGAGCCGTCCTGCTTGACGACAGTCAGATCGACCAGCTTCTGCCCCGCAATGGTGACGAGCTGCTGCTCGCCCGTGCCGCCGCTGCCGCCGCCCAGCTCCGCGACGGCCACCGACTGCGAGGACGCGGAGACCGGCTCATACCAGTACAGCGTGACCCCCGCGCCGGCGTTGGCGGTGAACAGCAGCTGCACGTCCTGCGTCAGCAGCGAGAGCGGCGCGGTGAGGGTGAGCGTATCTTCTGTGCCGCCGGTGTAGCCTGCAATGTCCACCTCCGCGCTGCTGCGGCGGATGGTGTAGCCGTCGGAGCTGGAAACCTCGATGCGCGTGACCAGTTGATTGCCCTGCACCTCCCAGACCGGGTTGGCGGGATACACGCGCACCATGCCGCCCGATGTGCCGCCCAGCGTCGCCCCAGCCCTTGCGTAGCCCAGCAGCTCCAGGAAGAAAACCCAGGTCTCCTGTGCCGCCGTGCCCGACAGCGGGCGGATGTGGCCCTCGTCCACCCGCATGAAGTTATAGCCAACGTCCGCGGATTCCTTCATCCAGGCGCGGATGGCGTTGGCAGTGGCGTAGTGTACCTGCTCCTCGGTCAACCCGCCGGTGCTGTTGGGGTAGCCGTGATCCACGATGGCCTGTATGCCCGTGACGGTATTGTGCCCCCACAGCGCCGAGGGGTCAAAATCCGTGTACGCGGCGGACGAGGACGGCGAGTCCTTCTTGTGTTCCAGGCAGTAGGCCACGTTGCCGGTGGTCTTGTCGTAGTGATAGGGCGTCTTGAGCGGGTTGTAACTGCCGCTGCCGCCCAGCGCCTCGAAGTATTCCGGCCGCGACGCATCCGTGCCGATGGTGGTGTCTGCCAGTGCGCCCACGGTCATGGGCAGCAGAAGCGCGAACGTCAGCACGAGGCACAGCAGTACCCTGCACATTCTGTGTTTCATACACATTCCTCCGTATTCTTTTCTGGGGTATCTATGCGAAAGGGTCTACCGGAAGAAGGTTTCTCTTTGGTAGACCCATGTTTTGGTAGAGGAAAATAGCAATTGGGACAAAGGATGTCAACGTTCCGCGTTTTCCTGCGCCTTGCGCAGCTCCCGGTTGCGCTGCCACGAGGCCAGCAGCCTGAGGATGACGGCTTCCATCTCCTCGGGATTGGTGCCGCGCGGGAAGTACGGTGCGATGCGGTCCACCTTGAGTGTGACCTTCTTTTTGAGTATCGGTTCGGTGAGCAGTATGGCTTCGATGGCGGATTCGTCGAGCTTGTCCAGCGTGGACAGCTTGTGCAGGTTCTGCGCCTGCGCAAGGGAAGGCGTGATCTCGTCCCGCTCCAGTATGGCGAGCAGGCTGGTCTGGTTTTGCGGCGACAGGTAGGACAGCTCCACGGCGGGGTTGAAGGGTAGGTGGCCTTGGTCTATCATGGCCAATAGGGGCGGGATGAGTTCAGTTAGGCGGATATAGCGGGAAATTTGGTTCTTACTCTCGCCCATCTCCTCCGCGATCAAGTCACGTGTGCGTTTACCGAAATTGGGCCCAACTTGGGCACAATTATTTCTGGGACGCCCACTTTGTCGTCTCATAGCTTCCATCTTCATGCGATATGCCCATGCCTTTTCGCTGGGCAGCAGGATATCTCTCTGTCTGAGGTTGGAATCCACCATGGCGATGGTGGCAAGGTCGTCGTCCATTTCGCGGATGGTCACGGGCACTTTGTCAAGCCCGGCGAGCTTGGCGGCCTCCACGCGGTTGTGCCCGGAGATGATCTCGTACCCGCCGGACGCCATTGGGCGCACCAGCACGGGCATGAGCACGCCGTGCTCGCGGATGCTGTCGGTCAAGTCCCGCAATCTTTCATCCGTATAGGGATGAAAGGGATGGTCGGCAAAGGGATGCAGCTGGGCGATGTCCAGCGTATCCACCTGGGGAAGCTCGGGGCCTTTGGGGACAGTGGGTTCAAACAGCTTATCTAGCGGGGCAAAGGGGACGTCGTTCGCGGTCGCGCGGTCGCGCATTGTCCAGCACCTCCTGCGTCAGTTTTTCGTAGGCTACGGCCAGCCTGCCGTTCGGTTCATATTGGAAGATGCTCTTTCCCTTCGAGCTGCTCTCCGTCATGCGGATGGACGTCGGGATCTCCGTGTCAAACACCTTGATGTACGCGCCATAGTTCTCGCGCAGCCGATCCACCAGGTCGCGCGAGAACAGCGGGCGCTTGTCCATCATGGTGACGAGCACGCCCTCGATGCGCAGCTCCGGGTTGAGCTTGCGCTGCACCCGGTGGATGGTCTGGAACAGCATTTGCAGCCCGGCGGTGGAGAAGAACTGCGGCTGTGTGGGGATGAGCACCGAGTCCGCCGCCACCAGCGCGTTGATGGTCAGTATGTTCAGCGACGGCATGCAGTCGATGAGTATGTAGTCGTACAGCGGGCGCACGCCATCGATGTACTGGCGCAGCACGCTTTCGCGCCCGAACTCACCCAGCAGGTTGGCCTCGTACCCCGACAGTTGGATGGACGACGGAATCAGGTCCACGCCCTCCGGGTGCCGCAGTATGCCCTCGCCCGGCTCGATCGCCTGCTCGTTTGCCGTTTTGTGCAGGAGCGTGGAAATGGTCGTGGCCTGTTCGTCCGGATTTGTCCAGCCCAGGCTCATCGTCAGGTTGGCCTGGGGGTCCAGGTCGATGAGCAAAACCTCTTTGCCCTTCAGGGCAAGACCGATGCCCAGATTCAGCGTCGTGCAGGTCTTGCCCACGCCGCCCTTCTGGTTGGCAATGGCAATCGTTGTTGACATGGCGTTCCTCCTTGTATTGATGGATTTACAGTGTGCCGAAATCGACAGAGAATGGGATTCACCTCCGTTTCGGAAAATAGAAAAGGCACTCATACGGGGATAGTATGAGTGCCTTAACTTATGATGTTATTTATTTGTTAAACGTAAAAATCTATTGAACATTCTGCGAAAAACTCAATTGGGAATCGTGTAGAAACGCGAATTTCGCAAAATTATGGAGAACACGGGATGGATTGCAATGTAGGGAAGGTGCCGGAGCCCAAAAGATTGATAAATAATTTGCGATCTTTTGATCGAAGAAACGTTACGTGCACAACCCTGATTTCTACTATATAAACATAAGAGAATAAAAAGAAAACCTGAGATTTCTCAGGTTTTTGGTGGAGCATAACACTCAATATCCGAACTCGTGAGAGTAGCGGTATTATTGCCC
>ERZ827423.1922-NODE-1922-length-18346-cov-6.265048_pt1 | contig 18346 bp, 16 predicted proteins | sample MGYA00519775_ERZ827423 | MGnify/ENA primary metagenome ERZ827423 (study PRJEB31778, sample SAMEA3449296) | human gut metagenome | biome: human gut; feature: human-associated habitat; material: faeces | place: United Kingdom | collected 2010/2012 ...
CGAGTGCTCGTTTGTGCTGGTACTTGTTGACCTCTTTGAATTTGAGGTCATAGTAACGCCGGAACTCGGAGTCGCATCTTCTCACAGAATTGGCGGCTTCCAGCAGATAATAGCGGAGATAGCGGTTTCCAGATTTAATCATCTGCGAGTGCTCCGCTTCAAATTCACCGGATTGGTGCTGTGTCCAGACAAGGCCGGCAAACTTGGCGACAGAGGCTTGGGAATCGAAACGGTGGATATCGCCAATTTCAGCAATAATACCGGCGGAGTAAACCTTGCCAATGCCAGGGATGGAAGTAAGAGTGTTTGGGATAATCTCAAACTGCTGTTCAATTGCTTTGTCTAGGACCTTGATCTGTTCCTTCAGTGCCCGTATGGAGGCGATAGATACAGACATTGCCTGGTTCACGGTGTCGTTCACAGTCTTGGGCAGACGGTAAGATCCTCTGGCCGCGGTTTGTATCACTTTGGCCACAGTATTCGGATCGGAAAATCTGCCGCGGCCTGTTTCGGCAATAAAAGCTGTCAGTTCGTCCAGATCGGCGTTTGCCAGATCGTCCACAGTCTCAAAGTGTTCCATGAGCGCAATGGTGGTGGCGCTGGTATTCTGAATGTCCTTGTCCTGAGCCATGCCGGAGCATTTCAAAAACAAGTAGTTTGCAAACCGCTGCTTCTCCCGTGTCAGATTCTGAATGACATCAAATCTGGCTCTGGTGAGGGTTCTGAGAGCCTGGTAGCGATAGTCGTCCATATAGACCTCCTTGGCGATCCTGCCAAAACGGAGATGGTCGGCAATCACAAAGGCGTCCACGAAGTCATTCTTTGGCAGGTCAGGATAGGCTTCCTTAAACTTTTTGACCTGCTTCGGATTTAGAACATGGATCTTCCGCTGGAACTGGCCAAGGCTGCCGTCTTCCCGGAGAGCGTAAACCAAGCTGTCCCCGTAGATGGAGGTGGCTTCCAGGCCAATCACCACATCGCTGAGTTGCATGGAGCGCAGTGCCGACACGATCTTCTCTGACAATATTTTAGCACCGCCGAGGTTGTTCTGCACGGAAAAGCTGGAATACTTACTGCCGTCGGGGTTCATCAGGTAGGCGACATTGTTCCTGCTGCTCACATCAATGCCAACGAATAGTGGGTTCACATTTTCACCTCCCCGCATGGAGATTTCAGGCCAGCAGGCTTTGAGATACCCATGATAACCGGAGCATCCGCAACCTCGCGTATCAGAATCATTCCGGAGAAGGCTAATGCGATATCCCTTACTGCTGAAAGGGCGGCCTTGCCTCCGGCAAACAGCCAATGAGTTTGCAGCTAACTTCCGGTTCAGGGGAACGGACTTACAGTGAAGCAGCCTTACGGCTCAACTGGAGGTGGTAGAACTTGACCCTGCTGTCCTACAGCTATTGTATCACGGGTATCTCTAAGCCTGCTGATATCTGAATTATTAACTTTCAAACTTATTATACGAGGAGGTGCGGGTATGCGCTACAACGACCATTTCTCCTCACTTGGCGCGGGCGTGCTCGCCCTGTACTTTCTGGGCGCCGTCGTATTTTCCGTTATCGGCCTGCATCCCGTGCTGCTGGGGCTGAGCTTTCTGAGCGCGCTGGCCTATTACGCCTGTACGGCGGGCCCTCTGCGCGCGCTGAAGAGTCTGGGCGCCGTGCTGCCCTTTTTGCTGCTGTTCTGTATTGTCAACCCGCTTCTCAACAACCGGGGCGCGACCGAGCTTATGCGCGTATGGGGTCGGTCCGTCACGCTGGAGGCGGTCGTATACGGCCTGCTCTCCTCGCTGATGCTGTTGTGCGTGCTGCTATGGTTCGGCTGCATGCAGCAAAGCCTGGACAGCGACCGGTTGACCGGCCTGCTTTCGGGCGCGCTGCCTGTAATCGGCCTGATGATCGGCCTGATCCTGCGCTTTATACCCTATCTGCGCTCCCTTTTGTCAGACCTGACCGAGACGCAGCGTACCCTGGGCGTTTCCGCGGGCGAAGGCGGCCTTTTTCGCCGCCTGCGCACCGGCGGCGTCCTGCTCAGCGCGGCGCTGTCACTGAGCCTGGAGGAGACGCTGGACACGGCGGTGTCGATGCGCGCGCGCGGGTTTGAACTGCGCGGCCGCCGCCGCGCTCCGCTCCGGTTCCGGCGGGCGGGCGCGGGTGCCGTCGCCGTCGTCGCGGCCGTCGCGGCCGCGCTCATTGCGGCCTTTGCGTTCGGCCTGCTGCGCTTTTCCAGCATGCCGACGCTGTCGCGCGTATCCTTTTCACCCGCGCATATTCTCGCGTACGCTCTGTGCGCGCTGTATTTCAATATCCCGCTTTTGTACAACGCGGTGGAGGACGCACGATGGAAATATTCACAGTCAAAGATCTGAGCTTCACTTATGCGGGCGAGAAGGAACAGACGCTGCGCGGCGTATCCCTGCGCGTGTCTCCGGGTGAATTCGTCCTGCTGACGGGCTCCACCGGCTGCGGAAAAACGACGCTGTTGCGTATGCTCAAGCACAGCGTCGCCCCCGTGGGCGAGAGGGCGGGAGAGATCCTGTTCTGCGGGAAAGACGTGCGCGGCCTGTCCGGGCGCGAGCTTGTGAGCGGAATCGGCTTTGTCTTCCAGAACCCCGACACGCAGATCGTGTGCAAAACCGCGTATGCGGAGCTGCACTACGGCGCGGAGAACATCGGCCTTTCCGCCGCGCAGACGGCGCGCGCCATCGCCGAGGTGTCCTGCTATTTCGGCATGGGCGATCTGCTCGAACGCGACGTGGCGAGCCTTTCCGGCGGCCAGAAACAGCTTCTGAACCTTGCCGCCGCCCTGATCCTCCGCCCAAAGGTCCTGATTCTGGACGAACCCACCGCGCAGATCGACCCCGTATACGCCGCGGAATTCCTCGCCGTGCTTCGCCGTATCAACCAGGAGACGGGCATGGCGGTGCTTCTGTCCGAGCAGACGCTGGAAGAGGCGTTTCCCATCGCCGACCGCGTGATCGTGATGGCGGACGGCAGGATCGTGGACGACGGCCCCGCCCGCGCGGTCGCGGCGCGCCTGCTGCGTTCGGATTTGCCTTCCGCCGCCGCCTTGCCCGCGCCCGTGCGCCTGTCCGGCGCGCTCGGCGGGGAAGGGCCCGTGCCGCTGACGATCAAGGAGGCCCGCGCCCTGCTCGCCGCCCGGCCCGAACTCCCCGTGTCAAGGCCGTCCGCGCCGCGTGAAAAGGGCCGGCCGGCCGTGGAAGTGAAGAACGTCCGCTACCGCTATGACCGCAGCGCGCCGGACATATTGCGCGACGCATGCCTGCGCGCAAACTACGGCGAGCTGCTCGCTCTGCACGGTGCAAACGGCGCGGGCAAGACCACCCTGCTCAGAATCCTCAGCGGCCGGTGCAGCCCCTGGCGCGGCAAAGTCCGGTTTGAGAACCCGAAGGCGGCGAAGGTATACCTGCCGCAGAACCCTCGCCTGAGTTTTTTGAAGGATACCCTTTTGGAGGATATAGAGTTCCTGCTGGCGCAGACCGGCCAGCCAGCGGACCGCGTTGCGGAGATGATGCGGCGCCACCCGTTTTTTGCCCGTCTAGGCCCGCTGATGTACCGCAACCCGCTCGACCTGTCGGGCGGCCAGCAGCAGATGGCGGCCCTGTTCAAGGCCATGCTCGCCGAGCCGGACGTGCTCCTTCTTGACGAGCCGACCAAAGGCCTTGACGCGCGGCTGAAAAGCGAGCTTGCCGAGCTGATCGCCGCGCTCAAGTCCGCAGGCGTATGCATGATCATGGCCTCGCACGATGTGGAGTTCTCCGCCGCGGTGGCGGACCGCTGCGCCATGCTGTTTTCCGGCGTGATCGTCCAGGACGACGCGCCCTACGACTTTTTTGTATCCAACCGGTTTTATACCACCGGCCTGTGCAAGATTACAAACGGGATTCTCAGCCGGCCCGCCGTCCGGTTTTCCGACCTTGGCGCGGCGATGGAGGTATATGTATGAGGCGCGTCTGTTTCTATCTGTCCATAGCGGCCCTGACCGCACTCGTAGTCTGGCTCACCTTTACAGGCAGGCTGCAAAATTACCTGCTTGTGAGCTGGACCGTGGCGTTTGCGGCGCTGGCCCTGTTCTTTACGCAGTATGAGCGCCGCCGTCCCGCCCTGCAGGATATGATGCCCATTGTCATCGTCGTCTGCGTCGCGTCGCTCGGCCGTGCGCTGTTCAATTTTATTCCGCAGCTGCAGCCGGTGACGGCCCTGGTCATGATCATGGGCGTGTGCAGCGGCCCGCCCGCCGGGTTCATGACCGGCGCGCTGAGCGCCCTTACGTCCAATATGCTGCTTGGTCAGGGCCCGTGGACGGTGTGGCAGATGCTCGCCTGGGGTCTGATCGGCCTGCTCTCTGGCTTTCTGGGTAAGACGCGCGCGTTTCGGAACCGCTGGGCGCTGGCCGGCGTTTCGGTGCTGGCCGGCGCGTTTTACAGCGTCGTTGTCGATATCTGGACCGTCGCGTCGCTCGGCGGCGAAATGGCGCCCGGCGCGGTGCTCGCCGTGTTTGTGACGGGGCTGCTGTTCAGCGTTCCGCATATGGCCGGGAATTTTATTTTTATCCTGCTGCTGTATAAGCCTATCGCGAAGAAGCTGGATAGGGTGGCCAGAAAATACGGGATTTTACTTCAAAAATACTGAGCGTCCATACCCCGCCGGGAAATTGCCGGCGGGGTGCGTCGTCTGTATGTGTAAAATGTGCGGACGGCGCGCACAGGCAAAAGGGGGAGAGTCCGCCCGCGGGCGGACTCTCCCCCTTTTGCCTGTAAAAAGCGGCCCGCCCCTGAAAAGGGGCGGGCCGTCGCGCCGGGTTTTCCGGTCAGTCGGTTGCGTTGGTCATGTCCAGAATGGCGTTTCCGCCGGTTGCCATGGGCAGCTGGCCATCCCATTTCTGAATCTTCTCATATTCGATAATGTTGCTGTTGAGCGACTCATTGAGCATCCGGTTGGCCTCGGCCTGCGCGGTCGCCCGCTTCATGGTCGATTCCGCCTCGGCTTCCGCCGCAATGATCTTCTTCTCCGCTTCGGCGTTGGCGATCACGATCGCCTGTTCCTGCTCGGTTTTTGTTTTAATCAGGTTCTGTTCCGCAACCTGCTTGGCCTCGATGGCGAGGTTGAACTCTTCGGAAAAGTCAAAGTTTACAATGTTGAACTTCTCGATAATAATACCATAGTCGCTGACCTTTTCCTCCAGCGTCTCCTTGATCTCCTGGCCGACCTGCGCGCGCATGGTAATCAGCTCTTCCGCAGTGTACTTCGCGGTGACGGATTTCATGCTCTCCTGCATGGCCGGCAGCAGTACGATGGACTCGTAATCGCGGCCTATGTTCTTGTAGATGTTCGCGCTTGAATCCAGTCCGACCCTGTAGTTCACGGCAATTTTGCTGCTGACCGTCTGCAGATCCTTGGAAACGGACGCGGCGTCGATCTCTACGACCTTGATCTTGTTGGAGATAATCTCCACATGCTGTAAAAACGGCGCTTTGAGGTGGAACCCCTCCTGCATGACGTTGTCGGAGACCTTGCCCAGCGTCACGACGACGCCGGTAGAGCCTGCCGGCACAATGGTGAAACTGAACGCCGCAATGAGGATGACGGCGGCGGCGATCACGCACCCCAGCACGATTTTGCGGGTTTTCTGCGGGTCTCTTGCTCCGTTGGCGTATACTTTGTCCTGGTTCATTTGTTTACTCTCTCTTTCTTATTGGGATTCAATTTCCAAAGCGGCATAGGCGAGATCAGCCTGCCGCTTGATCTGCGCGGCTATGTATGCGAGCGTCATGACGAGCAGCGCGCGGCTGAGCTTGTCACGGGAGGGGGCGGTGAGCGCCGCGCCGTTGAGCTGCGCGCCGATCAGCCGGCGGATCTGTTCTGCATCGGTCGTCTGCAGCTTTCGCGCCTTATCGATTACCACGCACAGGTAGTCGTACAGCTGCTCGTCGGGAATGATGTCGTCGCTTTCATCCTCCACGCTGCCATTGATATAGCGCATAATGGCGATGATGTTTTCCAGCTTCATCACAGCCCGCAGCATGTTGATCAGGATAATCCGCATCAATTGCCTGCGACCGTAGCGCTTGCCCACCGGCGCGGCGACCCAGCCCCGCTTGACCCAGTTCTGAATCGTCGACCCGTTCAGGCCAGTCAATCCCTCCACCTGGGCCAGCGTCAGTCCGCCGGTCGCGGTGAGGATCGGTTCAATGGCGGCAAAGGCGCTTTCGCCGGTCTGCAACGACTTTGCAAGCGCCGTGCCCGGAATCAGGTCCGTCATGGTATTCCCTCCCTCTCTCGCATTCCATTGATCTCTTTATGGAATGTCTAAATACTATCATAAGTTCAAACGAACTTCAATAGGGATCAATTGAATTTACAGTTTGTTTACAATTGGAAAGCGTGCAATTGGGCCTTGCACAGTATATGCGGGTACAAATGCCGCCGACAGCCCGGCCGATATACGTCTTCTCCGGCGGCCGCATAGGCGCCGGTCGGTATGGTTACCGACTGCTCCTGGAGGACTGCTTTTTCCGAATGTTGCGTCTGGCTTTCGGATCATGGCATTTCAGCCTGCGTCCGCGCTTGCACCTGTGCCCGCGCCCGCACCTGTGCCCCGGCGCGCGCGTCCGCCTGCTATTATACCTGTGCGCGTCCATATCCCCGGTGCCCGTTCGTTTATTCGCCCGGCAAAAAATGGCCTGTCCCCTTGATTATCCCGCGCGGTTGGGATATAATACATTTATAGAATACAAACGGGAGGTATGAACCATGCAGACTGTGACCAAGGATACGATTATTGCCGACGTTTTGCAGATAGACGATCAGCTCGCGCCCTTTTTCTTCGAGGCCGGTATGCACTGCCTGGGCTGCAGCGCTGCGCGCGGCGAGACGGTCGGCGAGGCCTGCGCCGTCCACGGCGTGGATGCGGACAAGCTTCTGGAAAAAATCAACACATTTTTGAAAGAGAAAGCGTAATGTCCCTGCGGCAGGCGAAGCTTACGCCGAGACTTGCTGTGATATGCGATATGGTCGTGGGCGTGGTCTGTGCCGACATCGGTACGGATCATGCCCTTTTGCCGTGCGCGCTCGTCCAGAGCGGCAGGGTATCGCACGCGTACGCGACGGATATAAATCCCGGCCCGCTGGCCCGCGCGGCGGCGACGATTTCCGCCTGTGGCCTGGAAGGAAAGGTCGAAACGCTGCTGTGCGACGGCATTCCCCCCGCTGTCGCCGCCGCCTGCGATACGGTTATCGTCGCGGGCCTTGGCGGGGAGACCATTGCGGACATACTGGCGCGCGCCCCTGTCCGGCCGAAGACGCAGTTTCTGCTTCAGCCTATGACCCGCGCGCCGCAGCTGCGCGCATTCCTCTGCGAAAACGGGTACCGGATCACGCGCGAGCGCCTGGCCGCTGAACCCGGACGGGTCTATGTCATACTCGAGGCGTTTCCCGAAGGTGCGGGCTGCGAAGGTGCGGCCTGCGAAGGTGCGGCCTGCAAAGGTGCGGCGTACAGCGCGGCGGAACTGGAGATCGGCCGTTTCGGGCCGGATGAGGATCCCGCGCTCGTGCGCGCGCATGTGCGCGCACGGCTCGCCTCCCTTTCCAGAAAGCGCGGCGGCCTTGTCCGCGGCGGCGCGCCGCCGCAGCCGCTGACCGCACTCGAATCACTCATGCGCGCATGCGAGGAGGAATATCATGACTTTATCTGAACTGGAACAGGCGCTGTTTAACCTCTGGCCCCGGCGTTACGCGGCGGCCTGGGACAACGTCGGCATGCAGGCGGGCGACCCGGCCGCGCCTGTCCGGAAAGTCCTTGTCGCGCTGGACGTAACGGACGGCGTTGCCGGAGAGGCGGCGCGTCTGGGCGCGGATTGCATCGTCAGCCATCACCCGCTGCTGTTTTCACCGGCAAGGTCCGTGCTGGCCGGCGGTCCGGGCGGGCTCGTCTACCGGCTGGTCCGCAGCGGCGTGGGCGTGATTTCCATGCACACCAACCTTGACGCCGCGCCCGGCGGCCTTGCCGACCGGTTCGCATCGCTGTTTCTGCCGTCCATAACGGGCCGATTCGCCGCGGAGCCGGACCGGCCGGATATTTTCTTCGGCCGCTTGGGTCAAATTCGTCCCATCCCCCTGTCCGCGCTGCTGGATCGCACGCGCGGCCTGCTGGGCGGTCCGCTCCGCTATGTGGGCGATCCCGGCCGCGCCGTGTCCGTCCTTGCCCTGCTGAACGGCGCGGGCAAGGACTATATCGACGAAGCGGCGGCCCTGGGTGCGGACGCGTATATTACTGCCGACCTTGGCTACCACGCGTTCCAGCATGCCCGGGAATTGGGTCTGGCCGTCATAGACGCGGGCCATTTCCAGACCGAGCGTCACGCGCCCGCGCTGTTTGCGGACGCTTTGCGGCGGGCCGCGCCCGCGCTTGAAATTGTAGAGAGCGCACAAACAGATTTGATCCGCTTTCACGCCTGAAAAGGAGTACTTATGGCTTTTGATGGAATATTCCTGCGCGCGGTAACGGAGCGGCTGCAAGCCGTGCTGACCGGCGCGCGGGTGGAAAAGATATACCAGCCAACGCGTGACGAACTGCTGTTCCACTTCCGCGGCCCGGCGGGCGGCCACAGGCTGCTGCTCTGCGCGGCGGCGGGCAGCGCGCGCGTACAGCTCACCGAATTGAAGCGGGAAAACCCGCAGACAGCGCCCGGCCTTTGCATGCTGCTGCGCAAGAACCTGTCCGGCGCAAAGCTGCGCGAAATGAAACAGACGGGCCTGGACCGCGTGCTCACCCTGACTTTTGACGCTTATAATGAAATGGGCGATCCGGTGCTTCGCCACCTTGTGGTAGAGCTGACGGGCCGCCACTGCAATATTATTTTCACCGAATCCGGGCGCGTGCTCGATGCGGTAAAGCGTATCGACAATCCGTCCCCCTCCGTCCGGCGCGTTCTGCCGGGCGGTCCGTACCTGCCCCCGCCCGCGCAGGCAAAGGCGGATCTGTTCACCCTCAGCCGTGCCGATCTTGGCGCGCTGCTGGCGGCGGACGGCAAGACGAGCGCCGCCAAGGCTTTGCTGGGCGGCGTGGACGGCCTCTCCCCGCTCTGGTCGCGCGAACTCGTATTCCGCGCGCTGGGCGATGTGGACGTCCGCTGCGCCGACGTCACGCCCGCCATGGCGGACGCGGTCATGTCCGAGCTGGCCGGGCTGAGAGCGCTGGTCGAGTCGGGCGGGTATGCGCCCGTTCTGCTCAGGGACCCGGCCGACGGCCGCGCCGTGGATTTTTCGTTTGCACCCGTGCGCCAGTATGGGCGCGCGTATTGTATAGAACCGCAGCCGGACTTTACCACGCTGCTCGACACGTTTTACGAAGGCCGGGCCGGCGCGGAACTGCTGCGCCAGCGCGGCGGCGACGTCAAACGCCTGCTTACCGGCAATGTGGAGCGCGTAACGAAAAAGATGAACCTGCAGCGCGCTGAGCTGGCGGAAAGCGAAGCGCGGGACAGGCATCGGGTGTTCGGCGAAGCGATCATGGCGAATATGTATAAAATCAAGCCGGGCGACGGCCGTCTTGTCACGGAGGACTTTTACGGTGACGAGGGTGCAATGCTCGACATTCCGCTCGAACCCGACTTAAGCCCCGCGGAAAATGCGCAGCGCTATTATCGGAGCTACCGCAAAGCGCGCACGGCGGCGGAACACCTCGGCGCGGAGCTGGAAAAGGGCGCGAACGAACTTGCCTACCTCGCGTCCGCGCTTGACGCGCTGGGCCGCGCGCGCACCCCGTCGGAGCTGGATGAAATCCGCGAGGAGCTGCACGCAGCGGGATATATAAAAAAACGCGTGAAAGAGAAAAAACAAAAGGCGCGCCGCTACCATGCCTTTGTGTCCGACGACGGATACGATATCCTGGCCGGCCGCAACAATCTGCAAAATGAGGAGCTGACGTTCCGGATCGCAGGCCGGCAGGATATATGGCTGCACGCCAAAGATATGCCCGGCTCCCACGTGATTGTCCGAACCGGCGTCGGGGATCCTCCCGAGGCGACTCTCCTGCAGGCGGCGATCATCGCGGCGTCGCTGAGCGCCGGCGCGCAGTCGGAGAACGTGCCTGTGGACTACACGCGCGCCTGCTATGTGAAAAAGATTCCGGGCAGCGGACCGGGACTTGTCCGCTACGTCAACCAGAAAACACTGTATGTCACGCCCGACCCCGACCTGGTCGGCCGGCTCCAGCGCGGCTGATACCAGCGCCCCCGCTCCTATGCCTGCGCCTGTGCGCCTGTGCGCCCGCGCCCGTGCCCGTGCCCTGCGCCCGCACCTACGCCCCGCGCCCGCGCCCGCGCCCTGCGCCCCGCGTCCGCCCCGCGTCCGCGCCCGTGCCCGCGCGCCCTGTGCCCACGCCCCGCGCCCGCACCCCGCGCCCTGCGCCTGCGCCCCGCGCCCGCGCCTTGCCCGCGCCTGTGCCCGCGTCCTGCGCCTGCGCCTGCGCCTCGCGCCCTGCGCCCTCGGCTTGCCGGCCTTGCCCGCCGCGTTTTCCCGCGGCGATCCCATACGCCGGCGGCCCTTCCGTATTTGTCTTTTCTCGGACAGTCGACATGCACATTCGCGCGTTTCACACATCCGCGGGAAATAGGGTGCTGCGCCTGCTTGTGAAATACAGGCGCAATGCCGGTATGCGAACGAGCATAAAAAGCAGATTATTATAAAAAACGCAATAATTTACAATAAATTTTCTAAAATAGTGATATAATGAAAACAAAATCGCACAGTATCGCCGGCTGAAGCGCGGCGGGCGCAAAGCAAAATCGCTGAAACCGCCGGTCCGGGCGCTTGCCGGCTGCGATACTACGTCGACGATTTGCCGAAAGGCGAACCAAATATTTTAAGGAGGAGAAAAAGCATGAACTCGAGAGAGAGAATTGCAGCAGCCTTAAGACGGCAGAATGTGGACTGCCTTGCCATTGATTTTGGCGGAACAGGGACCACCGGGATAAACGCATATTCTTATTTGGCGGCGAAGAAACTCCTCGGCCTGCCGGAAACGACCATTAAGGTACCGGAAGTTCTCAGTCAGCTGGTAGAAGTTGAACCTGAAATGATGGATGCTATGGGTGCGGACGTAATTTGTCTGTGGCGGCAGTCTCCCTGCATGGGGATGCGGGTAAAAGCATTTGAACTCGGCACCTTGCTGGATGGGACGACAAAGGCCTATATACCGACCAGTTTTCATCCCATATTGCAGGAAAACGGAGACCGCTCCTATCTGCGTCCGCTGGATGATGTTCTGCATCCGTATAAAACGGCGGTGGGCAAATCCTATGACGTTGGCAAGGAAGTTACCCGCTGTCCCAAAGGACTGAAAGCCTATGCCCGCGTATATCATCCCATGAAGGACGTTATGACTCTGGAAGAGTTTGAGGAATGGACCTTTCCGGAAATGGATCAGGAGGAGTTGGATGATATCGCCGCACGGGCAAAGCACTATTACGAAACTACCGATAAAGCGATTTGCGGCGTCTTCAACGGCAATGTATTTGAACTGGGCCAGCTGTACTGGGGCTATGAAAACTTCTATTGCAATATGATAGACGAAGACACCCGGGGCATGATGAACCGCTATTTTGAAAAGCGCGTAGATCTTCTGATGAAGGATTTGGAAAAATATCTGGCGGTTTGCGGGAAGTATATTGAATGCATTGAATTTACAGAAGATTTAGGCACACAGACCAGCCTGCTGATTCCGCCTGAAATGTACCGCGAGCAAGTCAAGCCGCATCATAAACGGATGTTTGATTTTATACATAAAAATTATCCGGAAGTGAAAGTATTGTTCCACTCCTGTGGTGCCGTTTACGAGCTGATTGAAGATTTTATCGAAATCGGTGTGGACGCGCTGAATCCCGTACAGATCAGCGCCGTTGGCATGGAGCCGGAGCGTTTGGTAAAAGCGTATGGGAAAGATATTACCTTCTGGGGCGGGGGCGTGGATACGCAAAGCACATTGTGCAGGAAAACGCCGAAAGAGGTAGCGGAAGAAGTGAAGCGCAATCTGGACATTTTCACCACCAGCAGCGGCTATATCTTCTCTCAGGTACACAATGTGGAAGCGTCCGTATCTGGCGAAAATCTGGTTGCGGCATTCCAGGCGGCAAAGGCTTACCGGGGCTGATATTGCCGGAACAACTACATAATGATCATAAAGCAAGCGACAGGAGATGCGTTTGTCCTGTCGCTTGCCTTGTTTGCCGGAGGCGCGCCCGGTTAGACTGGCAACGGAATCTGATTAGCGGCAGAGGACGGCGCCGGGGAAAAGGGCGCGATATAAATCAGGAAAAGGCAATGGAAATGGCTTTTCCGGGATACCCCTTTGCGCCGACGGCCGGCGGCGCTTTTTACGACGAATTGGGAACGGCGATGTAAACTGTAAAAAACCGCCTTTTCAGAGGGTGCGCGCGTCGTCTGCGGGTGACTTGCATCCAGCAGAGGGAAACCGGCCCGTTCCGTTCGGATGCAGGAAATCAGCCCTGTGGAAGAAGAGCGCAGCCTGTTTCGTTAATATCATATTGCCTGTTCGTTTTTTTCGTGATATCATCTATTTGTTGGTAAACGTATTCGAATCCCCCCCTGTATCATAAACGAGGAGAATGGATATGACCAGAAAAGAAGTTGTGAAACGTGCGATTCATTTCCAGTCGCCGCCTTATGTGCCGCTGATGTATTATGGAACGGATCGTATTGTCAAGAGCGACGCGGTTATGCTGGGCGTACAGGAGATGTACGGCGGTGAGGACGGCCGCGTTACGGAATGGGGTTTTAACTGGGCGGAAACCGGCATGGAATTCAAGCTTGGCGTTGTCAAGGATCCGGCGATCACCGACTGGGATCAGCTGGCATCCTATGTTCCGCTGCGGGCCGACCGGCCGGGACGTTTTGACGCCGCACAGGAAATCATGCGTCAGTATCCGGACAAATATTACATTGCCGACTTTATTCTCAGCGGCTTTACAATCATGAGCTTTGTCCGCGGATTTGAAAATTTCATGATGGACATGCTGGTGGAAAGAGAAAATGTGGATAAGCTGGCGGATATAGTCTTCGGCGCGGAAGAGGATCTGATCCGGGAATGCGCCAAGGCGGGTTTTGACGCTATTTGCCTTGCCGACGACTGGGGGACGCAGACGTCGCTGCTGATTTCGCGGGATCTGATACAGGAGATTTTCATGCCGCGGTATAAAAAGCAGATTGATCTGGCGCACTCGCTTGGACTGGACGTGATCATGCACTGCTGTGGGCATATCATTGATATTATCGGCGATTTCATCGATATCGGACTGGATGCGCTCAACCCCGGCCAGCCGCGCCTGAACGGACTGGATGAAATGGGAGACCGGTTCCGCGGCAAAATTTGCTTTGCCTGCCCGATCGGCTACCAGAGCACGGCCATTCAGGGAACGGTGCAGGACATTTATGACGAAGTCAGAGACTACGTGGATAAGCTCAGTACGGACAAGGGCGGATTTATGGGCTTTGTCGCTTCATTTAACGGAATCTATTCACTGGGCGCTCCGGAGGAGAATGCCCGCGCCGTGGAAAAAGCGTTTGAAAAATATTGCGGCTGCCGGGATTAGTCGGCCGCCAGTAGAAATCACCCGCAAAACAAACGTTTTGCGGGTGATTGTTTTACAGAGGAAACCGCCGGCACGGCCGGTAGCCGTATTTTTTAGCGTGGTAAAAATCTTTTTACGGTACAACGCGAGAGGTCTGCCAAGAAAAAGAAATTAAGCCCGCGCCTTTACCCGCGTCCCGCGCCCGCGCCCCGCGTCCGCGCCCCGCGCCCGCGTCTGCGCCCACACCCCGCGTCTGCGCCCACACCCCGCGCCTGCGCCCCACGCCCGCGCCCGTGCCCCACGCCCGCGCTACTGTGACGGCCCAGGGCATGCGCTGCCAGATTTTCTTTCGTGCGTTGAACCAAAGCATAAATTATACTTTTTTAGAATAAATTGCGCCAAAAACGTTGACTTGCGCGTAGAAATGGTGTAAAATAAAAGCGTAGAAATGAAAGACCCAGTTCCGCCCTGCGGGACAGATTGTGAAAATCGATAAGGAGGATTTGACAATGGAGTTGAAAGGTTCTAAAACCGAGGCCAATCTGGCTACTGCCTTTGCCGGCGAATCTCAGGCCCGCAACAAGTACACCTACTATGCGTCCCAGGCGAAAAAAGAAGGATATAATCAGATAGCCGCTATTTTTGAAGAGACGGCGGCCAATGAGAAAGAGCATGCGAAAATGTGGTTCAAGCTGCTGCACGGCGGCGTGCCGAACACGGTGCAGAACCTCAAGGACGCCGCTGCCGGCGAAAACTATGAGTGGACCGATATGTATTCCCAGTTTGCCAAAGAGGCGCGTGAAGAGGGTTTTGACGCGATCGCCAAGCTCTTTGAGGGCGTAGCCGCGATTGAGAAGGAGCATGAGGAGCGCTATCTGGCCCTGCTCAAGAACGTGGAAGAGGGCAAGGTATTCAAGAAGGACGGTATCGTCATGTGGAAATGCGCCAACTGCGGCCATATCCATGTAGCCGCTGAAGCGCCCGCCGTCTGTCCGGTCTGCGCGCATCCGCAGTCCTATTTTGAGCTGCGCGCAATGAACTATTGATTGCGGAGGGCGGAGGCATGGCGAAATATGTCTGCGACGTCTGCGGCTATGAATACGACGAAGAGGCCGAGGGCACTCCCTTTGCGGCGCTTCCGGACGACTGGACCTGCCCCATCTGCGGCGTAGGAAAAGATCAGTTCAGCCAGCAGTAATGTATCAATCCCCCCCTACGGCTGTAAAAACAGGATTTTACGGGATATGCGCGCGCATATCCCGTTTTCCTGCACGGTGCCTGCGCGGGTCTTGCAAAAGAGAAAAACATATGCAAAAGCCATTGACAAACAGCCTTATGCAAATTATAATGATTTTATCAGGGGTAGAATTCGGAGGATAAACGCATGAAAGCAATCAAAACTTTGGAAACCAAAAACCTTTGCCAGAGCGCAAAAAACGGCGGGTGCGGCGAATGCCAGACCTCTTGTCAGTCAGCGTGTAAGACAAGTTGCGGTATTGCCAACCAGCAGTGCGAGAAGTAAAACGGAATTTATAAAAATGCCGCCGGTATGGCGGCATTTTTTGTGATGTAGGGAGACAGGTATGATTCATAGTTTTAAACTGGGCGGGCTGAACATTGTGCTTGACGTGTACTCCGGTTCCGTGCATGTGGTTGACGACGCCGTTTACGACATTATCGGCATGTACGAAACGCGTTCCCGGGAGGAAATCAAGGCCGCGGTTTTGGAAAAATACCGCGGCGCGCCGGACGTAACCGCGGATGAGATCGAGTCGTGCTTCGCGCAGATCGAAGCGCTCAGGGCGGAAGGCCGGCTCTTTGCGCCGGACAGTTTTGCGGATTTGGCGGGAAAGCTCAAGGAAACGAGCGCGGGCGTTGTCAAAGCCCTCTGCCTGCATATTGCGCACACCTGCAACCTCAACTGCGCCTACTGCTTTGCAAGCCAGGGCAAATACCACGGCGAGCGCGCCCTGATGTCCTTTGACGTGGGAAAACAGGCGCTCGATTTCCTGGTCGCCCATTCCGGGAACAGGCGGAATCTCGAGGTTGATTTTTTCGGCGGCGAGCCGCTGATGAATTTTCAGGTGGTAAAGGACCTAGTGGCGTATGCGCGCGGCATAGAACGGGCCGCGGGCAAGAACTTCCGCTTTACCCTGACGACAAACGGCATGCTCATAGACGACGACGTGATCGACTTTGCCAACCGCGAATGCAGCAACGTCGTACTGAGCCTGGACGGGCGCAGGGAAGTGCACGACAGGTACCGTGTGGACTATGCGGGCAATGGGAGCTGGGACAAAATCGTTCCCAAATTCCAAAAGCTCGTGCAGGCGCGCGGCGGCAGAGACTATTATATTCGCGGCACGTTCACGCACGCCAACCCCGACTTTTTAAGGGATATTGAAACCATGCTCGAACTCGGTTTCGACAAGCTCAGCATGGAGCCTGTCGTCGGACCGGCGGACGATCCCGCCTCCCTTACGGACGAGGATCTTCCAGTCGTGCTCGAACAGTATGAAAAGCTGGCGGCGCTGATGCTTGAACGCCGCAGGGCGGGCCGGCCGTTCACGTTTTACCACTATATGCTCGACCTTAAGGGCGGGCCCTGCATATACAAGCGGATTTCCGGCTGCGGTTCGGGGACGGAGTACATGGCGGTAACGCCCTGGGGCGATCTGTATCCCTGCCACCAGTTCGTGGGCGAGGAAAAATTCAGGCTGGGCGACGTTTGGAACGGCGTAACCAATCCTGAAACGCAGGCGCAGTTCGCCGCATGCAATGTCTACGCCCGGCCCGAATGCGCGGACTGCTGGGCAAAGCTCTACTGTTCCGGCGGCTGCGCCGCCAACGCGTACCATGCGACGGGCAGTGTGCGCGGCGTGTATGCATACGGCTGCGCGCTGTTTTGCAAGCGTATGGAATGCGCAATCATGCTCGAGGTCGCAAAGGCGCTGGACGAGGAGGACGCATGAACACCCCCATCTGCGATTTTGTGGAAAATTACGTAAAAAAGCGCGCGGTTCGCCTGCACATGCCCGGACATAAGGGCCGCCGCTTTCTCGGCCCGGAGGAACTCGATATTACGGAGATCCCCGGCGCGGATACGCTCTACAGCGCGCGCGGGGTTATAGAGGAAAGCCAGAACAGCGCGGCGGGTCTGTTTGGCAGCGGAAAAACGCTGTATTCGTGCGAGGGTTCTTCCCTTGCCATTCGCGCCATGCTGTATCTGGCCCTGCTCGCGCGGGCGGGCGGCGGCCGTCCGGTCGTGCTCGCAGGCAGGAACGCGCACCGGGTCTTTGTGAGCGCCGCAGCGCTGCTGGATTTCGATATCGAGTGGATTTATTCCGAAAATCCCGGCGGCCTGCTTACGTGCGCGGTTTCTGCTGACCTGCTGGAAAAAAAGCTGCTGGCCATGCCGGAAAAGCCGGCGGCAGTCTACCTTACAAGTCCGGACTACCTCGGGAATATCCTGGATATTGCGCGCCTGTCGGAAGTCTGCCGCCGGCACGGCGTGCCCCTGCTTGTAGACAACGCCCACGGCGCGTACCTTCGGTTTTTGCCGGACCCTATGCATCCGCTCAGTCTCGGCGCAGATCTGTGCTGCGATTCGGCGCATAAGACGCTGCCGGCGCTGACGGGCGGGGCGTATCTGCATATTTCCACGACCGCGCCCGCCGTTTTCGAATCGAATGCGGCGCGGGCAATGGCGCTTTTTGCCTCTACAAGCCCTTCCTATTTGATTTTGCAGTCGCTTGATAAAACGAACGCGTATCTTACCGCAGGGTACCCGGAAAAACTGGAGCGCTGCGTGCGCCGCCTGGCGGAATTGAAATCAGCTTTTCGTGAAAAGGGGCTCATGCTTGCGGGCCAGGAGCCTTTAAAGCTAACTGTCGCGCCCAAGCGCTTCGGGTATACGGGGGACGCGCTTGCGCAGTACCTGCGCGCTTGCGGCATCGAGTGCGAGTTTTCAGATCCCGACTACGCGGTCTTTATGTTCACGCCGGAGCTGGACGGCGCGGAGATCAACCGCTTTGCAGCGGCCGTGCTGTCGCTATGCCGGCGCGCGCCCATACAGGAGCCGCCGCCCGTGCTGCGGGTCCCCGAACGGGTCATGTCCGTGCGCTGCGCCATGTTCGCACCCTCCCGCGTCTTGCCGGCGGAGCAGTGCCTTGGCCGGGTTCTTGCTTCGGAAAACGTCTCCTGTCCGCCTGCGGTACCGGTCGCCGTCGCCGGCGAGCGAATCGACGAAACTGCGATACGGGCGTTCCGTTACTATGGCATTACGGAATGCCGGGTACTTGTGTGATTGTTCGCCGCGTTTCCGGAAAACAGGGCTGTCGCGGCCGGATTAAACGAAAGATTCAACTGAGAAAAAAAGAGCCGCACGCGGCTCTTTTTTGGTTTGTAAATCATCGTTTCCTGACCCCGCGTCCGCGCCTGCACCCACGCCCACGCCTGCGCCCGCGCCCGCGCCCCGCGTTCGCGCCTGCGCCTTTGCCTGCGCCCAGCGTCCGCGCCTGCACCCACGCCCACGCCTGCGCCCGCGCCCCGCGTCCGAGTCCGCGCCCACGCCTGCGCCTGCGCCCAGCGTTCGCGCCTGCGCCCGCGCCCGTACCCGCCCAGGCTGTTGTTTCTGCCTGTGCAATTTGATTCGGGCGCATAGCCGAGTGCGGACGCAAGGTCACGGATACGGTCAAATCACTCCTGCTGGCCGTCGGCTTCGTCGTA
>ERZ827423.1923-NODE-1923-length-18342-cov-6.954230_pt1 | contig 18342 bp, 18 predicted proteins | sample MGYA00519775_ERZ827423 | MGnify/ENA primary metagenome ERZ827423 (study PRJEB31778, sample SAMEA3449296) | human gut metagenome | biome: human gut; feature: human-associated habitat; material: faeces | place: United Kingdom | collected 2010/2012 ...
GTTTTGAATAAAAACTGGAGAATAAAAGCAAAATTTGAACGGGCGGACGCGAAGGCGAAGGCCGGCAAGGGGCTGAACCCTCTGGTCAGCAAGCTTTTGGAGCTGCGGGGAATCGGAGAAGTCGACGCCCAGAAGGCGTTTTTAAATGCCAGAAGCCTGGAGCGGCTTTCCGATCCCTGGCTTTTGCCGGATATGGACATCGCGGTGGATCTGCTGATGGAGGCCATTGAGGAACAGCGAAAGATTTTTGTTTACGGCGATTATGACGTAGACGGCATGACGGCCACGACAATCCTGTTGAAAGCGCTGCGCCGCTTTGGCGCGGACGCCGACTACTATATCCCCCACCGGCTGGACGAAGGCTACGGCCTGAATAAGACGGCGCTGAAGAACCTCGCGGAGCGGGGCGCGGAGCTGGTGGTCACGGTGGACTGCGGTATTTCCTGTGTTAACGAGGCCGCCTGCGCGAAAGAGCTCGGGCTGACCCTGCTGATCACCGACCACCACCAGGCTCCGGAAATTCTGCCGGAGGCGTCGGTATTGATGAACCCTGTGCTGATGGTTGAGCCCGGCCCCAAGGAGGGCCTGGCCGGCGCCGGCGTGGCCTTCCTTTTGGCCTGGTGCCTGGGGGAAGCGATCGGCGCCAATGAGGAGATTCTCGATTTGGTGGAGCTGGCGGCAATCGGCACGGTGGCGGATGTGGTTACCCTGACCGGGGACAACCGCCTCCTGGTGATGGAGGGCCTGAAGCGGCTGAACCACCAGCCCTCCCGGGGCCTGCGGGCTTTGATCAAAACCAGCGGCCTGGAGGAAAAGGAGATTACCGCGGGCCACATCGCTTTTTCCCTGTCTCCCCGGCTCAACGCGGCGGGCCGGATGGACAGCGCTGTGACCGCCCTGCAGCTGGTGCTGTGTGAGGATGAGGAACGCGCTGCCGAGCTGGCACATAAACTGAACGAGATCAACGCCGCCCGGCAGGAGACCGAGGGCGAGATCGCCAAGGCCGCGCAGGCCCAGCTGGAGGCCGAACCCGCCATTCTGGAGGACCGGGTCATCCTGATCTGGGGCCGGGACTGGCACCCCGGTGTCATTGGCATCGTGGCATCCCGGCTGGTGGAAAAGACCGGCCGCCCCGTTATCGTGGTGTCCATTGATGAGCACGGCGAGGGCAAGGGCAGCGGACGCAGTGTGCAGGGCTTCAACCTGCACGCCTGCATTGCCTCCTGCGAGGATCTTCTCCTCCGCTTCGGCGGCCACGCCATGGCGGCGGGCCTTTCGGTGCGGGAGGAGAACCTGCCGGAGCTGCGCCGCCGCCTGAACGAGTGGGCCGCCCGGGAGTGCCCGGTGCTGGTGACCCCGCCGCTGGAATGCGACCTGTCCATCCATCTCGACCGCATCACCGTGGAATCTGTCCGGCGGCTGGACCAGCTGGCTCCCTACGGTGCCGAAAACCCCGCCCCGGTGTTCCTGCTGGAAAAGGCCGTGGTGGAGGGAGTCTACCCTGTCTCGGAGGGGCGGCACTGCCGCCTGCGCCTGCGGCAGGGCAATGCCTGCATCTATGCGGTCTGGTTCGGGATGCACCCGGAGCAGCTGCCCTATGCCACCGGCGATGTGGTGGACGCGGCCCTGAGCCTCTCGGTTTACGAGGCCGCCCGGGGCGCGCAGCTTTCGGGACGCATTCTGGAGCTGCACCCGGCGGGCTTTGGCAACGCCGCCGCCCAGCAGACCGCGCTGGTGCAGGCTTTGCGCCGCGGCAGCCCGCTGACTGCCCAGCAGCGCGCCCTGATCGCACCGGAGCGCAGTGATATCATTACCGTTTACCGGGAACTGCAGGCCCGGCGCTGGCACGCCGAGGATATGCAGCCCCTGTTTGCAAAGCTGGGGGAGGAGCACACCGGCAAAACGCTGGTGGCCCTGACGGCCCTGGAACAGGTGGGCCTGATCGCCGCCGTGGAGCGCGGCGGGGCAAAGTTCTGGGAGCTGGTTCCCACGGCAGGCAAGAAGAACCTGGCCGATGCCCCCATCCTGAAATGTCTGGAGGAGTAAAAATATGCCAGAGGGAAAGAAACCGGCGGAGGACCTTTACTCCGCAAAAACGCATCTGCATCAGCCGGTGCCGGAGGTGTCTACCGTGAACGCCACGGCCCTGCCGGCCGACGCGCCCGAGGGTGCTCTGCCCAGCGAGGTGCGGCCTGAGATCGTTACCTGGGAGAAGCTCTGCGAGGCCATCAAGGCCAGCGGCAAGGCCTACAACATGGAGATGATCACCAAAGCCTACGACCTTGCCAACAAGGCGCACAACGGGGTCTGCCGCCGCAGCGGCGAGCCCTACATCTGCCACCCGCTGGCCGTGGCCCGCCTGGTGCTGGATCTGGGCATGGATTCGGAGAGCATTGCCGCCGCCCTGCTCCATGACGTGGTGGAGGACACCCCCACCACGCTGGAGGACCTGACCGCCGCCTTTGGCGAGGAAGTGGCCCTGCTGGTGGACGGCGTGACCAAGCTGACCAAGATCCAGTTCTCCAACATCGAGGAGCTGCAGGCCGAGAACCTGCGCAAGATGCTGCTGGCCATGAGCCGGGATGTCCGCGTGATGATCATCAAGCTCTGCGACCGGCTCCACAATATGCGCACCGGCGATGCCTGGCCTGAGCAGAAGCGCCGCGACAAGGCCCGTGAGACGATGGAGGTCTATGCCCCCATCGCCAACCGTCTGGGCATCCTGAACGTCAAGGAGGAGCTGGAGGACCGCAGCCTGCACTACCTTGACCCCGTGGGCTACGAGGAGATCAGCAAGATGCTGAGCGAGCGTGCAGGGGAGGAGTTCCTTGCCAGAGTGTCCGGTGTCATCGAGCTGCGGCTGAAGGAGAGCGGCATCGAGGGTGCCACCATCAAGCGCCGGGTCAAGAGCATCTACGGCATCTACCGCAAGACCATCATGCAGAACAAGTCCTTCGATGAGATCTACGATATCTATGCCGTCCGTGTCATTCTGGATACGCTGGCCGAGTGTTACAGCACCCTGGGCCTCATCCACGATATGTACCACCCGCTGCCCAACCGCTTCAAGGATTATATCTCCACCCCCAAGCCCAACGGCTACCAGAGCCTGCACACCACCGTCATCGGCCACGAGGGCATCCCCTTTGAGGTGCAGATCCGCACCCGCAAGATGGATGAACAGGCAGAGTACGGTGTTGCCGCCCACTGGAAGTACAAGGAAGGGCTGGATGGCCACGATAAGCTGGACGAGCGTCTGGCCTGGGTCAGCCAGCTGCTGGAAAACCAGCGCGTCAGCGAGGACTCCGGCAACCTGCTCCATGACCTGAAGAGCGACCTGCTGCCCGAGGAGGTCTTTGTCTTTACCCCCAAGGGCGATGTCATCAACCTGCCCACGGGTGCCACCTGCATCGACTTTGCCTATGCCATCCACTCCGCCGTCGGCAACCGGATGGTGGGCTGCAAGGTCAACAACCGGATGGTGCCCATTGACCACGTTGTTTCCACCGGCGAGATCATTGAAGTCATCCTCGGCCCGGCGGACAAGGGCCCCAGCCGCGACTGGCTGAAGATCGTGCGTACCAGCGAGGCCAAGAGCAAGATCCGCAACTGGTTCAAGAAGATGCGCCGGGAGGAAAACATCCAGGAGGGCCGCGACACGCTGGCCCGGGAGCTGCGCCGGGAGATGATCTTCATCCCCGACGACGAGCTGGATGAATTTATCGGCAGCTGCTGCCGCCGCCTGCGCCAGAACAACGCCGAGGAGCTGTATGCCGCCATCGGCTACGGCGGCATCACCATTGCCAACTGCCTGCCAAAGCTGAAGGAAGAGTGGCAGAAGCGGAAGAGCGAGGAGGGCAAGAACGAGCAGCTGGCCAAGGTGGATCTGAGCAAGGTCCACGCCACCGACGGTGTGGTGGTGGAGGGCTTCGACAACACCCCCATCAAGTTCGCCAAGTGCTGCAGTCCGCTGCCCGGCGACCCCATCGTGGGCTTTATCACCCGCGGTTTTGGCGTGTCCATCCACAAGCAGAGCTGTGTCAATGCCATCTCCAGCATGAAGGACCCCACCAACGCCCCCCGCTGGGTCAAGGCTTACTGGGCCGACAGCGTCAAGGACAGCTACAAGGCCGGCCTTGAGATCGTGGCGCTGGACCGCAACGAACTGCTGCGGGATGTGCTGAGCGCTCTGGCCGATATCCGGGTGCCCATCTACACCATGAACGCCCGTCAAGTAGAAAACAACTGCGCCGTGGTCAGCCTGACCATCGGCATCAACAATACCGAGCACCTGAACCGTGTGGTGGCGCGTCTGTCCAAGGTCAAGGATGTGCTCAAAGTGACAAGGAGTTAAACCATGCGTGCAGTCATTCAGGCAGTGTCCTCCGCTTCTGTCCGGGTCAACGGCGGGGAGCCCCGCTCCATCGGCCCCGGCCTGGTCATCCTGCTGGGTGTCCGGGATACCGATACGCTGGACATCGTGCCCAAGCTGGCGGATAAGTGCGCGGGCCTGCGCATCTTCAAGGACGAAAACGACAAGCTGAACCTCAGTGCAAAGGACCTGGACTATTCGGCACTGGTGGTCAGCCAGTTCACGCTCTACGGCGACACGAAAAAGGGCTACCGCCCCAGCTTTATCAAAGCGGCCCGGGCCCCGCTTGCGGTGGATGCCTACGAGCTGTTCCTTGCCGAGATGAACCGGCAGGGCCTCAGGGACGTGCAGCACGGCGAGTTCGGCGCGGATATGCAGGTGTCTCTGGTGAACGAGGGGCCCTGTACCATTGTCATCGACACGGACGAGTGGGCGCACCACTCGTAACGGCCCGCCCCCGGCAAAGCCGGAACATCTGAACAGTTAGAAGGATATAGGATATGAAAGCATTTCATCTTCTCGGCGCTGCGCCGCTTTATACCAACAGCTTTGTCCTGATCTCCGAAGCGGGCCATGCAGTGGTCATTGACCCCGCCGCCGAAGTGCAGGAGTACGATAAAATTTTCAAAGAGAACAACGCAACGCTCACCACCATCCTCTGCACCCACGGCCACTATGACCATGTGGGCAGTGCAGGGGTGCTGAGCCGGGAGTGGAAGGCCAGAATCTACTGTGAGCCTGCCGACTGCAGGGGCAGCCAGCTCTTTCCCCTGAAAAGCGCGGACAGCGGCTATCAGGAGGGGGAAAAGCTCACCGTGGATGAGCTGACCTTTACCGTCTGGCACACCCCCGGCCATACCGAGGGCGGTGTGGTGCTGCTGTGCGGGGACTATCTTTTTGTGGGCGATACCGTGTTCCAGGGCAGCATTGGCCGCACCGATCTGGAGGGCGGCAGTATGCAGAAAATGGATGCCAGCCTGCGCAAGCTGGCGGGCCTGCCCATCCCCAAAGAGACCCAGCTGCTGCCCGGCCACGGGGATTTTTCCACCTTTGGCGAGGAACTGGCGAACAATTTCTATATCCGCAGCGCCCTGCGCGGCGGGAATGCGGACTTTTAAGGATAAAGAGAGAAAGAACATGAAGATTTATATTACCGGCCTGCCCTCCGGCTACGAGGTGGAGCATCTGGTGCGCCTGTTTTACCCTATGGCTCCGCTCACCCTCACCCCGCCGGAAGAGGGCGAGGACTGTGTCTGGGCCGAGAAAAAAGAGGATAGTCTGTACGCCATGGTGCGGGAGCAGGGCCAGAGCAGGGATGCGGCAGCTCCATTGCCCCGCCCCGTGGAAGCAGGCGGCGAGACGGTGGAGTTCACCCTTGCCAGCCTGACCTATGACCTGCTGCGGAGCTGGACCGGCATCCGCCCGCCCTGGGGCAAGATGACCGGCGTGCGCCCGGTGCGGCTCATCCACGACAAGCGGGCCGCGGGCTGGACCAAAGCCGACATCGACCGGTTCTTTCTGGAGCGTTTTGACTGCTCCCGGCAGAAGTACGACATGGCCAAGGCCATCGCCGACCTGCAGGAGCCCATCCTGAAGCTGGGCAGCGCCCCAAAAACGTACAGCCTGTATCTCGGCATCCCGTTCTGCCCCTCCCGGTGCAGCTACTGCAGCTTTGTCAGCTGCAACCTTGACCGGGACCGCAAGCTGGTGCAGCCCTATGTGGACTGCCTGTGCAGAGAGGTGGAGGCCATCCGGGAGCAGGCCGACAAGGCTGGCCTGAAGCTGTGCAGCATCTATATCGGCGGCGGCACCCCCACCAGCTTGTCCGCTGACCAGCTCCGCCAGCTCATGGGCACGGTGCGGGAGAACTTTGACCTTTCCAAGGTGGTGGAGTACACGGTGGAGGCGGGCCGCCCCGACTGCACCGATGCCGAAAAGCTGGCTGTCATCAAAGAGTATGGTGCCACCCGCATTTCCATCAACCCCCAGACCTTCTCGGACGAGGTGCTGGCGGGCATTGGCCGCAGGCACTCGGCGCAGGATATCCTGGACTGCTATGCCGATGCCCGGAGGGCGGGCCATGAGGACATCAACATGGACCTCATCGCGGGCCTGCCCGGCGATACGGTCGCGGGCTTTGAGCACAGCCTGCGGCAGGCCATCGCGCTGGACCCCGAGAACATCACCGTTCACACCCTGACCCTCAAGCGGGCCTCCCGCATCGTCATCGAGGACCAGAAGGAGAACGACTACGCAGACGTAGCGGCCATGCTGGAAAAATGCCAGCTGCTGGCCGATGCAGGATATCGCCCCTATTACCTCTACCGTCAGAAAAATACCCTGCAGAATCTGGAAAATGTGGGCTGGTGCAAGCCGGGCCATGAGGGGTACTATAATATCTATATCATGGAGGAAGTCCAGACCATCCTTTCGGCCGGAGCAGGCGGCAGCACCAAGCTGGTGGCCGACGGCGGCCGACGGATGCAGCGCATCTTCAATTTCAAGTATCCGACAGAGTATATCCAGCGCTTTGCGGAGGTACTGGAGCGCAAAAAAGGAGTGGCTGATTTTTATGATCACGATTTGGGTCCCGAAACGTCTGGTTGAAGTCGGGCTGTACAACGTTGCCGCCCGCAGTCCGCAGGAACTTGCCGCCCTGAGTGAGCAGAGCTACCGCGACCGCGTGAAGTACGCCGCCGAAAAGGTGCGCCTTTCCGGCACCAAGATCGTCATGCTCACCGGCCCGTCGGCCAGCGGCAAGACCACCAGCGCCCACAAGCTGGCCGAGGAGCTGATCCGGCAGGGAACATACGCCCATGTGGTCAGCCTGGATAATTTTTTCCGTGGGGCGGAGTTCTACCCCCGCCTGCCCGACGGCACCCTGGATTACGAAAACCCCGATACCATGGACCTGCCCCTTGTCCGGCAGTGCCTGCATGAGCTGAGCGAGACGGGCCGGACCACCCTGCCCATCTATGATTTTGCCAACGAGCGGCGCTCCGACGAGACCGAGGCCGTGGACCTGCAGGGCGGTGTCTGCATCGTGGAGGGCATCCATGCCCTGAATCCGGAGCTCACCGGCCTTGTGCCTGCGGAGGATGTCTACCGCATCTACGCCGGCCTGCGGGAGGAATATGCCATCGACGGCCGCCGGGTCATCAACACCCAGGACATCCGCCTGTGCCGCCGCACCCTGCGGGACGCTGCCGCCCGGGGCCGCAGCCCCGAAAAGACCCTTGCCATGTGGGACCGGGTGCTGGACGGCGAGACCCGGTATATCAAGGGCTTCAAGACCACAGCGGACTTTCTGCTGGACACCTCCTTTACCTATGAGCTGGGCCTGATCTCCAGGCTGCTGGGCATCGTGCGCCGCCAGTTCACGCTGGAGGGCCACAACGCCGAGCTCTGGGACGAGACTGCCCGCCGCTTTGAGCACGTGGTCCCGCTGGATCTGGAGCTTCTGCCCGCCGACAGCATGCTGCGGGAGTTCTACGGCAGTGCCGTAAAATAAAATCGCGCTCTGTGGGGAAAATGTTCCATTCTCTTGTTCAAATGCGAAAAAATTGTTTCCAAATCCGCACGAAACTGTAAAAGTTGTGAGGGATTCGTTGCAATCAGTGCCTGAGTGCGCTATAATGAAACCATCATCTGACAGCACACACAGGGCCTATGCCCGTAAGAGAGGTGTCATTATGGATTTCAATAAGATCAAGGAAATGGGTCTGGAATATGCGGAAAAGGGCCGCAATGCCGCCATGGATCTGGCAGAGCGCGGCAGAACGCAGGCAAAGATCGTCTCGGAACAGACCAAGCTTGCCCGGGCACAGCGTCAGCTGGGTGCACTGGTCTACAGCCTGGCCAAGGGCAACGAGGAGAACCAGCCCCTTGTGGATAAGTATATCGAGATGATCAGTAGCATCGAGGCAGATCTGAACGCCCTCAGAGAGAGCCTTGGCCCCGCTACCGAGGTCATCACCCACGATCTGGACGAGGAGCCCGCCGAGGACAGCGGCATCACCGTTGAGCCGACCGTGGAAAAGGACAAAAAGCCTGACACGGACAAAAAGACCTGCCCCCAGTGCGGCGCGCCGGTCTCTGAGGATGCGCTGTTCTGCAACAAGTGCGGCGCACAGCTGTAACGCAAAAGCCTTGAAAGGGCGGTGTCCCCGTAGGGGGATGCCGCCCTTTCTGCACAGAAACAGGGCAAAGTGTGAAAATTCTGGAAACAATTGAAATGAAAAGCCGGAAAATGCGCTTGTCCCCTTGAAAAACCGCAGATTCTGCGGTACAATCGAGCTCAGGTTTTTGAGCAGAGGAAAGGGGAGTGCACCCATGCAGGACTGGCCCGAACGGGAACGCTACACGGCGGAGGATCTGCTGCAGATCATCCGCATTCTGCGCGACAGAGAAAACGGCTGCCCCTGGGATAAGGTGCAGACCCACGCTTCCATCCGGAAGAATTTTCTGGAGGAGACCTGCGAGGCGCTGGAAGCCATTGATGCCGACGACGCAGCCATGATGCGCGAGGAGCTGGGCGACGTGTTGATGCAGGTGGCGTTCCATACCGTCATTGAGGAAGAGCGGGGCCGGTTCGATTTCGAGCAGGTCTGCCGGGAGGTGTGCGAGAAGCTGGTGTTCCGGCACCCGAACATCTTTGCCTCTTCGGCGGCTGAAAATGCCGGTATAAACAGCTGGGATGCGCTCAAAAATAAGGAAAAGGGCCGCATCACGCTGGCGGATGAGCTGAACACGGTTCCGGCCACCCTGCCCGCCCTGATGTATGCCCAGAAGATGCAGAAGCGTGCCGCCCGCAAGGGCGCGTTTGCGCAGACGGCAGAGGATGCCGCCGCTGCCCTGAAGGCTGCTGAGCGCGGCTGGGAGGAAGCGGTGCCGGAAAATGCCGCCGAGCGGGCCGGAGCACTGCTGTTTGCAGCGGCCAATGCCATGCGGCTGGCCGGTGTGGACGCGGAAGAGGCCCTGACCTTTGCATCCGGGCGGTTCCGTCAGGAGCTGCTGCAAAAGACCGAAGATTCAGACGGGCAGGAACGCCCTGCCACTGTCTGATAGAAAAAGCTGAGTAAAATTTTGTGGAGGTACCCCATTATGACCAAGACCGATCTGATCGCACAGGTTGCAGCAAACACCGAGATGAGCAAGAAGAGCGCCGAGCTGGCTGTCAACGCCGCTTTCGACGCACTGAGCAAGGCAATGGCTGAGGGTGAGAAGATCACCATCTCCGGCTTTGGCACTTTTGAGATCCGTGAGCGCGCAGAGCGCCAGGGCATCAACCCCCGCACCCGTGAGCCCATCACCATCGCTGCTTCCAAGAGCATTGTCTTTAAGCCGGGAAAGGCTCTGAAGGATACCCTGTAAGTTTGATCTTTGCCGCCGGGGCCGCAGTGGTTCCGGCGGTTTTTTTGTAAAACCTCTCAGTCAACGCTTCGCGCTGCCAGCTCCCCTGTCCGGAGGTGCGGCGGCGGACAAAGCGCAATGATGGAGAGGGTCTGCTTTTCTGGAGGATCATAACATGAGACTGGATAAATACCTGAAAGTTTCGCGGCTCATCAAGCGCCGCACCGTGGCAAATGAGGTGGCCGATGCGGGCCGCATCCTCATCAATGGCAAGATCGCCAAGGCCAGCCAGGCGGTCAAGGAAGGGGACATCATCGAGGTCACTTTCGGCAACCGGCCCATCAAGGTAAAGGTGCTCTCTGATGTGGAGCCCCGCACCAAGGATGTGGCCCGGGAGATGTACGAGATCATTTCGGAATAACCCCTCAGGCGCTTTGCACCAGCTCCCCTAATAGGGGCCGCTAAGTTTATGCTGCTGCATTCTTGCCTCGCCTATTAGAGAGATAGCAGCCCGAAGGGCTGACGGAGAGGTTCTATCCCGCAAGCTGTTTGCATAACCTTCACCAGAAGGGGGAGAGGTGCATGGCAGAGCAGGCGGGGAACAGCGACCTCATCCTGGAGAACAGGGAAAAGCTGACGGTAACAGGGGTCAGGCGGGTGCTGCAGTGCAACGCGGAGAGCGCCGCCATTGAAACAGCCCGGGGCGTGCTGCAGCTGGCCGGGGCGCAGCTCAACGTGACCAGCCTCGACCTCGACAGCGGGGAAGTGAAGCTGACGGGCCGCATCGACACGGTGGAGTATACCGCCGCGCGCACCCCGGGCGGCTTTCTGTCCCGGCTGCTCCGCTGATGGCACCGGCTCTTGCACCCGCGCTCATCGGGCAGGAGGCGGCTGCCTGCGCCCTGCTGGGCCTTGTGCTGGGCAGCGTGCGCGCGGTGTTTCCGGTCAGGGGGCGGGCGGCGTTCCTGCCGGATATGGCCCTTGTGGGGGCTGTCCTGCTGGGGCTGCAGAGCTATGCCGCCGCCCTGAGCGCCGGGGGCGTGCTGCGGTGGTATATGCCGGGCAGTGCCTTTCTCTGTGCTTTTGGGGCCGAACGGCTTCTGCGGCCTGCCCTGCAGGCACTGGAACAGGGGCTGTTCTGGCTGGCGGCGGGGCCGCTCCGGCTGGCCCGGCGGGCATTGCAGCCGCTGGCAGCAGCCCGCAAAAACCGGGCGGAGCAGGCCAGAGCGCGCCGCGCGCAAAAAAGAAGCGCAAAAAAACCGAAAAAGAACTTGCCAAGCACACGGCGGTTGTTGTATAATTCTAACGTATCAAAGTAAGAGTACAGGCGTTTCGGGCCTGCTGAGCACAGGAGGCGCTGAAAAATGGCAAATACCACCCGGAAAAAGCGCAGACGCAGCCCGTTTGTGCGGACGATCCTTCGTCTTTTCTTCATTCTGCTGCTGTTGAGTATGCTGGTGGCCTACATCTCCAATCAGGTGTCCATCAGCTCCCGGCGTGCGGAATTGCAGACGCTGAACGAGCAGATCGAACAGCAAAAGACCCAGAACGAGGAGATGAAGCGCATCCTCAGCGGCGATGCCGACGATGTGACCGAGTGGGTCGCCCGGGATTCTTACAACTACGCAGCCCCCAACGAGCGCATCTTTGTGGATGTGACCGGCAACTGAGGGCACACCCCGCCGGGCAGCTCTGCGGACAGACCCGGTGCCCCCACAAAAAGAGAGCAAGGAGTATTGAGTTTTGGCAATTGAGGTAGGGAACGTACTGGAAGGCCGTGTGACCGGCGTAAAGCCCTTTGGTGCATTTGTTGCGCTGCCTGAGGGCAAATCGGGCATGGTCCACATTTCCGAGGTGTCCAATGAATATGTGCAGGATATCAACACGGTGCTGCACGATGGCGATGCTGTGAAGGTGCAGGTCATCAACATTGCACCGGACGGCAAGATCGCGCTGTCCATCAAGCGGCTGCTGCCGCCGGCACCCCGTCAGCCGCGCAGTGACCGTGGGCCCCGGCCCGGCGGCCCGCGCCAGAACGGCCCCCGCGAGGGCGGCCATTTCGGCAATTCCCGCGGCGGCGGACGGCCCCCTCGTGAGGGCGGGCGCGGCCCTGCCCGGGACGCTGCACCCCGTGTGTGGCAGCCCAAGGCCCCGGCCAAAAGCGATAACCTGAGCTTTGAGGATATGATGAGCCGCTTCAAGAGCCAGAGCGAGGAAAAGATGGCCGACCTCGACCACGAGACCAACAACCGCCGCGGCGGCGGTTATGCACCGCGCTCCCGCCGCGGCCGCTGAGCCATAGAACGAACCTGGCCTGCCCCAGCGGGGCGGGCCTGTTTTTTGGTGGTGCGGCAACGCCCACGGACAAGAAAGGAACCAGAATGCCTGCAAAATTTGAACTGATCGCACCCTGCTTCTTTGGCTGCGAGGCAACTGCGAAATTTGAGCTGACCCGCATCGGGGCCGAGAACATCCGGGTAGGGGATGGCCGCCTGACCTTTGCGGGCGGGCCGGAGATGATCGCTGCCGCCAACCTGAACCTGCGCACGGTGGAGCGCGTGATGCTGCTCCTCAACACCTACCCCGCTTCCACCTTCGATGAGCTGTTTGACGGCGTGTACAGCATCCCCTGGGAAGAGCTGCTGCCCGCCGATGCCGCTTTCCCTGTGACCGGCTCTTCCCTGAACAGCCAGCTCACCAGCGTGCCTGCATGCCAGAGCATCATCAAAAAGGCTGTGGTCAAGCGCCTGATGAACAAGCATCATACCTCTGTTCTGCCCGAGACCGGCGCGGAGTACAAGATCCGCTTCATGCTGCGCAAGAATGTCTGCGAGATCATGCTGGATACCACCGGCGAGGGCCTGCACAAGCGCGGCTACCGCCGCAACGCCATGGAAGCCCCCATCCGTGAGACGCTGGCCGCGACCATTGCCGACCTGGGCCGTGTCCGCCGCGACAGTCTGGTGGAAGATCCCTTCTGCGGCAGCGGCACCCTGCTGATCGAAGCTGCCCAGAAGGCCATGAATATTGCCCCCGGCCTCAAGCGCCGTTTTGCCGCCGAGCGTTACAGTTTTGTGCCCGCTTCCCTCTGGGCCGAGCAGCGCCAGAAAGCGCTGGCAGAGTCCAAGCTGGATGTAGGATTTGAGGCCTTTGGCTACGATATCGACCCCGCCGCCGTGGCACTGGCCAATGCCAACGCAAAGCTGGCCGGTGTGGAAAAGCGCTGCCATTTTGAGGTGGCCGATGTCGCTGACTTTGCGGCAAAGCCCGAAGCCATCGTTCTGACCAATCCCCCGTACGGCGAGCGGATGAACACCATCGAGGGTGCCGCCAAGCTGGCCCGCACCCTGGGCCGGCAGATGGCCGAGCATCCCTGCGCGGGCCTGTACGCCATCACTGCCGACATGGAGTTTGAGAGCCACTACGGCAAGCGCGCCAACAAGCGCCGCAAGATGTACAACGGTATGATCCCCTGCCAGCTGTATATGTACTACGAGGCCCCCAAGTTTGAGCACAAGGCAAAGCCGATGCCCAAGCAGGGCTTTAACGGGAAGCGTACCGTCGAGTTCAAGAAAAAGTAAACAGGAGAATAAAAAGACATGGACGGTCGGATGCGGCCTTATCTTCCGGAGCTTACCATCCGGGACTATAATATCTACCAATGGTACCTGCGGGGCGTGCAGTATCAGCTGAACACGACCTACGGGCTCTACTCGTGCAGTCAGCTGCAGCACAACGGGGTTCTGTTCGCACTGCTGTCAGACAGCCTGGCCGGGCGGGAGGCGACCTGCAAAAAGGTGCGCCTGCCCTGGACGCTCTGCTGGAGGCCGATGATGTGCCAGACCCAGGGCATCCGGCTGGCCGCGCAGGTGGAGGTGCTGCTGGGCTGGCATAAGCTGCAGGACCGCCGCAGTGACGAGCTGCCCTTCAAACAGCGGGTGAAGCGCACCATCGACCGCATCCTGCTCCGCCGCGCCTACGAAAAGGCCGTGCAGGAGAACCCCGCGCTGGAACGGCTGTTTGAACAGGAGCAGGAGCAGGCAATCGTTCAGATGAACCTGAACGCCAAGAACTACACCGAGGTTGCCGAGCCTATGAGCAACATCTACGGCGCGCTCTACTCCACGCTCGCCACCGATGAGAACAGCCAGCGCAAGAGTATGCGCTATATCGGCAGCTGCATCGGGCGGGTGTTCTACCTGCTGGATAAGGCGGGCCGTGTGGCCGATGACAAGCGGGCCGAGCGGTACAATGTGTATCTGGTCAATGGTGTCGAGGACCCCGGTGCTGCACTGGAAAATGCCCGGCGGCAGTCGCTGGCTGCGGCAAACGATCTGGTGCGCGCCTACGGGATGCTGGATGTCAAGCTGAACAAGAGCCTGATCGACAATATTATGATCCTGGGCCTGCGCCATGCGGTGGAGCCGCTGGACCCGGAGAACCAGCCCGTGCGCTGGGAGCTGCCGTGAAGGCTCGCAAGAGCTGGGCTATGGCCTACTGCGGCATGGCGGCTGCCCTGAGCGTGGCCCTGATGCTGCTGGGGGCCGTGGTGCCGGTGCTGATGTTCATTGCCCCGGTGGTGGCCAGCCTGCTCATCGCTACGGTCTGCGTGGAGTGTGGCAGGACCATGGCCCTGACAGCCTACGGCGCGGTGAGCCTGCTCAGCCTGCTCTTTGTGCCGGATAAGGAGGTGGCGCTGGTCTTTGTGTTCCTGCTGGGGTATTACCCACTGGTCAAGCCCCGGTTTGAGCGCATCCGTCTGCCGCTGGTGCGGGTGCTGTGCAAGCTGCTGCTCTGCAACGGTGCCGTGCTGGCCATGTACGGGCTGGTGCTGCTGCTGGTGCCTGCGGGCAGCATTTCGCAGGAGCTGAAGACCACCGCGCTGGTGGTCTCGCTGGCCACCCTTGCCATGGGCAACGTTGCCTTTCTGCTGTATGACCGGGCGCTCCACAACCTGCTGCAGGTGTATCAGCTGGTGTGGCGGCCGAAGCTGCATAAGATGCTGGGAAAAAGATAATGGGTCAAACCCCTCAGGCGGGCTTACGCCCGCCAGCCCCCCTAATAGTGGGGCCCTTGGCATTTCGTAAAGTTTCCCTATATACACAAACTGTATTGCTCTGCCAAGGCCGCCCCTAGTAGGGGCGGTGTCATCCCGAAGGGATGACGGTGGGGTTTAATAGCAGGGCTTTGTCTAAGAGGATTCTAATTGAGAGGAGTGATGTCTGCCACCAGTTGACACAAAGCGCCGGGCCACACGGGTGACAGCCGTGAGGGTGACGAGGAGAGGAATCATCGAAAATTTCGGCGGATGTTTCTCCGGCTGACCATGGGCTATACCAGCCGCAGAGAGGGGCAAAAATCGGCAGTGATACCGTAACAGATCCCCTCAAAGAAAGCCATACAAGAACATAAACTGTTACAGGAGGCTGACAGCTGTGCTGTGCGCGTTTTTTGCGCCGGGCTGTCGGCATGGAGGTGTTTTGTATGTGTGGCATTGTTGGTTATGTTGGAAAACGGAATGCACAGGATGTTTTGCTGGATGGTCTGGAAAAGCTGGAGTACCGCGGCTATGATTCCGCCGGTGTGGCCCTGGCTTTGGAGGGCGGCATCCGGGTGGTCAAGAGCAAGGGCCGTCTGGCTGAGCTGCGCAAGCGGCTGGCGGTGGAGGCTCTGGCCCGGAGCGGCTGCGGCATCGGCCACACCCGGTGGGCGACCCACGGGGAGCCAAGCGATGTGAACAGCCACCCGCATTCCACGCCCCGGGTGAGCATCGTCCACAACGGCATCATCGAGAACTATGGTGTGCTGAAGGAGCGGCTCATGGCCAAGGGCTATACCTTTGAGAGCGAGACCGACACCGAGGTCCTGGTCAAGCTCATCGACAGCTGCTATGAGGGAGAGCCCCTCAAAGCCCTGCGCGCCGCCCTGGCCATGGTGCGGGGCAGCTATGCGCTGGCTGTCCTGTTCCGGGATTTCCCGGATACCCTGTTCGCGGTCAAGCGGGAGAGCCCGCTCATCGTGGGCTGGGGCGAAGAGGAAAACTTTATTGCGTCGGATATCCCGGCGCTGCTGAAATATACCCGCCGGTACAGCGTGCTGGAAGAGGGGGACATGGCGGTGGTGAACGCCGACGGCATCCGCTTCTACAATGAGTTCGCGGAGCCGGTGGAGCGGGAAGTTCTGACCGCCAACTGGGATCAGGAAGCCGCTGAAAAGGGCGGCTACCCGCACTTCATGCTGAAGGAAATCAACGAACAGCCTGCGGCCATCACGGCCACGGTGAGCCCCCGTGTGGAAAACGGTCTGCCCGACCTGCGCGTTCCTGAGCTGACGGATGAGCGGCTGCGCCGCATCGGCACGGTGCATCTGGTGGGCTGCGGCACGGCCATGCACGCGGGCATGGTGGGCAAGGCTGCCATCGAGGCACTGGCCCGGGTGCCCGCACAGGTGGAGATCGCCAGCGAGTTCCGCTACCGGAACCCCATCCTGCGGCCGGAGGATCTGGTCATCATCATCAGCCAGTCGGGCGAGACCAGCGATACGCTGGCCGCCCTCAAGCTGGCCAAGAGCCGGGGCGTGCCGGTGCTGGCCGTTGTGAACGTGGTGGGCAGCAGCATTGCCCGCGCGGCGGACTATGTCATGTACACCTATGCCGGCCCTGAGATCGCCGTGGCCTCCACCAAGGCCTACATGGTGCAGATGTGCGTGCTCTACCTGTTCGCCCTGCGGCTGGCTTATGCTCGGGGAATGCAGACCGATGCCGAGATCCGCCGCCTGACAGCAGAGCTGCTCCGGGCCGGGGAAGTCATCAAGTCTCGCCTGGCCGATTGTGAGCAGATCAAGTATCTGGCCAGCCGTTTCGTCAATACCCAGAGCTGCTTCTTCATCGGCCGCGGGTTCGACTATTCGCTCTCGCTGGAGGGCAGCCTGAAGCTGAAGGAGATCAGCTATGTCCACTCGGATGCCTACGCGGCGGGTGAACTCAAGCATGGCACCATCAGTCTGGTAACAGACGGCGTGCCGGTGATCGCCCTTGCCACCCAGAAGCAGGTCTACGAAAAGACCATCTCCAACGCCAAGGAGACCAAGAGCCGCGGCGCAAAAGTCCTGCTCTTCACCACCCGGGACGCTGTGGTGCCCGATGGCGTGGCCGACTATGTGGTGCGTCTGGATGACTACGATGACCTGCTGATGCCCCTGCAGCTCATCGTTCCGCTGCAGCTGTTTGCCTACTATATGGCTGTTCTGCGCGGCTGTGATGTGGATAAGCCCCGCAATCTCGCCAAGAGCGTGACCGTGGAATAACCGTAGAATCAGAAATCAAGCCTTGCCAAACCCGCCCGCTGGTGGTATACTATCTAGGTAACCGATGCTGGTGTGGCGCAATGGCAGCGCAACTGATTTGTAATCAGTGGGTTGCAGGTTCAACTCCTGTCACCAGCTCCAAAAAGACCTCAAAACGGAAAACGTTTTGGGGTCTTTTGCTGTTATAGAAAGTGCTTTTATTGCGGTAAAACGCAGGAAAATAGAGAACGACAGAAAAAGAGAAAATCCGTGGAAAAAGTAGTTGACAAATGCCACTTCAGATGATAAAATATACAGGCAGTCAGCGATGACTGCAAATAGGATCTGGGCGTGTTCCCGAGTGGCCAATGGGGACAGACTGTAAATCTGCTGCTTTTCAGCTTCGGTGGTTCGAATCCACCCGCGCCCACCAAACAAGAAAAATCCGAACCTATTTCCGATTGGAGAAGGGTTCGGATTTTTCGTTTTCTTCGGGTACAACAACGAAGGTTCCTGTGGACGGCGCAAACCTCCGATACCTTGTCATAGACCGTAAGCTGATAACAAGATTTGGAGGGTATGATTATGAAGTACGATGAAAGTGCCTGCAAGTTTAATATGGACACTGGCTGCGTGGAGCTGCTGCTCCGGGACGGGAGAAAAATTTCCATTGACTGCACCGGGGTTGAGGATACTCTGGATGTTACCATGGAGCAGAGGTCAGAACTGGACTACCTCATCTACAATGACCCGCTAGGCTATGCGGACTTGATTTTGAATGGCGACCCAGAGGAATATTTGAAAAATGCAGCCGGGAGCCATGGGCTAGAAGATTAAGGACAAAAAATAAGAGGTGTGCCCAACTGGACACACCTCGGTGAGATACATCTATATAAGGCAGGGCGTTCCCTTTACTGGGAGCGTCCTGCTGTTTTTATGCGGCAACAGGCAAGGCTTGTAGTGCTTCCTGCTCTTTCAGCCATTCCTCATATTCACGCTGGCCTTCCTCGCTGTTGAAAAACTCAACCATGGAGGGATAAAAGCAACGTGCAAGGGTCTTGATTGCTTCATCCGGGTAGCCGGATTTGTTTGACTTCTTCTTTTTGTTCAAATGGTATCCTCCGAAAATCAAAGTTCCATATCCTGCCCACGCTTGCGGTTTTGCTGCTGCACATTCATGGTGCGCTCCTGCTTGGGGGCAAGAATCTTTTCCAGAAAGCTGCGCACCAGTTCAGGCGCAAGGTGGAGCGCGTCCAGATAAGGCTTCACATCATACCAAAGGTCGTGGTACTTGTTGCTCCAACGAACGGCCTCTTTCTTGGCGGTGGAAAGTT
>ERZ827423.1929-NODE-1929-length-18273-cov-16.914590_pt1 | contig 18273 bp, 14 predicted proteins | sample MGYA00519775_ERZ827423 | MGnify/ENA primary metagenome ERZ827423 (study PRJEB31778, sample SAMEA3449296) | human gut metagenome | biome: human gut; feature: human-associated habitat; material: faeces | place: United Kingdom | collected 2010/2012 ...
ATTTTTTTATGAGTAAAAGGCCCGCCGCATAGTCAAATCCCTGCGGCGGGCCTTCAGTCAGTTTAAACTTTTCGTTTTATGTAATTGTCTCTTGCAAAGCAAGTGCTTAAACAACGGCAAAGCGCTTACAATGAAGCGGACCTACGCGCCTGTTTTGTGCTTTTAAAATTACTAAATCGTAAATAAGTAAATTTAGAAAAAGTTGTTGACCAATCGTATTCACTTGGGTATAATTAAGTAAATCGTAACTTACTAAAAGTCATGGAGGTGCATCCATGTTTATCGGACGCAACACTGAGCTGAAAACTCTGGATAAGCTCTATCGCAGCAACAAATTTGAATTGGCCGTTATCTACGGCCGGCGCCGTGTGGGCAAGACGGCGCTGATAAACGAGTTTAGCAAAGACAAGGACACCATTTTCTTTACCGGCGTGGAAACCAACGCCAAGCAAAATCTTGAAAACTTTTCCCGCTGCATTATGGAATATCAGACAGGCTTTGCCCTGGACAGCAGCTTTGCCAGCTTCCAGGCTGCTCTGGAGTATGTGTTTCAGCTGGCCCAGGAGAAACGGCTGGTGTTGGTGATTGACGAATATCCATATGTCGCCCGGGCCTCAAAGAGCTTTGCCTCCACTTTGCAGCTGCTGATCGATAAGAACAAGGACAGCTCCAAGCTGTTTCTGATTCTCTGCGGCTCCTCCATGTCCTATATGGAGGACAATGTGCTGGCATATAAAGCGCCGCTGTACGGGAGAAGGACGGCTCAGCTGAAGATACAGCCCTTTGATTTCTTCGAGTCTTGCCGCTACTTTGAGAATTTCTCCGGGGAAGACAAGGCCCTGGCCTACGGAATCATGGGCGGAACGCCCCAGTATCTGATGCAGCTGGATGACCGGCTCTCCATTGAGGACAACATCAAAAATACCCACCTGAATCCGGCGTCCTCCATTTTTGAGGAGCCGAACAATCTGCTGAAGCAGGAGGTCAGGGAGCCGGCGATTTACAATGCGGTAATCACAGCCATTGCCACCGGCGCCAGCAAGATGAATGAGATCTCCGGCAAAATCGATGAAGACACCAGCGTCTGCGCCACCTATATCAAGAATCTGATTTCACTGGGCATTGTCAAAAAGGAAATGCCTTATGGGGAAAAGTCCGGCCGCAAGACGATCTATTCCATTGAGGATAATATGTTCCGTTTCTGGTATCGTTTCGTTCCTGAGAATACATCCCTCATTTCCCGGGGCGCAGCCGATTTGGCCTACAGCCGCATTGCGCCGGAGCTCTCCGCTTATATGGGCGGCGTGTTTGAGGAGATATGCAAGCAATATCTGTGGAGGCTTCTTCTGGCGGGCAAGTGCGCCGTACGCTTCACAGAGCTTGGCCGCTGGTGGGGCACTAATCCCAAAACCAGGACCCAGGAGGAAATCGACATCATGGGCACGGATAAGGATTCTGCCCTGTTTGGCGAGTGCAAGTGGACAAACGACAAGGTTGACCTGGGTGTGCTGGAGACTCTGGTTGTGCGCAGCAGCCTGTTTCACTTTGGAAAAATTCACTTCTATCTCTTTTCCAAATCCGGCTTTACCAAAGGCTGCATAGATAAAGCTGCAGAGATGGGCAACGTGAGCCTTGTGAGCTATGGCGATATGCTGAAGCAAATGGGATAAGGTTTAAAAAAATTTTTTCCGTCGCCATCGGGAGTAGATAAATAAACAGTCTCATGGAGGTTAATTATGATTAAGCGCATAATTAAGATTGGAATATGCTTTCTCCTTACAGCTGCTTTTGTTATGGGAATGTCACTTACGGCTTTTGCACATTCAGGGCGAACGGATAGCAGAGGCGGTCACAACGACACTAGGAATGTCAGCGGTTTAGGTTCTTACCATTTCCACTGCGGCGGATATCCGGCACATCTCCATATATCAGGATATTGTCCTTACAGGGATGTGTTCCCTACGCAGGTATCACTAAGTGCTGAGAAAACCTCATTGGGCATAGGAGAAACTTGCTCAATTTCAGCCTCTGTTTCACCATCTAATGCGTGCAACACAAGCGTGCTATGGACATCCAGCGACCCTGACATAGTGAGTATACAAGATGGCAAAATCACGGCATTGGGATTCGGCACGGCAACGATTAGTGCATCTACTTTTAATGACAAAGTTGGTTCTATCAGGATTACGGTTAAAGAAAAGGTGGCAGATTCCATTGAGATTAATGGCACACCGGAATTCACAGAAGAGCAATCTCCGGCCATTGATATCGGTGATACCGTAACTTTGAGTGCTATAATTCTGCCGGAAGACGTTGATAACCCATCCATAACTTGGTCATCAAGCAATCCAGACGTCATCTCTATTGATAATGGGGAAATTAAAGCATTAAAAGAAGGAAATTCTATAATCACCGCTACAACATCAAACGGGAAAACGGATTCAATCGAACTGTCTGTTCAGGAAGTTGTTGCTGAAAAGGTAGAAATACAACTGCCAGACGTTATAACGGTCGGTGATAAAGTTGACCTTAGGGTAAGGTTTTATCCGGAAAATACTTCCTATAAAGGCATAGAATGGAAAACAGGAAATAAGCAAATTGCAACAGTTGATGCGGATGGAAAACTACAAGCAAAAGAAGTTGGTGTAGTTTCTATAAGTGCAATACAAAAAGATTAAGCGAAACCGAGCAAATAAAGTCGCTTCCATAGTTCTTGATGTTGGTCAAAAGAAGGCACAGAAAAAGAAACTGCTGATTTTATGTGTGGTCGGAGTTTTTGCTATTGCAGCAGTTGTTGCCTCAGCCACTCTGTATAGCATGTCCATAAAATATGAACAAGCAATCTTCCTTTTAGATTGCAACAGGATTAATGAAGCAGCCGCACTGTTTGAAGAGCTTGGCGAATATAAAGACTCTGCAGAACAGTTTGCTGCTCTTATGGAAAAATCTACTTCCAACATACAAGACTAAGATGCTTTTGGTTGATGCCCTGCCATTTCTACATAATTCTGTCGGACATGTCGCAATAACGTTTTTTCTCACTTGGCGTTTTCGGTACACATTCCTCTGGCGGGACTGATTTTACAAAGATAAAATCTGCTCCTGTATTTCCGGTAGCCGTCCCGCTTTGTGGTTGAATAATGCAGCACGGCTCTCCTGGCAAATTACATCATCAAAGTATACGATTTCAAGTTGTCCTCAATTTTCCGCATTCTTTATCACACCAGCCCAGTATACCCCTTTCCCCCTAGACGTGAGAAAAAGGCCACCTTTCGGTGACCTTTCTCTATAAGATCAGCAGCCCATCCACACGGATGGGCTGCTGATCTTTGAAAAAAGGGAAAGCCACGGGTGCAGCCCGTGGCTTCCTTTTGTGGAAAAAGTCCCGCTGGACTCTTCCGCTTAATCAGTCTACCAGATACTTCGCGGAAAGGCCCTTCAGAATCTCTTCCGTATCTGCCATTATCTTCTCCACCATTTCGGTGGTACCCGGCAGGTCGGTGATGCGCTGAGCACATTCGCCTGCGCCGGCCATGGCGTTTTCCATATCTCCCCTATAAGTAGCTGCCACGCCTTTGCGCTCGGTAACCAGCAGGTCCATGGGGATCTTGGAGAAGTCATCGGGGACGCCTACATAGGAGCCGGGAGCATCTTTTGCAGTGGCATAGGCATGGGCCTGAGCGGCCGGAGTACGCAGCCAGCGAGCGGGACCCACAAAGCCTCTGGCAATAAGAGTTCCGCCATCCGGGCAGTCCACTACCAGCTTCTTCCACAGGTCGCAGAAGTCGCTTTCCTGAGTTGCAAGGAACCTTGTACCCATCTGCACACCGTCGGCTCCCATGGCAAATGCCGCCGCCACGCTCTTTCCGTCACAGAATCCACCGGTGCCGCAGACCAGTGTGTTTTCGTCGGAGAACTTCTCGATTATATCCGGCAACAGTGTCATGCTGTGCACCGGCTGCCATGCAGTGTGGAAGCCACCCTCATGACCGGAAGCTATCAGCACCTGAACGCCAGCCTTCTTGCATCTGGCAGCAGTACGCACGCCCGGGAAGACATGCATCCAGATCATGCCCTGCTCTTTGACAAAGTTCGCCCAGGGCATCGGATCCCCGGCTGTAGTAACCAGGACGCGGAAGCGCTGACGCATCTCTTCGCTCTCTGCGCGCAGTTCCTTGATTGCCTTCATCACGTTGGCGGCGTTCTCCCGCACCTCTGCGGAGACCATCACGTTGGCGCCGAATATTCCGCCGCTCTCTCTTGTTTCCTCCAGGACACGGGTAAACATCTTCTTGAAGATGGTAACGTCGTCATCGTCTGCGCTGGCGTGGGCCTGCTTGACGAAGTCCTCAAAAACCACAGGATTGCTGGTGCGGGAGAGAGTGCCGAAAGTGCTGCACAGGCCAAGACAGCCGGCATTGGCTGCCGCAATGCACAGGCTGGTCACCGGGAAGGGGCCCATTCCTGCCTGGATAACAGGGTATTTTATTCCTACAAGCTCGGTCAGTCTTGTTTTGATCATTGATTTTTTCCCTCCTGTTTTAAAATTAAAAAGTATGGTCGAGGCAGGTTCAGGCGTGCTGGCTTACGGTGCCCTTTGCAATGAGAGCGTTTATCTCGTCCTCGCCGTATCCTACCTTCTGCATGATCTCCACCGTGTTTTCTCCCAGCATCGGTCCCCGCTTTATCTCGCAGAGGCCGGTGTTGTCGCTGCGGATGGCAGTACGGATGGTCTTGAAGGACCTGCCCTCGGGATAGTCCATGGTATAGATGTAGTCATTTACTATGGCCTGCTCGTCTACCAGCACCTCTTCATAGGTGTAGAGCTTCTCGTAGCAGAGGTCAAAGCCCTTGAATATCTCACACCACTCATCGGCAGTCTTAGTTGCAAATATGGCTTCAAGCTTCTTGATGAAGGGAGCGTTGAACTCCTTCTTGTTGAAGTTGGTACGAACGGCATATTCGGGAACGCCTATAAGATCCTCGCAGCCTATAGCGGTGTAGAACTTGTCCTTATCCCTTACAAAGTTAGTGACCTGAGGCATGAACCAGCGTCCGTCCTTGCAGAGGTAGGGTGCGCCGAAAGGGCTGGAGATATCCCTGGTCTTGGGATAGGTATAGCCAAACTGGGTACCTGTGGATTGGATGTTGGTCATCCACATTGCCATACCGTAAAGGGGAACGACAATACGGTCGCCCTTGCCGGACTCACGGGCCTTGAGCAGAGCAGCGTTGATGCCCGCCATCAGCGCGCAGGCGCAGGAAATATCACCCACGGCCATGGGCTGGTACACGGGGATGGCCTGAGGCTCGCCCTCCCTGTCCACCTTCTGCCCGTACATGAAGCCGGAACGTGCCCAGAATGCAGTATTGTCATAGCCGGGCTTGTCCTTGTCGGGACCCTTGGTGCCGTAGGCGCCCAGCTGGCCCATTACCAGTTTGGGGAACTTGACCTTAAGGGTCTCATAGTCAAGGCCCATGTGGCCCAAACCTCTGGTGCGGACATTGGTAACAAACACATCGGCCGACTCCAGCAGCTTGTATATGATCTGTACGCCCTCGGGAGTCTTGAGGTCCACGGAGACGGAACGCTTGTTGGCGTTCAGATTGTCGAAAATGGGATTGCACTCATCCTCAACAGGGGCGCCTACCATGCGGGGCCATGCTCTGAAGGTATCCCCGCCCTTGGTGTTCTCTACCTTGATCACATCGGCGCCAAGATCGGCCATCATTCTGGTGCAGGCTGCAGCAGCAATCATGTTGCCCAGCTCGATAACCTTTATTCCTGTCATAGGTCCGTTGATTGCCATAGTAAATCTCCTTTAGTGTATTGAATTTATTTGGATATTCTTTTGTTGCCCGGGTCTATCAGCCGAAGAAACCCAGGTGCATCCATACGGGAACGCTGAGCATCATGGCTGCAAGGTTCTGTACCATCCAGAAATAGGAGCCCTTTGCTGCAAGGCTATAGGGCACATACTTCTCACCGGCCATGCGCACAAAGCCGGCAACAGAGGGGTTCATGTATGCGGAGTTCCAGAGCATGGAGGACATATATACCACAAATACAACCACGAAGTTGTTGATGCCTGCGGCAGCGCAAAGTGGAGCAAACAGGCCCACGTAGATAGTCAGGCAGCAGGTCTGGGAAACGATTATGTAGCGCAGGAGATAGGTGGATATGATGAGGAACAGGACAAAGATGTAGGGATTGGACATGAAGGGAGCGGCGATTGGTCCCAGTATACCCGCAATCCAGTTCCCGACACCGTTGGAGTTCATCATGCCGGCAATGCTGAGAACGCCTCCGATGAAGCATATCAGAGTCCACTGTCCCTTTGCATTGGCCTCAGGAGCGGTAATGAGCCCACAGGCCACAAAGGCAACGTCTGCAATGAGGGCAACCATACCGGCATCAATTCCGTGTATCTTCTGGGTTATCCACAGTATCAGTGCGCAGACGATAATGACGGAAGCCTGTTTTTCCTTCCTGGATACGGGACCCAGAGCCTTATACTGCTCTTTGAGGAATTCCACGTTTCCTTCCTCGCCCTTGCTCTTGGGCTTGCAGATAAAGGCACAGAAAACAAAAATCAAAACAATGTTTATAATGTACCAGACCCAGGTGGTGGAAAGCCACTCGCCCCAGGTAAAGGTGCTGCCTATGTAGCCGATCATAAGGGCAACAAATGCGGAGCCGGAGAGGAATGCGTTGCCCAGGGAGTATGTGCACAAGAAGTTTGCGTACCAAAGCCCCAGTGCCGGGTTGGTGTTGGGCTTGAGCTCCAGAGCCTCGCTGACCTGAGCGGTAAAGGGTGCCATAATGGAAGTCTTTGCAAAAGCGCTGGGTATCATGGGCGTGGTGATAAGTCCGGCAAGAAGCATGGCCGCCACCTGGGCGATATAGGTTCCGGGGAACTTAATCAGTACCCAGAGAGCTATGCGCTTCATAATGCCGCTGTTGTTGATGCCGATGGACATTATGAACACGCCGATTATCAGCCAAAGTGTAGATCCGGCAAAGGAAGAAGTTACGTCGGTGACGGAGCCGGCTCCCATCGCCACTATCAGGCCCATAGATGCAAGAACGCAGGCCCAGTCAGGGAATGCCTGGCCTATCATAGTTACCAGCATGAAAGCAAAGCAACCAAGGTACTTCCAGGCTGCACGGCTCATTTCTTCTGTCTCGGGAGGCAGGAATGCTATCAGAAGCATAGCTGCTATAGCGATAAGCAATACTATCAGAGTTTTCTTTGTTTGTTTGGTCATGACTTTCTGACCCTCCAATTAATAAAGTTTGGGATTCACTGCTGATTGCAGCGGCGCTGGCCGGCTCACTCCACATTAATAAATCCGGTCTCCAGCGGCGGTGACCAGTTGGGTATTTTGCCCAGCATCACCAGTATCTTCATGGACAGAAGCAGCCGCAGGCGAATATTGGGGTCGTCCAGATCCATTGCCAGCGTCTCCTTTATTTTTTGAATACGGTAGATAACGCTGTTCCTGTGCATGAAAAGTTTTTGCCCGGTCAGGGAGATATTCCGCTCGCACACGAGGAAGTAGTAGAGAACTTTGATGCTGCTGATATTGTTTCTCGGCTCATCCAGCAGTTCGTTGAGCTTTTGAACATATACATGTTCAAGGGGCATCACCCCGGCATAGACATTCAGGATATCGTCAAGGTACCAATCGGAATACAGATAGCACACCCTGCCGGGATCTTTGTCCAGGCCCCGTTTCAGAGAAAATCCCGCTTGCTGATATCCCACCGGAAATTCGGATACATCCTTCAGAGTAAGGCTCAGACCAATGTGCGCCTTATTTGCCTTGAGGATGGTGGTAAGGTCCTTCCAGTTGTCATCGTAAACACTCAGATTTTTTACATCCATGCCGCTCCAGTCCTTAAGGACCAGGGCGACTTTGTTTTTGTAGAGGAAAATGCCATAGGTATCCACAGGGCATCGTCCCCTGAGTTGGTTCATTATCTGAGAGCTCTTTATGGGAGTATCATTCTGGGTACATATGATTCCCATGCGAAACGGGCCCTGAAAAGGAAGCTTTAATCTGTAACAGTGATCTCTTAAATAGTCCTTGTCTTTATTCCTGTAGGAGATCAGATCATCGAAAAGCTGCCCCTCCATGGTTGTACCCAGCTTAAAATCACCGGATGCGGAATAGTACTTCTCTATCGCATTGGTGAGCACGGTAAAGAGCGACAGAGTTGCAGCGGACGGCTGGCCGTTCAACACATAACATCCCACAAAGCTGAAGGCCACCCCCCCCTGTACGGTATGATCGGACAATCCAGGGCAGGCCGCAGATGGTTTTGCTGGCATCATAAAGCACGGGACGGGTATATTTGCGCTCGTCCTCATAATAGCCTCGCATGGCCATCTGATTCAGGTCTTCGTGGTTATAGTATCCACGCTGCAGGATGTTGTTGACATAGGGGTGTTCAACACTTCTCTTGGAAGCACAGATTATGTTGAAGGCTGCATCCACCGCAATAAGCAGGCCATCTTCAAAATAGGGCTCCGCCAGCTTGAAAACGGCGTTTATCCCGCTGCCGTTCAAAGCCAGCTCATTGATTTCCCGCTCAAAGGTGTTGAAATTTGTGAAAAGATTTATAAGACAGTTTATAACTTCGCCCATGCCGTAGGCCTGGTCCAGCATGATTCCGCACACAATATGCCTGCACTGCACCTGCTCCGGCCTTGCAAAGAAGACAAAACAATTATCCTCAAATGCAGAGCGCCTCATCCTGGGCAGTACCCTGGGCATGCACATGTACAAGGTTTCCTTGTCCAGTTCATCACAGGGTTCGTACAGGATTTGTACTTTGGTAAAGCCATACTGCCTGTCACTTTCCAAAATCAGTTGCGCGCCGAAGGGTTCCAGCGCTTCGGTAATGAGTTTGAGGGATAGTTTTATGCGAAACACCTCTCTTAATTGATCTTCAGATTGGATTTTAGTCGCACTATAAAGTTCAATCCTGCCCGTTGACGTTAAGCTACTCTGCCTGCAAAAACGGCTGTGTTTTCTGAAGCGGATTCCAAACCCCGCCCAACGAAAGGGAGATGAAAACTGTGCCGATGCCGCCGTATTGCTTATTTCCTTCAGCCATTCATTAACTTTATTTTCCTAATTGCGGATACCATCCTTACTACACAACCAAAAAGGTCCATGCATCTTTCCGGTATGCGCAATTACTGCACGGCTCCTTTTGAGGGTATCAGAAGCCATGTCAAATTGTTAACGAAACCCTGATTAATTCTACAACAGACGCTCTAAAAAAGTGAAGGTTCATACATACAAAAAATGTCCCCTTTTATCGCCCTGTTACTGTGCATTATGCACAGTAACTTCTGCCGGAACATTTCTCCAGTTGTTTTTCTTTCATTCTCTTTGCTTTTGTATTATACGAGAATTATTGGCATTTATCTGAGTATTAATTATAAATATTGTACAAGCTCCTTGGTTTGCCCGATTGTTTTGGTGCTAAGCAAAGCTTTTATCGTATACTCTGCACTGCTGATCCATCATATAAATTGCATTTTTCTGTGCAAATAATCCAGTGAATTTTCTGGCATAACGGAGGTGAATGAAAAACAATTTGTATGTATTATAGAGACAGGTTGTTAACGAATGGACAATGAGTTTGAGGGGGAGTCTTTCTTATTCTTATAGGAGGTCCCCGTATGAAAAGTGAGAACTGCATCGACGAATATACTTCATTCGGTCAAATAGCAGACGATCCCATAAGCAGATGCCCGGAGCGTGAGGCAATCATCTTTGAGGGAGAGAGGATTACTTACGGTCAGCTGGGAACCCTTATTAATCAGACCGAGCACTATATGCAGAGAATTGGCATACACAGAGGGAGTATGGTTGCCATCATCTCGCGCAATTGCCCGGAATGCATTATCACCGAACTGGCTCTGTACCGTCTGGGGGCAGTAGCGGTCAAGGTAAACTGGCGGCTTACGCCGGGTGAAATGGCGTATATGCTGGAAATGAACAAGGTAACCCACGCTTTCTATCAGCCAGAAAAAAACGAGTGGGGAGAGGAACTATGCGGACGCTTTAGTCCTTCCCTTCGCTTTACTTTCATGCTGGGCTGGAAGGGATGTCCCGGTCTGAGAAGTCTTGTCGCCGGAGAGGACAGCTCCTCCCTGGAGATCGTTGCTCAAAGGTCAGACGAAGCCTGCCACCTGCATACCAGCGGCACCACCGGTCACCCCAAGTGTGTGGTCCATACCCACGAGAGCATGCTTGCAGAGCTGAAAAGCGCTATGAAAGCATATCACTACCCTGACGGGCAGCGGTACCAATATATAGCTCAACTGTTTCATTCAGCTGCTATAGGTGCTCATCTGTCCCTTGCCACCGGCGGGACGATGATACTGAAGGCCCGTTTTGAAATGGAAGACTATATGCGGACTCTGACCCAGGAACGGGTCAACGCCATCAGCGTTGTGCCAACGGTACTCAAGTGGATACTGGATGAAATGGACAGGAAACACTATGATCTGTCCGCACTGAACACCGTAAATTATTCCACCTGTCCCATTTCACCTGCACTTTTGGAACGGGCTATATCCCGGCTGCACTGCAGCTTCTATCAGTCTTACGGCATGACCGAAATGTGCAGCATAGTCACTTCCCTGAGTGCTGAGGACCATCTGTCCGACGGCGGCGCTCACCTCAAGACCGTAGGACGCCCGATAGAGGGTGCGGCTGTCAAAATTGTGGACGAGCAGGGCAGAGAGTGTGCCGCCAATGAACCGGGGGAGATCCTGGTCAAGGGTCCTGGTCAAATGAAGGGTTACCTCAATCGCCCAGATCTTGATTCCGAAGTCTTTGTTGACGGCTGGTACCGTACAAAGGACGTAGGCTTTATTGACAGTTACGGGTATCTAAATCTGTGCGGCAGGGCAGACGATCTTATCATCTCCGGCGGTGAAAACATTTATCCCGGTGAAGTTATCAACATTATCATGCAGTTAGTGGACGATGTGGCCGAGGCGGCAGTTTACGGTGTTGAGGACGAGGTATGGGGAGAGCATGTAAAAGCCAGCGTGGTCCGCATGCCCAACAGCACCATTACCGAATCGGAAATAATTGCCTACTGCCGCGCCAATATGCCCACCTTCCGTGCGCCCAAAGAGGTGGAGTTCCTTGAGGAGCTTCCCAAGAATGCCACCGGCAAGATTGCCATAAGCGAGCTCAAGAAACGAAGCAATGGCTTATGAACTCAGGGAGTGCCCTCTTCGTCTGCATTGCTGACACCAACATTTTTCAAGGAGGAAATAACATTGAAAACCAAACTTACAGAGCTTCTCGGCATCAAGTACCCCATTATTCAAACCGGCATGCAGTGGCTGGCTGTCCCCAAGCTGGCAGCAGCAGTGTCCAATGCCGGCGGTATAGGCACCATAAACGTCACCTGCTGGCCTGGCCTCAATGAATTTGCAGATGCTCTGGATGAAATAAACAGTCTGACAAGCAAGCCCTATATAGTTAACATCTCCCTGGCCCCTACCCAGCGTCTGGATGAGGCCGAGATACTCAAGACCATCAAACTGTGCGCAGACAAGCACGTTGCCGCCATAGAGACTTCCGCAGATGATCCCAGAAATTACATCAAGGCAATACATGACGGCGGCATGCTCCACTTCCACAAATGCCCCAACTACAAGGTCTCCATGAGCATGGAGCGCAAAGGCGTAGACGGCATTATCATTGTGGGCTACGAGGCAGGCGGCCATCCTTCTGCCGATGGGGTTGGCACCTTTGTCATAGCTCGCCGTTGTGCTGCGGACCTTAAGATCCCCGTCGTCGCTGCCGGCGGCATAGCCGACGGCCACGGCCTTGCCGCCGCTCTTGCTCTTGGCGCCGACGGCGTAGGTATGGGCACTCGTTTCGTGAACACTACCGAATGCGAAATATCTGACAATCATCGTCAGTGGATAATAGATCATACCGAGAAAGACACCACTCTAGCCCAGAGAGCAATAGGCAGCATGATGCGTATTACCAACAACAACGCCGCTATGCTGGCAAACGCCATTGAGGATGCCGGCCTCAAGGCAGGGCTTCCCGCCTCCGAAATCCTTAAGCAGCAGTTTCCTGTCATTGCCGGTGCCAAGACCCGCAAGGCCTTTATTACCGGCGACGTGGGCAGCGCCACTTTCTGCACCGGCATGAGCATGGGTCTTATTCACGACGTCATGCCCGTAAAGGAGCTTCTTGACAACATGGTAGCCGAGGCCGAAGCCGATCTGAGGCAGGTGCTCAAGAGCTTCGAGGACTGAGCCTTGCGCCGGAGGCAAAAAATGTACAAAAATATTTTGACCGAAATTAACGGCCGTATTGCCGTCATAACTATCAACCGCCCTGAGTTTGCTAATGCCATTAACGGTGACACGGTCATGGAAATCACTGATGCAGTGAATACCTTTGGCAAGGATGCCTCAGTGGGCTCCGTGGTAATAACCGGCGCAGGCAAACATTTTTCCGCTGGCGGAGACATCAACCGTTTTAAAATGCTCATTGAGACCGAGCAGTTCCTTCAGACCGAAAACATAGCCAATGCGGATCGAATGGCCTCAGCCATCAGGAACTGCTCAAAGCCTGTGATTGCCATGATAAACGGCGTTGCTACCGGCGCCGGACTCAGCCTTGCTCTGGCCTGCGATTTCAGGATAGTTTCTCCTTCCAGCAAGATGAGCATGGGCTTTGTAAACATGGGTCTGCCCGGCGATACCGGAAGTATATATTTCCTGGTACGCCTGCTGGGTGTCAGTGCAGCGGAACACATGATGATGCTGGGCGAAATGTACCGGGGAGAGGATCTGCTTAAAATGGGGCTGGCCACTATGATGACGGAGGAAGGAAAACTGTCGGAAGAGACCATGGCCTTTGCCGCAAAGCTTGCCGAAAAATCCGCGTCTGCAATAGCAGCGCAGAAGCGTATGGTGAACAAGTATTTCTTTGGCAATGAGCTTGAGGCCTTCTATCTGGACGAACAGGCGGAGATGACGGCCGCCTCCCGCCTCCCGGATTTCAAGGAAGCCACTTATGCCTTCCTTGAAAAGCGCAAGCCGCAATTCAACAAATAAGCGAGGATAGCACGATGGAAATTAAAACCGTTTTAACCGAGAAGCTGGGCATTAAATACCCTATAATCCAGGGCTGTATGCAGTGGATATCCCGAGCTCCGCTGGTGGCAGCCGTGTCCGAGGCCGGCGGTCTTGGTCTCATATCCTCCTCCACCTTTTCCACTGCCGAGGACCTGCGGCATGAAATACGCCTTGTAAAGGAAAAGACCGACAAGCCTTTTGCCGTTAACCTCACCCTTATGCCTTCCCTGGTGGTCCCAGACTATGCCGGCTACATACGCGTATGTGTGGAAGAGGGCGTAAAGGTGATGGAGACCGCAGGCAGGCCCCCCAAAGAGGACATGGTCAAGGCCATTAAAGATGGCGGAATGTTGCTCATCCACAAATGCACCATTGCTAAGCATGCCCTCAAGGCTCAGTCCATGGGTGCGGATATGATAGTGGCCGACGGCTTTGAGGCCGCCGGACACGTGGGCGAAAACGACATCGGCACCATGGTCCTCACCCCCCGCTGCGTTGATGCTCTGGACATCCCCGTGATAGCCGCCGGCGGTATCTCTACCGGCAGACAGATGGCCGCTGCATTGATGCTGGGCGCAGAGGGCGTGTACATGGGCTCCAGGTTCCTGCTCAGCCAGGAGAGCCCGGTCATGGCCGAGGTCAAGAACTACCTGGCCGAAAAGGCCACCGAGCTGGACACAACTCTTGTGCTGCGCTCCTTTGTGAACACCACCCGTATGTACAAGAGCAACGTGACCACCAGCGTGCTGCAGCGCGAGAAGTCCGGCTGCGAGTTCGAGGACGTGGCGGAAGACATGGCCGGCAGGACCGCATGCAAAATGTTCTTTGAAAACGGCGACGTTGAGAACTGCGGTGCAATCTGCCTTGGTCAGACCGCAGGCCTGATTAACGAGGTAAAGCCTGTCAGGGAAATCATTGAGGATATAATGAGCGAGTGTTGCGCATCCCTGTCCAGGTTCAACTGATTGCCCTACAGCCGGTCGCGCCTTAGGGCATTGCTGAACAGATCGATTATATTAGCTTCATAAAAAACGGTCCGGCATTGTTACCGGACCGTTTTTTGAAAGCGGGTCAGCTGCCGCCAAGCTTCATGATGCAGCAGCATGAAGACCGAGATAAGTTTGGATGCAGCTCTTTTATCAAGTTTAAGATTCCTTTCGGATTATGGAGACGCCGCCATGGTTTTTGTCCCTGATCCACAGACCAATGAAGATTTGGAAAGGTGCAGCTTCATACAATGGATTGGAAAGAATTATACTGTAGTAAAATGATGTCCACAGAAGAGGCTGCCGCGCTCATAGAGCCCGGCGACGTAATCTTTGTGGGCTGTGCGGGAAATCTTGCCGTACCACTGGTCGATGCTATCTGTGCCCGTGAGGACTTGGCAAGGGTAAGAATGATAGGCAGCACCAACGGTGATGATTTTTTGGCAGTGACTGATAAATCTTGTTTCGAGCGTGTGCAGTACGCCTCTATTTTCTTGGGCTCCTCGGAGCGCAGGAACTATTCCGGAGGCAATATTCAGCCCAACTCCATACACTACCACAACTTTTATCGGGCCATGCGGGACGTATATAAAGTCAACACCCTGATAATGGAGTGCTCTGCGCCGGACGAGGACGGCTATCTTTATTACGGCTCGCGAGGTGTATGCTGGGCCAAGGTGGATGAGCTTGCAAGCAAAATAATTTTACAGGTCAATCCAAGGCAGCAGAGGGTGTCCGGCGTGCATACAAAGATTCATCTGAGTCGTGTCACCGCGCTGTGTTACAGTGACCACCCTGTCCGGCCATATGAGGGCAAGCCTTCGACTCCCCGGGAAAAACGCATAGCTCAGCATATCCTTCCCTATATAAAAGACGGAGATGTGTTGCAGATAGGTATAGGCGGCATACCCAACTCCATTGCTTACGAGCTGAGTGACAGACGCAATCTGGGCATATACAGCGAAGTCCTCACAGAGGCATTGCTGGAGCTCATGCGCTGCGGCGCTGTTAACCTGGATAATGTACAGGCGTCCTTTGCTTTGCCCGCCAACGGCCTAATAGACGACGAGTTCCTTCCCTACGTAAAGTTCGCTCCTATAGACGAAATAAACAACCCCTTCAAAATATCTCAAATAAAAAATTTTGTTTCAATAAACTCTTGTTTCATGGCGGACCTCACCGGTCAGGTGTGTTCTGAGAACTACGGAGCCGGGCAGTATTCGGGTATAGGCGGCCAGGTAGACTTTGCCCGTGGAGCCGCTGAGGGCGAAGGCGGCCGCAGCTTCCTTGCACTGGCATCCACACATACCGATAAAGCCGGCCAGGTCACCTCCAACATCCGGCTCTCTCTGCCCCAGGGGGCCGTAATAACAGCCCAACGCTGTGATGTCATGTACCTGGTCACTGAGTGGGGCATAGCTGACGTATTCAACAAGCCCCTGGAAGAGCGGGCCTATGCCATAATCAATATTGCTCACCCCGATTTCCGCAGAGAATTATTTGAACAGGCCTGTGTGTCCGGTCTCATACGCCCCATGGCTGCAGATATAAGCAGAGTGCATCTCGAAGCTCAGTCTGCTGGGCTTCAATTTAGAAAATGAGGAGCAGTGGAATGAGTGCGCCCTGCTCTTTGTGCCAATGGCATAAAAAGCAGGGCGCAAACAAGCTCTTCCACGTTTAGTTTTCTATTATAACTGCAACTATTTTTAACACCCCCACATTCTGTTTGTGAGGGTGTTTTTTTCAATGGCGGCCTGTGCTTGGGCCAATATGCCGCCGTGTCCCGGCTGTACACAACATTGTCTGTAACTGCCTTTTTCATTCCTCTCAGATATTCATCGTTGGGCCTTAAAATTCCGTCGCTATGTACAATTACCAGCCTTCCCGTTTGGCCAGGTCCAACATACCAAAACAAAACTTTTCCCACGATACCAATGTCGTCTGTAACGGGTCGCCCTCGCGAATACGCATTGTACGGCGGATTTCTTTCGGAATTACAATTATTAAAAGAAAAGTTATGTTTACGGAAAATGCGAACCGGATCTTCAATCGTGCGATCGACGATTACCACCGTTTCGACGATGTGGATCATCCGGTCGGGAACCCTTTCGACGAGGGTTCGCTCGATCATCTGCTCTATATGAAGAACTGGGTGGATACGGTGCAATGGCATCTGGAGGATATCATCCGCGATCCGCAGATCGACCCCGTCGAGGCGCTGGCGATCAAGCGCCGCATCGACAAGTCGAATCAGGTGCGCACCGACATGGTGGAGTACATCGACTCCTATCTGCTGGACAAATACAAGGCGGTCGTGCCGCAGTCCGACGCGCGTCTCAATACCGAGACGCCGGCGTGGGCGATCGACCGGCTGTCGATTCTGGCGCTGAAAATCTACCACATGCGTCAGGAGACGCAGCGCAGCGACGTGGACGAGGCGCACCGCGACGCCTGCCGCAAAAAGCTCGACGTGCTGCTCTCGCAACAGGTCGACCTGTCGCGTGCGATCGAGGAGCTGATCGAGGACATCGAGGCGGGGCGCAAGTACATGAAGACCTACAAACAGATGAAGATGTACAACGATCCGGCATTGAATCCGGTGCTCTATGGCGCTAAGAAATAGAAAGTTGCCGCGACATATTCTGGTGATCCGCAATTCGGCGATGGGCGATGTGGCGATGGTGCCGCACGCCCTTCGCGCATTGCGCGAAGCGTACCCCGACGTTCGCGTTACGGTGCTCACGCGGCCGCTCTTCAAGCCTTTCTTCGCGGGGCTGGACGTCGATTTTCTGGAAGCCGACTACGCAGGCCGCCACAAGGGGCTGCGCGGGTTGCTGCGTCTGGCCGGCGAGGCGCGGCGGCGGGGAATCGACGCCGTGGCCGACGTGCACGACGTGCTGCGCTCGAAGGCGTTCCGCCTCGCGATGCGTCTGCACGGCGTTCCGGCGGCGCATATCGACAAGGGGCGCGCCGGGAAACGGGCGTTCATCCGCTGCGGTGGCCGCGGCATGGAGCCGCTGCGCCACACGGTGCTGCGCTACTGCGACGTTTTCCGGAAGCTGGGATTCGTGCTGGACGACCCCGCGCCCGCCGTGCGCCGGGACCGCCCCAATCCCTTCGGGGAGAAACACGGCGTGTGGGTGGGCTTCGCACCCTTCTCCGCACACCGGGGCAAGACCTATCCCGAGGAGCAGAGCCGCGAACTCGTGCGGATGCTCTCGGAGCGTTACGGGCGGGTTTTCATCCACGGAGGCGGAGGCGCCGAACAGGCGTTCGCCGAGGAGATGGAACGCACGTATCCCAACGTCACGGCCTTGTACGGCAAGGTCCGTTTCGCCGGGGAGATGGACCTCATCGCCAACCTGGACTGCGTGGTGACGATGGATTCGCTGGTGATGCACCTGGCGTCGCTCGTCGCGACGCCCGTGGTGTCGGTATGGGGCGCGACGCATCCCGGGCTGGGTTTTCTGGGCTACGGGGTTTCGCCCGGGAACGTTTTGCAGGCCGACATGGCGTGCCGTCCCTGCTCGGTCTTCGGCAACAAGCCCTGCCGCTACGGCGACTACCGCTGCCTGAAAGCCGTTACGCCCGAAATGGCGGCCCGGCGGGTGGCCGAAATCACCGGCAGCTTGCCGGAATGTTCCGGAAACGGGTAAACCGATTGAATCCATAATCCGTTCGGGGATGACCTTACGGAGCGATCGGACGGGAACCGGGGCTGAAAGCAGGCCTCCGGTTCCCGTCCGGAGTTTTATTTCGCCTTATTCACCGCTCCGGTTCCGGGGAGCCGTGTTTCATTTCCGTGAAATTGCATTTTCGGTTACGTAGAGGGTTCGCCTCATTCGTACTTATTATAACCGACCTGTTGAACTTATGAAGAAACTTCTTTTTCACCTGCTGATTTTCACCTTGTTTGCGGCCGCCGCCGGCTGCTCTTCCGGCAAGGACGACGACGGAAATCCCGATGTCAGATTCTATGCAGTTCCGGCTTCGCTGAATTTCGAGGCCGGGAAAACGACCTTGCAGTTGAGCATCTCGACGACGGGGCATTGGACGATCGTGTGCGACGACGAGTGGCTGGAAGCCGTTCCGGCGGAAGGCACGGGGAGTGCGAAGGTCGGAATCACCGCGCAGGCGAATCCTTT
>ERZ827423.1937-NODE-1937-length-18154-cov-5.555335_pt1 | contig 18154 bp, 16 predicted proteins | sample MGYA00519775_ERZ827423 | MGnify/ENA primary metagenome ERZ827423 (study PRJEB31778, sample SAMEA3449296) | human gut metagenome | biome: human gut; feature: human-associated habitat; material: faeces | place: United Kingdom | collected 2010/2012 ...
CTTTTGGATATTTTCCTTTTCTTTCTTCAATATATGTCCAATTTTCACTTCCATTGCATGTCTTCCTTCTCCGAGCGCTCTGTCTTTTGGATATTTCCCTTATTTTTCTTCAATATATGTCCAATTTTCACTTCCATTTCATGTCTTCCTTCTCCGAGCGCCCTGTCTTTTGGATATTTTCCTTTTCTTTCTTCAATATATGTCCAATTTTCACTTCCATTTCATGTCTTCCTTCTCTGAGTACCCTGTCTTTTGGATATTTTCCTGCTTTTCCTTCAATGATATGTCCAATTTTCCACCGTTCTCCAACCATTCAGCTTCCCATTATTATCAATTATTATCAAATTTGGATATATTGCTATCAGAAGTGCTCTTTATGTCCAATCCATCTCCGTGAATATATAAATTGTGCCCTTAAGAAAAATATCTGGAAACACATAAGTTCTGTCCCCCAAAAAGATAATATCTGGAAACGCATAAGTTCTATCCACCAAAAAGAAAATATCTGGAAACACATAAGTTCTGTCCTCCAAAAAGAAAATATCTGGAAACACATAAGTTCTGTCCACCCAAAAAGAAAAACCGGAAGCACATAGAATTGCCCATTCCATATGCTTCCGGTTTAATTCATCAGATAATCTTATGCTCCATTCCATCCGGATCAGTAGCGAACTGGATCGCCATTTCACGATCGATCACTCCGCTGTAATAAAGCTGCATGATGGCTTCATCCATAATCATCATGCCCTGCTTACGGTTCGTCTGCATCACGCTCATCAGCTGGTAGGCCTTCCCCTCACGGATCAGATTGCGGACGGCATGGTTGGAATGCAGTACCTCAAAGGCTGCCACACGTCCGGATCCATCTGCCTTAGGAATTAACTGCTGGGAAACAACCGCTTCTAATACATTTGCAAGCTGTACGCGGATCTGCTGCTGCTGGTGTGGCGGGAATACGTCAATCACTCGGTCTACGGTGCTTGCCGCTCCGATGGTATGCAGGGTAGAAAGCACCAGGTGTCCGGTTTCGGCTGCAGTAATTGCAACACTGATGGTTTCAAAGTCACGCATCTCTCCGACAAGAATCACATCCGGATCTTCACGGAGGGCCGCTCGAAGTGCATTGGCATAAGACTGGGAATCCAGACCGATTTCTCTCTGGTTTACCATGGACTTCTTATGCTGATGCAGATATTCAATCGGATCCTCCAACGTAATTACATGGCATTCCCTGTTGTTATTAATTTTATCGATAATCGCCGCCAGTGTGGTAGACTTACCGCTTCCGGTAGGTCCCGTTACCAGAATCAGACCTTTCTTACGCTGATACAGGTCAATGACTGACTCCGGCACACCAAGCACCTCAGGTGATGGAACCTGGGTTCCGACAAGCCGCAGTGCAATTGCCACAGAGCCTCTCTGACGGTACGCATTGACACGGTATCTTCCCAGATTCGGAATAGAAAAAGACATATCATGTTCGCCATCCCGGTCAAACATGGCTCTCTGCCGCTCATCCATAAACTGATCCAGCATCTGCAGGGTATCCGGCGGCAGAAGCCGGTCATAGTTCATCGTGATTAACTGCCCGTTTACACGCATTTTCGGCGGAATACCAACTGTGATATGTACGTCGGAAGCTCCCGCACGCTTTGCATCCCGGAGCAGTTCCTCTATTGTAGGGATATTTGACATTTATTATTTCCTCCTATCCGTATGCTTTCATAACTGCTCAGGAACTTCCACAGTTATAAGTTTTTAATCCTTCTCTCAGTTTTAATAACGCTCGTTTTTCTATCCTGGAAACATAACTTCGTGAGATCCCGAAGCGTTCTCCGACCTCACGCTGTGTTACCTCTGTCCCTGTCTGTAGACCATATCTCAATTCGATAATTTCACGTTCCCGATGTGTAAGCACCTGCTGCATCAGTATTTTCAACCTCCGGATGCTCTCCCTTTCATACATCCGTTCCACAACATCTTCCTGCACCTGCTCAATCACATCCAGGAGACTGATTTCATTTCCCTCTTTGTCTGTCCCAATCGGTTCAAAAAGAGAAACCTCACGGGAATTTTTCTTTTTGCTGCGCAGCAGCATCAGAAATTCATTATCAATACATCGTGATGCATAAGTACTCAGCTTTCCTTTTCCTGCATCAAAGGACTCTATCGCTTTAATCAATCCGATGGTTCCTATGGAAATCAGATCCTCCATATTTTCATCCACATTCTGATATTTCTTTGCAATATGTGCCACCAGACGTAAATTTTTCTCAATCAGAATCTCACGCGCCCTGGCTGCCTGTACCGGATCATCCGCATGCAAAAGCTGTATATATTGTGCCTCCTGTTCCGTAGATAAAGGTTGTTGAAAGGTTTTCAAAGGGCACCACCAAAGTCTTTTTTATTATTCTATGACCCGCGGTGTCTTCAAGTGCCTTTCCCACTAATTTAATTATCTGCCGGACGGTGCGGACAGTAACCTTTCCACCACCTTTGATTATACTGATATAAGAGATACTTGGCAACTAAAAATCCGGTTCCTACAACATCTCCAATAAGCAAAAATATTTTCACAGCATAAAGTCCACAAAAACCTGATTGCTGACATCAATTCCATGCGATGTCAGTTTCAGATGAACGAACTCTTCTCCTGTCACTTCAAGTAATCCCAGCTTCTCATGCTTCTCAATCACCCCCGGAAATACCTCTTCAAAACGTCTTCCAAAGTTTTCAAAAAAACTGCGTTCTGAAACTCCTTCCATCATCCGCAGTCCCAAAAACATGAATTCCTCCATCTGTTCCTCAACCGGCAGCTCCTGTACTTCCTCTCTTAATTTTTTCACCCTTCCAATCATGTTTTTATCTGGGCGGGCTGCATTCCCGCTTTGTATGTTATTTTTTTCTGTATTACCTTCTTCCGCAGAATTCTTTTCAATATTATCTTTTTTCACATTCTCTATTTCAGCATTAATCTTTTCCACTTGTTCTTTTTCAGCAGTAAGTTTTTCCACCTGCTCTTTTTCGGCATTTTCTTTTTTCAGATCGTTCTTTCCAGCATTGTTTTTTTTCAGACAGTCTTTTTCAGTATTGCTTTTTTTCGGACAGTCCTTTTCAGCCTGAAACTTTTCTCCATGCTCTTTACTTGCATTTTCAATCTCATTTCCAGTCGAATTTTCACCCAGCATCAAGTTTACATAACTCGAAACATCTGTCACATTATGGAACCGGACGTTCTGAATCAGGGAGGCACTGCCGATTCCAAGGCCAAGATAATTACCTCTCTGCCAGTATACCTTATTGTGAACGCATTCCTTTCCTGCTTTGGCATAATTGGAAATTTCATAGCGGTGATACCCGGCATTTCTTAAAATATCATCCGTTATTTCATACATTCTGCGTTCCGTCTCCTCGTCCGGCAGATTCAACTCCTGTTCATAAAAGGGGGTACCCTCTTCCACGATCAGGCTATAGGCAGAAATATGTACCGGCTGTGGCTGCAGCGCCAATACCTTCTGCAGGGTTTCCTGATAGGACTTAAGTGTCTGCTCCGGAATGGCAGACATCAGATCCACATTGATATTGGTAAAGCCTGCTTCCACTGCCATTTCATAGGCCTTCAGAAAATCCGCACAGGTATGGATCCTGCCAAGAGCTTTCAGTTCTCCATCGTTGGCAGACTGCAGGCCGATACTGATCCGGTTAATTCCGCAGGCACGGTAGGCATTCATCTTTTCCGGTGTCACCGTTCCCGGGTTCATCTCCATGCTGATCTCGCAGGTATCCGTAAGGGTAAAGCAGCTTTTCAACGTTTCCATAATGCGTATTGTCTGTTCGGGCAGAAGTACCGAAGGGGTTCCACCGCCAATAAAAACAGACACCACCTGATACTCCCGGTATTCAGGCGATGTCTCCTGTATTTCACGGCACAGTGCCTCTACATACTGCTCCTGCACGTCCGCACTCTGCGGCCCGGACAGGAAATCACAGTAAAGACATTTCCGTACACAAAATGGTATATGAAGATACAAGCTCAAATTTTGTTCCATTTATTTATCATCCAGCTTTAATACACTCATAAATGCTTTCTGCGGAATTTCCACGTTACCAATCTGACGCATACGTTTCTTTCCTTCCTTCTGCTTTTCCAAAAGTTTCTTCTTACGGGTAATATCACCACCGTAACACTTCGCAAGCACATCCTTTCGATAAGCCTTGACGGTTTCTCTCGCGATGACCTTACCTCCAATCGCAGCCTGGATCGGAACCTCAAACATGTGACGCGGGATCTCGTCCTTTAGCTTCTCACACATCTTCCGGCCACGTTCATAGGCACTGTCTGCGTGCACGATAAAGGAAAGTGCATCGACCTCTTCCTTGTTAATCAGAATATCCAGCTTCACAAGCTCCGACCGCTCATAGCCCTTTAACTCATAGTCAAAGGAAGCATAGCCTCTGGAGCGGGACTTCAGTGCATCAAAGAAATCGTAAATAATCTCATTTAACGGCAGTTCGTATTTCAGCAGTGCTCTGGTAGATTCAATATACTCCATGCCAAGGTATTTGCCCCGGCGTTCCTGACAAAGCTCCATGATCGAACCGATAAACTCGGTTGTTACCATGATCTCCGCGGAAACCACCGGTTCTTCCATATAATCAATTTCTGTCGGATCCGGCAGATTGGACGGATTCGTCAGTTCAATCATTTCCCCGTTCAGCTTGTGTACATGATAAATAACACCCGGTGCGGTTGTTACAAGATCCAGATTGTACTCCCGCTCTAAACGCTCCTGAATAATCTCCAGATGAAGCAGTCCCAAAAATCCGCATCGGAAGCCAAAGCCAAGGGCAATTGAGGTTTCCGGCTCATAGCTTAAGGAAGCATCGTTTAACTGCAGCTTTTCTAATGCATCCCGCAGATCCGGGTACTTTGCACCGTCTGCCGGATACATTCCGCAATACACCATGGAATTTACCTTCTTATATCCGGGAAGCGGCTCTGCACAGGGATTGTTAAGATCTGTCACGGTATCTCCAACCGCCGTATCCTTTACGTTCTTAATTGAAGCAGTAATATAGCCTACCATACCGGCTTCGAGTTCATCACAGGGAATGAACTGACCTGCTCCGAAATAGCCAACCTCTACAACCTCTGCGGTTGCGCCGGTAGCCATCATCTTAATGCTTGTCCCTTTAGAAACCCTGCCATCCCTCAGACGGCAGAAAATAATGACCCCCTTATAGGAATCGTATACGGAATCAAAAATCAACGCTTTAAGCGGCTGATCGGGGTCTCCATCGGGTGCCGGAATCTTATGTACAATTGCTTCGAGCACTTCATCTATGCCGATTCCGTTCTTGGCTGAAATAAGCGGTGCATCCTGTGCCTCAATACCGATCACATCTTCAATTTCATTCTTTACACGCTCCGGCTCTGCACTTGGCAGATCGATTTTATTAATGACCGGAAACACCTCAAGGTCATGATCCAGTGCCAGATAAACATTGGCAAGGGTCTGTGCCTCAATTCCCTGTGCCGCATCCACGACGAGAATGGCACCATCACATGCAGCAAGACTTCTGCTGACCTCGTAGTTGAAGTCCACATGTCCCGGAGTGTCAATCAGGTTGAAAATATATTCCTCACCATCCTGCGCTTTATAAATCGTCCGGACGGCTTGTGCCTTAATCGTAATTCCACGTTCTCTTTCCAGATCCATGTTGTCAAGTACCTGTGCCTGCATTTCACGGCTGGTCAAAAGCCCCGTCTTTTCTATAATACGGTCTGCAAGCGTAGACTTACCATGATCAATATGCGCTACAATGCAGAAATTCCGGATTTTGCTCTGATCAATATGTGACATAAATTCTAAACCTTTCCTGATTATACTGATAACTATTCAGAACCGCATTCGTAAAACCGCTGTTTCACAGCGTAGTTTACCTCATGTGGTTACTTCGCCATACACATATAAAATGATGTCGGGGTCAAAAGTCCCGGCTCTGAATAGTTATCATTTTACCTCTTTTTGAGCACCATGGCAAGAACATGTGCTAATGGATCGCAGGCATTCATGATTTCTTCGACCGTATTATTCTGTGCCCCTAATTCGATCAGCATGCTTTTCGGGCATAAATGCATATTATAACGGTAGGCTTTGAGATAAATCTTGCGTGTCAGTCCCGGATAATATTCATTGGCAAGCACCTGCGCCTGAAAGGAAAACGCCAGATTATCAAGAATATAGGGGTTTTCCAGATAGGAGATCTCTCCCTGCCTGCGCAAATAGCTCAACCCGTTAAAGAACATAAAACGTGCTGTCGGTCGTCCCTGCAAATCCATGACAAGTCTCCGGTCATTTGCCATTTCATCCCGGTGCAGATCAATCACCACTTCGATACCCGGATTCTCCTTCAAAATCTGCTCTACCGCCGGAAGTGCCTTTTCATAGGCATTGTCCCGTTCCTGATCATAGACACCTGTATCATGCAGTACGCGGAAGCCATATTCTTCGAGTAGCTCCGTCAGGCGCTCACCGGCTCCGACAATCGTTGTCGATGGGTCACCCGGAACAGAATCCACGAAATCTTCACTTGCATGCGTATGATAAATCAGGATCTGTGGACCCTGCGTTTCGTCTTCATTGTTTATTATTAAATCTTCATTTAATAATCGTTCCGCATTCAAATATTCTTCCTTCATACTGGTGGAGCCATCCACTGCAAAGAACTCGGAGCGCAAATCGTCCTGTGTCCATTGCTTCGTCCAATCATATGTATAAGCGGGCACCGCCGCCAGTTCAAATCCGGAAGAAGAGGCTCCCTGTGAGAAACTTTCGTTTTCTTCCTCCCCCTGACCGGTCTCTTCATTCTGTCCCGATTCGCTTTCAGTTAAATTGTTATCAACGTCTTCCATTCCGTTCTCCCTAAGCATCTGCTTAAAATACTCCTCTTGTGGAATCTCTGTACTTTTATTCCCTGAACGATTCTGCTCCTTCAACATCCCTTCCTGAATCTCCGGCTGAATCTGTATCCCTGCCGGAGTTCCCTGTTCATCCGAATCAACAATTTGAATCCGCATTTCTTCCAGGGCTTCAGTCTGTGCATCCTGCACACCTTCTGCTTCCAAATCTGCCAGTTCAGCCCGTTCTGTCAGTTCTGATCCCCCTGCATCCTCTGCCTCTGTTCCTTCTGTTTCCGTGATCTCCGTTCCTGCGGCACCCGCTTCTGTTTTAGCTGCTTCCGTTTCTGATTCCACCGCTCCTGCTACGCCTGTGTCTGTTTTAAATTCTTCTGTTTTAGCAGCTTGCGCTCCTGCGTCTTTTACTCCTACTGCCATTACTTCCGAGTCTGCCGTCAAATATGCTCCATAATAGTAATAGGCAGATTCCATGGCAATGGCGCGTTCGGTCAAAGACAGCTTCGCGGCTCTGCTGTCCATCTGCCGCAGATATCCCGCCACCGGAAGATATGCCCATTCCACCTGACTAATCAATACCAGTGCTGCAAATTGTATGATACCCTTCCGGGCCAGATGACTGTTCCATAATCTATACAAGCTTTCACACCCCACTAGGGTATTTTATGCTTGCTTTGTCTTAAACATTCAATTTCATGCGTTTTACAGCTCCAGTGCCAGGTGAATGGCATTGCAGATGATATGACTGATCTGCCGGATCTCGTAATCCACATCCTTTCCTGTGACATACATATTGTAAAGCTCATCCATAGCGCCTGTTATCTTTTCTTTCCGGTCAAGAAAATCCTGATCCTCCATACCACAGTCCTTAAAAACAGCGTCCTGTACGATGGTTGCAGCGTCCACCACCGTGGGCACGCCGAGGGCAATGACCGGTACACCCAGATTTTCCTCCTGAATGGCATTCCGGTAATTTCCGACTCCGGAACCGGGATTAATTCCGGCATCGGAAATCTGAATGGTACGGTTCAGTCTTTTGATTGAACGGGCAGCCAGTGCATCAATTACAAGTACGAGATCCGGATGGGTCTGTGCCACCACACCACTGATGATTTCCTGCGATTCCATCCCGGTCTTCGCCATGACGCCCGGAACCAGGCTGCTGGTAAGAGGTAGCTTACGGCCTTCATAGGCCGCATTTCCGAATTCCATCACCATATGCCTGGTAATGGTCAGGTTATCCACCACACGCGGTCCCAACGAATCTGCCGTTACCTCCCGGTTTCCAAGACCGACAATGAGAATACTCAGCTGTTCCTTTTTCTTCGGAAGCAGGGATTTAATCTGATCCGCCAGTTCCCTGGCAATCTCCTCATGGTAATCCTCGTCAGGATGTGCCATATTAGGAGCCTCCAGTGTCACATAGGTTCCCATTGCCTTTCCCAGAAGGCGTGCCCCATTCTTACTCCCGATCGTTACCCGTGTAATCCTGATTTCACTTTCTTCCTTATATTCCTCCTCCACCTGCACCCCATGAAGATGTTCCTCCTTCTCTGAGACACTCTCCCGTGCTTCTAAAGCCAAATCCGTCCGGATCTGTACCTGCTCCATTTTCCTGCCCTCCGAAATTTTTTCATGATTATTTGTTATTTTTCCAAAATTATCATATTTTATTCGTTTTGTTATTGACATATTTGCAGGATACGGCTACAATAATATGCGTGTGTTTACATTAAGACGTCCGTGTCCGGCTTTAATGAAACATCTCAGTAACTTACGATTTTTAATAGGAGGTGTACATCGTGGCTAACATTAAATCTGCAAAGAAGAGAATTTTAGTTAATCAAACAAGAGCTGAAAGAAATAAGGCAATCAAGTCCGGAGTTAAGACAGCCGTTAAGAAGGTTGTTGTTGCTATTGAAGCAAATGACAAGGCTGCTGCACAGGAAGCTTTAGTTGCTGCTACTACAGTAATCGATAAGGCTGCCAGCAAGGGCGTTTACCATAAGAACACAGCTTCCAGAAAAGTATCCCGTTTAGCTCAGGCTGTTAACAAGATGGCTTAATTATCGGAAGACCTGATTTTTAACGAAAATATAAGACCTCAACTCATACCGTCATGTGAGTTGAGGTTTTTTGTTTGTCAAAAATAACGATTCAGTTTTGTCTGGTTCTGAATCGTTATTATAAAAAATAAGATAACTATTCAGTTACAAAATAAGCAGGACGATAAGCCGGGTTATGTCGTTGAGTGATCATCTATCTAGGACTACTGTTACCAATAGCCTCAAGCGACCCACCTGAAGGCTGGTCGGGCAAACCTTAGCGCCTTCGTTTTGGTCTTGCTTCGAATGGGGTTTACATGTGCCCCGCCTGTTACCAGGCAGGCGGTAGTCTCTTACACTGCCTTTCCACCCTTACCTCCTGCGAGGCGGTATATTTCTGTTGCACTGGCCTTGGAGTCACCTCCACCGGACGTTATCCGGCATTCTGCCCTATGAAGCCCGGACTTTCCTCACCCGTATAAATACGGCCGCGATCACCTGTCCTGCTTATATTTCTATTTAATGATACCAGGGTCAAAAGGTCTAAGCCCACATGAGCTTGCTCATAAGTGGGTGAAAGACCTTAGGACCCGCCCCGATATGAGCATAGAAGTGGGATGATAATCCCACGATATGCGAATATTGGGTAGGATTGTGGAAGTGCGTAGCACGAAGCAATCCGTAGGTATCAAAGTCAGGGGCTTTTGCCCCTGGCATCATTTAATTATGAGCCCTGCAAGCTTCCAGGAAAGTGTGTCAATGGCAGATGCATGGCTTATCAGTTATCAGACGTTGAACAGACTTCCCCCGATAAACTCACGGCAGATGGAGTTATTGGGAACGTTTTCACTGTCAATGCCAAGGAAGTATTCAAGAAATTTTAAGAGTCGCTTTGCCTCGTAATATTCCGGCTCTCCCTTCTGAATGCTGAATAACAACGGCTCTGCATACTGTTTGAGTACGGCAAGCTCATAGATCAGCACGGAATTAAACATCACATCCGCACTTTCCTGAAAAGGGAAAATATATGCTTCCTCACCACGGCGTACGGAGGGCCACATCTCAATCGTCCGCTTCGCACTGGCGCCTCTTGTTCTGGCATCCCTTACCATACGGCGGATCAGCCTTCCATCAGTCGTCGGTATTCTATTATGCTCGTCAATGTTAAGACTTGTCAAGGCACTAATATAAATTTTAAACTTACTGTCGTCAGGAAGTTCTGCTGTGGTCTTTGGATTCAATCCATGGATTCCTTCAATCACAAGCACATCCTCCGGTCCTAGCTGCTTGAAATTACCCTTATATTCGCGAAGTCCTGTCTTGAAATTAAAGGAAGGCAGCTCGACTCTTTCTCCCTTTAACAAGCGCTGCATATCCTCATTAAACTGTGCCACATCAATGGCTTCAAGACATTCAAAATTGTAATCTCCATTCTCATCCCTGGGGGTCTTATCCCGGTTTACGAAGTAGTCATCCAGCCCGATCGGATGCGGCACCAGTCCGTAGGTACGGAGCTGTACTGATAAGCGGTGGGAAAACGTGGTTTTACCTGATGAGGACGGGCCTGCGATCAACACGAACTTTACATCCCCACGCCTTACGATTTCCTGTGCAATCTCACCGATTCTGCGTTCCTGCTGAGCCTCCTGCATGAGGATCATATCATTCACATCCCCACTGCAGATCGCATTATTTAAGTCTCCAACTGTTTCAATTTCAATGCTTTCTCCCCACTGGGTCGCGGTTTTCAGCTCATGGAACAGCTTTTCCCTCGGCTCAAAGAAATCAATCTTATCCGGCTCGGTTGCACCCGGAATCAACAGTAACAGACCTTCCTCATACTGCATGACATCGTAATATTTGAGATATCCGGTGCTTGGCAGCATATATCCGTAATAATAGTCATAATAACCGTCCAGACAATAGATATTGACGGAAGATCCCCGACGGTAACGGAACAGGTTCACCTTATCGAACATCTTATACTTACGGAACAGCTCTATCGCATCATCAATCGGATAAGACCGTTTGATAATCGGCCGATCCGCAGCCACCAGCTCCCTCATTCTTTGACGGATCTTCCCTGCCATTTCCGGTGTCAGCTTTTCATCCATTTTAATATTGACGTAGTAGCCCTGACCGATGGCAAATTCTACGTTTACCTTCGTAATTTCCTTATCCTCCAGCACATCATACACCGATTTAATCAGTGTCATAATGGCGGTACGGACATAGGTTTTATGCCCGATCACATCCTTTAAGGTCAAAAAGGACAGGGTACAGTCCTTATGTACCGGCTTGATCAGTTCCCGGATCTTGCCGTTTTCAAGAACCAGCGCAATCATGTTATCATACTGCTGCTGGTATTCCGATGCAATTACCTCGTATTTCAGTCCATCCGGGTATTCCTTCGTTACCCCGTCAATGGTAATATTTGCCATGCCAGTCTTCTCCTTCCATTTCCTGCAGCGCTTTCCGGATAAAAAATAATTCCTGTTCCAGTATATTCCGCCTTGCGCTGATTCGTTCCCCCTCATAAGCATTCAGTGAATTCAAAATTTCAATATTTTTACGCTCTTCCTTATGTAAATACTGTCTTAAAACGGGGTGCTTGCGTGCAAGCAGAAGCGGTCCGAACCGGTAAGCCACTTCCTCATCCTGTGTCCCCGGTATGGAGGACGCTTTTCGATCTGCCTCTCCCCCACTCTGCCGTTGAACCTTCATCATAGGATAGTATTTTCCATCCTCAAAAACCATATTTTCAGCCACAATTTCAAATCCGTGATCCGCAAGGAATTTCCGGAATTCGCAGATTTCAGATTGTGGTGCAAGGATCATCTCCCTGAAATCTTCTACCTTTCTATTTGAGAGGATCTCCTGCATGAGCGGACCTCCCATTCCGGCAATAATGAGACAATCTGCCTCTCCTTCCCGGTACTGTGTCAAGCCATCCGACAGCCGTGTATGGATTCTATCCTGCAGTCCTGCTTCTTCAATGTGGCTCTGTGCCTGCTGCAACGGTCCCTTCCCAATGTCCATGGCAAGCACCGAGGGTGCAATCCCCTCCTCTACAAGATAAATTGATATAAAGCCGTGATCACATCCAACATCACATACACGCATTCCACGACTTACCATCTGCGCAATTGCCAGCATTCTCTCCGACAGACGGACACCTCCTGCTGTTTTCCCTGTCATTTCCTACTCCATTCTTTACTAATCCGGACCATCCCTGTTCCGAATCCCATTTGTCAAGCCACCGCTATGCAGCTTTACTTTTGTAAGACCCTGAATCGTTAGTTAATCCAGGTAGTCCTTCAGCTTCCGGCTTCTGCTCGGATGACGGAGCTTACGGAGTGCTTTCGCCTCAATCTGACGGATACGCTCTCTGGTTACGTTAAATTCCTTACCGACTTCCTCAAGGGTTCGGGCACGTCCATCATCGAGACCAAAACGGAGACGGAGTACCTTCTGCTCTCTTTCGGTCAGGGTTCCCAAAACCTCAACGAGCTGCTCCTTTAACAGGGTAAATGCTGCTGCATCGGCAGGAACCGGCACATTATCATCCTGGATAAAGTCACCCAGATGGGAATCTTCCTCTTCACCGATCGGGGTTTCCAAAGAAACCGGCTCCTGGGAAATCTTTAAGATCTCACGGACACGTTCTACCGGAAGGTTCATTTCCTCTGCGATTTCCTCCGGAAGCGGCTCTCTTCCAAGCTCCTGTAACAGCTGACGGCTGACACGGATCAGCTTGTTAATTGTCTCGACCATGTGTACCGGAATACGGATGGTTCTTGCCTGATCGGCAATTGCACGGGTAATCGCCTGACGGATCCACCAGGTTGCATAAGTAGAGAACTTATATCCCTTACGGTAATCAAATTTTTCAACGGCCTTAATCAACCCCAGGTTTCCCTCCTGAATCAGATCAAGGAATAACATTCCTCTTCCGACATAACGCTTTGCAATGCTGACAACCAGACGCAGGTTTGCCTCAGCCAGACGCTTCTTGGCGGCCTCATCGCCCTCTTCCATACGCTGTGCCAGTTCAATTTCCTCTTCAGCACTCAAAAGAGGAACCTTTCCGATTTCCTTCAGATACATACGGACCGGATCTTCGATGCTGATTCCGTCCGGTACAGACAGGTCGATATTTTCCATATCCACTTCGTCTTCTTCGGACAGCATGATCTCTTCATCATCAATCACATCATCATCGTCATCATTCGTAATTCGAAGCACATCGATGCCGCTCTTTTCCAGATGCTCGATGACCTTTTCAATTTGTTCCTCATTCAATGCAAGTTCAGCCAGAAAATCCACAATTTCCTGATATTCCAAGACATTCTTTTTCTTCTTGGCCATAGCAAGAAGCTGCTTTAATTTTTCCTCAAACTTTGCCTGTACATTTTCATCCATTGGTGTTTCCATCCTTCCTTGTTACTAAATATTACCATTATTAGCTTTAATCCAGTGAAATATGCGTTTTCTCAAGTTCTTCCAGTGCTTTTTTGCCCTCGATGGCCTTTTTGAGTGCATTCACGTCGGCACCGAGCTGACTGGAAAAGTATTCATAACTGTTTCTCTTAAGTGCCACCAGAATATCGTGAAAGGCTTTTTCACGATCCTGCTTCGTTGTAATTTCCTGCAGCTTTGTATTAAATACACCTGCAACCTCACGCTGCTCCTCCATGTCTTTAAACAGACTGACGATCGCTGCCGGATTGATTTCTCCTTTATCAAGATCCTCAAACAATCTCTCTGCCACCTTCCGGTACAGCTCCTCCGTAAAATCCTCAACAGAGATATACTGCTTAACCCTTGGGTATAACTGCGGTTCCTCCACAAGCCATGTCAGAAACAGCTTCTGCGGCTTCTTCCGGTTTTCATCCGGTGTGTTCTTCGGCTGGATGCCGGATTTGGGTCGTACCGCCGGCTGTACATTTCCTGTTTTCAGCGCGTAACTCATCACCAGCTTGCGCAGATTCTCATATCCAATCAGATACTTGTCCGCAACCGCCTGAATATAGTTATCCCGTTCCACATCCTCCGAAAACTCGCAGAGCTTCTTTGCAATTTCACGGTGGAACTGCGTTTTGGATTCCGGATCCTTCAGGTTATAGTCTCTTTGCAGGATACGAAGCTCGAAGAAAAAGCTGTTCTCCGCCTCGTTAATCCGCTGCTGGAACTTCTCGGCTCCCTCGTTCTTAATGAATTCGTCCGGATCCTTATACGGTTCGAGATTTAAAACCTTACCGGTAAGCTCCACTTCCTTCAGAATTCCGATTGCCCGCAATGCTGCATTCACTCCGGCGCCATCACTGTCGTATGCAAGGATCACTTCCCTGGCATACCTTCTTAACATGTTCGCCTGTCCTGCGGTAAATGCGGTTCCAAGGGAGGCTACCGCCTGGGTAAAGCCCGCCTGATGCATGGAAATGACATCCATATAGCCCTCACAGAGAATCATATTATTCGTCCGTGCGGTTCTTGCAAAATTGAGTCCGTACAGATTACGGCTCTTATCAAAAATGGGTGTTTCGGGAGAGTTTAAGTACTTGGGCTTTCCATCTCCCATCACCCGTCCTCCGAAACCGATCACGCGGTGATTAATGTCCTGAATCGGAAACATCACACGATTCCAGAATTTATCATGCAGACCGTATCGTTCATCGAAGCTTGCAAGTCCCGCTTCCTGAATGATCTGGTCATCATAACCTTTACTCTTTAGATACTTCACAAGATCGTTGCTCGTCACATTGGAAAATCCCAGGCCCCAATGGCGGATCGTCTCATCCGAAAGCTCACGTTTTTTCAAATATTCCAGTCCGGCCTTGCCACGCTCACTGCGAAGCTGATAAAAGAAGTACGTTGCCGCAAGCTTATTAATCTCTAAAAGCCTGCTTCTCCGGTCCTCTTTCCGGCGCATCTCCTCGGTATATTCGACCTCCGGCAGATTCACGCCTGCCCGCTCTGCGAGCATCTTAACCGCCTCCGGGAAGGTAAAATTCTCATACTGCATTACGAAGCTGAACACATTTCCCCCTGCCCCGCAGCCAAAGCAGTAATACATCTGCTTGCCGGGCGATACCGAAAAGGACGGTGATTTTTCATTATGAAAGGGACACAGTCCGAAATAGCTGCTTCCCTTTTTTTGTATCTTTACATAGCCGGAAACGACATCCACAATATCGTTTTTCATCCGGACCTCTTCGACTAATTCATCTGGATAATACATCATCGCACCTTTGTAAAGTCACATTGTCACACCTTTCACAGCAAATGTGTCAGGCTATGCGGAATCTGATTCATCTGCCTACACATTCGGCCAGGATTTGGGAATATAGATTTCCTCATACTTGGCAATCGCAAAACGATCGGTCATAGAGCTGATATAATCACACACAATCCTTTCTTCCGGCTCGTCCTTATCAAGCAGCCTGATAAGATCCACGGGAAGCAGTTCCAAATGATGCCTGTAATAGCTGTAAAGTGTCTGGATCAGCATTTCTGCCTTGCCCTCCTGACTCTTCGCCTCAGGATTGTGATAAACTCTTTCAAACATAAATGCACGGAGCTTCCTCATGGCATCTGCTACCGGCTCCGACATCACAATAACGTCCTTACCATAGCTGTTACTCACAATATCATGAATAAAGTGATCCAGCCTCTCTCCTGTCGTATATCCAATGACATCCCCAATCTCCTTCGGAACATCACTTTCTTTCAGAATTCCTGCACGGATCGCGTCATCCATGTCATGATGAATATAGGCGATCTTATCTGACAGACGTACAATCTGCCCCTCTAAGGTAAACGGCATTCCCTTCGTCTGATGATTTTTAATGCCATCCCGCACTTCCATGGTTAAATTCAGTCCCTGCCCGCCTTTTTCCAGAATGTCCACGAGGCGCACGCTCTGATCACTATGGATAAATCCATACGGACAGACCGCATTCAGTGCACGCTCCCCGGCATGTCCAAACGGGGTATGTCCAAGATCATGTCCCAAAGCAATGGCTTCCACCAGGTCTTCATTCATCCGGAGTGCCTTTGCAATCGTCCGCGCATTCTGGGATACCTCAAGGGTATGCGTCATACGGGTACGGTAGTGATCCCCCTCCGGCGTCAGAAATACCTGCGTCTTATCCTTCAATCTCCGGAAGGACTTCGAATGCAGGATCCGGTCACGGTCACGCTGATAGACCGGACGGATATCACACTGCTCCTCCTCCCGAAGCCTCCCTTTCGAATTGCGGCTGTGTGCCGCATAGGGACTTAAATATTCAATTTCCAGTTGTTCCAGATTTTCTCGTATGTTCAATGGTTACGTCCTTTATCTTCAAGCTGTAACTACTCCGAACCCATTCGTAAAACTACCAAAACTACCGTTTCACAAGTCTCTACTTCTAATATTCTGCCTCCGGCTCCGTTTTCCTTTTTCTTTCTTCAAGTTATTTTTCGCTGCGGCGGCTTTGGTTATTTCCCAGGGTGGCTCTGGTTATTTTTCCGGGGTGGCCTGTTTTTTTCCTGCGGCTCTGGTTATTTCCCCGGGGTGGCTTTGGTTTTTTTCCCGTGCTGGCTCTGTTTTTCCTGCGGCTTTGGTTATTTTCCCGGGGTGGCTCTGGTTATTTTCCCGCCGCGGTAACTCTAATTATACTGTTTTGGACATATTTCTACCTTTATAAGAAAATATGTCCAAATAATTTTTACTTTTGGACATATGAGCTTCAAATTTCACTGTTTATGTCCAAATTTCTTCTGAATTTTGCTGTTTTTAAGCATATTTCCGTTGTTTTGGATCTTTATTCTCATTTTTTTGGACATAAAATCCTTTTTATACCGGATTATGTCCAAACGCCTTCCATCACTTCCATCGTCCTCTCCAATATTCACAAACTTATTTACTGCACAGAATAGATAAATTCACCGCACTTGTGAATAGCTTCCACTGCGGTCTTAAATGGTCCCATCTGGAACACGTGCCACATATTCTTATAAGTATCCAGAGAAACTGCTACCCCCTCGCCGCTCATCTTCTTCTGCAGCATGGTGGAATCAGACATCAGCACTTCCAGATCTCCCACCTGAATATAAGTTGGTGGAAATCCCGTAAAATCTCCAAATAATGGGGAAATTTCCGGATTCCGTAAATATTCTGTATCAAATATTTCTTCAAACACCTTATTAGCAGACTTGTCACCAGGCTTCTGTTTTTCCGTTCCGGCCGTCTGTAAAGTATTTGCTGTCTGCAAAGTATTTCTTTCCTGTAAAGTGCCTACTGTTTGCAAAGTGTTTCCTTCCTGTAAAGTGCCTGCTTCCTGTAAAGGCTTTACCGCTTCCATCTGCACTTTCTTTGCCTGTGGCACATAATTTTCAATCATTTCATTCAGGTAGTTCTGATTCAGAACCGGATCTACATCAGCTTTCGTCTCATGGGTCTTGCCAGATACAGTGAGGTCTGTCCATGGAGACATGAGCACAAAGCCGGCCGGAAGCATCCGCTTCTGTTTCTTTAACCGCAGTCCCAGTGCCAGCGCCAGATTTCCTCCTGCGGAATCACCTGCCACAAAAATATCCTTCGCCCCATAACCCTGCAGCATCAGATAATCCCAAGCTGTCTGTGCATCGTCCACCGCTGCCGGATAAGGATGTTCCGGTGCCAGACGGTAATCAAAACAGAACACATCCATGGAGAGCTGGCTTGCAAGCTTCGTGGTAAGGGTTCTGGCATACAACGGACTTCCGGTACTGTAGCCGCCGCCATGACAGTACAAAATAATTTTCTTTCCTGAATGCGGGCGGTCTACACGGATCCACTCAGCGTACATTGATCCGACGGTGGTTTCCGTCACTGCTACTTCCCGGCTGTTTCCAAATAAAGCTCCCATCTGATCCTGGGAATGACGATGCTTCTCAATATCACTATTTTCAATCAATCCATGAGCTTTGCGGATCAGGTTAATAAAGCTCTGGTTAATATTCTCCTTCGGGGTTCTTCTCATGGATATGATCCTCCTTACTTTTCGTTCACATTGTAACAGTTCAGTCTTTCCATTCATAAGTTGAACTGTTACACTTTTTGACCTTTTGCTGACCTTTTAACCCTATTTTAACCTTGACTTGATATCCACGAATTGCTCCGCTGCAAAGCAGCTCCCGCAATTCTCAAACATTCGAAATCCGC
>ERZ827423.1938-NODE-1938-length-18151-cov-4.024315_pt1 | contig 18151 bp, 18 predicted proteins | sample MGYA00519775_ERZ827423 | MGnify/ENA primary metagenome ERZ827423 (study PRJEB31778, sample SAMEA3449296) | human gut metagenome | biome: human gut; feature: human-associated habitat; material: faeces | place: United Kingdom | collected 2010/2012 ...
AAGTGCGTGTTCGTGCAGCCAAGGTCAGTCGCCTTCTGGTTCATCTGCTCCACAAAGCCGCTGATGCTGCCGCCGAGATAGCGGCCGATGATGTTGCAGGCCTCGTTTGCCGACTGAAGCAGCGCGCAGTAGAGCAGGTCGCGCATGGAAAGCTCCATTCCCGGCAGCAGGCCGGAGGTGCTGCTGTCGTCGCTCATGCCGTCGCGGCAGTCGTTCTGTGCGGTGACCATGGTCGTCAGCTCACAGCGGCCGGAGTCGAGCGCTTCGAGTGCGAGCAGCGCCGTCATAACCTTCGTAAGGCTGGCGGGGGCGCGCTGCTCGTTCTCGTTATAGCCGTAGAGCATTTTGCCGCTGTCGAGGTCGATCACGACGGCGGCCTTGCCGTTGAGCTGCGGCGCTTCCATGGCCCATGCCGACGGCGCCAAGGCTGTCATCATAACGCACATGAGAAGAAGGAGCGGAAAAATTTTTATTTTTTTCATTTTGTTCTCCCGTTTTTTCAGGAATATGTTATAGTAATATAAATAGGGTGTTACGCCGATAGGCAAAGCCCGTAAAGTGTATTATATCTAATTATTCCTGCCCCGTCAAGCGAATGGGCGGATGGCAAAAAACGGAGAGCTTAATGAAAATTCTTGTAGTTGATGATGAAAAGCTGCTTGTCAAGGGCATCAAGTTCAATCTTGAGAATGAGGGCTATACGGTCGATTCCTGCTATGACGGCGAGACCGCCGTCACGATGGCGCGCGAGGGGAACTATGACCTCATAATCCTCGACCTGATGATGCCGAAGAAAGACGGGCTCGAAGCCTGTCAGGAAATCCGCAGCTTCTCCACCGTGCCGATAATCATGCTCACCGCGCGCAGCGAGGACGCAGACCTGCTCATGGGCTTTGAGTCCGGCGCGGATGATTATGTCACAAAGCCCTTCAACATCCTTGCCCTCAAGGCGCGCATCCGGGCGCTCCTGAGGAGAGCGTCGATAGCCGCCGCGCCCGCCGCTGCCGAGGAAAAGAGCGGCACGATAAGCCGCGGGCACATCACCGTGGACGAGGCCAAGCGCTGCGCGATGAAGAGCGGCGAGGAGGTCGAGCTCACGATGAAGGAGTTTGACCTGATCCTGTTTCTGATGAAGAACCCCGGCAAGGTGTACAGCCGCGAGGCGCTGCTTGACCTCGTGTGGGGCTATGACTATCAGGGCGATACGCGCACGGTGGATGTGCACATCCGCCGCCTGCGCGAGAAGCTTGAACTCAATCCCGCCCAGCCGGAATACATCATCACCAAGTGGGGAGTGGGGTATTACTTTGCAGATTAAACGCTGGACATTCAGATCCGGCAGCATCCGCTTTCAGTTTTTCTCTTTTCTGGCGATGCTGCTGCTGATCCTGCTCCTGCTGCTGAATGTCTATCCGCTCATCTCCGCGCGCGACGCCGTGTTTCAGGAGAAGGAAAAGGCCATGGAGAGCCAGGCCGCAACGCTCGCTTCCGCTCTTGCGAGCCTTGACAATCCCGATCAGGAGAGCATTGCCGAGGTGCTGCGCTTTCTCGACATTCAGGGCTATGACAGGATAATAGTTGCCGGGAAGACCGGGGATATAATATACGATACTCAGACGCACGCAAGACCCCAGACCGCCGCGGGCGATCTGCTCTCCGCTCTCGGCAGCAAGACGGTGTTCCGCTCCTCGCAGGAGGACGAGGCCTTCTCCAGCAGCTACGCCATCCCCATCAGCAGTCAGAGCACCGTCACGGGGGCGGTGTACCTGCATGAGACGGACGCCGAGCGCGGCCGCATCATAAACGACCTCCAGGTGCAGATACGCACCGTCTCCCTCATAATCGCCCTCGCGGCGCTCGTGATGGCCGTGGTATATTCCTCGGTCGTCCTCCAGAGACTGAACGACCTTGCCAATTCCATGCGCATCGTTGCCGGCGGGGACTATAAGCACCGGCTCGCGATATCCGGCACGGATGAACTCAGCGAGCTCGGGCGCGAGTTCAACACGCTTACCGAACGTCTTTACGACACCGAGCACCAGCGCCGCCGCTTCGTCTCCGACGCTTCGCATGAGCTCAAGACGCCGCTTGCATCGATACGTCTGCTCTCGGACAGCATCGTGCAGAACGAGAACATGGACGCCGAGACCGTGCGCGAGTTCGTCACCGACATCGGCAACGAGGCCGAGCGCCTCCAGCGCACGACTGAGAAGCTGCTTGACCTCTCGCGTCTCGACGACGATATCCAGGTCGTCCCGGAGCCGGTCGATGTAAAGCAGGTGGCAGTCGACGCGATGGTGCTGCTGCGCCCGCTGGCAAAGGAGCATGACGTGAAGCTGCGCTGTGAGCTTGAGGACGGCTGCGTCGTCATGGCGACGGTGGACGATATGTTCCACATCATCTTTAACCTCGTCGAAAACGCGATAAAATATAACGTCCCGAACGGCAGCGTCACGCTGATCCTGAAGGGCACGGTCGACAGCGTCCAGTTCACCGTTGCGGATACCGGCATCGGCATCCCTGAGGAGGAGACGTACAACATCTTCTCCCGCTTCTACCGGGTCGATAAGGCACGCTCGCGCGAAGCCGGCGGCAGCGGGCTCGGGCTGAGCATCGTGCATGACGCTGTCAAGGCGCACGGCGGCTCTATTGCCGTCGGGCAGAATAAGCCGCAGGGCTCACGCTTCATCGTGACTTTCCCGCGGCCCACATCGGAGGAGACAGGCATATGAATAACGTGAAGAGAATACAGCAGGAGCTGCGCCGCCGCGGGCTTGACGGCATGCTCGTCACCGACGAGAAGAACCAGCGCTACGCTTCGGGCTTCCCGATAACGGACGGTGCGGTCGTCGTGGGCTTGGAAAAGTCATGGCTCATAACGGACTCGCGCTATATTGAGGCCGCCGAAGCCGCTGTTGACGGCAGTCTCACCGAGGTCGTCCTCTATGACCGGGAGCACCCGCTCACCGGTATCATCCGCAGCGTGTGCGCCGGTATGGCGCGCCTTGCCGCTGAGGATAAGAAGCTCAGTCACGTCGGCTATCTCGGCTATGAAAAGGCCCTCGGCCGCGAGCTGCTCCCGGCGGGCGACCTGTTCGAGACACTGCGCGCGTCAAAGACTGAGGTCGAGATCGCCTGCATGATCGAGGCGCAGCGCATAAGCGAAAAGGCGCTGGAGACTGTGCTGCACATAATCAAGCCCGGCATGACCGAAAGGCAGGTCGCCGCGGAGCTGGTCTATAATATGCTCAAAAACGGCTCCGAGGGCAATTCCTTTGACCCCATCGTCATCACCGGCAGCAAGACGAGCCTGCCGCACGGCGTGCCCGGGGACAAGGTGATACAGTCCGGGGACTTTGTCACTATGGACTTCGGCAGCATAAAGCACGGCTACTGCTCCGACATGACGCGCACTGTCGCCGTCGGGAGCGCGAGCGAGGAGATGCGCAATGTCTATGACACAGTCCTGCGCGCGCAGCTCGCGGGCATCGCAGCGGCGAAAGCGGGAGTGCCCGGCAGGGAAATAGACGCCGCGGCGCGTAAGGTCATTTCGGACGCGGGCTATGGGAAATATTTCGGACACGGCTTCGGCCACAGCCTCGGCCTTGATATCCACGAATGGCCGAATGCGAACCCCTCCGGCGAAGCTCCGATGCCCGCGGGCGCGGTGTGCTCGGCGGAGCCGGGGATATATATTCCCGGCCGCTTCGGTGTGCGCATCGAGGACGTCATGGTCATCCGCGAGGGCGGCGCCGAGATCATCACCAAGGCTTCCAAGGAGCTGGTGGTGCTGTGAGAGGCACAGAAAATTTGCCCAACATCAAATAATGCTTGCAAAATTCGCGGAGATACTGTAAAATATCAAAGATAAATAATAAATTTTATTTTGGGAGGTTCCCATATATGGCAACTATTACCGCAGGCGATTTCAGAAACGGCGTTACCTTTGAGTATGATAACGATGTGTGCCAGGTCATTGAGTTCCAGCACGTCAAGCCCGGCAAAGGCGCTGCCTTTGTCCGCACCAAGTACAAGAAGATCATGACCGGCGCTATCCGTGAGGAATCCTTCAACCCCACCGCAAAGTTCGAGGCCGCAACTGTCGACCGCATGACCATGGAGTACAGCTACAATGACGGCAACCTGTACTACTTCATGAACCCCGAGACCTATGAGCTCGAGCCCGTCGACGCAAGCGTCCTGAGCGACAACTTCAAGTTCGTCAAAGAGAACATGGAATGCACCATCTACTCCTACAAGGGCAAGGTCTTCAATGTTGAGCCTCCCTTCTTCGTGGAGCTTGAGGTCACCGAGACCGATCCGGGCTTTGCAGGCAACACCGCGACCAACGCGACCAAGCCCGCTACCGTCGAGACCGGTGCAGAGATCAAGGTTCCTCTGTTCATCGAGCCGGGCGAGAAGATCAAGATCGACACCCGCACGGGCGAGTATCTGTCCAGAGCGTAATTCAAGGCTATAAGCGGGGGAAGATCAGCAGTCTTTCCCCGTATTTTTTCTAAGGAGGTTTTCAAAATGACAGTAGTGGAAAAGGCGGCATATCTGAAGGGTCTGACCGAGGGTCTGGGCATCGCTCCGGATTCCAAGGAAGGCAAGCTGTGGAACGCGCTCAATGAGCTTCTCTCCGACATGGCGCATGAAATAGAAGACCTTCATGCATGCTATGACGAGCATGACGAGGCTCTCGACGAGGTCTGCGACGAGCTGAACTATCTCGAAGAGCTCACCTGCGATCTCGACTTTCCCGAGGACGACGATGATTATGATGACGAGGACGAAGACGTCAGCTGCTGCGGCTGCGGCCGCTGCTACAGCGATGACGAGGACGAAGACGACGACGGTGAGCCTGAGTATGACGGCGTGATATATGACGCCACCTGCCCCGTCTGCGGCGAGGAGATCAGCTTCGATGAGGACACTCTCGCCGAAGGCTCCATCGAGTGCCCCAACTGCGGCGAAAAGCTCGAGTTTGACCTCGGCGACGACGATAAGGACGAAGATAAAGAATAACTCCACGTCCTCGCATCGGCAATATTAAGGCTACGCAAAAAGGCTGCGTCCTCTTTTGAGGACACAGCCTTTTTATATGATTTGCTTTTTTACTTTGCGTAGTCGACGGCCTTTGTCTCGCGGAGGACGTGGACCTTGATCTGACCGGGATAGGTAAGCTCATCCTCGATCTTCTTGGCGATGTCCCTTGCGAGCAGGACCATCTGATCCTCGCTGACCTCTTCGGGCTTGACCATGATGCGAATCTCGCGGCCGGCCTGAATGGCATAGGAGCTTGCGATGCCGGGGAAGCTCTTTGAGACTTCCTCAAGCTTTTCAAGACGCTTGACGTAGTTCTCGATATTCTCGCGACGCGCACCGGGGCGGGAAGCGGAGATAGCGTCCGCCGCCTGAACGAGGCAGGCCTCAACGCTGTGCGCCTCAACATCGCCGTGGTGGGCTTCGATGGCGTGGATAACGGCTTCGGATTCCTTGTACTTTCTTGCGATGTCGACACCGATGGTGACATGGCTGCCCTCGACCTCATGGTCGATGGACTTGCCGATATCATGCAGCAGGCCTGCGCGCTTTGCGACGTTCACATCGACGCCCAGCTCCGCGGCCATAAGACCGGCGAGGTGGGAGACCTCGATGGAGTGGTTGAGCACGTTCTGGCCGTAGCTGGTGCGGTACTTCATACGGCCGAGAAGCTTGATGATCTCGGGGTGCAGGCCATGGATATTCGTCTCGAACGCGGCGCGCTCGCCCTCGGCCTTGATAGTCGCGTTGACTTCTTTCTGAGCCTTGGCGACCATTTCCTCGATACGAGCCGGGTGGATGCGGCCGTCCTGAATGAGCTTTTCGAGCGCCAGACGCGCGATCTCGCGGCGGACGGGATCAAAGCTCGAAACGGTGATCGCCTCGGGGGTATCGTCAATGATGAGGTCACAGCCGGTCAGCGTTTCGATGCTGCGGATGTTGCGGCCCTCGCGGCCGATTATGCGGCCTTTCATATCGTCGTTGGGGAGGGGTACGACGGAGACGGTGATCTCGCTTGCATGATCCGCGGCACAGCGCTGGATGGCCGTGGCAATGATCTCTCTTGCGCGCTCGTCGGCCTCGTCCTTATACTGCGCCTCGACCTCCTTGACCTTGACGGCCATCTCGTGGGTGACCTCGTCGCGGATGCTGGCGATCAGATAATTCTTGGCCTCTTCAATGGTGAATCCGGAGATCTTCTCGAGCATTTCGAGCTGGCTCTTCTTCACCAGAGCGACTTCCTGCTGCTGTGCTTCCACAGCGGCGATCTTGCTGCTGAGAACGTCGTTCTTCTTCTCGACGGCGTCCAGCTTTCTGTCAAGATTTTCTTCCTTCTGCTGGTAGCGGCGCTCCTGCTTGGTCAGCTCGGCGCGGCGCTCCTTGACCTCCCGCTCGTATTCCGAGCGGCTTTTGTGTATTTCTTCCTTTGCCTCAAGGAGAGCTTCTCTCTTCTTGCTCTCCGCACTTTTTATAGATTCGTTAATTATGCGCTTGGCTTCTTCTTCAGCACTGGATATTTCGCGTTCGGCAACCTTTTTGCGGTAGCCGAAGCCTATAAAGAATCCCGCTATCAAAGCCGCAGCGGCTATCAAGATCCATAGAATTACCGGCATAGTAAGTAAACACACCTCCATTCTTTAAGAATTTTGCGGTGGGTTTAGCTGCTGGATATTTTGTTATTACCATAAGCTGACAGGCCTCTATGTGACCCTGTCAATGGTATCGCGCACGGAGCAGCGCCCGCACACATATGCAAGACGGGGCATAAAACGCGCCCGTCGAATCGAACAGAAATATTTATCGGAGACCTCCCCATGGTCCCCTAAAATATCATTCGTGTTATTCTACCACTGAATCGGTGTTATGTCAATTCAAATGCTTAAATAATTTTAATAGAAAGTTAATAAACAGTTCAGTCCGCGGGTCGTGACCCGCGGACTGAACTGTTAGTTTTGTTGCTTATTTGTTCTTATTCGGCCTTGTTTTTGTTTGCCGCGGTGCTCTTTTTCTCTTCCCGGCGTGCCTTTGCCTTAGCGCTCAGCTTCCTGAAAAGCGGGCGCAGCGCGAAGAACAGCACCGCGAGGATAACGAGCGTCGGCAGAGCGGAGACGAGGAACACCAGCAGGTTCTTGAAGAAGCGCCCAGCACCTTTAAGCGAATCCGTGAATGCATTCAGCAGTCTCTGGCCGTAGCTTATGGTGACGGCCTGCTGCTCGGTGTACTCGCCGACCTCCTGGACGTTCAGGGAGATAGTGCTGTAATTCACCTGTCTGTCCCAATTGTTGAGGCTCGACTGGAGAGAGTCTATCTTATACTGAAGCTCCGTCAGCTTCTCCTCTATGGTTATCGTGTCCTCCACGGTCTGCGCCTTTTCCATCATTTCGAGCAGGCGGGTCTCCTGAGTCTTGTACGCGGTGAGCCGTGACTGCACGTCATAATACTGTGCGCTGACGTTCTCGGTGTAGGTATAGCTGTAAGGGACGTTGCCGAGCGTGGAGAGACTGCCCATGACAGTCTGGAACTTGTCGCTCGGGATGCGGATGGTATAGTCCGCGCTGCGGTTATAGCTGCTGCCGCGGGAGATGCTGTAGTAGTTTGCACCGTTTATGCTGCTTGACTGCACCCAGCCGCCGTATTCTTTGATGAGCGCGGCAAGCTCTTCGAGGGTCTTGTCAAACTCGGTAGTCTCAACGGTCGCGTCGGCGGAGTAGATGATCTTCTCCGGGTTCTCGTCGGGCACGTCGCCGCTCTCAGTGCCGGAGTCATATTCGCCGTATTCACCGGCGGATGCGACGGAGTCCATCGCGGCAAATCCGGAGGCGGGCGCCGCGTTGGGAGCCGGCTCCATGGGCGAGGAATCGTATGCCGCCGACTCGGTGTAGCTGGCCATTTGATTTTTGCTGGAGCTGCCGCAGGCGCAGAGGGACAGGGCCATGAGCAATGCAAGCAGCAGGGCTATCCGTTTTTTCATTTTGTCTGCTTCCTTTCGTTTTACAATTATTACAAGTTTGTCCTCACCTACAAAGACGCGGATTTCCGAATAAAGTTCCCATTACTGTATGTTTACAGTCAAATTCTTTTTTGCTATAATCTGAGTAGAATCTTAACAGGAAATAAACACATAAGAAACGGAGGGACAAATATGCAGCTTACCGCGTCAAATGTCCGGCTCGTCGCGATCGTGCTGACAGCGCTGTGCGCAGTGTCCGGGGGTATCTATCTTGTATTCTGCAAGCGGAAGGACTACCGCAGAGCCTTTGCCTATAAGGGTACGGCAGGGCTGTGCTTCGTCGTGCTCGGGCTGCTGGGCACCGACGCGAACATAAGGAGCATGCTCGGCACCGGCGGTGCCGCCCCAGCGGGGGCGTGGCTTGTTGCGGCAGGACTCATCTTCGGTCTGCTCGGCGATCAGCTGCTTGCGCTGCGCTTTATATGCGTGAATAAGAAGACGCAGTTCTTCGCCGCGGGGGCTGCAAGCTTTGCCGTCGGTCATGTGCTGTATATCATCGCGCTGTCGCACCGCGCGCCCGGCATACTGTTGGGCGGCCTTGCCATTGGCTTCGTCGCGCTCGCGCTCTCGGGCGTTTATAACTACCGCAAGGACACGAATGCCGGGAACATGCAGGTACCGGGCATGATATACATGGCGGTCGTCGCCTTCATGGGAGCGCTTGCCGTCTCCGTCGCGATACACGCGCCGGGAGTGTCGACGCTGCTGTTTGCCGTCGGCGGTGTGCTCTTCATCATCAGCGACAATATCCTCTGCGCCTACAGCTTCGGCAGCGAGCGCCGCTTCGGCGCGAACATCGGCATTCACGCGACCTACTACGCCGCGCAGCTGCTCATCGCGTGGAGCATATTCTTTATGTGAATACCTGCGGCAGGAGCGCACAGAGCTGATAACGAAAAGCCTTACGAGGGCGCGGCTCCGGATCATTGAGGGGACACATTTCATTGCAAACAGGAACCCCGCGGAATTTAACCGAGCCGTTGACGAATTTCTGGAGACGGTCTGATAGCATCCATACAAAGCAGAACCCGGCGTGGCATATATTGACGCACCGGGTTTTGTTTTTGCCTTTTACGCCTTGGGCGTCTCGCCCTTTTTCGGCAGCTTGTGCTTCTTGCCGTCGGGCGTGACGATATAGGTGTTCTCCAGCAGCTCTATCGTGCCGCGGCGCCAGTCCTCGATATACTCCTTTCGCAGCGCGGCGCGCTCCTCCTGCTCATCTGCGGTCAGCTCCCGCTCCTTTGCAAGATGCGCAAGCTCGTTTATGCGGTCAAGCTTTTCCTGTGTCATGCTTTGCCCTCCTCGTCTATTGTCCCAAGCTCGTCGAGCGTCAGCTCAAAGGCCGGGATGAATTTATCCAAGAAATATTTTACCTCCGGTAAGGGGCTCGCGTCGAGTATGGCGCGGGTCTGCTTCTCGGCGGAAATGAACTCGTTATTGCCGGTCTTGCGCTCTTCGATGCACTTGATGTACGCCGAGAGCTTATCGGCGGCCTTGACGATATCGTGCAGTTCCTCGGCATCCCTGCCGTAGAGCAGGGATTCATAAGTCCCGCGCAGCTCCTCGGGCAGCGTCGCCAGGAGCTTATCGCAGGCAAGCTTTTCCACCTGCTTATAGGCATTCTGGATCTGCGCGCTGTGGTATTTTATCGGCGTGGGCAGGTCGCCGGTGAGGATCTCGGAGCTGTCATGGAACAGCGCGACGGATGCGCACCTGTCCGGATCGCAGGGGACGCCGTAAATGTCGCGCCGGATGACCGCGAGCGCGTGCGCGATCACGGCGACCATGTGGCTGTGCTCCTGTATGTTCTCGGGCAGCGCGTTACGCATCAGACTCCAGCGGCCGATGTAGCGCATACGCGAAATGTAGGCAAAAAAATTGTGGCTCATAAGTTCTTTTCTTCTCCGTATTGCTTATTTCGGGTTCAATTATTCTATCACGGCGGGAGAATTATTTCAATAAGAAGGACTTTTTTGTAAATTTCATTTATATAAGTATTGCAAAAGGCGAAGAGCAGTGTTAAAATTTCATTTTGTGTTGAAAATAGTACAAAGAAATTTTGACCGCAGCTATGCGGACGCAGCAAGGGAGCACTGATAGATATGGATAAGCTTAGAAACGTCGCCATTATTGCACACGTTGACCACGGCAAGACCACTCTTGTCGATGAAATGCTCAAGCAGTCCGGCGTTTACCGCGAGAACCAGGAAGTCGTGGAGCGCGTCATGGACTCGAACGATCTTGAGCGTGAGCGCGGCATCACCATCATGGCAAAGAACACCGCCGTATGGTATGGCGACACGAAGATAAACATAGTTGACACCCCGGGTCACGCCGACTTCGGCGGCGAGGTGGAGCGTATACTCAAGATGGTAAACGGCGTTATCCTGCTGGTCGACGCCGCAGAAGGTCCGATGCCGCAGACGCGCTTCGTGCTCAGCCGCGCGCTGGAGCTCGGCCACCGCGTCATCGTCGTCGTCAATAAGATCGACCGCCCCGACCAGCGTATCCATGAGGTCATAGACGAGGTGCTCGAACTGCTCATCGACCTCAACGCGACGGATGAGCAGCTGGATTCCCCGATGCTCTTCTGCTCCGGCCGGCAGGGCACGGCGAGCTACTCCCCCGACGTTCCCGGCACCGACCTCAAGCCGCTGTTCGACACGATCCTTGACTATATCCCCGCGCCGAGCATGGATCTTGACAAGCCCTTCCAGATGCTCGTCAGCAGCATCGACTATAACGAGTATGTCGGCCGTATCGCCATCGGGCGCATCGAGCGCGGCGTGATAAAGCAGAACCAGGAGATCGAGGTCTGCAACTACCACAATCAGGACGAGCCGCCCATGAAGGCCAAGGCCGTGTCGCTCTACCAGTTCGACGGGCTCAACAGAGTCCCCGTGACCGAGGCGGGCGCGGGCAACATCATCGCAATGAGCGGCATAGGCGATGTCACCATCGGTGACACTATCTGCGCAAGAGGCTTTGCCGAGCCGATAGAGTTCGTGAAGATCGGCGCGCCGACGCTGGAAATGACCTTCTCCGTAAACGACAGCCCCTTTGCCGGGACTGAGGGCAAGTTTGTCACCTCCCGCCAGATCCGCGACCGTCTTTTCCGCGAGACACTTAAGGACGTTTCCCTCCGCGTCTCCGAGATCGGCAGCAGCACCGACAGCTTTAACGTCGCAGGCCGCGGCGAAATGAGCCTGTCCATCCTCATCGAGACGATGCGCCGCGAGGGCTATGAGTTCCAGGTGTCTCCCCCGCGTGTGCTGTATCAGGAGATCGACGGGCAGAAGTGCGAGCCTATCGAGCGCGTCGTCGTCGACGTGCCGCAGGACTGCATGGGCTCCGTTATGGAGAAGCTCGGTGCGCGCAAGGGCGAGTTCCTTGAAATGACCCCCGCCGGCAACCGCATGAAGATGGAATTTCTCGTTCCGTCCCGCGGACTGTTCGGCTACCGCAACGAGTTCCTTACCGACACCAAGGGCGAGGGTATCCTTGCCTCCGTGTTCGAGAAGTACGCGCCCTACAAGGGCGACATCGCCCGCCGCAGCACCGGCTCCCTCATCGCGTGGGAGACTGGCGAGGCCGTTGCATACGGTATCTGGAACGCGCAGGAGCGCGGCGCGATGTTCATCACGCCGGGCACGAAGGTCTATGCCGGTATGGTCATAGGCGTCACGCAGAAGAGCGACGATGTGCCCGTCAACGTCTGCCGCACGAAGCACCTGACGAACACCCGTGCTTCCGGCTCAGATGAGGCGCTGCGCCTTGTCCCGCCGAGACAGCTCAGCCTTGAGCAGTGCCTCGAGTTCCTCGCCGATGACGAGCTGCTTGAAGTCACGCCGAAGAACCTCCGCCTGCGCAAGAGCATCCTCGACCACAGCCTGAGAATGAAGAACGTCATGCGCAATAGATGATAAGCGGAAAAATGCTCGCACCGCAATCGCGGTGCGAGCTGTTTTTATAGGCTCTATATCAGTCCTGAGGCTTGATGCTGCTGTTGAGTATCTCGCCGGTGACGGCGTCGATAATATAATCATACTCGTTTTGATGAGTGTCAAACTCGACCTCATACCATGCAGAGTGACGGGTCTTTTCAAATTCAACGTCGTCAGAGTAAATCATGGTGACGGTGGTACCGGCGTCGTCAAGCGCAATGTTCAGCGCTGCTTCCGCACCGATATAAGTGTCGTTGTGGCGATAGATGAAATATCCGCCGATTGCAGCGCCGATGATGACGAGTACGAGTACCGCGATAAGAATGTTTTTGAGTGTCTTGTTCATTTTTCCTTCTCCTTTTTCCTGACTCATTTCAGCTTGGCTAAAGTATATCCTGAGCTTTTAAGAAATTTATTAGAAATTCTAAGAAACTTGCCGCTGTAAAAAGAAATAGAAAAATATAGTCCCTGTCCACGTTATTTGCCGGCGTAGGAATAATCGCCGTGGACGCCGCCGGTCTTCTCCAGCAGATGAATGTCGGAGATGAGAATGTCCTTCTGCACGGCCTTGCACATGTCGTAGACCGTGAGCGCGGCGGCGCTGACGGCCGTCAGTGCTTCCATCTCAACGCCCGTGTGCCCGGCGCAGGAGGCCGACGCGGTTATCTCTACGGAAAGGCGCGCTTCATCCAGCGTGAGAGAAATGTCTATCCCGTCTATAAGAACTGGGTGGCACATCGGGATGATGTCCGGAGTGTGCTTTGCGGCCATTATGCCCGCGACCTGCGCCACGGCCAGAACATCGCCCTTTTTCATGCCGCCGTTTTTGATGAGCGCAAAGGTGTTCTCGTTGACCGTCACGCGCCCCGCGGCGACGGCGGTGCGCACAGTCGCCGGTTTATCACCGACGTCGACCATCTTTGCTCTGCCCTGATCGTTGAAGTGTGTGAAATCCTGCACGGGTCCTACCTCCTCATCTGCCGTTTCTCAGGCTTTCCATCACCTGCGGCGCGGAGTCCATGAGCGCGTCCATATGCTCCTCCGGGTCAGCGGCAATGAGCGTCTTTCCGCGTATGACGGCAGACGCGATGCCTGGAGTCGGCTTATCCGAAACGGCGGACATCGCCTCCTGCGCGGCGCTGCCCGCACCGCCGGTCACGAGGATGAGGTCGAGCCGGCGCTGATCGCACAGGCGGATGAGCTGCTGCTTGAGGACGCGCGCATCGTCCGGGATCGCAGGCTCTTCAACGACCGTGTACCCCACATCGCGCAGGCGCTTGGATATCGTCTCCCCGCTCCAGCTCTCGCCGAGCGTGATGACCGCGGCCTGCCATGGGAAGTGTCCCTCGCGCGGAACGATAGTCATTTCGTCCCCGACAGAGATCGTACCCGGTTCGAGAACGCGGGCGAAAACGCCTTCGCGCGGCATGATGCAGTCGCCCATTTTCTTATATATCTCGCAGTGGCTGTGGCACTCCTTGCCTATCTGCGTCATTTCCAGCAGCACATCGTTGCAGCGCAGGAGCGTCCCGACCGGGAGCGCACGGAAGTCGAAGCCCTCCACGACGAGGTTTTCACCGAACGCGCCGGGGATGACGTTTGCCCCGCGCTTATTGAACGCCTCTATCTTGTCCGCACTCAGCAGGCTTATCTGCCGGTGCCATTTACCGGCGTGTGCGTCGCCGTCAATGCCCCATTCGGCAGAGAAATGCGCGGTGCTGACGTCCTTCTTCTGTATACCCTTGCGGTCGCTCGTGCAGACCGCTATTACCTTTCCCATGGTCTTATCCTCCTATCTGGCTCATCGCATGCTTTTCCGTGATGCCGGTGCTTGTATCAAAGCAGTGTGCGCGAGGCTTATTGTATATGGCCGCCCTCAGCGCTTCTGTCAGCTCATCGTCCGTGCACCCGCCGCGGATGAGCGCGCGCAGGTCGGCGGAGTCGGCATAGCAGAGACATGGCTTGAGCTGGCCGGTGCTCGTCAGGCGCACACGGTTGCACCCGGCGCAGAACTTGTGGCTCACCGCGTCGATGAAGCCTATTCTGCCGAGGAGCGCCGCGCTCTTATAATAATGCGCGGGGCCGTTGCCTCGCTTTTCATCCGTCGGGGCAAGATCGGGCCAGCGCTCCTTCAGCACGGCGAAGATATCCTCCGGGGAGACGCGCCTCATTGATGTGCCGAAGCCTATGGGCATGAGTTCTATAAAGCGCACATCCACGGGCAGCATCGAAGCAATACCGGCAAGCGCGGGAGCGTCTGCTTCCGTCTCTTCGAGCATCACGGCGTTTATCTTTGTGCGCAAACCTTTGGCGCAGCACACGTCGAGCACGCGCAGGAGCGTATCTGCCCCATCGCCGGTGTACCCGGTTATGCGCCGGAAGCGCGCGTTATCCGTTGTGTCAAGGCTGATGTTCACACCGTCAAGTCCCGCAGCGGTGAGCGCGTCGAGGTTCTTTTCCAGCAGCAGGCCGTTCGTCGTCAGCGTGACCTGCTGTGTGCCGGGCTGGGTTTTCAGCGCGGCGATGAACTCCGCGCAGCCCGCGCGCACAAGCGGCTCCCCGCCCGTGACCTTGAACTTCGTTATCCCGAGTTCTGCGGCAGCGCGGCAGATGCGCAGCATCTCCTCATAGCGGAGGATGTCATCATGCTGCACGGCGTCTATCGGTTCGGGCATGCAGTAGCGGCAGCGCAGGTTGCAGCGGTCAGTCACGGATATGCGCAGATAATCTATTTTGCGTCCGTATTGATCTAACATTGTTTATATTCTCCTTTGTACCTGATGTATTTTAACACGTATCAGGCAAAAAAGCCACATCTGCCCGCAATATCGGCGGATATAATTTCATATGCTTGCGTCCCGCCGCCGATGCGTTTATAATTACAATAGATAGTTTTTAATAGATTTCTTAATTCTTCGGTTTACAATACGATCAGAATACGGGCGCTGTGCCGTCCGGCACTTGGAGGAACGGAATGAGGATACTTGTCGTAGAGGATGAAAAGCATCTCAACCGCATAATCAGCGAGGCTGTGGAGGACGAGGGCTACAGCGTCGACAGCTGCTTTAACGGGCAGGAGGCGCTTGAGTTTATGGAGTGCGCGAAGTACGATGTCATGATCCTGGACATCATGATGCCGAAGCTCAACGGGCTTGACCTCGTGCGCCGCCTGCGCCGCGACGGGGACACGACCCCTGTGCTCTTTCTCACCGCGCGCGACAGCGTCGCCGACCGCGTCGAGGGGCTTGAGAGCGGCGGGGATTATTATCTTGTCAAGCCCTTTGACTTCAAGGAGCTTATGGCCGTCGTGCGCGTCATGACGCGCAAATATACCGGCAACCGCTCGAACGTCTTTACCGTCGGCGACCTGAGCCTTGACACCTCCTCGCACAGAGTGACGCGCGCCGGGAAGAGCATCGACCTTACGAGCAAGGAGTTTTCCCTGCTTGAATATATGGTGCGCAACAAGGGCGTCGTCCTCTCGCGCGAGATGATAGAGAACAACCTCTGGAACTATGACTATGAGGGCGGGACGAACGTCGTCGACGTCTATGTCGGCTACCTTCGCAAAAAGATGGACACCGGCTTTGACAAGAAGCTTATCCAGACCGTCTGGGGCACCGGCTGGGTGCTGAAGGAGGATTGAGCATATGTCCGTCAAGCTCAGAATGACGCTGTGGATCACGCTCATGGTGCTGCTGCTGGCGGCTATGGTGCTGGTATTCGTGTTCGTCATAAATGCAAACACTGTTACGGACGACCCTGCAGGCAGGCTCGTCAAGGTCGTGATGAAAAACGCCGACCGGCTCGAATTTGACCACGGGCGCTTCGAGTGGGACGACGTTGACGCGTACCGCCGCGGTGTGTACACTACCTTCTATGCCGAGGACGGGGAGCTGCTCTGCGGCGCGATACCAGACGGCTTCGATTCCGCCGCCGTGCCGTTTGAGGAAAACTTCGTGCGCAGCACTGAGATAAACGGCGAGGAGTATTATATCTATGATGTCTATGTCGACATGGACATCACATATGTCTGGGTGCGCGGCCTGATCTCCGCGGCCGACCGCTCCGGCCTTATGCACACCATACTCATCCTCACAGCGGCCTTGCTCCCGGCGATCCTTGTTCTCTCCACGGGCGGCGGCTGGCTCATCGCGAGTCTGTCCTTTAAGCCGCTTGAGAAGATCGTCAATGCCGCAAACGATATAAGCGACGGCGGCGACCTCACAAAGCGCCTGAATATCCGCCGCGGCCCGTCCGAGATGAAGCGTCTCGGCAGCAGCTTTGACAGGATGTTTGAGCGCTTGGAGAAGTCCTTTGAGACCGAGCGGCAGTTCGCTTCCGACGCTTCACATGAGCTGCGCACCCCGATAACCATCATCCTCGCCCAGTGCGACCGCTCCCGACGCAAGGACAAAACGCCCGATGATTATTCCGCCTCCATCGGCGTCATAGAAGAGCAGGCGAAGTATATGTCGGAGCTTGTGCAGCAGTTGCTTGGCCTCACCCGTATGCAGCACGGCACTGACCGCTATCCGATGCGCGAGAGCGATCTGAGCGAGTTCACGGAGTCCTGCTGCGATGAGTTCACGCCCGTCGACAGCCGGGGCATAGAGCTCAAAACAGACATCGCGCCCGGCGTCACTGCGCACTTCAACGGCGCGCTGATGTCCCGCGTCATACATAATCTTCTCCAGAACGCGTATAAATACGGCGTTGAGGGCGGGCACATATGGCTCACTCTGCGCCGCACGGAGCAGGGAGCTGTGCTCTCCGTCAAGGACGACGGCATCGGCATCGCCCCGGAGAACATTGACAAGGTCTGGCAGCGCTTCTGGCAGGCGGACGCTTCCCGCGGCGACGAGGGCAGCAGCGGTCTTGGCTTGGCGATGGTGAAGGAGATCGCCCAGTTCCACGGGGGCGACGCCGTTGTCGAGAGCACCCCCGGCTCCGGCAGCACCTTCAGCGTTATCCTGCCGTGACCTATCATAAAACAGCAAAACAACATCGGAGAAAGCGTCCGCTTTCTCCGATGTTGTTTTTTATTTTGCGAATGCAGCGTCTTTCAGGCGGCCATGCCCGCAAATATCAAAGATGCTGGTCGCGGTCGACCTTGTCATAGAAATGGTCGAGAATGGGCTGCATCGCGGAGGTGAGCTTCATGTCGAGATTGAAGAAATAGATCGCAAAGGTCACCGCGAAAAACGCGAGGCATATAAGCAGCAGCTTTTTAAGGAGCTTACAGAATTTGGACATTTTTATCTCCTTTCCTCTTACCACGATTCTTCGTCATGGAGGACTTCAAGGCTCGGGTCGACAGGCTCCTCACCCATGACCGTGCGCATATAGTTGTTGATCTGGTCGCGCACACCCTGACGGGAGATCACGCGCGGATCAAACAGATCGTGCGAGACCCAGACGAGGTGGATGCCGTATTCACGCGCGCGCTCCTCGAACATGCCGTGCATGCCGTCGAGAGCCTTGCAGCTCATATGTTCCCAGAGAACGACCATGTCGGCGTTGAACTCCTTGCAGTACTCCCACAGCTCGTCAAGCAGCACCTTGTAGCCGCCGTGAGTGCGGTTGCGCATTATCATGTTCTCGGTCAGCCATGCCATATCGTAGTACGCCTGCTCGCGGTTCTCCGGGGTGTCCTCGGTGACGAGCTCCTTCGTGGAGACCATAGAGAGCATATCCGTCAGCGGCACGATGCCCCAGCAGTTGAGCAGCCACACGAGGAAGTCCATATAGAAATGCGACTGGACGCCCCAGACGATGGCTCTGTGGCGGTACTCGTTGGCGGCCATCTTCTTTTTCTTATAAGCGCGCTCGGCAAGCCTGGTTATCTTGCGGTCGACGTCCTCAAAGGCCTTGACCTTGCCGCATATTGCCATGTAGTTGGTCTCGGTATAGAGTGCGAGGTTCGAGCCGAACACCTGCGGGTACTCGGTCTTGTTCATCTCAAGCCATTCGACGCGGCACTTGGTGGCGTAATTGACGCGCTTAGCGCATTCAAAGTATGCGTTCCAGTCCCACTTCTCGCCGGTGTGCTCCTCGATGAAAGCAATCGCGTTCTTTATCTCCTGCGCGGCATAGTCCTGCACGTCGTCCTCGCGGTGGCGCAGGGGCGCTGCCAGCTGGAACACCGGAA
>ERZ827423.1942-NODE-1942-length-18073-cov-3.058164_pt1 | contig 18073 bp, 13 predicted proteins | sample MGYA00519775_ERZ827423 | MGnify/ENA primary metagenome ERZ827423 (study PRJEB31778, sample SAMEA3449296) | human gut metagenome | biome: human gut; feature: human-associated habitat; material: faeces | place: United Kingdom | collected 2010/2012 ...
GCCGCAGGACACGCACTTGCTGTAGTCGATCTCGGCACGGCCCAGCTCATCGGAGTGGATGGCACCCATGCCGCAGGCTGCAGCGCAGGGACGCTCGGTCTTGACGATGGCGTTATAGGGGCACACGCCGACGCAGCGGCCGCACTTGATGCACTTGTCCTGATCGATGATGGACTTGCGGGTGAACGGGTCGATGGAGACCGCGCCCTTCGGGCAGACCTCGACGCACGGACGCGCCATGCAGCCCTGACACACATCGGTCACGCGGACCTGATTTTCCGGGCAGGCGTTGCAGGCGAACTTGATGATGTTGATGAGCGGAGGGGTGTAGTAGGTCTCCTCCTTGGTCGCCGCGTCGATGTTGTCGGACAGCGGCGCATGCTCGGCCGCGCTGCGGCACGGCAGGCCCATCGCCAGACGCAGGCGCTCACCTACGATCGCGCGTTCGAGAAAAATATCCTGACGGTTCTCTGCGACCTCGCCCGGCATAATGTCATACGGCAGCGCCTCGATGCGGCGGTCGGTCGGCCACTCGGTATGGTACGCCATACGCGCGACCTCGGTAAAAATACGGTGTCGAATGTCTCGAATTCGAGTTTCCACGCCTCTCATGAAATCATATCCTCCTTGTGTGTGTCCCCTGTAATCATTCTTATCCTTTGAAAAGCCGCAGAGTCTCAAAAGAAGCTCTGCGGCGGACTTTTGTCCTTATAGTGCCGTCTTTCGTGCGGACATAACAATCTATTATCAGAATACAGCATCAGAGGGAGGATGTAAAGAGTAATTGTAGATTTTTTAACAATATCTTTCGTACAATTTTCGCTGTTCTTTTTGTATGTTTTGCCCAGAATCTTATCTGTGCTCCTCCGCGCCGTTCGGGAACTCGCGCAGGATCTCCTGCGCCGGGGCGGCGATCGCGGACGGCACCGCGCCGGGACGGCTGAGGAAATAGCCCTGGAACAGGTCCGCGCCGAGCGCTCGCGAGGTGCGCAGCTCCGCTGCGGTCTCGATGCCCTCCGCAACGATCTGCATGCCGCGCTGATGCGCATAGGATACGATGTTGCGCACGACCTCCTGCTTGTCCGGGTCTCTTTCGATGCCGCGGATGATGGAAATGTCGATCTTGATGAAATCCGGGTCGAGCGTGATGAGGTTGCCCTCATTGCTGTAGCCGCTGCCGTAATCGTCGAGCGCATACAGACCGGACAGCACCGTGGAGCGCCGCTTCATGTTCAGTATTTCGAGGTCGAGATCCTCCTCTTCGGTGATCTCGATGACGACATTGCGTCCGATGCCGCTCACGCGGCGGCGCATTTCCTCGACGTCTGCGCCGATCAGGCAGACGCTCGCGATCGAATTGACGAACAGCCATGCGTTTTCCGCGAGCAGGCCGCTCTGCTGCCGCAGGCGGAAAAGCTCGGGCGCGGTGAACATGGTGAGCTTTTCGATGTCATACAGCCGTCCGGTCTCCTGCGCGAGCTTCATGACCGTGCCGGGCGAGCGGAGATTGGGCGTTTCGGGGCGCATGAGCGCCTCATAGGCCGCCGCCTCGCCGTTCCGGTCGAAGATCGGCTGAAAATGATAGGTCACGCGGCTCTCCGCGAGCATCTGCTCGAATTCCTGCGCGATCTGGGTCTCATAGGAGGCCTCGTTGTATACGCCGATGTCGAATTCCTGCATGCCGCCCTTGTGCGAGCGCTTGACCTGATACATCGCGAAATCGGCGTATTTCTTGAGCGAGGCCATATCGTTCCCGTCCTCGGGGTACCACGCCACGCCGCCCGAGATGCTGACGGCGAACGAATCGCCGTTCGGCAGGACGATGGACGCGCGGCGCAGACGGCTCTGCAGGCTGTTGAGGTCGCGCCTAAGCTGCTCACGGCTGTCGTAGCCGTAGAACAGCACCATGAACTCATCGCCCGACAGACGGCTGCATACCGAGTGCCCGGTCATCGCGTCGTGCAGCGTGCGGCCGGTCTCGCGGATATAGCGGTCGCCGGTGTCGTGGCCGTAGACGTCGTTCAGCGCCTTGAGGTTATCGAGGTCGAGCATCATGAGCGCCGCATGGCCCAGACGGGACGGTGCGCGGAACAGGCTCTCGCAGGTGCGGTTGAACGCCTTGCGGTTGTAAAGGCCGGTCAGCATATCGTAGTCGCGCTCGTGTTCGATGCGCAGCCGCTCCTCAGTCATGGCCGTCACGTCCTCGAGCAGACCGACCTGCGTCTGATTTTCAAAGGCGATGCGCAGCCGGATGTAGCGCACGCTGCCGTCCTTCTGCGGGATGCGGAACACGCAGCCGCCGTCCGGCAGGCCGAAATTCTCGTTTTCCGTGATGATCCTTTCGATCAGCTTTTCAAAATCGTGCGGCGACAGCTCGCCCTCCGGCTCTCTGCGGCCGAGCATGGAAAAAAAGTTGTCCGTCGTATAGACCGGCGCACCCTCCCGCAGCTCGTAGCCGGCCAGCTCGACGCTCGCCATGTCGATGATGCGCTGAAAGCGGGTCGAGGTGTTGATGATGCTGCGGCTGAGGTCGGTGAAGGCGGCCGCAAAGCGGTCCAGCTCCGCGATGCCGGTGCGCGACAGGCGCGGAAGGTTTCCCGGGGCGAGCTTCGCGGACGCGGCGACCTCGTCCGACAGGCGCGTGATCGGCCCGGCCAGTCTGCGGCTGGAAAACAGGCAGCCGAGCAGACCGACGAGCACGGTCAGCAGTATGGTGATGACCAGCCGCTCCTGCACGCTGCGCGAAAACGCGAACAGCCGGGTCGTCGAGACCGTTCCGACCAGCATCCAGTGGCTCCCCTCTGAGAACGGCGCATTGCGGCTGTACAGCGAGAGCGGCACCACGGAAGCATAGCAGCGCCAGCCGCCAAAGCGTGTCCAGCCGCCGCTCCCGCTCTGCATATCGACCGTAAAGACGTCCGACAGGCTGCTGCCGCTGTCTGCGGCGGAGGTCACCACGCTGTGCAGCGTCATGCTGCTGTCCTGCGTGGTATCCGGGGAACGGGCGAGAAGGTAGGTGCCGAAGCCGTCGTTCTGAAGCTCGGAATACGGCAGAAGGCTCTGCACGTAGCGCGTGAGCAGCTCGACGCCGATCACGCCGTAGACCGTCCCGTCCGGATAGATGAGCGGCTGCGTATAGGAGATGACCGGGCGGCTGTCGCCGGCGAGCGTGTAGCTCTCGGTCGACCATCGGCCGTAGTCTGCGGCGTTCTGAATGCCGCCGTCCTCGCGCGCGCGGTCATACGGCAGGCGGAAAAAGTCGTCCTGCGCGCCGCCTGTGACCGGAATGCCCGGCTCCCAGTTTTCGCTCGTCGAAATACTCATTCTGTGCATGACCGCCGCCGGCGCGTGCTCGAGCAGCAGGTCGTCGTTCGTGGCGGAGGCCGGCGCGGACGGGTCGAGGTCGCGCAGGTAAAGACAGGGCAGCGAGCCGCCCGCCGTGCGGCTGAGCTCGCCCGTATGCAGCACGATATACACACCCGTCACGTTCTTTTCGCGCAGAATGCGCACCATCTGGTCGCTGACCGCGTCGAACAGCGGCGCGCTTCCCTCGTTCGACGAGGTGAGCGAAGCCACGGTTTCGCCCTCCTGAACAAGCTGCGCCGCCGCACGGTTTACCGCACTGTCCAGACCGGAAAGATCCTGCGCCTCGATCAGCTGGCCGGAGATATAGGCGGCGCGGTTGACGACCTGCTTGTCCAGGATCTGCTCCGCATTGCTGTTCAGGCGCGAGGTGAAGCCGCTCAGCGTGAACGACAGCAGAAGCATGGCGATCTCGACCGCGAGCACGGCGACAAGCGCGAGAAAGACCGTGCTGAATACCGATCTCTCGCGGTCTTTTTCCGTCTCGTTTTCTCTTTTTATGTGCATGATATTCAAGGCCGTGCATTCCTTTCGCCGCCGTCCGTTCAGCCCTCGCAGCTCCTGAGCTTCTCCAGCGTCTCGTTGTACCAGTTCTCAAAGCACCCGTCGGTCAGAAATTCCGCTTCCGCGTCCGCAGCGCTCTGTCCCGCCGCGAGGCGCTCCTCGACCGTCCTGCGGTCGGCCGATGCACGGTCGCTCATGCAGGATTCCAGTATGCTGCGCGCATCCTTTGCGCCGGTGAACGCCGGCATGGTATACAGCTCGCAGCTGTTCACCGTGTCGATCGCGGTCGAGAGGATCTCCTTCATGCTGCCGCTCAGCGGCAGTCCGCTCTGCCCGATGGCGTCCATATCGCACGCCGCGTGCGTGACCGGCATATAGCCCGAGCCGACCGAAAAGCTGATGTTGTTTTCCGGCTCGGTAATCCATTTGAGGAACTCGACCGAAGCCTCGATCTGCTCGTCGGTGCCGCGGGTCACGACCATGCCTGCGCCCTGCTGCACCGCCACCGGCTCGCAGCCCTCGAACGTCGGGCAGGGCAGCGCGCGCATCGTGATGCCGTAGCTCTGGCCGTCGTCCCGGATGACCTGCGTCGGCAGGAAGGTCGCGCTCGCGTTCGAGCCGACATATGCAAGCAGGCCGCCGCTCTTGATCTCGTCGCTGCGGAAACGGCCGGACGCAGAGAAATACCCCTTGATAAAGGGCACATAGTAGTTGTCCCACAGTCTGCGCACGGCATCCCTGTCGAAATTCAGCGTCATCCTGCCGTTCTTTGCGCAGAAGATCGGGGCGCCCAGCTCCTTCGCGCCTGCGAGGATATAGTTCGCCATCGCATCGCGGCCGAACAGCGCCCTGCCGTCGTCCGGCGCGTCGGTCTGCGCATCCGTCCAGTCATAATACTTTTCCGCCGTCCGCACAACGCCCTCGACGGTCGAAAGATCGCTGTAATCCGCGCCCGCTGCCTGTGCGAACTTCTGCCAGTCGGTATCGTTGAGGAACATCAGCTCGGTGCATTTTGCGGTCGGGAAGATCTTGATGCTGTCGTCCCCGTCGAAGTCGCCCTCTTCCAGATAGGCTTCGATATACTTTTCGCGCTCCTTCTCATCGAGATAAGGCGCGAGATCCACGACCAGCCCCATCCGGTCGATGGCATACGCCGTGTCTGCATAAGCGGAGAAAATATTCGGCATCGCCTCCGCGCCGACCTTGCCCTCCGCCGCATTCATCACATTGGTCTCGAGATCGTTCACGCTTCCCTGACCGGATGCGATGACCTCGATATTGCGTTCCCTGCCGACCGTGTCGTTGAACTCCTCGACGAGCCGGTTGAACGTCTCCAGCTGGTCGCCGTTATAGTACGTCCAGACGGTCAGCTCGACCGGAGACGCAAAGGATGCCGTTCCCTGCGTACCGCAGGCCGAGGTGCCGAGCAGCAGCGCGCCCGCGAGCAGCGCCGCCGAAAATCTGGATCTTATGTTCATGTTCTTTCATCTTCTCTCCGAAATTACAATCCTCAGTCTGGCGAAAAAACGAAGTTTTTCGACAGGCTCAACATTGCCCTATTGTATCATATTCTGCGGCAGATGAAAAGCAGATGCGCCTGGCGAAAAAACGTTTTCGGCAGGCCGCGCTCTGACTGCACACAGCGCAAACGGTCCGGAAGCAGAAAAAACCGGGGATGTTCCCCGGTTTTCTCAGTTTCACACAGTTTTTCTCCTGAAAGACGCTTTACCGGCCGACTGCCGCCTGCAGTACGGCGGACGCTACCGTACCGGCAACGCGCGCGCCGCCGCCGCCGTTCTCGACCAGAACGATAAAGGCATACGGCGTGTCCTCGTCGCGCAGAAAGCCCGTGAACCATGCGTTCGGGGTCTTGTCCGCGCCGACCTCGGCGGTGCCCGACTTCGCGCAGATGTCCATGCCCGGGAAGCGGTCCTGACCGTAGGTCTCGATGACGTTGTTGTGCATGAGGTCCGCGATCGTGCCGGCGGTCTTTTCGTCGATCAGCTGCGCCGAGTTTTTCGTGCGGTAGATGCCGGTCGGCAGACCGTAGTCGGTCGTGGATTTCTCGATCAGGCGCGGCACGGCCGCCTTGCCGCCGTTCGCGATCGCACCCATATACTGGAGCATGCTGATCGGGCACATGGTGTCCTGTCCCTGACCGACGCCTGCCCACGCGAGCTGGTTTTCGCTCACGTCGAAGTCAAAATGTCCCGAAGCGGTCTGGATGCCGTCCACGCGCAGCGACTCGGTCAGTCCTGCCGCATCGGCATATTGTTTCATGGCCGCCGAGCCGAGCTCAACGGCAAGCTGACCGAACACACCGTTGCAGGAATTTGCGAGCGCGGACTCGATGTCCTGTTCGCCGTGCGCATACGGGCAGGTCACGGTGTCGCCGCCGATCTCGACCGAGCCGGTGCAGTTCCACTTTCTCTGGAACAGGTCGGGGATGTTCTCGATCGCGGCGTTCAGCGTCACGACCTTGAAGATCGAGCCCGGAATGGAGTTCGCGGACAGCAGGCGGTTGACGTAAACGCCGTCCCACGCCGGGTCATCCGCCGCGATATTCGGCGGATCGGCCGGGTCGAACGTCGGCGCCGAGACCATGCAGAGGATCTCGCCGGTCTTGTAGTTGTAAACGCCGACCGTGCCGCTCTGACCGCCGAGCGCCTCATAGGCCACGCGGTTGAGCTCGGAGTCGATGGTCAGATACACGCTGTTGCCCGTGCCGAGCGGCGAATACGCGCCCGTGAGCAGATTGTAGCCGGACAGCTTGTCCGCGAACGCAGTCAGCGCGCCCGCGCCGATGTTGCCGGCCGGGTCGCCGACGGCATGCAGCGTCGCACGGCGGATCGTGCCGTCCTCGTTATAGACGCGCTCGCCGTCCTCGGAGAGCGTCGAGAGCACGACGCCCCGGCTGTCGATGATCGTGCCGCCCTTGAGCACGCCCTGATTGTTGTACAGATGGCGGTTGTAGGGGTAGGAGGCCCAGTCGTCGCCGTCCGCGACGAATCGGAAGCAGAAAAACGCAAGGCCGATGCCGAGCAGCGCGGCCAGAATGAGGCAGAACACGCTTCTTTTTTCGATTTTACGCATGGCTTAATCCTCCCCTCTCAGCTCTCGGCGGCTTGGCAGGCGCACCGCGAACGAAGCGTTCTGACGGGTGTCCGTCGCCTTGAGGAAGGCGAGCATGCCCCATGCCGACAGCATGGACGAGCCGCCGTTGGACACGAACGGCAGGGTGACGCCGGTGAACGGCAGAATGTCGACCGCGCCGAACACGTTCAGACAGGTCTGGAACACGAGCAGGCTGGTCGCGGCGCACGCCGCGATGGTGTAAAAGCTCGAACGGCCTGCGCGGCAGGCGCGCACCGCGAACACCGCGAGTGTGATGATGCACAGCACGGTGAGCACCGCGATGACCAGACCCCACTCCTCGCACAGCATGCCGAAAACGATGTCGGTATCCGCCGCCGGCAGGCCGGAAAGCCAGCCCTTGCCCGCGCCGACGCCGATGAGGCCGCCCGAGGCCGCCGCCGTCAGCGTATGGGTCTGCTGGAAGCCCTTGTCATAAACGTCCTCCCAGATGTGACCCCACGACGCGAAGCGCGCCGCAACGTGCGGCTTGATGGTCAGCATGACCATGCCGCCGCCGAAGCAGCCGGCGCACACCAGACCGAGCGTCGCGAAATCGCCCGAGCGCAGGTATGCGATGACGAGAAAGGTCACGAAGAACACGAGCGCGGTGCCGAAGTCGTTCTGAAGCGCCAGACAGCCGCCGCACACGCCGGTAAGACCGATGAACATCCACAGGTTGCGCTTGTTGAACAGACGGTCGAGCGTCGCCGCACCGGCGAAAATGTAGCAGATCTTGGCGACCTCCGAGGTCTGGAGCGACAGAGAGCCGAAGCGCAGCCATGCCTTCGCGCCGCCCTCGCTCGAGCCGATGAGCAGCGTGATGGCGAGCAGGCCGACCGCCGTCGCGCCCATGAACCAACGGACCTTCTGCGCGCGCGTCAGGTCGCGCAGGAAAAAGCCGAGAATGAGGAACATCGTCATGCCCATCAAAATCGCGATGAGCTGCTTGGGCAGCTCGTCCGGAACGGTCGAGCCCGTCACCGCGAGCGACAGCGTACACAGGAAGAACGCGATGGTCTCCATCTCGAAGCCGATGCGGCGGAACAGGCGCATGAAGATGAAATAGCCCCAGCAGACGCAGGTGAACACGAAGAAGGTCAGCGGAATGGTGACGTTCGCCTCGCCGCCGCCTGCAACCACGAGCTGCACGGCTGTGAGCACCTGAAACAGCGTCAGCAGCACCAGACTGCCCCACATGCCGGCCGGGCGACCCTCCTCACGGCGCTCCGCCATCTGCCAGCGCTTTTCCTCTGCCGAGATCGGCACCATCGTGGTCGGGATGCCGCCGAACGAGACCATATCGCCGTCCTCGACGATCGCGTATTCGTCTACCGGCAGATCGTTGACCTTGATGCCGCCCTTGGAATTCAGGTCGTACACCGTCCAGCTGCCGTCGTTTTCACGGATGAGCGCGGCGTGCTGGCGCGAGACCGACGGATATTCGAGCTGCACATCGCAGGCCGCGGCGCGGCCGATGATGTTTTCCCAGTGCGTGAGCGGCAGGCGCACGCCGTTGCCGAGCGTGAGATAGCCCCAGACCTCGTCCGGATGCTTGACCTTCCACAGCGAGCGGATCGCGCCCACCAGGATCATCAGCGCGAGCAGCGGGAACACGAAGCGGACGACCGTCGTGTACCACGCGCCCACGAGCGGATTTTCCGCAAGAAAACCCGACAGCACGTCAAGCGCGTGCTGCAGCGCATCTTTCATAACATTTCCTCCTCCCAGAACGGAGCATACAGTTAGCCATTTTACTTTGCCATTATACCACAGCGGCACTAAAAATGCCAACACATGACATCCATTTTTGCCGCCGCTGGTGGTATAATTGTTAAATAACCGGTACAATAACCGTTTTGCGGTTATTGTACCACAGCGGCACTGAAAACGCCAACACATGACATCCATTTTTGCTGCCGCTGATGGTATAATGATTAAATAACCTGTATAATAGCCGTCCAGCGGTTATTATACCATAAGTGTCAAGCAGAAGAAAAATCCATAAAGGTTTCGCGACAACTCAAAGGATAATCTTCTTTTTCCCCGGGCAAACTTCCCCAAAAGGGGGAATAGACTTGCTAAAACTCATTTCTGCGAGTAAAATATATGACAGCAGCGGTGTCACCGCACTGCGCCGCATCAATCTCCATGTCGCGCGCGGCGACTACGTTTCGGTCACCGGCGCATCCGGCTCGGGAAAATCCACCCTCATGCACATTCTTGGCCTGCTCGACACGCTGTCCGCAGGCTCCTACCTGCTCTGCGGCACGGATGTTTCCCATCTTTCGCCCGCCGCGCTCGCCGCCCGGCGCGCCTCCGAGATCGGCTTTGTTTTTCAGCAGTTTCAGCTGCTTCCCGGCCTGACCGCGCTCGAAAATACCGCGCTGCCACTCGCCATCGGCGGCATTCCGCGCTCTGTGCGCCTTGCGCGCGCCCGGGCGGCGCTGCTCTCGGTCGGTCTTGGCGACCGCATGGAGCATCTGCCGAACGCGCTTTCCGGCGGTCAGCAGCAGCGCGTCGCCATCGCGCGCGCCATCATCACGCGCCCCTGCGTGCTGCTCGCGGACGAGCCGACCGCGGGCCTCGACCCGGTCTCCGCCGCCGATGTACTCGCGCTGTTCGACAGCCTGCACGAGAGCGGCCACACCATCGTCCTCATCACGCACGACCCGGCGGCCGCCCGGCGCGCCACGCGCCGTCTCCGTCTGGAAAACGGCGTACTCTTTAACATACAATAAATATCCCTGCAAAAAAGGAGAAAATCCCATGAACAGACGCGATAAGACCAACTATTATCTCGATATGGCGCAGGTCGCGCTCGAGCGCGGCACCTGTCTGCGCCGCAACTTCGGCGCGGTCATCGTCAAGAACGATGTCATCGTTTCCACCGGCTACACCGGCGCACCGCGCGGCCGTGCCAACTGCATCGACATCGGCACCTGCGTCCGCCAGAAAATGGGCATTCCGCGCGGCGAGCGCTACGAGTTCTGCCGCTCGGTCCATGCAGAGGCGAACGCCATCATCGCCGCGCCGCGTGAGCAGATGCTCGGCGCGACCCTTTACCTTGTCGGCCGCGATATGTCCACCGGTGAGATCATGCGCGATGCGAATTCCTGCACGATGTGCAAGCGCATGATCATCAACGCCGGCATTTCTCAGGTCATCATCCGCCGCGACAACGATACATACGACACGATCGACGTCGCGGACTGGATCGCGCACGACGATGTGCTCGACGGCCAGACCGGCTATTAACCGTGACGCCCGTACAGACAGATAAGGAGGCGTTTTCATGACCGAAACCACACAGCTTTCCGGTAAAATCAGGCATAAATGCAGCAAAACCATGCTTTTGACGCCGCAGGAGCTTTTTGAACTCGACCGCTGTATCGAGTCCCTGCGCGCGTCCGGCAGCTTCACCGAGGACGAAAAACGTGCCGTCACGGAGAACGATTTTTCCCGCTGGGAGACGCTTTCCTGCGGTCTGCGCACATGGATCGCGGAAAAGCATTACGCGGAATTTCTCGCCGTACCGACCGTCCCCGTGGACGAAGCCTACCTCGAGAGCAGCGTTTTCGAGCTGTCGCTCGAAAAATGGGCGCTCGACCCGGCGTTCCGTCTTGCGCTCAGCGCACGCATCCTCGCAGACCGCCGCCGCAGTCCGAACACGGTCGGCGTTTACGAGCGCTGCGAGCAGAAGATGAACGCTTATCTGATGGAGCGCGCGCTCACCCCGGGTGCGGTAAACGATACGCAGCTTGCGCTTGCTGAGGCACTGTTCCTTGCACAGCTCGGCGGCGTTGAGATCGTTCAGACCGCAAAGGGTCAGACCGGCTCGTATTTTCTCGGCGCGGAGGCGACCGTTACCGAGCCGTTCGCGCACGGCGGCCGCGTGGCCTTCCTGCTGCCTGCGGACACGGATTTCCGGGCGCTCCGCCCCTGCCCTGCCGTGCAGCATTTCGCGCTCCGCAAGGCGGACGGCACCGTGCTGCGCCGCCGCGCACGCGAGAGCGAGCATCCCGCCCGGCAGTACAGTGCCGATCTGGCGGATAAACACATCTATCTGCGCCCGTACAAGGGCGGCGAAGGCCGCTATGCCGCGCTGACGCTCGGCATCCAGAGCGACGCCCCGGGCGGCGTTTCCCCTCTCGGCCACGCGCACAGCGACTGGGCGCATTCCGAGCGCCAGAGCGGCTTTCTTTCCTGCCGCGAGACCGGTGTTGGCCAGCGCATCGGCGGCCGCATCATCGACCTCACGCCGCTCTCCGGCACGCAGTTGACCGCGCTCATGCAGGCATTTGCGCACGGATACCGCGCCCTTCAGGCGCAGCCGGAGGTGCCGGATGCCCTGCTTCGCGTGGGCAGCCTGCTCACCGGCGCACCGCTCACGCGCGAGGAAATGCTCGCACTCTGGTCGCATCTCGATGCAGACGACGCGGAAGCGCTCGGCGCAGCCTTTGACGCCTGCCGCAGCCGCAGTCTGGAGGCGCCCATCAAGCCGCCTCAGCGCAAGACCGGCGACGGCTGCACATTCGCGCCGCTCACGCCTGTTCACATCGAGCTCAGGCAGAACGAGGTGAACTGGTACAACCGTGTATTCGGCTGGCTGCCGTTCGTGGACAGCGCGAACGACATCCGCCGCGAAAACCGCCGCCTCCAGAACGAATACCGCGCCGCACAGCGCGCGTCCGACCTGTCGTTCGGCGGCAATCCCTTCGAGGACGAGATCGAGTACAGCGACGCGGTGCTCAAGCCGCGCTACCGCCTGCACCGCTGCGGCCTGCCGAAGGAACGGCTCGCCATCCCGGCACAGCCCGCCGCGCCCGGTAAAGAGCGGCCGCTCGACCGCAAGGGCATCCTGTCCCTGCTGCTCGACGACCGCCGCGAGCATACCCCGGAGCAGGAGCTTTTCCTTACCTATGTCAAGGGGCTGTCCGGCGTGCAGCGCATCGTGGACGGATACCTCGGCAAGAGTCAGAGTGCGCTCGTCAAAAACCTGCGCAGCAACCCGGACTCGTTTGCCCGGACTATCATGCAGACCATTTACAGCGATGCCCGCCGCAACGGCATCGACCACCTGCCGAGCCTCGCGCGCGAGCTGATCGAACCCGAGCTGCGCCGCCATGAGGCCGCGCGCCCCAAGCCCTCGCCCGAGCCGAAGAGCGAGGAATAAAAAAGCGGTAGACTTTATTATTGTGCTGCCGCGCGGCAGCGCGCTTTCAAAAGCGTTTGCACAGAAAACGAAAAAAAACGGGGACATGTGCCTCGTTTTTTTCACTTTAAGAGGTAGAAAGTTTCCGCATGGGAACTTTCGGACGACTCGTGTTCTGCGTACTCAGAACACAACCTGTCTGCGAAACAAAGTTTCGCAGACAAGTCAAATCCCCTCCTGCGATGCGCTCGCAGGAGGGGATTTCAGCTTTATATGGTGCTTTTACTTCATGATGTCCTTGTCGTGCGCAGCCTTTGCGACCAGACCGGACAGCGCGAGGAGCGCGATCAGGTTCGGGAATACCATCAGGCCGTTGAACAGGTCGGACAGGTTCCAGACCAGATCAACGTGCAGCGCGGAGCCGATGACGATGCAGACAACAACGATCGCGGCGTAAGCCTTGACCGCCTTGTGGCCGAACAGCGCCTTTACGTTCTGCTCACCGAAGAAATACCAGCCAATAATGGTGGAAAACGCGAAGAACAGCATGCAGATCGCAACAAATGCGCCGCCGAGCGTGCCGAGGGAGGCGGAGAAGGCAGCCTGTGCGAGCTCGGTGCCCTGCAGGCCGTCCGGAGCGCCCGGATTGAGCATGCCGGAGGTCAGGATGACCATCGCGGTCAGCGTCAGTACAACAAAGGTGTCGATGAATACGGAAACGATGGCGATCTCGCCCTGATCCTGCGGACGCTTTACCTTGGCCAGCGCGTGTGCGTGCGGCGTGGAGCCCATGCCGGCCTCGTTGGAGAACAGGCCGCGTGCAACGCCGTAGCGCATCGCCTCGCGTACCGTGATGCCGGCTGCGCCGCCGAGGATCGACTGCGGATCAAACGCCGCAACAAAGATGGACTTGAACGCCGGGATGATCGCCGCATGGTTGAAGCACAGAATGACCAGGCAGCCTGCCATGTAGAACAGCGCCATGATCGGGACGACCTTCTCGGTAACGGAAGCGATACGGCCGACGCCGCCGAGGAAGATGAACGCCGCGATGATCGCGCAGACGACGCCGACAACGATCTGCGGTGCGCCGAACGCGGTCTTGAAGGCAACGCTGATCGAGTTTGCCTGTACCATGTTGCCGGTGAAGCCGAGGGCGAAAATGATAGCGACCGAGAAGAAGCCGGCAAGGAACTTGCCGAAGCCGCCCTGGAAGCGTGCACGGATGTAGTAGATCGGGCCGCCGGTAACGTGACCCTTGTCGTCGGTGGTCTTGTACTTCTGCGCGAGCACGGCCTCACCGTAGATGGTGGACATGCCGAAGAACGCAGACAGCCACATCCAGAAGATCGCGCCCGGGCCGCCGGAATACAGCGCGGTAGCCGCGCCCGCGATATTGCCGGTGCCGACCTGTGCCGCGATCGCGGTGGTCAGCGCCTGGAACGGACTCATGCCGTCCTTGCCGGCCTTTTCACCGTTGAGCGAGAAGTGACCGAACAGGTGCTTCCAGCCTGCGCCGAACTTGCGGACCTGAATGAAGCGTGTGCGGATGGTAAACACGATGCCGGTACCTACGAGGAGATACAGCAGCAGGCCGTTCCAGACGACGTTGCTGATCCTGCTTACCCAGTCTGCCAATACTTCCATTGTCATTTTTTACATTCCCCTTTTTTTGTCTGCGGCAAACAAAAAACCGAAACCCATGGGTAAAATGGATTTCGGCTCAAAAGAACGACAGCAGAACAGGATTTCACGCGCTGATGGAACGCTGACCTCCTGTGCATTTTATCGATCCATACTCTGTCCTTTTGCCTGAGAGATTGGGCGCGGCTACTTTTACCCCCGCGCGCGTTGCACCTTCGGCAGTCCCCTTACATCCGGGACGTTCTCCAGAGCCACATCCGCTGACAGTCCTCATCCGGGTACACCGGACACCTGAGAGTTTCGCTCCTTCGGCAAGTCTTGTGGACTTTTTCCTGCCAGCTTCGTTTGTCGCTTTATGGTTTTATGGGATTAAGTTTAACATTTCTCTTCATGAATGTCAAGTTTTCCTTCCCGTCGGATTGCACAAATTAACTTCACATGAAAAAAAGTAAACCGTCGGAGAACGATTTCTCCGACGGTTTTTCCAGGGTAGTACCGCATAATTGAACAAGAGCGATCTGCAAGTAAATTGTGCGGTGTTGCCCTAATATCAGTCTTAGTAAACGTACTCGAATTCGAGCTCGCCGATGATGACCGGCGCATTTTCCTCGATGCCCATTTCCTCGAGCTTCGCATAGATGCCTGCGGTCTGGAGCATGCGGTCCATATACTGACGGGACTCGTAGTCGTCGAGGTTGACCGAGCCCATGACCTTGTCCACCCATGCGCCGGTAACGACGTAGGCGTCGCCGTCGCGCTCGATGGTCCAGTCGTTCTCGGTGACGGGAGCCGCCTCGGTCTCGACGAACTCCGGCTCGTACACGAATACCGGCGGCAGCTGCTGCAGCTCGTGCCAGGTGAGGTTCATCAGCTCCCGGACGCCCTGATTGGTCGCCGCGGACAGCTCCGCGAACAGGAAGCCGTGCTCCTCGGCATACTTTCTCAGCTTTTCGACCGGCTCGCGGTCCTCGCCCAGCAGGTCGGTCTTGTTCGCCACGATGATCTGCGGACGCGCCGCGAGAAACTCGCTGTAACCGGCCAGTTCGGCATTGATCTTCTCGATGTCGTCGATCGGATCGCGGCCCTCGCTGCCCGCCGCATCGACCAGATGCAGCAGCAGACGGCAGCGGTCGATATGGCGCAGGAAGTCATGACCGAGGCCGGCGCCCTCGCTCGCGCCCTCGATGATGCCCGGGATGTCCGCCATGACGAAGTTCTGCTCCTCGCCCACGGAGACCACGCCCAGATTGGGCACGAGGGTCGTGAAGTGGTAATTCGCGATCTTCGGACGGGCTGCCGATGCCATGCTCAGCAGCGTGGACTTGCCGACGTTCGGGAAGCCGACCAGACCGACGTCTGCGAGCAGCTTGAGCTCGAGCACGATGTCGCGCTCGACGCCCGGCAGACCCGGCTTCGCAAAGCGCGGCGCCTGACGGGTCGGGGTCGCGAAATGCGTGTTGCCCCATCCGCCGTTGCCGCCCTTTGCCGCGACATACGGCTCGTTATCCGACATATCCTTCATGACCTGTCCGGTTTTCTGGTCGCGGATGATCGTGCCGCGCGGCACGCGGATGACGAGGTCCGCGCCGTCCTTGCCCTTGCAGCGCTTGCCGCCGCCCGGCTCGCCGGGCGCCGCGACATACTTTTTCTTGTAGCGGAAGTCCAGGAGCGTCGACAGATTGTCATCCACCTTGAAGATGACCGAGCCGCCGCGGCCGCCGTCGCCGCCGTCCGGTCCGCCCGCCGCGACATACTTTTCGCGGTGGAAGCCGACCTTGCCGTCGCCGCCCTTGCCGGAAACGATCTTGATCTTTGCAATATCAATAAACACAGTGTTGTCCTCCTTTCAAGTGGCAGTATGCAACAGTATTATGATCATTAAAACAAAATCCCAGACGCCTGTCTGGGATTTGTGTCTTGTTCGGTTTACTGCGGGTAAACGGAAACCTGCTTGCGGTCCTTACCCAGACGCTCGAAGCGAACAACGCCCTCAACCTTTGCGAACAGGGTGTCGTCCGAACCACGGCCAACGTTTACGCCCGGATGGATCTTCGTGCCGCGCTGGCGAACGAGGATGTTGCCTGCCGGTACGGTCTGACCGTCTGCGCGCTTAACGCCCAGTCGCTTGGACTCGGAGTCACGGCCGTTCTTGGTAGAACCTGCGCCCTTTTTATGCGCGAAAAACTGTAAGCTAATCTTCAGCATCTGTGTGCACCTCCATTACGTTTAAGAAATCGAAATAATTTTGTTCCAGCTCGGAAAAATGCAGCTTTAGTGCCTGAAGTGCGTCCTGACCACGCTCCACCGTGTCTTTCGGCAGGGTAAAGCGGATGTGTGCGCCCTCGTCCTCGATGAGCGTGTCAACGGGGATGTGCTGTACGTCGTACAACAGAGCATGCGTCAGCATCACCGCACTGGAGATCGCCGCACAAACGATGTCCTCCCCTTCCTCCGCATAGCCTGCATGGCCGAGGATGTCCACCGAGAGGATCCTGTCCCCTTGCAGCGAAAAAGTGACCTTCGTCACGGCCTTACGCCTTGATGGACGCGATGGTTACCTTGGTGTACGGCTGACGATGGCCCTGACGACGGCGGTAACCCTTCTTGGGCTTCATCTTGAAGATGTTGATCTTCTTGCCCTTGCCGGTCTTCTCGACCGTGCCGGTTACGGCTGCGCCAGAAACGTAAGGAGCGCCGACGGTGAGCTTGTCGCCCTCGCCTACTGCCAGAACCTCGTCAAAAGTAACGGTTGCACCGTCCTCCACGCCGAGCTTCTCGACGTAGATCACGTCGCCCTCAGATACCTTGTACTGCTTGCCGCCAGTTTTCAGAATGGCATACATTATGATTTTCCCTCTCTTTCGTTGTAGAGTCACGCTTGGCACGGCGGAGCGTCGGAAAGACGCACACTTAACAAAAGCCTATGCACAATGCGGCTTTTAATAGCATAACACAAGCCTCTTCTTCTGTCAAGCGGTTTCCCGAAAATCCGAACGTAAAAGAGCGTACGATTTCCGCATTCTTTTCTGTGCATTTTTACCGCAGCGCGATATATTTGAACGTATACATCGGGTTATTGCCGTTGTAGAGCGAGGACGAGCTCAGCACGTTGAAGCCGTTCTCCGTGATCTCGACAGTCTTTGCGGGCGATGCCGCCGTCGCAAGGCCGCCGTAGATCAAATTCGCCTGCGAAAACGCGCCGTCCGTGCGGCAGATGAGCACGGCGCGCGGCGTAAAGCCGAGCGAGATGAACTGACTGGTCTCGCCGTCGCCCTCGTAGGTGCCGAACACAAAAAGCTGATCCACGCGCGCGTTCGTCTCGGCGTCCGCGGCGTTCATCGCCTCCACCGTGCTCTGCATGCTGTCCGTGAACGAGCCGGACAGCGCGCTCAGCGACGCCTGCACCGCGCTCTGCTCAGCCTTGCCGGCGATCTCCTGCTGAAGCTCCTGCGCGAGCATTTCGCGCGTCACCGTGCCGCCGTAGGCGCCGATCACGAGCGACTCCATGCGCTCCTCGAGCGTTTTTCCGTCCGCGCAGACCCGGTTGAGCGCCTGCCGCAGCTGCTCGGGCGCGCTGTCGAACCACGCCTTGAGCGCGTCGGGCGCGAGCGTCGGCTGATCGGGCAGGTCGGCTATGCGCTTTTCAAAACGGCTGATCTGATGATCGAACATAACGTTACCTCCTGTTTTGTGTGAAGACGCCCCGTCGGCAGATACCGGAGCGTCCTCATTGTCTCAAGGGCAATACCGCATAATTGAACAAGAGCGATTTGCGAGTAAATTCTGCGTACTGACAAGGCGCGGTTTTGCGGTAATACTTGACGTATTACCGTGAAATCGCAACGAAGGCAGGATACAGAATTTCCGCAACGCGCCGTAGCTTTCATTGTGCGGTGTTGCCCAAGACTTCATCCCCATGAAGCAAGCCTTAGAATAGGAATTTTTCTGCGTTTTGTCAAGCGTTTCGGGTGGTCAATCTTTTGACTAGCAGCAAAACCCTGCCGACAATCCGCGTTTTTCGCGTTTCGGCAGGGTTTTTCGAATTTTTCAGTTGTCCTTCTCCTGCTTTGCCGCATCAATATCCTGTAAAAGCTGTGCGCGTGTGTCGTCGAACAGCAGCTTTTTGTTATGCGCAAAGTAGGCGTCGCAGCCGAAATTCTGGATGAACCACGACGTGAACCAGTTCGCGGTCAGCTCGGTGGCGAACAGCACGAGCTCCTGCGAATCCGGAATGGCCGCATCGAGAAAGGCGAAGGCGTTCGTCATCCCCTCGTC
>ERZ827423.1945-NODE-1945-length-18054-cov-5.185566_pt1 | contig 18054 bp, 20 predicted proteins | sample MGYA00519775_ERZ827423 | MGnify/ENA primary metagenome ERZ827423 (study PRJEB31778, sample SAMEA3449296) | human gut metagenome | biome: human gut; feature: human-associated habitat; material: faeces | place: United Kingdom | collected 2010/2012 ...
TCTCCACCCGCAAGTACAACCGCTGCAAGCTGTGCGGCCGTCCCCACGCCTATCTCCGGAACTACGGTGTCTGCCGTATCTGCTTCCGTGAGCTGGCTTACAAGGGCGAGATCCCCGGCGTGCGTAAGGCTTCTTTCTAAAAAAATGAAAATGGCGCAGCAAAAAGACTTGACGAATTAAAATTTGTCTGGTATGCTGAAAAATGGGGCATTTCTGAGGAAATGCACCCATTGCGCCATGTTCAGAAGTGTTTTTGGAGCCTGGCACTTATTTTCTTTAACAAAGGTCTTTGATATGGGACCTTGTTAATACGGATGGCGAAAGGTCATGACGAATTGGGCACCACGCGCGAGCGGACTGCTCCATTGGCCATGATACCTCGCTGCCGAAGCGGTCACAGACCGCAACTCTATAAATAGGAGGAACAATCCATGCATATCACCGATCCTGTTGCGGATATGCTGACCCGCATCCGCAACGCCAACAATGCCAAGCACGACACCGTTGATGTTCCCGCCTCCAACATGAAGAAGAGCATCGCTCAGATTCTACTGGATGAGGGCTATATCAAGAACTTCCAGGTGGTGGACGACGGCACCCAGGGTGTCATCCACATCTCCCTGAAGTACAACGCGGGCAAGGAGAAGGTTATCTCCGGTCTGCGCCGCGTCTCCAAGCCCGGCCTGCGCGTCTATGTGGGCGCCGATGAGCTGCCCCGTGTGCTCCGCGGCCTGGGTATCGCTATCATCTCTACGTCCAAGGGCGTCATGACCGACAAGAAGGCCCGCGAGCTCCATGTCGGCGGCGAGGTCCTGGCATTCGTGTGGTAAGGAGGGTATTGAACCATGTCTAGAATTGGCAGAATGCCCATTACCGTTCCCGCCGGCGTCACCGTGAATGTCGCTGATGGTAATGTGGTGACCGTTAAGGGACCCAAGGGCGAGCTGACAAAGGCACTGCGCCCTGAGATGATCATTAAGCAGGAAGGCAGCACGATCACCGTGGACCGTCCTTCCGACGACAAGCTGCACCGCAGCCTCCACGGCCTGACCCGGACTCTGCTCCACAACATGATCGTCGGCGTGACCGACGGCTATAAGAAGGAGCTGGAGGTCAACGGCGTGGGTTACCGTGTGGCCAAGGAGGGAAAGAACCTGGTCATGAACCTGGGCTTCTCCCATCAGGTGATCGTTTCTGAGATCGAGGGCATCACCATCGACGTCCCCGCTCCCAATAAAATCGTCATCAACGGATGCGACAAGCAGGCCGTCGGCCAGTTCGCCGCCGAGGTCCGCGAGAAGCGTCCTCCCGAGCCTTACAAGGGCAAGGGCATCAAGTACGCCGATGAAGTCATCCGCCGCAAGGTCGGTAAGACCGGCGCCAAGAAGTAAGGAGGTGTGCCGATATGATTAAGAGACCGAATACCAACGCCCAGCGCTTGAAGCGCCACAAGAGAGTGCGCGCCAAGATCTCCGGCACCCCTGAGATGCCGCGTCTGAATGTGTTCCGCAGCGAGGCCAACATCTACGCCCAGGTCATCGATGATGTCAACGGCGTGACCCTGGCCTCCGCTTCCTCCCTGGACAAGGCCATCGAAGGTTACGGCGGCAACATCGCCGCTGCCACCGCCGTTGGCAAGCTGGTGGCCGAGCGCGCCAAGGCCAAGGGTATCGAGACTGTCGTGTTTGACCGCGGCGGCTATCTGTACCACGGCCGCGTGAAGGCTCTGGCTGAGGGTGCCCGCGAGGGCGGCCTGAAATTCTAAGGGAGGAGGAACGACAACATGCCTAGATTTGAAAGAGAACAGAGCGAGTATATCGAGAAGGTCGTTTCCCTGAACCGCGTCTCCAAGACCGTCAAGGGCGGCCGCGTGATGAAATTCTCCGCCCTGGTCGTCGTGGGCGACGGCAAGGGCAAGGTGGGCTACGGCCTGGGCAAGGCCGCTGAGGTCCCCGAGGCGATCCGCAAGGGCATCGAAGCCGCCAAGAAGAACATGATCACCGTGACCCTCTCCGGCACCACCGTGCCCCACGAGACCATCGGTGAGGCCGGCGCCGGCCGCGTGCTGATGAAGCCCGCTGCTCCCGGTACCGGCGTGATCGCCGGCGGCGCTGTCCGTGCCGTCGTCGAGGCCGCAGGCATCAAGGACATCCGGACCAAGTGCCTGCGTTCCAACAACCCCAACAACGTCGTCGCCGCCACCTTCCAGGGCCTCAAGAGCATGCGTGGTCCTGAGGATGTCGCCCGTATCCGCGGCAAGAGCGTCGAAGAGATCGTGGGTTAAGGAGGCGCTGAGAAATGGCTAAGAATATTACGATCAAGCTCGCTAAGAGCCTGAACGGCCGCCTGGAGAAGCAGGTTGCCACCGCACATTCCCTGGGCCTGCGTAAGATCGGTGACGTCACCGTGCAGCCCGATAACGATTCCACCCGCGGCAAGATCGCCAAGATCGGCTACCTGCTGCAGGTCACCGAAGAGAAGTAAAGGAGGACGGAATCATGAAATTGAGCGAACTGTCTCCCGCTGAGGGCTCCGTCCGTCAGGCTTACCGCAAGGGCCGGGGCGCCGGCAGCGGCAATGGCAAGACCGGCGGCCGCGGCCACAAGGGCCAGAAGGCCCGCTCCGGCGGCAAGATCCGTGTTGGTTTCGAAGGCGGCCAGATGCCTCTGGCCCGCCGGATCCCCAAGCGCGGCTTCAACAACATCTTTGCAAAGCCCCTGGAGATCGTCAATCTCAGCACCCTGGACCGGTTCCAGGACGGTGACACCGTCACGGTCCACGCACTGCTGGAGAAGGGCATCCTCTCCAAGTGCCGCTATGGCTACAAGGTTCTCGGCAGCGGCAAGCTGACCAAGAAACTCACTGTCCAGGCTTCTGCTTTCTCCGCTTCTGCCAAGGAGGCTATCGAGGCAGCTGGCGGAAAGGCCGAGGTGATGTAACGTGATCCAAACGATTCGCAAGGCGTGGGCCATCCCCGAACTGCGGAAAAAGATCATCTTTACACTCCTCATCCTGTTGATCTTCCGGATCGGCAACGCCATCACGGTGCCCTATGTGGACGTGGGCCTGCTGGAGACCTATCTGGACCAGATGGGCGGCACCATCCTGGGCCTGTACAACGTGATGTCCGGCGGCGCCTTTGCCCAGGCAACGGTTTTCGCCCTGAGCATCCAGCCCTATATCAACAGCTCCATCATCATCCAGCTGCTGACGGTGGCCATTCCCGCTCTGGAGCGGCTGGCCAAGGACGGCGGCGAGGAGGGCCGGAAGAAGATCCAGTCCATCACCCGCTATACCACGGTGGGCATCGCCATTCTGCAGGCGGTTGGCTACTATTTCATGATGCGCAACTACAACCTGCTGGCCTCTGATGCCACCGGCATCTGGCCCGCCCTGGTGATCATCGTGACCTTCATCGCCGGTTCCTCCTTCGTCATGTGGATGGGCGAGCAGATCACGGAGTTCGGCATCGGCAACGGCATTTCCATCATCCTGTTCGCCGGCATTCTGTCCCGTGTGCCCACCATGGTGAACTCCCTGTACACCGGGGTGTCCAACTGGGCCAACGGCACTGAGGCCGCCGACGGCGTCCTGGTGCTGAACCCGGCGCTGCTGGTTCTGCTGATCGTGGGCATCCTGGCCCTGTTCGTGTTCGTTGTGTTCATCAGCGACGCGGAGCGGCGGATCCCCGTCCAGTACGCCAAGCGGCAGGTGGGCCGGAAGATGTACGGCGGCCAGAGCTCTCACCTCCCCATGAAGGTGAATATGTCCGGCGTTCTGCCCATCATCTTCGCCCAGAGCATCGCCTCTCTGCCCGTGACCATCTGGACCTTCATCGGCATCCCCCAGGAGGGAACCATCTCCCGGACGATCTACGATGCCATCGATACCCAGTCTTTCATCTATATGGTCGTGTATTTCATCATGATCATCGGTTTCAGCTATTTCTACTCCACCATCCAGTTCAACCCGGTGGAGATCGCCAACAACCTGAAGAAGCAGGGCGGCTTCATTCCGGGCTTCCGTCCCGGCCAGCCCACCGTGCAGTTCATTCAGAAGGTCCTGAACCGGATCACCATGTTCGGCGCCATCTATCTGGGTATCGTTGCCATCTGCCCCCTGATCGTGGGCAAGATCATTGGCAACTCTTCTCTGGCCATCGGCGGCACCTCCGTCATCATCGTGGTGGGTGTTGCGCTTGAGACCGTGAAGGCGCTGGAGAATCAGATGCTGATGCGTCAGTACAAGGGCTTCCTGGAATAAAAAGGAAGGCGTGCTGTCATGAAAATGATCCTGTTAGGCGCCCCCGGCGCCGGCAAGGGCACACAGGCTGAGCGCCTGTGCAAAGTGCTGAATATCCCCACCATCTCCACTGGCAACATCCTCCGGGCCGCCGTGAAAAATGGCACCCCCACCGGCAAGCAGGCGGAAGCCTACATGAAGGCCGGCAAGCTGGTCCCCGATGAGGTCATCATCGGCATCATCCATGACCGGCTGGACGAGGATGACTGCAAGAACGGCTATATTCTGGACGGCGTGCCCCGCACCATCGCCCAGGCTGAGTCTCTGGAGAAGGCCGGGATCCGGTTTGACGACGTAATCTCCATTGAGATCCCCGATGAGGCGATCATGGAGCGCATGAGCGGCCGCCGCGTCTGCGAGCACTGCGGAGCCAGCTACCATCTGGTGGCTGTGCCTCCCAAGGTGTCCGGCGTGTGCGACAGCTGCGGCGGCAAGCTGATTCAGCGTCACGATGATGAACCTGAGACGGTCAAGCACCGCCTTGAGGTCTATCATAAGGAGACGGAACCTCTCAAGGATTTCTACGCTGAGAGGGGTCTCCTGAGATCGGTGGAAAATCAACCCTCTGTGGAGGCCACGACCAAGGCCATCCTCAACGCCCTGAGGAGATGAGCTTATGATTACGCTCAAATCCGCACATGAGATCGAACTGATGCGCCGAGCGGGAAAAATTACCGCGGCTGCCCGTGCTTTGGCAGGGGAAATGGTAAAGCCCGGCGTAACAACCCAGGAGATCGACAGGGCAGTGGAGCATTTCATCCGCAAGCAGGGTGCCGTTCCCTCGTTCCTCCATTTTCCCGGCCCGCCGGGAGTCCGGGCATTCCCCGGCAGTGTCTGCGCCAGTGTCAACGATGAGATCATCCACGGTATCCCGGGTCCCCGGGTGCTGCAGGAGGGTGACATCGTCAGCATTGATGTAGGCGCCTATATCGGAGGATATCATGGGGACTGCGCAGCCACCTTCCCCTGCGGCAAGGTCTCTCCGGAGGCTCAGAATCTGATCGATGTGACCAGACAGAGCTTCTTCGAGGGCATCAAGTTCGCCAAGGAAGGCTGCCGGCTGTATGATATTTCCGCAGCGATCCAAGGTTATGTGGAGAGTCACGGCTGCTCCATCGTCCGTGAGTATGTCGGTCACGGCATCGGCACGGAGATGCACGAGTCACCCGAGATTCCCAACTACGGCCATCCCGGCCGCGGACCCCGGCTTCTTCGGGGCATGACCATCGCGGTTGAACCCATGGTGAACGCCGGCACTGCCGCCATCCGCCAGATGCCAGACGGCTGGACCGTCCGGACTGCGGACGGCAAGTTGGCGGCCCACTATGAGAATACGCTTCTGATCACCGACGGGGAGCCTGAGATCCTGACGGCTCCCGCCATCTGAGGAAAGACGTATATGGAGATCGCAAAATCAGATATTGTTCGTTCCGATGCCGGCAGAGATCAGGGAAAACTCTTCATCGTTCTCGCGGTGGAGGGGGAGTACCTCCTGCTGGCAGACGGAAAAGGCCGCAAGGCGGAGTCACCGAAACGCAAAAAACGCAAACACGTGCTGTTTGTGGCGGAGGATGACAGCCGTCTGGCGGATAAGATCAAACGCAGCGAGAAGATCACCAACAGTGAGCTTCGCAGGACACTCGCGGCCTACCGCGGGGAAGTCCAACCGGACCAGGAGGGATAACGTTTGGCAAAATCCGACATGATCGAAGTGGAAGGCGTTGTGGTAGAGTCCCTGCCCAACACGACTTTCCAGGTGGACATTGGAAATGGCCACATGATTCTGGCACACATCTCCGGAAAACTCAGAATGAATTTCATCAGGATCTTGCCCGGCGATAAGGTCACCGTGGAGATGTCTCCCTATGACCTGACCCGTGGCCGGATCACCTGGCGCAGCAAATAAGCCGCGTCCGGCGAAATCTAAGACACAAAACGCTGAAAGGAAGGTTACAAACTTATGAAGGTAAGACCGTCCGTGAAGCCCATGTGCGAGAAGTGCAAGGTTATTCGCCGCAAAGGCCGTGTTATGGTGATTTGCGAGAACCCCAAGCACAAGCAGCGCCAGGGCTAAGATTGATTGGAGGTTAAAAAGTATGGCACGTATTGCCGGTATTGACCTGCCCAAGGATAAGCGCATTGAAATCGGCCTGACCTATATCTATGGTATCGGCCGCAAGAGCGCCAAGGACATCCTGGAAAAGGCCGGGGTCAACCCTGACACCCGCGTGAAGGATCTGACTGACGCCGAGGAGCAGAAGCTCCGTGACGTGATCGACAACTATATCGTCGAGGGCGATCTGCGCCGTCAGACCGCTCTGGACATCAAGCGCCTCAGCGAGATCGGCTGCTACCGCGGCATGCGTCATCGCAAGGGCCTGCCTGTCCGCGGCCAGCGCAGCAAGACCAACGCCCGCACCCGCAAGGGCCCCAAGAAGACCATCGCAAATAAGAAGAAGTAAGAAAGGAGAACAGCAATGGCACAGGCAAAGAAAGTCATCCGCCGTCGGCGGGAGAAGAAGAACATTGAGCGCGGCCAGGTCCATATCCGTTCTTCTTTCAACAACACCATGGTAACCGTTACCGATACCCAGGGCAATGCTATTTCCTGGGCTTCCTCCGGCGGACTGGGTTTCCGCGGCAGCAAGAAGTCCACTCCCTTCGCGGCTCAGACCGCAGCCGAGACGGCTGCCCGCGCCGCTATGGAGCATGGCCTGAAGACCGTTGAGGTCTTCGTCAAGGGTCCCGGCCAGGGCCGTGAAGCCGCTATCCGCGCGCTGCAGGCCGTGGGTCTGGAAGTGACCATGATCAAGGACGTCACCCCCATCCCCCACAATGGCTGCCGTCCCCCGAAGCGCCGCCGCGTGTAATCGAAAGAGGAGGTAACAAGCAATATGGCAAAGAATATGCAGCCCATCGCCAAGCGCTGCAAGGCTCTGGGCATCTCTCCTGCTGAGATGGGTTACGCTAAGAAGACCACCAATCGTAATCCCGGCGGCCAGATGCGTAAGAAGAAGAGCGAATACGGCCTCCAGCTGGCTGAGAAGCAGAAGGTCAAGTTCATCTACGGTGTTCTGGAAAAGCAGTTCCACGCTTACTATGAGAGCGCTGCTGCCGCTTCCGGTAAGACCGGCGATAACCTGCTGATCCTGGTTGAGCGCCGTCTGGACAACGTTGTGTATCGTATGGGTCTCGCCGCTACTCGCCGTCAGGCCCGTCAGCTGGTGAGCCACGCCCACTTCACCGTCAACGGCAAGAAGGTCAACATTCCTTCCTACCTGGTGAAGGCTGGCGATGTCATCGAAGTGGCCGAGAGCAGCCGTTCTTCCGAGCTGTTCAAGCGCCTCACTGGTGAGAATGCCCCCATGACCCTGCTGCCTGCCTGGCTGGAGCGCACCAAGGGCACTCTCCAGGGTACGGTTGCTCACCTTCCCACCCGCGAGGAGATCGATACTCCCGTGGAAGAGCACCTCATCGTCGAGTTGTACTCCAAGTAATTGGGAGGATACCCTCGAAGAATGGTACGAACTGCAAGCGGCACGCGGCTTGACCGCGTGACCGCAATGACAAGATGAAGGAGGGTAACCGCATGATCGAAATTGAGAAGCCCCAGATCGAGTGCATCGAGACCCCGGCTGACATCACTTATGGCAAGTACGTGGTAGAGCCTCTGGAGCGCGGCTATGGCACCACCCTCGGCAACGCCCTGCGCCGCATTCTGCTTTCCTCTCTGCCCGGCACTGCGCCGACGACCATCAAGATCGACGGTGTGCAGCACGAGTTTTCCACCATCCCCGGCGTCAAGGAGGATGTGACGGAGATCGTTCTGAACATCAAGAGCTTGCTGACCAAGCTCCATGGTGATTCCGGCAAGACCGTCTATATCGAGGCGGTGGGTCCCTGCACAGTTACCGCCGGCGACATTAAGGCCGACGGTGAGGTGGAGATCCTGAATCCGGATCTGCACATTGCGACGCTGGACAGCGGTGCCACGCTGAACATGGAGATCACCCTCTCCCATGGTCGGGGCTATGTGCCCGCCGACCGGAATAAGCCCACGCAAAACGTCATCGGCACCATTGCCGTGGATTCCATCTATACCCCTGTCAAGAAGGTCAACTACACTGTGGAGCCCACCCGTGTGGGTACCTCCAGCGACTTCGACAAGCTGACGCTGGAAGTCTGGACCGACGGGACCATCTCTGCCCGGGACGCTGTTTCTCTGGGCGCCAAGATCCTGTGCGACCACTTCACTCTGTTCACCGACCTCTCCGAAAGCGTTGGCAGCAAGCCTACGGTGGTGGAGAAGGCGGAGGCCCAGCGTGACAAGGTACTGGAAATGACCATCGAGGAGCTGGACCTCTCTGTCCGCAGCTTCAACTGCCTCAAGCGCGCCAACATCAACACCGTCGAGGACTTGATCTCCAAGACCGAGGACGAGATGATGAAGGTCCGCAACCTGGGCCGCAAGTCCCTGGAAGAGGTCATCAACAAGCTGGCGATGATGGGCCTGCACCTGGCTGACGAGGAAAACAACTAAATTTTCCGCCGGGAACACCCCGGCGCACCAAAATCCTTACAAGGAGGAGAACCGAAATGCCCGGAACTCGGAAACTTGGCAAGACCAGCGACCAGCGCATGGCTATGCTGCGTCAGCAGGTCACTGATTTCCTGGATAACGGCAAGATGGAGACCACCATCACCCGTGCCAAGGAAATCAAGCCCATGGCTGAAAAAATGATCACCCTGGGTAAGAAGGCCGACCTGGCCGCTTACCGTCAGGCGATGTCTTTCATCACCCGCGAAGATGTCTGCAAGAAGATCTTCAAGGAGATCGCTCCCAAGTATGCGGAGCGCAACGGCGGCTATACCCGCATCATCCGCACCGGCATCCGCCGCGGCGATGCTGCTGAGACCGCTATCATCGAGCTCGTCTGATTCAGACCCGCTCACGGCGTAAGCACTGATAAAAGCCCCATTGTCATGGAACTCGAGACCATGACAATGGGGCTTTTTATGGGTTAATTAAATAGCTGTAACGCCATTTTATGTAGAACAAGCCCCCGGAAAAGCTTCCGGAGGCTTGTTCAGAAAAAAGAAGAAAAAGAAGAAAAAAGAGAAGAGCAAAAATAAGAACTGGACTTACCGCACGCCAAAGAGGAGATCTCCGTAGGTGGGGAAGGGCCAATATTTGTCGGCAGTGATGGACTCTGCCTCGTCGCAGACCACTCGCAGCTCTGCCATTTTTTGCAGGACCACATCCCGGATCACATAGGCTGCGTCCGTTACATCGGGGATTGCTTTCAACCGGATCAGGGTGGTATCCAGAGAGGAAGCGGCGTCACTGATCTCGTCCGCCAGCTTGGAGAGTTTGGAGATCAGATCCTTTTCATATTTACAGGCCAGCCCGGGAACCGCCGCAGTTTTGGCGGCCACGGTGCCGGACAGATCGCCCAGATAGGCCTCCACAGCAGGCAAGATCTCTTTACGGGCCATATCTACCATGGTGAGACCCTCAATATTGACGGTTTTGCAGTAGTTTTCCAGGCAGATTTCGTACCGGGAGTGAATCTCCGCTTCGGAGAAAATCTTCAGAGAAGTGAGCATTTCCACATTTTTCTTTTCCAGAACGGTGGACAGAGCGTCCGGTGTGGTGCGGAGATTCAGCAGTCCGCGTTTTTCTGTGGCCTCCTTGATCCAGGCGTCATCATAGCCGTTGCCATTGAAAATGATCCGCTTGTGGGCCTTGATGGTCTCCTTGATCAGGTCATGGAGCGCGGACTCAAAATCAGACACACCCTCCAGCCGGTCGGCAAATTCCTTCAGCGTTTCTGCCATGGCTGCGTTGAGCATGATATTGGCACAGGCGATAGAATCAGAGGAGCCCACCATACGGAACTCGAATTTGTTGCCAGTGAAGGCAAAGGGGGAGGTCCGGTTGCGGTCCGTAGTGTCCCGGGTGAATTTAGGCAGCACATGAACGCCCAGTTTCAGAACGGTTTTCTCGGTGCCGCTGTAAGGGGTGTCCGTCTCAATGGCATCCAGAACAGCGGTAAGCTCGTCGCCCAAAAAGATAGAGATCACGGCAGGCGGCGCTTCATTGGCACCCAGACGGTGATCGTTGCCGGCAGTGGCAACAGACAGCCGCAGCAGATCCTGATAATTGTCCACGGCCTGAACGGCGGCGCACAGGAACAGCAAAAACTGGGCATTTTCGTAGGGCGTCTCACCAGGTTTGAACAGATTCACGCCGGTGTCCGTAGCCAGAGACCAGTTGTTGTGCTTGCCGCTGCCGTTGACACCGGCAAAGGGCTTTTCCGCCAGCAGGCACACCAGACCGTGGCGGGAGGCGACTCTCTGCATGATCTCCATAATCAGTTGGTTCTGGTCGGTAGCCACATTGGCTACTGTATAAATCGAAGCCAATTCGTGCTGGGAGGGAGCTACCTCGTTATGTTCCGTCTTCGCATAGATACCCAATTTCCACAGTTCTGTGTTCAGTTCCTCCATATAGGCTTCTACCCGGGGTTTGATAGCGCCGAAGTAGTGATCATCCAATTCCTGCCCCTTGGGAGGCTTTGCACCGAACAGAGTCCGACCGCAGAAGACCAGATCCTTCCGCTTTTCATACATGGCCTTGTCAATGAGAAAATACTCCTGTTCGGGGCCTACGCAGGGATGAACACATTTGACATCCTCATTGCCAAAGAGCCTCAGCACCCGCAGTGCCTGTTTGTTCAGGGCCTGCATGGACCGCAGCAGCGGTGTTTTCTTATCCAAGGCCTCGCCACTGTAGGAACAGAACGCCGTGGGGATGCACAAGGTATGTCCCTTAATGAAGGCATAGGAAGTGGGGTCCCAGGCAGTATAGCCGCGGGCCTCAAAAGTGGCCCGCAGACCGCCGGAAGGGAAGGAGGAAGCGTCCGGCTCTCCCTGAATCAGCTCCTTGCCGGAAAATTCCATGATGACGCCGCCGTCGGGAGAAGGGGAAATGAAGCTTTCGTGTTTTTCTGCGGTAATGCCAGTCAGCGGCTGGAACCAGTGGGTGAAATGGGTAGCGCCGTGCTCCACAGCCCAGTCCCGCATGGCGGTAGCTACCGCGTCTGCCACATGGGCGTCCAGAGAAGCACCCTCATCAATGGTCCTCTTCAGAGAAGCATAAACATCGGAGGGCAGCTTGGCCCGCATGACCCGGTCATCAAATACCAGACTGCCAAAATAATCAGATACTGTATGCATTTGTGTACTCCTTTCTCGTAAAAAAGGGGCAACAGTCCCCGGAATCACATTCCGGGACACCGTTGCCCCTCCGCATAACAATCAAAAATAGCGTCTTGAAGATCACTCTCCAAGACGCCATTGCCTTTGATGTTGGGGATTATACACGATAAGATTTTGCTTGTCAAGATGTTTCCTACAAAAAAACGGAGGAATTTTCGGGAAATTTGCCGAAGTCTCTTGACATCCCGGAAATACCTGTTAAGATAGAAGTACAATTTCAAAGTCCCTTATCAAGAGTGGCGGAGGGAACGGCCCGATGAAGCCACGGCAACCTGTTTTCACAAGGTGCCAATTCCGACGGAAACGACAGATGAGGAGCGGAAAACAATCTTTTCACGCGCTTCCATGTCGGGAGCGCGCGTTTTTTGTCATCCGGCGAGGGACAGCAAAGGAGAAAAAACATGGCAAGAACCTACTTATTTACCTCTGAATCCGTGACCGAGGGCCACCCCGACAAGATCTGCGACCAGATCTCTGACGCGGTGCTGGACGCCATTCTGGCCAAGGACCCCAACGGACGCGTGGCCTGCGAGACCACCGCTTCCACCGGCCTGGTACACATCATGGGCGAGATCACCACCAGCTGCTACGTGGATATTCCCAAGATCGCCCGGGAAGTTATCCGGGATATCGGTTATGACCGCGCCAAGTACGGCTTTGACTGCGATACCTGCGGCATTATTTCCAACATCGACGAGCAGTCCAGCGATATCGCTCTGGGCGTAGACAAGTCTCTGGAGGCCAAGGAATCCGGCGAGGCCGAGCTGGATAACGGCGCCGGCGACCAGGGCATGATGTTCGGCTACGCCTGCGACGAGACCCCGGAACTGATGCCCCTGCCTATTTCTCTGTCTCATAAAATGGCCCGGAAGCTCACTGAGGTCCGCAAGACCGGACTTGTGAACTATCTGCGGCCTGACGGCAAGACTCAGGTCACTGTGGAGTATAACGGCGAGAAGCCCATCCGTGTGGATACTGTGGTGCTCTCCACCCAGCACAGCCCCGAGGTGACGCTGGAGCAGATCCGCAAGGATATGATCGATATGGTCATCAAGCCCACCATTCCCGCGGAGCTGCTGGACGAGAATACGAAGATCTATGTGAACCCCACCGGCCGGTTCGTCATCGGCGGCCCTCAGGGCGACAGCGGCCTCACCGGTCGGAAGATCATCGTGGATACCTATGGCGGCAGCGCCCCTCACGGCGGTGGCTGCTTCTCCGGCAAGGACCCCACCAAGGTGGACCGCTCCGCTGCTTACGCCGCCCGCTGGGTGGCCAAGAACATCGTGGCGGCAGGACTGGCCCGGAAGTGCCAGGTGCAGCTGGCCTACGCCATCGGCGTGGCCCAGCCCGTCAGCGTGCTGGTGGATACCTTCGGTACCGGTACGGTGGGGGATGAGAAGCTGGAAGAGGCTGTGAAGAAGGTCTTTGACCTGCGGCCCACGGCCATCATCCGGGATCTGGACCTGAGAAAGCCTATCTATCGCCAGCTGGCGGCCTACGGCCACATGGGCCGCGAGGATCTGGGCGTATCCTGGGAAAAGACCGACCGGGTGGACGCCCTGAAGGCTGCCCTTCAGTAACGGAATCAACTGTCAGATAGAACCCACCCCGGAGTACACAGTACTCCGGGGTGGGTTTTTCAAATCTTTTCCAGCATGGACCGGACGGTGTCCAGATCCGCGGAAGTGAGGCCGTAAAGTGCGGCTACAGCCCGGTCAAGCTGCTGCCGGACGGCGTCCTGACAGCGGGGGTCTGAGGTTCGGTGGCCCTCCTCGCAGAGAGCGGCGATGGACAGATGACGGCTGTCCGCAGGGTCAAAGGCCGGAATATGCAGCTTGTCCAGCACATGAGCGGAAATACTGGTGGGGTTCATGTAGCAGGTGACGCAGCAGCGCACCGGAGCGGAGCTGAGAATTCCGCAGAGATAATAGGCCTCCTCCCGGCAGTCAGTGCCCACATAGACCACCTTTTCGTTGGGCAGGGGCAGCGTTTCTCCCAGATAGGGGTCCTGCATCGGTGCGATGACCGCCGTGATGAAGGAGCGGGCGATGTAGCGCCACGCTACCTTGTAGCGGGAAAACGTATAGGGCCCCACCCGCAGCAGCGCATAGAAGTAACGCTCTTGAATGGCCCGCTCCCACCCGGCGAAGCCTTTCCGGGTTTCCAGAAGATCCTGGAACCGGGTCAGGTAGGCGTAGGTCAGCGGCAGATCCTGCCGCAAATCCGCTTCCGCAAGAGGATAGATTTTGGTTTCAGCCGTGTGGGGGCACAGCAGCCAGGCGCGGCTGCGGACGCTCCACTGGGAGAGGTCGCTGCCCTGAATAAGGGGATAGACGCAGGTTGGCTCCAGCTCCGCCGTAACGGCGGGGGCCTTGCGGCGGGCCTTTTCCGCCAGATTGGTGACCCGCAGGGCATTGCCTGTCCGTTCCAGAATCTGAAGCTGATAGACGGCGTTGGCCCCGCCGGTGAATACGCCGGTCCGGGCCTGATAGGGATTGCTGCCTAAAAGGGCGCCCAGTACTGGAGCAAGCCCACTGGGAGCACTGACCCACACGGAGCCAGAATCCTCCCGGTGGGCGGGAGCGGCGGTCATGTTCTCCATCCGCACAAAGGGAAGAACGGAGGCAATCGTCGCGTCCGGTGACCGGACCGCCCGCCGGAAGCCGGGCCTTGTCTGCCAGTGCCGGTAGGGGACAGGGAAAACGTGGCGGGCATCCCGCTGGATGAGTACCAGCGCAACAGGGGTACAGATCCCGTCAAAGGGCCGGATGCGGCCAAGGTCCTCCACCTCCAGCACCCGAAAATCCAGACCGGGGCCGTCCAGATGAAACCGACGGAACCCGGCGCCGTTCTGGGCGGAGCGGAAGGTGGCCTGCCGCAAGATAAAGCTGAGGTGTCCACTGGGGACGAGAAAGCGGTCCAACGCGGTGCAGGTGAACAGGGTAGACACATCCTCCTTGGAAAAACCGAGCCGGGGACCTTTCACCTGCAACAGGCCGTATTCCCCCCACAAATGCTGGGACCCGGCCCGATACCGGGGGGACAGGTACTCCCAGTTCACCCATGGGGGATTTCCCATGACTATATCTGCCTTTTGATGGAAGAACGCCCAAATACGGTTCAGCAAAATACCGGCCAAAAGAAGCCGCCCATTCGGGGGCAGAGAGGTGAGCAGACCGTGTGCTTCCGGCATGGAAAGAAATTCCTCCGGATCGGGGCGCATTTCCACTGCCTGACGGCAGAGGGACAGGGGAACATCACATGCCAGACCACAGCCGGTGTCGATCACCAGTGTATCCCCACGGAGGATGGGAATATTCAGAGCGTCATAGCGGTAAATGGGAAGAAACAGACCCGCTTCCGGCAGCGGCTGGCGGGCCATGACGGCCAGATAATTGACCTTCGCCGTCAGGACTGCCAATGGGTGGAGGTCGAAGCCTGACACCTGATCAGATAAGGGAGGGTCTTGGGGCGTATCCGCCCGGATCATGCGGAGAGCCTGAATCAAAAAAACACCGGAGCCGCAGGCGGGGTCCAGAAAGCGCAAATCTCCGGCCTGCCGTCCGCTGGCGCTGACGGCATTTTGCAGGGTCCGTTCCGCCAGCCAGCCGGGGGTGTAGTATTCCCCAAGGGCATGGCGGAGGGCCGGGGGGACCACGGTTTCGTAGATGCGGCTGAGACTGTCCGGGGAAAGGGTGCTGCCTTCCGGACAGGTGTCAAAGGCCTCCAGACAGGCCCGCAATTCCTCACACTGGGTTTCCAGCGCCGGGTCCCAGATGTCCAGCGGCCAGATATACCAGTCATCCCCACAGAAATTGCGGATACCCCGGTTAACAAAGGCCCTGCCGGAGAGAAGCTCCGTCAGAGGCGGTTCGGGGGTCGCACCCCGGAGGGTGTTCCAGGCGATGAACTTGATGAGCACACTGTAAAAGGTCTGGATGCTTTGCAGGAGCCGGGGCAATTCCGGCGGTGTGTCAAAACCAAACCGATCACCCAAGGACCCGGCGTCGGTTTTTGCATTGGGAGAGAGCCGCTGGCGCAGATCACCGTAGATCAGCTCCAATTCCTGCTCCCACAGCTCAAACAGCGCTGAACCTTCCAACAGGGTGGGGTCCAGCCACTGATAAAAACAACGGACACACCGCACCATGACGCCATGGAGCGGTGTGTCCTCTTTTTTCAGTTGGATCAAGATGGAATGCAGATCGTACATGGTCCCTCCGGCGGGCTGACTGCCGCCTGACAGTTTATTTGGTTTCCGCAGCGGCCCGGACAGGCAGTTCACTGATGAGGGTGGAGCCCAGCACCAGCACGGCGCCAAGGATGCCGCTCCAACCCAGAGGCTCCTTCAGCAGCAGAGCGGAGAGGAAGATGGCTACGATGGGGTCGATGTAGCTGAACAGCACCACCGTCTGGGCGGGGAGATAGGTCATGGAGCCGAAGAACAGGGAATAGCACCAGCCGGTGTGGAAAACACCTACGATCAGCAGCAGTACGGCGCCCAGAGGTGTCAGAGCCATAGCGGCTACATCCTCCGTCAGCAGGATATAGGGGATCATCACCAGTGCTGCCACCGCCAGCTGCACCAAGGTCCGCTCACAGGCGGGGACCTGATCCAGAAACTTGTTGATGGACACATCGCTGGCATAAAGCACGGCGGAAAGAAGGGCCAGCAGGATACCGGTGGCTTCCCCGGCTTCCGGCAGGCCGGACTGGGGGACTCCGGAGACAAACACCATGCCGCACAGGGCGGCCAGCACACAGAGGAGTTTTCGGGGCGTCAGTTTTTCATGGAAGAGAAAGGGGGAGGCCAGCGTCACGAACACCGGCGCCATGTAGTAACACAGGGTAGCGGTGGCCACGGTGGTGTAACGGTAGGCTTCAAACAGCGTGATCCAGTTGAAGCTGATGATCGCGCCGGAAAGAGCCAGCAGCTTCCAATGCGGCTGGACGCTTGCCCACCGAAAGGGTGTCCGGCGGAGATACAACAAGAGCAGCAGGAACACTGCGCCTACCGCACCGCGGACAAAGGCAATGACGGAGGAGGGCAGGTTGATATAGCGGACAAAGATGCCGATGGTGCCGAAGGCGGTGACGGCAATGATGAGATCCAGCTTGGCACGGTTGACGGACTTCATAGGAACAAACCTCTCTTGGACAAAAATAGAGAAATCCTGGGGATGGACTTACGCCAGCAGCGGCAGCAGAACATCCGTCAGCAGCTGGAGGGCCTCCTCCGGATCGGACTGGGACAGACCGGCGTAGTTGATGACCAGCGTGTGGGCGAAGCGGGGGTCCGGTACGGCGGCATACTCTGAGAGAAAGCTCAGTCGGATGCCGGCCTCCGCCGTCAGGCGGCGCAATTCTTCATCGGAGCGGTTGGTATCCAGCCGCAGCAGAAAGTGCAGACCGGCCCCCTCCTCGGAAAAGGTGACATGGCTGGCCAGCGGCGAAGCCCGGAAGGCGCTGATGGTGGCGGAGCGGCGGTCCCGATATTCCTTCCGCATCCGGGAGAGGTGACGCTCGTAGTGGCCCCCGGCGATGAAACGGGCCAGAACGTGCTGCTCCAGCGCAGGAACCGTACAGGCATAGAAGCCCAGCTCCTGCCGGTAGCGTTCCAGCAGCCGGGGCGGCAGCACCAGAAAGCCGAGGCGCATAGAGGGGGAAATGGTCTGGGAAAAGGTGTTCAGATAAATGACCCGGCTCCGGTCATCGATGCTTTGCAGGGTGGGGATGGGACGGCCAGTGTAGCGGAACTCGCTGTCATAGTCATCCTCGATGATGGTGGAACCGGTATCCTCTGCCCAGCGCAGAAGGGCTTGCCGTCGGGCGATGGGGGTCACCAGTCCGGTGGGGTACTGGTGGTTGGGAGAGATGTGCAGCGCCCGCGCATTGGATCTCATCAGCGCCGCCAGTTCTACGCCCTGATTATCCAGCGGGATGGGGACGCAGGCGGCTCCGCAGGCGTCATAGACCTGACGGATCTTGGGATAGCCGGGGTCCTCCACGGCGAACACCGTGTCCCGGCCCAGCAGTTGGGCCAGCAATAAGTAAAGGTATTCCGCACCGGCGCCGATGACGATCTGTTCCGGGGAGACTGCCATACCTTTGAAGTCCCGGAGATCGTCGGCAATGGCCTGCCGCAGGGCAGCCAAGCCCTGATGGGGGACCGGGGACAACAGAGCCTCCGGTGCTTCTGAGAGGACCTGCCGGGTGAGGCGGGCCCAGGTGGAAACGGGGAACCGGGCAGTGTCCACCTGATTGCGGCCCAGATCCAGCCGCCAGGAAACAGTGGTGGTCTCCAGCATCAAAACCGAGCGGACAGCAGGCGGTGGGGCCTGCTCCACGGCGGAGACAAAAAAGCCACGCTTGGGCCGGGCCTGTAAATAGCCCTCTGCTTCCAACTGGCTGTACGCGCCCTCCACGGTAACAACGGAGACCCGCAGATGCTCCGCCAGCGCCCGCTTG
>ERZ827423.1946-NODE-1946-length-18042-cov-14.018625_pt1 | contig 18042 bp, 18 predicted proteins | sample MGYA00519775_ERZ827423 | MGnify/ENA primary metagenome ERZ827423 (study PRJEB31778, sample SAMEA3449296) | human gut metagenome | biome: human gut; feature: human-associated habitat; material: faeces | place: United Kingdom | collected 2010/2012 ...
CCGTGAAACGGCTTAAATAAAATGATGAAATCATTTTATTAAGAAATAGTATTATAGTTTGGAAGCAACGCTCTTCCTGACCAGGGCGCGGTGAAGCTTGGCTTCTGCCAGGCGCAGGTCGGTGTCGGAAGCGTTTTTGTCGTGGAGTACCTTCTCCGCTTTTTTACGGGCGGCCTCCGCACGGGCGATGTCGATTTTGTCCGCCCACTCAAAGGTGGTGGGGACTAATGTCACTTCGCCCTTCGACACGCTGACCATGCCGCCGATGCACGCCGCCGTCCGTCGCTGTCCGCCGGATACGATGACGGCCTGCCCCATACCCAGGGGGGCAACATAATTCATGTGACGGGCGAGAATGCCGACGTCGCCGTTGATGGTGCGAACCAGAAGCTCCTCTGCCTGACCGTCATAAATCAGGCCGTCGGGCGTGACGATTTTCAAGTGGAAGGGTGTCATGCCTTCTCACCGCCCCGGTACTTGGCAACCACGTCGTCGATGGAGCCGGCGAACAGGAAGTAGGATTCGGGAATGTCGTCATATTTACCCGCAATAATTTCCTGGAAGGAGCGGATGGTTTCCTTCAGGGGGACGTACTTGCCCTGATAGCCGGTGAACTGCTCGGCAACATGGAAGGGCTGGCTGAGGAAGCGCTGCACCTTACGGGCGCGGTTGACCGTCAGCTTGTCCTCTTCGGAAAGCTCGTCCATACCCATGATGGCGATGATGTCCTGCAGTTCCTTGTAGCGCTGGAGGATGCTCTGCACGGCACGGGCAGTCTCGTAATGCTCCTGACCGACGATTTCGGGGGTCAGAATACGGGAAGTGGAATCCAGAGGATCCACGGCGGGGTAAATGCCCAGAGAGGAAATGCCGCGGTCAAGAACCGTTGTGGCGTCCAGGTGGGCGAAGGTGGTAGCGGGGGCGGGGTCGGTCAGGTCGTCGGCGGGAACGTAGACGGCCTGAACGGAGGTGATGGAGCCTTCCTTGGTGGAGGTGATGCGCTCCTGCAATGCGCCCATTTCCGTTGCCAGCGTGGGCTGATAGCCGACGGCGGAGGGCATACGGCCAAGCAGTGCGGAAACCTCGGAACCGGCCTGGGTGAAACGGAAGATGTTGTCAATGAACAGCAGCACGTCCTGATGCTTCACATCACGGAAATACTCTGCCATGGTCAGGCCGGACAGACCGACACGCATACGGGCTCCTGGCGGCTCGTTCATCTGACCGAAGACCATGGCGGTCTTGGAGATAACGCCGGACTCGGTCATTTCGTTGTACAGGTCGTTACCCTCACGGGTACGCTCGCCAACGCCGGTGAAAACGGAATAGCCGTTGTGGGCAGTGGCGATGTTGTAAATCAGCTCCTGAATCAGAACGGTCTTGCCAACGCCTGCGCCGCCGAACAGACCGATCTTACCGCCCTTGGCGTAGGGGCAAATCAGGTCGATGACCTTGATGCCGGTTTCCAGAATCTCGGTAGCGGGCTGCTGCTCCTCGTAGGAAGGAGCGGGACGGTGGATGGGCCAGCGCTCGACGCCCTGTACAGGCGCTTTGTTGTCAATGGGCTGACCCAGCAGGTTAAATACACGACCCAGGCACTCTTCGCCAACGGGGACGGAAATGGGCGCGCCGGTGTCGGTGGCCTCGGTGCCGCGCTGCAGACCGTCCGTGGAGGACATGGCGACGCAGCGAACCACATTGTCGCCGATGTGCTGGGCGACCTCCGCCACGATGGTATGCTCGCCGTTGGGAATCTCGATGGCGCTGAGCAGCCCGGGCAGCTGGTCGTCAGCGAAACGGATGTCAAGAACAGGACCCATGACCTGGATCACAGTTCCTTTGTTTTTGGCCATTGGGAATTCAACTCCTTCTGCTGAAATATTCGCGGAACCCAACGCGGGGGAAATATCCACTTTTACCCAAAATTCCGGGCTTAACCGACATCAGATACCGCAAATTCATAACTTCTGGGGATTGGGCGATCGGAATGCCGCCCCTTGAAAACTTAAGAACCCGCGACGATCTCCGTAATTTCCTGAGTGATCGCGGCCTGACGGGCGCGGTTGAACTTCAGGCTCAGGTCGTCGATCATATCGTCGGCGTTCTGGGTCGCGGAATCCATGGCAGCCCGGCGGGCAGCCTGCTCAGAGGCGCGGCTCTCACACAGCGCACCGTAGATGACGCCGCCCAGATATTCGGGGATGATCGCGGCGAAAACCTCTTCGCTGTCGCCCTCGTACAGGATATCGCCCCGGTTGACAGCCTCCTTCTTTTCCGGCTTTTCCAGAGGCAGCAGCTGCATGGCCGCAGGCGTCTGGGCGAGAACGGAGACAAAATTGGTATAGGCGACGACAATCCGGTCAAATTCTCCTACCAGGAAAGCCTTGCTCAGCTGCTTGGAAATGGAGAAGCAGTCGCCGATGGTAAGCTCGGCCGCTTCAGCGTAGCGCTCCGTAAAGAGCGGAACCTGCTTGCTCTTGAAGTAGTCCAGAGCCTTCTTGCCGATGGGCAGAACCTCGGCGTCCTTTCCTGCAATCTCCGACTGCACCAGCTTGAGAATGTTGCTGTTATAGCCGCCGGCAAGACCGCGGTCACCGGCAATGACAATATACATGACCTTCTTCACAGGACGCTCCTGTAAATAGGGGGAGGAAAAATCCCGGTTGGAGGACGCGATGTCCGCGATGGTGGAGTAAAGAATTTCAAAATAGGGGCGGGAGGAAAGCACCTGCGCCTGCGCCCGGCGGAGCTTGGAGGCAGCGACCATTTCCATGGCCTTTGTGATCTGCCTGGTGGACTCCATGCTTCGGATGCGGTTTTTGATTTCCTTGGTGGAAACGCCAGCCATGGCTTATCCCTCCTTATGCCCGGAATTCAGCCACCAGCTCGTCCAGGGCAGCTTTCAGGGCGTTCTCCGTCTCGGTCTCCAGCTTGCCGGTGGAGCGAATGGCCTCGAGAACGTCGGCGTGGTGATTGTTCATATGCTCTTCCAGCCGCTTCTCAAATTCGGGAATCTGAGCAACGGAAACGGAAGCGAGATACCCATGGACGACCGCGTAGATGATGCACACCTGTTGCGCCACTTCCTTGGGAGAACCGTTCTTCTGCTTCAGCACGGCCACGATCCGTTCGCCCAGAGCCAGACGGGACTTGGTATCCGCGTCCAGGTCGGAGCCGAACTGGGCGAAGCTTTGCAGCTCACGGTACTGGGAGTACAGCAGCTTCAGAGAACCGGCCACCTTCTTCATGGCCTTGATCTGGGCGTCGCCGCCCACACGGGAGACGGAAATACCGGGGTTCACGGCGGGCATGATGCCGGAGTTGAACAGCTCGGTCTCCAGGAAGATCTGGCCGTCGGTGATGGAAATGACGTTGGTGGGAATGTAGGCGGACACGTCGCCGGCCTGGGTCTCGATGATGGGCAGAGCCGTCAGGCTGCCGCCGCCAAGCTCCGGGGACAGCTGGGCTGCCCGCTCCAGAAGACGGGAGTGGAGGTAGAAGACGTCGCCGGGGTAAGCTTCCCGTCCGGGGGGGCGGCGGATCAGCAGGGAAATGGCACGGTAGGCCACAGCGTGCTTACTCAAATCGTCGTAAATGACCAGCACGTCCTTGCCCTGATACATGAAGTATTCGCCCATGGTGCAGCCGGCGTAGGGCGCGATATACTGCATGGGCGCCAGCTCGGAAGCGGTGGCGGAGACCACGATGGTATAGTCCATAGCGCCGCCGGCGGCAAGACTGTCCACGACCTGCGCCACGGTGGAACGCTTCTGGCCGATGGCAACGTAAATGCAGATGCAGTTCTTGCCCTTCTGGTTCAGAATGGTGTCGGTGGCGATGGTGGTTTTGCCGGTCTGGCGGTCGCCGATGATCAGCTCACGCTGGCCGCGGCCGATGGGAATCATGGAGTCGATGGCCTTGATACCGGTTTGCAGGGGGCGGGAGACGTGCTGCCGCTCAATGATACCGGGGGCGGGCATTTCGATGGCACGGTAGGCCTCCGCTTCAATGCTGCCCTTGCCGTCGATGGGCTCGCCAAGGGCGTTGACAACGCGCCCGATGAGCTTTTCGCCCACGGGGACGGACACGACCTTGCCGGTGCGCTTGACGGTATCGCCTTCCTTGATGCCCTGATCGGAACCGAGGATGACGATGGAGACGGTGTCCTCTTCCAGGTTCTGCGCCATGCCGTAGGAGCCGTCGGGGAATTCCACCAGCTCACCGGCCATGCACTTTTCAAGGCCCGAGGCCTTGGCAATGCCGTCGCCTACCAGAATGACGACGCCGGTTTCGCTGACTTCGATCTTGTTTTCGTAATTTTTGATCTGGCTGCGAATGATTTTCGTTATTTCTTCGGGTTTCAGTTCCATACAGTCCCTGCTTTCTCGTCAGAGTACGGTTTTGTTCAGCAGTTCCCGGATGGCGTCCAAGCGATGGGACACGGTGTCATCCAGGCGCTGACCGTCATAGTCCAGGCGGACACCGCCCAAGACTGCGGGATCAATGCGATTGTGGAGCGCGATCGTCTTTCCGGTGATCTGGCTCAGCTTTCCTGTGAGCTTCTCCTCCTGCGCCGGGGTGAGGGCTACGGCGGTGACGGCAGTCACCTTCAGAATGCCGTTATCCCGGTTGTACAGTTCGGAAAAAGCGTCACAGCAGTCGGAAAAGTGGCGGATATAGCCTCTTTCCGTCAGGATTTTCATAAAATTCAGAACATAGGGATGCACCGAGCCGCGGAAGCTGGTGTCCAGAATCCGGCACCGCTCCGGCTTGGAAAGGCTGGGGTTGGAGAGCAGACGGACAAAATCCGGCTCCTCACCGAAGCTTTTTTGCAAGACGGTCAGCTGCTCCCCGACTTCCCGGGACAGCCCCTCGTCCTTTGCAAGCTCGTACAGGGATTGACCGTAGACGTTACCAACCTCTGTCATTTCTGATCACCCAATTCTTCAATGAAGCGGTCGATCATGCCGTCCTGATCGGCGTCGTTCAGCTCACGGCCCACGACCTTTCCGGCGATGGCCATGGCCAGGTCGGAAATTTCATCCTTGGCCTCGTTGATGGCTTTTTTCTTCTCCATCTCGATGTCGGACGCGGCCTTGGTCTTGATCTGGGCGGCCTGCTTCTGCGCCTGAGAAATGATCTCCTCGCTGCGCTGGGCGGCGGTCTTCTGGGCGGAGAGAATCATATCGTCGGCCTTGGTCTTTGCCTGACGCATGTTTTCCTCATAGGTCTGCTTAATGGCTGCCGCTTCGGATTTTGCGGCCTCGGCGTCGGCAATCTGCTTGTCGGCGGTCTCGCGGCGCTTGTCCAGCACGGCCTTGATTTTATCCAGGAAGAAGATCTTGACGATAAGCAGCTGGATAAACAGGTTGCAAATCTGTGCAATCAGAGTTACGGGGTTTACCGTCACCAATGACTGGTAAAGGTCCATTGCGTTGCCTCCTTCCGGCGTACAATTTAATGATCGGATTTCTCGCCGGAAATCAGCCCAGATGCTTCATGAACATACCGGGGGCGACAAAAATCAGCAGCAGACCGGTAACGAAGCCGTAAATACCGGTGGTCTCGGACAGAGCGATACCCAGGATCATGGTGCTGGTAACGTCGCTCTTGCACTCGGGATTCCGGCCGATGATTTCACAGGCACGGGCGGCGCAGTTACCTTCGCCGATACCAGGGCCGATACCAGCGATCAGAGCCAGACCGGCGCCGATGCCGCAACCTGCCAGAGCAATGCCTTTAGCTAAAACTTCCATAAATATTTCCTCCTAATAATGATTACGTATTTATTCAAATGGCCGCTGCGTTATCAGCCCGCAGCCTGTTTGATGAATAGGGTGGTCAGGGTGCAGAAAATGAATGCCTGGATGCAGCCGCTGAACCAGTCAAAGTACAGGCTGGGAATGGCGGGAATGCCGATGGTCAGCCAGGGGTAGTCAACGCCCAGACAGGTGAGAATGGCGAGAACGCCCAGCACCGTGACGATGATGCCAAGAATTTTCAGCTTCTTTTTCTTCTTGGTAAAGCCGATAATCAGAGGAATCAGACCAACGATGGTAACGATCAGCGCGACATACATGCTGGATGCCAGCAGATGGAACAGCGCGCTGTTGGCGGCGACCAGCGCGGCGTAGATCAGGGCGCTGATGACCGTACCGGAGAGAATGTTGCCGAAATGACGGCAGGCCATGGAGACGGGGGTGAACAGCTCACTCATGACATTGATGGGCGCCAGGATGAAAAGGGGATCCAGGAAGCCCTTCAGATACGCCCCGATGCCAGAGGCCTTGATCTTATGATAGGTAATCAGCACGAACACCACCAGCGCCCAAGCAAGCTCCGTCATCAGATCGGCGGTGGGGCTCCAGATGCCCACAAGGCTGATCAGGTTGGAGAAAATGCTGGTAACGAAGATGGTGCCGACCAGCGGGATGTACCGGTCAAACTTAGGCCCCATATTGCCCCGGACGAAGTTCACCAGGGAGGTGTAGATCGTCTCGGCGACGGCCTGCTTCCGGGAGATGCCCGTGACCTTCAATCCGGAACCCAGCCAGATGAACAGAGCGGAGATCAGAATCAGAATCAGCCAGCTGACAATCAGCGTCTGGGTGATCTGAACCGTTCCGAACAGCGGGACGTTTTCAAATGTAGCTATAATTCGCGCGCCATTGATTTCAACTTCCATACACTCACCTCATAAATCGATGAATCTTGTTTTTTACACTTCAAAGGGGCCGGGATGATCCTCCGGCTCTTCCTGCTCCTGCAACGGCTTTTCAGCTTCGGCGGCCGGCTTCTCGTCCTTGGGGACGAGCTTGCCCTGGCTTTGCAGGAAAAAAATCACCACGTTGGGGAACAGGATGGGCGCTGCACCGGCCACGAAATGCACCTGAGGAATCAGGAACGCGGCCACGACCCAAAGCGCCTGAAGAAGCAGACGGATATTGTAGCTTGTCTGGAATTTCCGCCGCATTTTCTTCTTGCTGTCGATCTCCACGGCGCTCTGCACCGTCAGGCAGAGAATGGTGAAGTTCAGAATCGCTACCACGGAGCCGCACGCCGCGCCCAGCAGAATGCGCAGAAGCGCAAACTTACCGATGCCGAACTGGCTCAGGAGAAACAGCCCCGCGACCATGATAACGTCGCACACCAGCGTGCCAACGGCGATGCGGGAAATCTCTTTTTTGGATGCTGCCTGTAATTTCATAGTGGGAATTCCTCTTACTTGTGATCATTGAAGGAGACGGGCGGGTCTTTGCGGTCGCTGCTTTCATCGGCGGCCTTGCGCATGGCCTTCAGGCACGAGCGGGCGGTGCTGACGGAGGTAAGCAGACCCACAATGCCCAGCACAATCACGATCCAGAGACCAAGGTCAAACTTATCCTGAAGCCAGACGCCCAGAATCAAAAAGAAAACCGTGGGAAACAGAATGGAAAACCCAAACTGCACCACCCACATAAGCAAATTCAGCAGCTTCATAGCGCCTCCGCAGGAGAAAAATGTCAGACCCCCAAAATCATTCCAAGATATTATACCCGATTTTTTGTCGAGATTCAAGACCAATTTTGAAGAATCCGGCAAAAGTTTCTTTGCTGGACGTTAAATGGACAGAAAGCGGAGAAAGAACGCAAAAGGGGCTTTCCATTTTGGGAGAAATATAGTAATATAGTAAAAGAAAATGACCGGCACCGAAACTGCGCTTCCTTCATACAATATCCGGAGGTGGTTTTGGTGGCGGGTTACATTGTGCTGGGGACACTGGCGGCCTTTGGCCTGGTGAGCGCGCTGTGGACGCTGTACGGATTTTTGCTGCTCGCAGAGCGGGGCAGCGGGCTTTACGCCCCGGCAAGGCCGGGGGTGACGGAGGATTCCTTTGCCCGGCGATATCTTTGGCTGCGGGAGCTGGGACTGCTGCGGGAAGAACTTACCATGGTGGATTTTGGCATCAGCGACGCGGAACGGGACTGGCTGGCGGAGCGGGGCGTGACGGTCTGTACGCCGGAAAAGCTGGTCGAGAGAATGGGAGAGAGAACGACTTGACGGAAGATTTGGAGATTTTGCAGGGCGCCATCAGCGCCGTGGTATATCAGAATTACGAAAACGGCTACGCCGTCCTTCGGCTGAACGTGGGCGGCGGACAGAATGTAACGGTGGTCGGTACCATCCCGCTGCCCGCAGTGGGCGAGCGGCTGATGGTGACGGGCAAGTGGAGCACCCACTCCAGCTACGGGCGGCAGTTCGAGGCGGAGTTCCTGGAGCGGCTGATGCCCCAGACCAGCATGGAGATTTTGAATTATCTCAGCAGCCGGATCATCAAGGGCATCGGCCCCAAGACGGCGGCGCGGATCGTGGAGCATTTTGGGGAGCAGACCCTGCTGGTCATGGAACGGGAACCGGAGCGGCTGGCCGAGGTTCCCGGCATTTCCCGGGAAAAAGCGAAAGCCATGGGCGAGGAATTCCGGTTACAGGTGGGAATGCGGCAGCTGATGGAATTTTTTGCCGTGCATCATCTTCCCGCGGAGCTGGCGGTGCGGGCGTATAAGCTGTACGGCGACAGCACCGTGGAGCTTCTGTACGACGACCCGTACTTACTCATGGACGAGGGACTGGACGCGCCCTTCGGGGCGGTAGACCGCTTTGCCATTGAGCTGGGCGTGGCGGGGGACGACCCCCGGCGGGTGGAGGCCGGAATCCTGTTTGAGCTGAATTACAATCTCACGGCAGGACACAGCTTCCTCCCGGAGGACAAGCTGCAGCTGGCGGTCAGCCAGCTGCTGAGCGTGGACGCTGATGCGGTGAAACAGGGCATTGGGCGACTGTTGGAAGCCGACCGCCTGGTGCGCAGCACGCTGGCAGGTATCACCGTTGACTATCTTCCAAGGCTGTATGAAGCGGAAGTGAATTGCAGCCGGCGGCTTTTAGAGTTCGCAAAGGGCAGCTTCCCGCCGCCCAAAGGCTTGGAGCGCATGATTCAAAACGTGGCGGAGGAAAGCGGCGTCGAATACTCCGAGGAACAGACCCGCGCCATCCGGGAGGCGGCGACCTCCGGACTGCTGCTGATTACCGGCGGCCCCGGCACCGGTAAGACGACTATATTAAATGGTATATTGTCCCTGCTGGGACAGATGCAGCTGGCGTGTCTGCTGGCCGCGCCTACCGGTCGGGCGGCGAAGCGGCTGACGGAGGTGACGGGGGAGAACGCCTCCACCATCCACCGGCTGCTGGAAGCGGGAATCGACCCCGGCACGGGAGACATGATGTTCGTCCGGGACGAGGACAACCCTCTCAAATGCGACGCGGTGATCGTGGACGAGATGTCCATGGTGGACGTGGAGCTGCTGCACCATCTTTTGCAGGCCATCCCCAGAGGGAAGCGGCTGATTCTGGTAGGCGACCCCGACCAGCTGCCCCCCGTGGGGCCGGGATTTCCCTTCAGCGATATGCTGCGCAGCGGCTGCCTGCCCACGGTGCGGCTGACGGAGATTTTCCGGCAGGCACAGCAGAGCCTGATCGTCATGAACGCCCACCGGGTGAATCAGGGGCAGATGCCGGAGCTGAAAAATGTAAAAAGCGACTTTTTCTTCCTGCGCAGACAGAGCGAGGAGGCGGTCGGCACCCTGATTCGGGAATTATGCACCACCCGGCTGCCCAAAAACATGGGCATTCCGCCGGAGCAGATTCAGGTGCTGTCCCCCACCCGCAAGGGGGGCGTAGGCACCGCCGCTCTGAACAAAATGCTGCAGGCCGCACTGAACCCCGCCGCTCCCGACAAAAAGGAACGCGCCTTTGGAGATATTATTTTCCGGGAGGGGGACAGGGTGATGCAGATCCGCAACAATTATGATATACTATGGAAGAAGACTGACGGAAGCGCCGTAGGCACCGGCATTTTCAACGGCGACGTGGGTACGATCACCGGAATTGACCCTGGCGCGGAAACCCTGACGGTGACCTTCGACGACCGGGCGGCGGATTACGACTTTACCCAGCTGAACGAGCTGGAGCCTGCCTACGCCATGACGGTTCACAAAAGCCAGGGCAGCGAGTACCGGGCGGTGATCCTGACGGCGTGGAACGGTTCGCCGTACCTGCTCAGCCGCAGCATCCTCTACACCGCCATCACCCGGGCGAGGGAGCTGCTGATCATCGTGGGGCGCGAGGAAACCGTGGCGGCGATGGTGGAAAATGCGAAGAAGAACCGCCGCTACACGGGGTTGAAGCTTCGCTTACAGGGGAAAACCGAATGAGACTGTATCATTGGCTGCTGAGCGTGCTGTTTCCGCCCAAGTGCGTTCTGTGCGGCAAAGTCCTGGGGAAAGAGGCGCTTGACCTGTGCCGCACCTGCCGGGAGGAGGCTCCTGAATATCTTAATGGAAAAAGAAGAGGTCAATTTCTTGACAGTTTCGCCGCGGTCTGGTACTATGAAGGGAACGTAAGAAGGAGTCTTCTGCGTTATAAGTTCGGCGGCGCGAGAAATTACGCAGTTGCCTACGGCAGACTCTTGGCCATGCGTATCCAGAATCAGTACCCCGACGGGTTCGACGTGCTGACGTGGATTCCTGTCAGCCGTCTGCGGAAGCTGCGCCGGGGCTACGATCAGGTGGAGCTGCTGGCGAAGGCCGTGGGGCGGGAGCTGGGGATGACCCCGACGCCCCTTCTTCGGAAAGTCCGTCACAACCGCCCCCAATCCGGCATTCACGGCGAGGCGGAACGCCGGGCAAATGTGCTGGGCGTCTACCGGCTGACCCGGGGCGCGGAGGTTGCCGGAAAGCGGATACTGCTGCTGGACGACATCCTGACCACCGGCGCCACGGCGGGAGAAGCCGCCCGGGTGCTGAAAACCGCCGGGGCGAAGGAAGTGCATTGCGCTGCCATTGCTTCGGCTGGAAGGGAATAATACGATTTCTTATGGATAAGTAGGTGTCATTATGTTTTTATTTTCCAATGACCTGGGCGTTGACCTGGGGACATCCAATGTTTTGATTTACGCCGACGGCAAGGGACTGGTCGTCCGGGAACCCTCCGTTGTGGCCATGGACAAGAACACCGGCAAGATTTTGCAGGTGGGCGCGGCCGCCCGGAACATGCTGGGACGTACTCCCGGCAACGTGGTCGCCATGCACCCGCTGAAGGACGGCACCGTCTCCGACCATGAGATGACCGTCCGGATGCTTCAGGAAATGTTCAAAACCGCCACAAAGGCGTCCTTCTTCACCCCCAAGCCCCGTGTGGTCATCTCCGTACCCTCCGGCGTGTCCGAGGTGGAGGAGCGCAGCGTCATCAACGCCGCCATCGAAGCCGGCGCACGCAGAGTGTTCCTGATCGAGGAACCCCTTGCGGCGGGACTGGGCGCGGGACTGGACATTCGCGGCCCCAGCGGCCATCTGGTGGTGGACATCGGCGGCGGCACCACGGACATCGCGGTGCTGAGCATGAACGGCGTGGCGGTTTCCTCTTCTTTGAAGGTGGCGGGCAACTACTTTGACGAGATGATCGCCCGGTACGTCCGCCGTCAGCATGGCGTGGTGGTCGGTCAGGTCACCGCCGAGAATGTGAAAATCCAGATTGGCCAGGTCTATCCCCGGGACGAGGAACGGAGCATGAACGTCAAGGGGCGGGACTTCAAGACCGGTATGCCCAAGGTCATCACCCTGACCTCCACGGAGATTTTTGAGGTGCTGCGCCGTCCCGCCCGGATGATCACCGACGAGGTTCTGGCGGTTCTGGAGCAGACAAGCCCCGAGCTGGTGTCGGACATTTCCGAAAACGGCATCACCCTCACCGGAGGATGCAGCCAGATCTGGGGTATGGATCTGCTGATTGCCGAGCGCACGGGCATCGGCTGTGTTCTGGCGGACGACCCCGACGCATGCACGGCCTACGGCGCGGGCAAGAGCCTTGCCTGGATCAACCACATGCAGGAAGGCCCCATCAACATTGCCAGAAAACGGGCGATGCGTGGCTGATATGGAGAAAAAAGCGAGAATCGGGCGAAGCGCCCTGCTGATCATCGGCATTATTTATACCGCCCTGGGCGGAACCTTTGTGATACTGGGCATTGCGCTGGCGGCGCTTCTGCGGGACAGCGACGCCTTTATGGTCGGTCTCATTTTCGGCGGGATTGGCACCATATTCCTGATTTTGGGAATCGTCTTTCTCATTGTCGAACTCTGCAAGAAAAAGCGGTCGGATGCCCTGCTTGCCTCGGGACACTACATCCTGGGTGAGGTGGTGGATATTGCCGCGAATATCAACGTCAACGTAAACGGCCGGTATCCCTACTATATAATCGTGCAGTATATTGACCCCCACGGCGTGCGGCACATTTTCAAAAGCCCCAGCCTGCGCATTTTCCGCGACCCGGAGCTGATCGGGAAAAAGGTAAAGGTGTACGTGGAAAACGACAATTTTAAGCACTATTACGTAGACGTGGACGGGATTCTGCCCAAATATGTAGAACATTAAATGATTTGCCCCCAAAGGCCATTGGCCTTTGGGGGCAGTCTTTTAATCCTGATCGCAGGGAGTTTCTTTCTTCCGGTCGCAGCCGGTGGGGGTGAACTGGCGGGCGGGGAAGGGAATGCGGCTGAACATTTCGCAGGGGTCTTCGGTGCAGCAGCCCTCGCTGTCGCAGCATTCCTTTTCGGGGATGGCGTATTCCACCATGGGCACGACCAGCTGCACATCCCGTTCCAGCCGGACGATGGAGAACTGCCCCAGGGTGACGTACAGGCGGCGATGGTCGCCGGAGGTGACCAGGTCTTCGTCGAACAGCGCCCGGATGGCATCGGGAATCTGGACGGTGACGGACTCCGCCGTCCCGCTTTCGGCGGCATCCTTGACCTTGGAGCTGAGCACCATGGGGTCAAGCACCTCTACTGCGGACACCAATTAGGCAGGCGCGTCGTCGAATTTTCGCAGGACGACGCGGACATGCCCCTCCCGGTCTACGGAAATGTGGTCAAGGATGCGGCGCATGTCCATGTTGGTGACGGTTTCCAGTTCCAGAAAGCGCTGAATCTCGCCTGTGTAGCGTTGGACGGTTTCCACGGCTTTTTTGCCCGGGGCAAGCCGCGCCAAAGCTCTGTCCAGCGCGTTCAGTTCTTCGGCAATGCCGGTGATTTTTTCTTTCAACTCGGTCAGGCTCAGAATATCGCTGGCGTACATCTCCTGATACCTGCTTTTTTTGGACAGCAGCTTTTTTCGCTTTGCCTCGATCTCCCGCTTGGCCTGCTCCGGATTTTGAGAGGCGGGGAGACGCTTATAAAGGCTTGCCAAAATGTCCGCGACGAAAGCATCCCTGTCCTCAATCAGAGAAGCAAAATACTCCCGCAGCCGTTTCAGCAGCTCCGGCTCGTCCAGACAGGTGCGGTTGTCGCATTTCTCGGCGGTATACTGGTCGTTGGTAACGCACCGCCAATAGACCCGCGTGTTCGTATAGGTATAGCTTTTTCGCGTAAAGGAGCGCCCGCAATGCGCGCACTTGATCAGCGTGGAAAAGGTATGCTTGGCGCTGTATCTGCCCGCCATAAACGGCTCGCCGGAAGCGTATTGAGTGCGCCGGGACGCCATGATTTCCTGGGCTTTCTGAAATACCTCCGGCGTGACGATCGCCCAGGCGGGGCGACTGTGACAGAACTGTTCCTCCTCGGGAAGCCGGATTTGCCTGCCGGTGAGATAATCCTCAATTTCGTATTTGTGATTTATCAGAATCCCGCAGTAAATGGGATTCACCAGAATGCGGCGAACGCCCCGGGCGTTCCAGTCGCTGCCAAGCTTGGTTTTATCCCGATCACGGTTGAGGGTCGCGCTGATGGTGCGGCACCCCAGCCCCTGGTCGTTGTAGAGAGAAAAAATCTTGCGGACGACATTGGCTTCGGTTGGGTTGATTTCCAGGGTGAAGTTGTCAATTCGGTCGTAACCGAAAATCCTCTGGGGGACGCGGCCTTTTTCGGCATTGATTTTTTTACCCCATTTGACGCGCTTGGAAAGATTGCTGCTTTCCTCCTGCGCCATGGCGGAGAACAGGGTGAGAATAAACTCGCTGTCCCCCATAGAGTCCATGTTGGCGGTGAGAAACAGGGTGCAGATGCCCATGGATTTGAGCTTCCGGATGCTTTGCAGGGCGTCCACGGTGTTCCGCGCGAAACGGCTGATGTCCTTGACCACCACCATGTCGAACAGCCCCAGCTCGGCGTCCCGGAGAAGCCGCTTGAATTCCTCCCGCTTTTTCAGGCTGGTTCCGCTGATCCCCTCGTCGGCTGCTGTATAAAAAGGACTAATAAATTTACGCCGTACAGAATTCCCTGTGTAGGGTCTCCATTAGAGCTTTGATCTCATCGGCAAGGTTCAATCGAATGTCCATGCGCCCATCCGGGTAGATGGTGACGGATTGCAGCAGATCGGCAGAAATCTCTTTGGTCAGTGCCGTAATCCCGGCATAGCTCTTGAATTGCTCGATCACAGCGTTGCTATTATCGTCGCTGCCACTTATTTTGCGCTCCAGCTCTAAGACTGTGCAGGTGATTTCCTCGGTCTGTGCTGTCAGGACTTTTTTCTGCGCCGCGAAGCTCTCACGGGATATCTCGCCCTCCACCAGCCGCTCATAGAGGTCTTGCAATCGCTCGTCAAGCTGAGCTTTTCGGCTCTGGAGCGTCTGCAAGCGGCGCTGCGCCTGTTTGCGATCAAGCTGCCGCTGTTCCCGCCTTGTTTGCAGGAGCCGGTCTATGCTGACGGCATATTGGGCATAGACCTGTATGGTGTCAATGACAGCATACAGAATATCAGACTCAGGGATTCTATCCTCCGAGCAGTCAAAACCAGTATTTAGCCTTTTTGTGACGCAGCGGTAGGAGCCGTTCTTTCGGCTGTCCCGCTGCATGGCGTGACCGCACACGCCGCAGATCACCTTGCGTTTCAGCGGATTGCCGCTGCCGGATGCAGCTTCATATTCCCGGTACTCCCGCATACAAGCCTGCGCTTTCTCGAACAGCGCCTCCGGCACGATGGCTTCATGCCTGTCGGGGACGACGATCCAGTCATTGCGGGAGATTTTGACCGTGTGTGTACTGCCCACAATATCCCGGCTCCGCTTTCCGAACACTGTCTTACCAATATACCGCTCGTCCCGCAAGAATTTTGCAACCAGACTGGCCGTCCAGAAGTTTTCCTCTTGGATGCTGCGCCACGGCATTCTTGTGCAGCCCGCCTCGACTTTGTAATTCTTTGGAGAGCTTACACCGTCGCCGTTCAGCGCCGCCGCGATTTGCCATGGTTTTGTACCATCCGCCGCCATTTGAAAGATGCGCCGTACCACGTCGGCGGCCTCGGTATCTACCAGAAGATGATTTTTGTCCTCCGGGTCTTTGACGTATCCATAAGGCGCATAGGGACTGAGAAACGCCCCGCGCTCGGCTCTGGCTTTCTTTGCGCTTTTGACTCTGCGGGAGAGGTCACGGCTGTACAGATCGTAGATCAGCGTCCGAAACGAGGTGTCGAGGCTGTCGATATCCAGCGGGTTGCTGCTGTCAAAACCGTCGTTGACGGAAATGAAGCGCACACCGAGAAATGGGAATACGCGGGAAATATAGTCTCCCACGGTGAGATAATCACGGCCAAAGCGGGAAAGGTCTTTGACTAGGATGCAGTTGATCTGCCCTCGCCTGACCTGCTCCAGAAGCTCCTTCACTGCGGGGCGCTCAAAGTTTGTACCGCTCCAGCCGTCGTCGCAAAATTCCAGTATTTCGGAACCGGACAGGTCTGCGTGACTGGACACATATTCCCGAAGGAGGCTGCGCTGGTTGGATATACTTTCGGATTCGTCCTTTTCGCCAGTTCTCAAATCCGCGTCCTCGCTGGATATGCGAAGATAAATTGCCGTTCTCATGCGTCAGCTTGCCTCCCTTCCAAATATGTACAGAGTTCCTTGTATTCGTCCCGGTAACGGAACACAATCTCGATATTGCTGTCGCCGTCCACATACACACGCTGGATCAGTGCCTGTGCCATTTCTCTGGTCAAGGTATCTGCATCCCGGAAGCTGCCGAAGGCCGCAAGGAACGGGTTTTCCGGCGTGTGCGCCGCTTCCGCCGCTTGACTGCGTGTCAGAGCCTCGATCAGCCGCTCCGCTTCCTCGGCTTCCGCTTTGTAGCGGCGTTTCAGCGTCATATACTCCTGCTCGGTCATGAGCTGATCCACATAGCTCTGATACAGGCTGTCATACAGGCCGTTGTAGCGCATAAGTGACTTTTTTGCCGCATCCAGCTTGCCTTGCAGCGTCGCAGTCTGCTTTCTGTATTTGGGGGAGCTGTTCACCCTGCGGATAAGCGCCTCTATATCGGCGGCAAGGGCGATTTGCGTCTGGACGGCTTGCAGGAGCATGGGAATCAGCACATCCTCCCGGATATTCTTCTTGGGGCAGCTTGTAATGTCGTTGGTGTGCGTCTGGCAGATGAATGTGTACCACAGCTTTTTCTCATGACTCACATTCTTGTAGCGCACCAGCGGACGCTTGCAGTCGGCGCAGTAGACCAGCCCCTTGAGGATGTTTTCGGTGGTTTTCAGATGCGTGAACCTGCCGAGATTGTCAAAGTATTCTGTCTTTTTGCGCTGGGCAAGTTCCTGAACCTTGTCAAAGGTTTCCCGATCGATCAGCGGCTCGTGGGTATTTTCCACGACGATCCAGTCCTCTCTGGGCTTCATGTACTGGCCCCGGTTTTCGTAGAAGGACTGCCGCTTTGTGCCCTGCACCATATGCCCAATGTAGACTTGCCGGGACAGAATGTTTTTGACCGCCTGAACGTACCAGATCACACCGTTGTACTTTTCTGTTTTGCATACACCGGTATTGTACAAGTAGGCAGAGGGCGAAGGTACGCCCTCGTCATTGAGCCGCCTTGCGATCTGCGTGACGCCAATGCCCTCGGCACGCCAACGGAATATCTGCCGGACAACGGGAGCCGTTGCCTCGTCCGGCTCCAGCTTATGCGGGTCGTCCGGGCATTTGCGGTAGCCGTAGGGTGCCCACGCGCCGATGAAATCGCCGTTTTTCTGCTTCGCGGCCAGCGCGGAGCCGGACTTCCTGGAAATATCCTTGCTGTAAACCTCATTGATGAGATTTTTCAGCGGCACCAGATAACCGTCCGTGCCCCGCTGGGCGGTGAGGGTATCAAATCCATCGTTGACGGCGATGAAGCGCACGCCCAGAAAAGGAAAAATGCGCTCCAAATAATTGCCGGTCTCCTTGTAGTTTCTGCCAAAACGGGATAGGTCTTTGACCACGATGCAGTCAACCTCTCCGCGCTTGACCGCCTCCATGAGCTTTTCAAATTCAGGCCGTTGGAAATCCGTTCCAGTCTTCCCGTTATCACAGAACAGCCCGTACAGGGTGAGCGTCGGGTCATTTTTGATGAACCGGAGCAGGAGATTTTTCTGCCCCTCAATGGTATCCGCGCCGGGTTTGCCGCTGTCTTCCACGGAAAGGCGGGCATAGGCGGCGGCACGGTATTGCTTCTGCGCCTGTGCGGGAGCTTCCGCCGCCGGAATGACCGGGTTTGTCTTTCGTTTGGTTCTTGCCACTTATACCACCTCTCTGATTTGCGAACGGCGCAGGATATCCGTCTGCCATGCAAATTCATCCGCGAAGCGAAAACGGACTTCCACACGATTATCTTTGTAAATTAGGATGCGGTCGATCAGCGCCACCACAATGCTGCGCTCCAATTCCGTAATGTTCAGATGCTCCCGGAACTGTGCCATCCACTCCCGGTGCTCGCCGCCGTGCTCTTTGATCTGCGTAATGGTCTCCTGCAAGGTTTCCATCTGCTTTTCGCACTCGGCGCAGCGTCCTGCGTAGTTCTGCTTGAGCTTTACGTATTCCTCCCGGTCGATGATCCCGTCTGCAAGGTTTTCATACAGGGACATGAGCAGCTTCTGAAGCCGCTCATATTCCGAGCGCTTTTTGTCGAGCTGCCGCTGCACCTTCTGGACTTCTGCGGTTCTCAGGGGGGCGGTATCCGTCATGGCAAGAATATCGTCCAGATC
>ERZ827423.1948-NODE-1948-length-18031-cov-2.500167_pt1 | contig 18031 bp, 15 predicted proteins | sample MGYA00519775_ERZ827423 | MGnify/ENA primary metagenome ERZ827423 (study PRJEB31778, sample SAMEA3449296) | human gut metagenome | biome: human gut; feature: human-associated habitat; material: faeces | place: United Kingdom | collected 2010/2012 ...
TGAAGTCTCTTCCCAGGTCTATGCGTGGGGATATATCGGAAGCTGTGTACCGTTTGTAATCTGTCTTCTGGTTGTGTTAAATGCAGGGAAGATTGGGATTACAATGGAGATAGCAATGATGGTTTCCTTTGTGATCATCACGGTATGGTGGGTAATTATGACATTACCACTTCTGAAAACTTATCACCAGAAGTATTATGTAGAAAAGAAGCAGCATGCTTTTTCAGAAAGCTTCAAAAGAATCGGCATTACTCTGAAAAATGTAAAGAAGGAGAAGAAGGTTTTTCTGTTTCTTCTGGCGTTTTTCTTTTATATTGACGGGGTTTATACGATTATTGATATGGCAACTGCATATGGATCAGCACTTGGACTTAGCAGTACAGGACTTCTTCTTGCATTGTTGCTTACGCAGATTGTAGCTTTCCCATTTGCGATTATTTTCGGAAGACTTGCGAAGAAATATTCTGCAGAAAAGCTGATCACAGTATGTATCGTGGCATACCTTGGAGTGGCAATTTTTGCGATTTTTCTGCATTACCAGTGGCAGTTCTGGGTTCTTGCTGTCTGGGTAGGCATGTTCCAGGGAGGTGTGCAGGCGCTTTCAAGATCTTACTTTACGAAAATTATACCGGCGAACCAGTCAGGTGAATTTTTCGGCTTAATGGATATTTGCGGAAAAGGCGCGTCCTTTATGGGAACAACGATCGTGAGCCTGATCTCGCAGCTTACCGGCAATATCAATATTGGTGTGGGGATGATCGCTGTCTTGTTCGTGATCGGAATTATTTTATTCCGGAGAGCGGCAGCGCTAGAATAAAAATAAAGGATACAATTGATTTATGATGACAGAGCTTGAAAAATATTATAACAAATTTAACGAAGAGAAGCGGCTTAAGAGCCGCCACGGACAGGTAGAATTTATCACCTCAATGAAGTACATTCACAAATATCTTCCTAAGCGGGAGCATGGACAGGTAAAGATTCTGGATGTAGGAGCCGGAACCGGGCGCTACAGTGTTGCGCTTGCCGAAGAAGGGTACGATGTGACGGCGGTAGAGCTGGTGAAATACAATCTGGGAATTCTGAAAAAGAAGAACAGCTCTGTGAAAGCATATCAGGGAAATGCGCTGAAGCTGTCACGTTTTCCGGATAAGGAATTTGACCTGATCATCCTGTTTGGACCGATGTATCACCTTTATACAAAGGAAGATAAGGTAAAGGCGCTGATGGAGGCGAAGCGTGTTCTGAAAGATGAGGGCACGATCCTGGTGGCTTATACAATGAATGAGTACAGTGTTCTGGTGTATGGATTCCGGGAGAACCATATACAGGAATGCCTGGAAAATGGCAAACTGGATGCGAATTACCGGGTATGTCCTTCACCGGAAGATTTGTATGATTATGTGCGTCTGGAGGATATTGACAGCTACAATGAAGCAGCAGGAATGGAACGGCTCCAGATTATTTCGGCGGATGGGCCATCCGATTATATGCGTCAGGTGTTAAATACGATGGATGAAAAGACTTTCCAGACGTTTATTGACTATCATCTGACTACGTGTGAACGCCCGGAACTGGTTGGTGCGGGATCACATACGGTAGATATTATAAGAAAGAAAAAGATGGGGGAATAGAAAATGAAAGTAGCAGATATGCATTGTGATACAATTTTAGCGATTCAGAGAGGAAGGGAACAGGGAAAAGAGATTTCACTTCGGAAAAATAATTTAAATGTGGATCTTGAACGGATGAAAAAGGGGGATTATCTGATTCAGAATTTTGCCATTTTTCTGGATCTGGAGGATCCGATGCTTGCAGGAAGTCCATTTCGTTATGCAATGAAAATGGCGGATGTATTTTATCGGGAAATGGAGAAAAATAAAGACTGGATCCGGCCGGTCACAAAGTATGACGAGATTGAAGAAAACCGGAAGAATGGAAAGATGTCGGCGTTGCTGACATTGGAAGAAGGAGAAATCTGCGAGGGCGATCCTTCCCTTTTAAGAGACTTTTACCGGATGGGGGCAAGGATGATGACTCTGACCTGGAACTATCCGAATCAGCTTGGATATCCGGCAAAAGCGACTGGCGGAGAATTTGCCGGAAAAGTCTTTTCAGAAGCCGGATATGGGCTTACAGCGCGTGGAATTGAGTTTCTGGAAGAGATGGAGAACCTGGGAATGATCATCGATGTGGCACATTTAAACGATGCAGGAATCCGGGATGTATTAAAGTTCACAAAGAAGCCTTTTGTAGCGAGCCATTCCAACGCGAGACATTTGTGCAGTCATCCGAGAAACCTGAATGATGAACTTCTGAAAGCGATCGGGGAAAGAGGCGGTGTGATCGGGCTGAATTATTATGCATATTTCCTGCGCGACTGGAAAGACGGAGAGACGGTTGTGAGCAGAGCGGAGGATATTGTGGCTCATGCAAAATATATCCGTGATATGGCGGGAATAGAGGCTTTAGGACTTGGTTCGGACTTTGATGGTATGAATGGAGAACTGGAGATCGCATCCCCTGTAGATATGACAAAGCTGGAAGATGTATTTAAAAAGAATGGATTTACAGAGAGCGAGATTGAGAAAATCTTCTGTAAGAATGTAATGCGAATATATAGAGAACTGCTTGGGTAATTCCGGCAAAGCATATTTATAACATAGAAAACCCGGCTGTGGAGTAATACACAAGCCGGGTTTTTTACTCTAGCATCTTTTGCAGCGATTACGCAACTGTTACATTAACAGCCTGAAGTCCGCGGTTTCCTTCTGTGATATCGAAAGTAACGTTCTGTCCTTCTTCAAGAGATTTGAAGCCTTCACCGTTGATAGCGGAGAAGTGTACGAACACATCTTTGCTGCCATCAGCCGGAGTAATGAAGCCAAAACCTTTAGACTCGTTGAACCACTTAACCTGACCTTTAATCTTTGCCATTTGAAAAATTCCTTAGATTGTTTTCTTCGCCCGCAGGCATAACATAGATAAAACTGACACATTACTGCATGAGGCACCAATATAAGGCTCGGCAGAGAAGCGGTATTCAACGTCAACGTGTTTACTCAGGACTTCTTTACTGAAAATGCCACACATAAACAGAACTGTACCTCGTTTAACCCGAAATCTGTTATCACATACAACGTTAATTATGGCAAGCCATTTTTAAACATGTCTCGATCAGACGCACAAATCTCGATACGTCTTCCACTTTTTTTGCACACTTATGCAACGGAATACGCGCCGATATATCATTGTGCTTAACCTTGCCAGTTCAGGCAGATACTTAAACTGACGTATTTTCTAACATAGTTCAATAAGTTCAGTTGTTCCAGGCCTGTGGGAGAAGTTATTACATAGTGCGTGCAATATCACATTTTCTACTATGCAATGAATAAAAAGTTATATCACTTTTTCTCATAAAACAGTCAGTTAACGGCTATCAATTACCCCAAAGAGAAGTCAATCTCCAAAGGTATTGTAAATTTAAAATAAGAAAAATTGATGAATGAGTAAAAAAATCAAGAGAGAAACGTTTCGCTAATAAATAATACCACACTTAATCACAAATTCGATGTAAACATCCTAATAAATTAATGGGGTAAATATCTTTTTCTGATATCCCGTTACGCAAATAAATAATATGATAATTATTTGAAGTCAGACCAGAGTTTTAATTTGAAGCAGTTGCACCATGACAGTGCGTATAATCAGCATGAATTGAGTAACCCTTCAACGACGGGGTTACTCAAGATTGAGGAAGGATTATCGTTCGGCGACCAGACGAATAATATCTTCGTCTTCAACCGATTTTTGACTCTCAACGGTCTTTTTATCTGCTTTCTCAGGTTCGTTTGCTTCGCACAAACGACGTAACAGTGCATTTTGACGTTTTTGCTGATCCAGCAACGCCTCAAGCAGTTCAATCTGTTCGTTAGTCCGTGAACTGGCACGATTGATAAAAAACCACAAGATGAGCCCGATAAGAAGAACCACCACCGATACAACCAAAGACGCAATGTTCATCACGCCTGAATTTACAACTTCGTTCATTTCACCACCTCTGAGTAGAGGCGCTATTCTACCACTGCTGGAGAGGAAGAAAATCTAGTGCTGAAAAAATGATATCACCACGGGATAAACTGGTTAATGGCACAAATTCCGCTGAAAAATTGTACATCCTGATCGCACATCATGTTGAATACCTGCGCCCAAAGCAGCAAGCACGCCAACACCACGACAACCAGAGCGACCCATCGAAACTTTTTCACTCCAATCTCCGTTTCACCTACCTTATGTCATTAAACTAGCATGCGTTAGTTAAACAGCGCCTAACTATGTCGATATTCGTGCTTTTTCGGAATGAGTCGCTTGCTTCAGCGCATATTGCCGCTACGATTAAGCGAACATAAAAAGAGAAGAGGTTGTAATGCGATTCATCATTCGCACAGTTATGCTGATAGCGCTGGTATGGATAGGATTATTACTCAGCGGATATGGCGTTTTGATTGGAAGCAAAGAGAATGCCGCGGGATTAGGTTTACAATGTACCTATCTGACCGCCAGAGGCACCAGCACGGTACAATACCTGCACACTAAAAGTGGTTTTCTGGGGATAACAGATTGCCCGTTGTTACGTAAAAGCAATATTGTGGTCGATAATGGTTAAGGATAATAAATAACCAGATTCTCACTCATGAGTAAAATATTCTTATCGCAAGTGCGTTTAATATAACGCCACCTTCAACTTTATTTTTCTCATGCTAAATAAAGAACCTGTCTGTTTGATATTCAGACAGGTTCTTACTCTCCTCAGAACGGATAGTCGTGATAACCCATTTGGGCAGAAATTTTGCGCGCCGCGGTATGCAACATTGCGACATATTCCTGTAAACGCTCTTCAGAGAAACGCAACGTCGGGAAGGAGATGCTCAGACCGGCAATGACCACGCCAAAGCGATCAAATACCGGAACCGCAATGCAACGCAGTCCTTCTTCCTGCTCTTCATTATCTTCGCCATACCCCTGCTCGCGCACCTGGTCCAGAACGGGTAATAACGCTTCTGTACTGGTGATGGTCCGCTCGGTACTGCGTTTATACTCCACGCCCTCAAGAATTTGCATCACTTCATCGCGATCGCGCCATGCCAGCAGTACCTTACCAATCGCGGTGCTGTACAGCGGATTACGACGCCCAATCCGTGAATACATGCGCAAATTGTACATTGAGTCAATTTTGTGGATGTAAACAATACTGTCTTCGTCCAGTGCGCCGAGGTGGATAGTTTCTTTGGTCAGGCGGGAGATCTCACGCATCTGGATATCTGCGCTACGAATTAAATCGACGTTTTGCAACGCGCGAGCGCCCAGTTCGAACAATTTCAGGGTCAGCGAATATTTCTCCGACTCCCCTTCCTGCGCCACATAACCTAAAGTTTTCATGGTCTGTAAAAAGCGATAAACGGTGCTTTTTGACATCATGACGCGCTGCGACAACTCGGTTATCCCTATTTCGCGCTCTTCACCCAGCGCCTGCAAAATGCCAAAAACTTTTAGCACGGAAGATACAGAATCAGGCTGTTTATCCAGATCTGCGTTAGCCATTTATCACCTCATTGCGAGTGTTTTATAAAAATCAGAACTGTTTTTTATTATAATTTCGCACCTGGGTGGTCGCAATCCATCTTTTGCCGGTTAGTTACAATTCTGCGACATCCACCGTGAATATCAGTGCTAGAATCATACCCCTGTTGATTATTCACCAAAGATATAAAATTCCTATGCCAAAAGTTCAGGCCGACGGCCTGCCATTGCCCCTGCGATACGGTGCGATATTAACCATTGTGATTGGTATTTCGATGGCTGTCCTTGACGGCGCAATCGCCAACGTCGCCTTGCCAACAATCGCTACGGACCTTCATGCCACGCCGGCCAGTTCCATCTGGGTAGTGAACGCCTATCAAATCGCCATTGTCATCTCCCTGCTCTCGTTTTCGTTTCTGGGCGATATGTTTGGCTATCGACGTATTTATAAATGCGGTCTGGTCGTTTTTCTGTTGTCTTCACTGTTCTGCGCCCTTTCTGATTCGCTGCAAATGCTCACCCTTGCGCGTGTCATACAAGGTTTCGGCGGTGCAGCGTTGATGAGCGTTAATACCGCACTTATCCGCCTGATCTATCCACAACGTTTTCTGGGTAGAGGGATGGGCATAAACTCGTTTATTGTTGCCGTCTCTTCTGCTGCCGGGCCGACAATTGCTGCAGCAATCCTCTCCATCGCATCCTGGAAATGGTTATTTTTAATCAACGTACCGTTGGGAATTATCGCCCTGCTTCTGGCAATGCGTTTTCTGCCACCCAATGGTTCTCGCGCCAGTAAACCCCGTTTCGACCTGCCCAGCGCCGTGATGAACGCGTTAACCTTCGGCCTGCTTATCACTGCGTTGAGTGGTTTCGCTCAGGGGCAATCGCTGACATTGATTGGTGCGGAACTGGTGGTAATGGTTGTCGTTGGTATTTTCTTTATTCGCCGCCAGCTTTCTCTTCCCGTACCGCTGCTACCGGTGGATTTACTGCGTATCCCGCTGTTTTCACTTTCTATTTGCACATCTGTTTGCTCTTTCTGCGCACAAATGCTGGCAATGGTTTCCCTGCCCTTTTACCTGCAAACCGTGCTCGGGCGTAGTGAAGTCGAAACAGGTTTACTTCTGACACCGTGGCCGTTAGCAACGATGGTGATGGCTCCACTGGCAGGCTATTTGATTGAACGCGTACATGCAGGATTGCTGGGTGCTTTAGGGTTATTCATCATGGCTGCGGGGCTTTTTTCCCTGGTTCTGCTGCCAGCGTCACCTGCGGATATCAATATTATCTGGCCGATGATCTTATGTGGTGCTGGATTTGGCTTGTTCCAGTCACCCAATAACCACACCATTATTACCTCCGCTCCTCGCGAACGTAGCGGTGGAGCCAGTGGCATGTTAGGGACGGCTCGTCTTCTGGGTCAGAGTAGCGGCGCGGCTCTGGTAGCGCTGATGCTAAATCAGTTTGGTGATAATGGTACGCACGTCTCGCTGATAGCTGCGGCTATTCTGGCAGTGATTGCTGCCTGTGTCAGTGGTTTACGTATCACTCAGCCACGATCCAGGGCATAAAAAAAGCGCGTCGATCAGGACGCGCTTTTTAGTATTTACTTCATATTACTTCAGGTATTCACCCGTACGCAGAGCTTCAATACGTTTATCCAGCGGCGGGTGAGTCATGAACAACTCACTGAGCGATTTCGACTTCCCGTTAATGCAGAAAGCCATCATGCTGGTTGCTTCTTGCGGTTCATAGCTGGTTTTCAGGCGCTGCAATGCAGCAATCATTTTCTCGCGACCAACCAGTTTTGCTGAACCCGCATCGGCGTGGAATTCACGATGACGCGAGAACCACATGGTGATAATGCTCGCCAGAATACCAAACACCAGTTCCAGAACCGGCTGGGAGGTCAAGGGCGCCTGCATGGGAAGAAATGCCTCCAGCTCCAGAACCGTTGCAACCGCAAAGTAGATCAGCGGGTTGCCGTTGCTCTCTTCACCTTCATCACGGTTTCCGCCCATAAAACCCGCGGCAAGCTGCGCCAGAATACGGGAAATAAAGATAACGAAGGTGTTCACCACGCCCTGAATCAGCGTCATGGTGACCATATCACCATTGGCGATGTGGCTGATTTCGTGAGCAATTACCGCCTCGGCTTCATCCGGGCTCATGTTCTGCAGCAAACCGGTGCTGACAGCAACCAGAGAGGCATCACGGCGCGCACCGGTTGCAAAAGCATTGATGTCCGGCGCATGGTAGATAGCCACTTGCGGCATAGCGATCCCCGCCTGACGAGCCTGGGTTGCTACAGTATTGACCAGCCAACGTTCCCTTTCGTTACGCGGTTGCTCGATCACTTCCCCGCCAACAGATCGTAATGCCATCCATTTGGACATCAGAAGCGAAACGAAGGAACCACCAAAACCGAACAGCAAGGCCATGATCATCAGCCCCTGAACGCTGCTCGACTGTATCCCTGTCAGGCTCAGTACCAGCCCGAAAACGACCATTACGGCCAGGTTCGTTAGCAGGAAGAGCGCGATTCGCATCATAATTTTCTTTTTACCTCAGTTTAACAAAACGCAATATGCGATACCCACATCGTATGGGTTACGCGACTATTTTCAAGTCTGGATAGTGCGTAAGTCACCAGAAAGACACAACTTTACATTTTGTAGCATCTGATTTACGGCATCTTGCCGCTGTTAAAAAATCAGGCACAATTTCTTGTGCCTGATTGATATTACTTGACGGGAGCGGGTTGTTCCGCGGGTCTGGCTTTTTCAAGCTTCGCCAGATCGAGTGCGATATTCACCGTCTCATCCAGATAAGGATCTGGCTCCTGGTAATCTTTCGGTAGATCATCCAGTTTCTTCAACTCCGGTTTACCTTCGCGTTTAAAGCGTTCGTTCAAACGCGCCAGACGCGTCGCATCATCTTCATTATTCTCTTTCTCACGCACAGCGTAATTCAGAGAAACGATATTGCGCTTGTCCTTCATAGCGTTGAAGCGCGCGATATCCTTCATGATGTTCTGGAACTCAGGATCTTTCGCGATACGCGCATTATGTTCCTTCAGCAGCTCCGGTTCAAAGGCCGTTAAATCTCCTGATTTCACATAAGTCGCGGCATCAATGCTATCCCACGGCAGCGCGTTATCTTCGAATTTCTCACCCGTTTCCGTTTCTTCATTACCCGTCGGCATGATGATGTCTGGCGTTACGCCTTTACGTTGCGTACTGCCGCCGTTAACGCGATAGAATTTCTGGATCGTGTACTGCACAGAACCCAGCGCTGGCCATTCAGGACGTAACATCTGATCGTAAATACGGTTTAATGAACGGTACTGCTGAATGGTGCCTTTACCAAATGTCGGTTCACCCACAACCAGGGCACGACCGTAATCCTGCATTGCCGCGGCAAAGATTTCTGAAGCCGAAGCACTGAAGCGGTCAACCAGCACCACCAGCGGGCCTTTATAGAAGACCTGTCCGTCGGTGTCGCTGTCTTCACGAACCTTGCCGTTGTTATCGCGGACCTGAACAATCGGGCCGGATGGAATGAACAGACCGGAGAGCGATACGGCTTCAGTCAACGCCCCACCACCATTGCTACGCAGGTCGATAATCACACTGCTGACATTCTGTTTTTCCAGTTTCTGCAATTGCACTTTGACATCGTCTGTCAAACCTACATAGAAGCCCGGAATATCCAGCACGCCGACTTTCTCTTTACCGACGGTCTTCACCGACATTTTAACCGCGCGGTCTTCGAGACGAATACGTTCACGGGTCAACGTTACCGTACGGGTCTTGGTCCCTTTACCAGCAGGTAAAATTTCCAGACGAACCTTACTGCCCTTAGGCCCTTTAATTAAGGCCACCACATCATCAAGACGCCAGCCAATCACGTCAACCATCGGCTTGCCTGTTTGACCAACACCGACAATTTTGTCACCAACGCTGATAGCTTTGCTCTTCGCTGCCGGACCTCCTGCCACCATCGAATTGATAACGGTGTAGTCATCATCCATTTGCAGCACTGCGCCAATACCTTCCAGCGACAAACTCATTTCAGTGTTGAACTGTTCGGTATTACGCGGGGAAAGATAGTTGGTATGCGGGTCGATTTCACGTGCAAACGCCGTCATTGCCAGCGAGAAAACATCTTCGCTGTTGGTTTGCGCCAGACGACGAATGGCAAATTTGTAGCGGCGAGTCAGGGTTTCACGAATTTCCTTATCCGTTTTTCCTGTCAGCTTCAGGCTTAACTCGTCGAATTTGACTTTACTGTCCCACAGCGCGTTCAACTCAGCCTCGTTTTTCGGCCAGGGCGCTTTGCTGCGGTCAAGGTTATAAGTGTCGTTGCCGGTGAAATCCATCGGCTTTTCCAGTACCGACAAAGCGTACTGGTAACGTTCAAAACGGCGCTTTTGCGCCAGATTGTAGAGATCGTAGAAAACGTCGAGTTTACCTGAACGCAGTTCATCGCCTAACTCAGTTTTCTTTTTCGCGAACTGTTCAACATCGCTTGCCAGCAGCACATTGTGGCTGTAATCGAGCAGATTCAGGTAGCGGTCAAAGATTTTGGCCGAAAATGCCTGATCGAGGTCGAACTGGCGATAATGAGAACGGGTGAAGCGCGACGTTACGCGCTCACTCACCGTCGCATGCTGCGTCTCTTCCTTTAATACCGGAATTTGATCAGCACGCGTGATATCTTCTACAGCGAAGGTCTGGCCTGCTATTGCAAGCAGGCCAGCTAACGCGGTAAGCCTAAAAAACATGTTCATGCCTGGCCCGGCCTCCGTTTCAGAACACCAGGTGTTCTGCGCGCACAATCAAAGACATACCCGAATTCAGCTGGACGCGGACGCCGTCTTTGGTGATTTCTAATACGGTGGCATCCATCGCGTTTTGACCCGCTTTCACCTTCAGGGCTTGTCCGACAGTCAGAGCTGAAATGTCAGAAACCGGGGTGTGCTGTTCTTCGCGAGGTGCTTTTACTGTTTTTGGCGCTTTCTCTACCGGCTTTTGCGAACGAGGTTTACGTTCAGCGCCTTCTTTGCGGCGTGGCGTGGTCGGACGTGGCTTGCGTTCGCGGCGCGGTGCGTCTTCTTTCTCACCAGCAGCTGCGGCAGCTTCGCGTTTTTTCGCTTGCTGTTCAGCACGCTGTGCCTGAACACGCGCTTTCGCTTCTTCAAGCTGCTTGCGAGCATGCTCGACATGTTGCTCGTCCAGCTCACCGCATGGGTTGCCGTCAAGATCGACACGTGTTGCGCCGGGTTTAACACCGTAAAGATAACGCCAGCTCGAAGTGTAGAGACGTAAAGCGGATCGCAATTGCGTTTTGCTCAGGTTCATTTCCCCGGCAACACGATCGACCAAATCCTGAAAAATACCGATTTTCAGCGGACGCGCTTCACCTTCCGCACTGAAACAGTGGGGAAAACGTTCGGCCAGAAACGCGATTACTTCTTTACTGCTATTCAACTTAGGTTGATTTTCCATGAAATTTCCTGATTACAACGGACGTAGCCAACAAGCGCAGGCATGAACAGGCGTCATTATAATGACGCTATCAGTAAATGCTACGTTATCCGTTGATTATCCTGCGACGCTCGCAAAGAATTTTTTGTAATCCGTCGTTGCAAGCACTTTTTCAAGCTGTGCCACAAGCTGACGTAAGCCTTGCTCATCCTCGTCTGTAAAGCGACCGAAGACGGTACTATCGATGTCGAGAACACCAATAATCTGATTTTTCACCACCAGTGGCAGAACAATTTCAGAATTACTCGCCGCATCACAGGCAATATGCCCGTCAAACGCGTGAACATCCTCGATACGCTGCACTTGATTGCGGGCAACCGCAGTGCCGCATACGCCGCGCCCAACGGGTATCCGGACACAGGCAATTTTGCCCTGAAATGGTCCGAGCACCAGTGTATCGTCCTCAAGCAAATAAAAACCTGCCCAGTTTACGTCAGTGAGACGCTCATATAACAACGCACTGGTGTTCGCAAGCGTTGCCAGAAAACTGGTTTCTCCCGCCATCAGCGCGTTAAAGTCGCGATTTAAATCCGCGTAAAATTCTGCTTTGTTCATTATATAATCACTTGGTTGTCTTACCTGGAACTGCCAGCCTATTAAAATAAGCATTAAATGCGTTAATGCTCAAGATCATTCCCATCATGGGTTAAGATTAATGTTAATTCTTATTACATTTGGCACGTCATGGCTCTTAACACACCACAAATTACGCCGACAAAGAAGATAACAGTGAGGGCTATCGGCGAGGAACTGCCGCGTGGTGATTACCAACGTTGCCCGCAATGTGACATGCTGTTTAGCCTGCCCGAGATAAATTCTCATCAAAGTGCCTATTGTCCGCGCTGTCAGGCAAAAATTCGTGACGGGCGCGACTGGTCGCTAACGCGCCTGGCGGCAATGGCCTTCACCATGCTGTTGCTTATGCCGTTTGCCTGGGGCGAACCGCTGTTGCATATCTGGCTGTTAGGCATTCGTATTGACGCCAACATTATGCAAGGCATCTGGCAAATGACCAAACAGGGCGATGCGATAACGGGGTCGATGGTCTTTTTCTGCGTTATCGGTGCCCCCCTCATTCTGGTGACCTCCATAGCTTATTTATGGTTTGGTAACCGATTGGGAATGAATTTACGCCCGGTACTGCTGATGCTTGAGCGGCTGAAAGAGTGGGTGATGTTGGATATCTACCTGGTCGGCATTGGCGTTGCTTCTATAAAGGTACAGGATTATGCCCATATCCAGGCGGGGGTCGGCTTGTTCTCTTTTGTGGCGTTGGTGATTTTAACGACGGTGACGTTGTCACATCTTAATGTCGAAGAACTGTGGGAGCGATTTTATCCGCAGCGCCCCGCTACGCGTAGGGACGAGAAACTCCGTGTCTGTCTTGGGTGCCATTTTACCGGCTATCCTGATCAGCGTGGTCGCTGCCCGCGTTGCCATATCCCGCTACGCCTGCGTCGCCGTCATAGTCTGCAAAAATGCTGGGCGGCGCTGTTAGCGTCAATCGTTTTGTTGTTACCTGCCAACCTGTTGCCTATCTCTATCATTTATCTGAATGGTGGTCGGCAGGAAGATACGATTCTTTCCGGAATTATGTCGCTGGCAAGTAGCAACATTGCAGTTGCGGGAATCGTGTTTATCGCCAGTATTCTGGTACCGTTTACTAAAGTGATCGTCATGTTCACTTTACTGTTGAGTATTCATTTTAAATGCCAGCAAGGTTTACGCACACGCATTCTGTTACTGCGGATGGTGACCTGGATTGGTCGCTGGTCGATGCTCGACCTGTTTGTCATATCTTTAACCATGTCGCTGATTAATCGCGATCAGATCCTCGCTTTTACTATGGGACCGGCTGCGTTTTATTTCGGCGCAGCGGTAATTTTGACTATTCTTGCTGTGGAATGGCTGGACAGCCGCTTACTTTGGGATGCACATGAGTCAGGAAATGCCCGCTTCGACGACTGAAGCGCAGATTAAAAATAAACGCCGTATCTCACCTTTCTGGCTGCTGCCGTTCATCGCGCTAATGATTGCTGGTTGGCTGATTTGGGACAGTTATCAGGACCGGGGCAATACTGTCACCATCGACTTTATGTCGGCGGATGGTATTGTTCCAGGCCGTACGCCTGTTCGTTATCAGGGCGTTGAAGTTGGAACAGTGCAGGATATCAGCCTCAGCGACGATCTTCGTAAGATTGAAGTCAAGGTCAGCATCAAGTCCGATATGAAAGATGCGCTGCGCGAAGAGACACAGTTCTGGCTGGTGACGCCAAAGGCCTCGTTGGCAGGTGTCTCCGGGCTGGACGCCCTCGTCGGTGGTAATTATATCGGCATGATGCCGGGTAAAGGTAAAGAGCAGGATCACTTTGTCGCACTCGACACCCAACCGAAATATCGGCTGGACAATGGCGATCTGATGATCCACCTGCAAGCCCCCGATCTCGGTTCACTGAGCAGTGGTTCATTGGTCTATTTCCGCAAGATCCCGGTGGGAAAAGTCTACGACTATGCCATCAATCCCAACAAGCAAGGCGTGGTGATTGATGTCCTGATCGAGCGGCGTTTTACCGATCTGGTGAAAAAAGGTAGCCGTTTCTGGAACGTTTCCGGCGTTGATGCCAACGTCAGTATCAGTGGCGCGAAGGTGAAACTGGAAAGTCTGGCGGCACTGGTTAACGGTGCGATTGCCTTCGATTCACCTGAAGAGTCGAAACCTGCCGAAGCGGAAGATACCTTTGGTCTGTATGAAGACCTGGCCCATAGCCAACGTGGCGTAATAATAAAACTGGAACTGCCAGACGGTGCCGGATTAACCGCCGACTCGACGCCGTTAATGTATCAGGGGCTGGAAGTCGGACAGCTGACTAAACTGGATTTAAATCCTGGTGGTAAAGTCACTGGGGAAATGACCGTTGATCCCAGCGTCGTCACCCTGCTTCGTGAAAATACCCGCATCGAATTACGCAACCCGAAATTATCCCTTAGCGATGCCAATCTCAGCGCCCTGCTGACCGGAAAAACCTTTGAGTTGGTGCCCGGCGATGGCGAGCCACGCAAAGAGTTTGTTGTTGTGCCAGGCGAAAAAGCCCTGCTGCAAGAGCCGGATGTTCTGACACTGACCCTGACAGCACCAGAAAGTTACGGTATTGATGCTGGTCAGCCGCTCATTCTTCACGGCGTGCAGGTAGGCCAGGTTATCGATCGTAAACTCACCAGCAAAGGCGTCACCTTTACCGTCGCCATCGAGCCTCAGCATCGCGAACTGGTAAAAGGCGATAGCAAATTTGTCGTCAACAGCCGCGTCGACGTGAAGGTGGGGCTGGATGGCGTTGAGTTTCTCGGTGCCAGCGCCTCAGAATGGATCAATGGCGGAATACGTATTCTGCCGGGCGATAAAGGCGAGATGAAAGCCAGCTATCCACTGTATGCCAATCAGGAAAAAGCGCTGGAGAACAGCCTTAGCGATTTACCCACCACAACCGTGAGTTTGAGTGCAGAGACGCTGCCGGATGTGCAGGCAGGATCGGTAGTGCTGTACCGTAAATTTGAAGTTGGTGAAGTTATTACTGTGCGTCCGCGAGCTAACGCGTTTGATATCGATCTGCATATTAAACCGGAGTATCGCAACCTTCTGACCAGCAACAGCGTGTTCTGGGCAGAAGGTGGGGCGAAAGTTCAGCTGAATGGTAGTGGTCTGACTGTACAGGCATCCCCGCTCTCCAGAGCATTAAAGGGGGCTATTAGCTTCGATAACCTCAGCGGTGCCAGCGCCAGTCAGCGTAAAGGCGACAAGCGTATTCTGTATGCTTCCGAAACAGCGGCCCGTGCGGTTGGCGGACAAATTACGCTTCACGCTTTCGATGCCGGAAAACTGGCGGTCGGGATGCCAATTCGCTATCTCGGTATTGATATCGGGCAAATCCAGACGCTGGATCTGATTACCGCACGCAATGAAGTACAGGCAAAGGCGGTGCTCTATCCGGAATATGTCCAGACCTTTGCTCGCGGTGGTACGCGCTTCTCAGTGGTCACACCGCAAATTTCGGCAGCTGGCGTTGAGCATCTTGATACTATCCTCCAGCCGTATATCAACGTCGAACCAGGCCGGGGCAATCCTCGCCGCGACTTTGAATTACAAGAGGCCACCATTACTGATTCGCGTTACCTGGATGGCTTAAGCATTATTGTTGAAGCGCCGGAAGCCGGTTCGTTAGGTATCGGTACACCTGTGCTGTTCCGTGGTCTGGAAGTAGGTACGGTTACCGGAATGACGCTGGGGACATTGTCAGATCGCGTGATGATTGCGATGCGCATCAGTAAACGCTATCAACACCTGGTGCGTAACAATTCAGTCTTCTGGTTGGCATCGGGTTACAGTCTGGACTTTGGTCTGACGGGCGGCGTAGTGAAAACCGGCACCTTTAACCAGTTTATCCGTGGCGGCATCGCCTTCGCCACGCCTCCGGGTACGCCACTGGCACCGAAAGCCCAGGAAGGCAAGCACTTCCTGTTGCAGGAAAGTGAACCGAAAGAGTGGCGTGAATGGGGAACTGCGCTTCCCAAATAATGCCCACTGCTCCGGCGTGCCTGCGCCGGAGCGTTTATGCTAAACTGCGCGCCTGTTTTTTTGCCAGTGGTATATGCTCGTGGCCCAACACACCGTTTATTTCCCGGACGCCTTTCTGACACAAATGCGCGAAGCGATGCCTTCGACGCTCTCTTTTGATGATTTTCTTGCCGCCTGTCAGCGCCCGTTGCGCCGCAGCATTCGCGTTAATACGCTGAAAACCTCCGTTGCTGATTTCCTGCAATTAACTGCACCTTATGGCTGGACGCTTACGCCAATTCCGTGGTGTGAAGAAGGTTTCTGGATTGAACGCGACAATGAAGATGCATTGCCGTTGGGTAGTACCGCCGAGCATTTAAGCGGCCTGTTTTATATTCAGGAAGCCAGTTCAATGTTGCCTGTTGCCGCCTTGTTTGCTGACGGTAATGCACCACAGCGGGTGATGGATGTCGCTGCTGCACCAGGTTCCAAAACGACGCAAATTGCTGCGCGGATGAATAACGAAGGGGCAATCCTTGCCAATGAGTTTTCCGCCAGTCGGGTAAAAGTGTTACATGCCAATATCAGCCGCTGTGGCATCAGTAATGTTGCGCTCACGCATTTTGATGGCCGCGTATTTGGTGCGGCAGTGCCAGAAATGTTCGATGCCATTTTGCTGGACGCTCCCTGCTCCGGCGAAGGCGTGGTGCGTAAAGATCCCGATGCGCTAAAAAACTGGTCACCAGAAAGCAATCAGGAAATCGCAGCGACCCAACGGGAGCTGATCGACAGCGCCTTTCATGCATTACGTCCTGGCGGTACGCTGGTTTACTCGACCTGTACCTTAAACCGGGAAGAAAACGAAGCCGTTTGCCTGTGGCTGAAAGAGACTTACCACGACGCAGTAGAGTTTTTACCGCTTGGCGATCTCTTCCCTGGTGCAAATAAGGCGCTGACCGAAGACGGCTTTTTGCATGTTTTCCCACAAATTTACGACTGCGAAGGCTTCTTCGTTGCTCGTCTGCGTAAAACTCAGGCGATCCCCGTCTTACCCGCCCCAAAATACAAAGTGGGCAATTTCCCGTTTAGCCCGGTGAAAGATCGCGAAGCCGGTCAAATTCGTCAGGCGGCTGCAAGTGTTGGCTTAAACTGGGATGAAAACCTGCGACTCTGGCAGCGTGACAAAGAACTGTGGTTGTTCCCGGTAGGCATTGAAGCCCTGATCGGTAAAGTCCGATTTTCTCGCTTGGGGATTAAACTTGCCGAAACGCACAACAAAGGTTATCGCTGGCAGCATGAAGCCGTTATTGCCCTTGCCTCCCCCGACAATGTGAACGCTTTTGAACTGACACCGCAGGAAGCGGAAGAGTGGTATCGCGGGCGCGATGTTTACCCGCAAGCCGCGCCAGTGGCGGATGATGTATTGGTTACTTTCCAGCATCAGCCGATTGGTTTAGCCAAACGGATTGGTTCACGACTGAAAAACAGCTACCCGCGTGAACTGGTGCGCGACGGGAAACTTTTTACCGGTAACGCCTGACAGCGCACAAAAAAAGCGCACTTTTTGACTGGCACATTCAACTGCCTCAACTAGGCTGAAAAATGGTGCGATCGGACTGGTCGTACCACAACCGGCAGCTAAATGGAGAGCACGAAGATGAAAACCAGTGTGCGCATAGGCGCTTTTGAAATCGACGACGGCGAATTACACGGCGAATCGCCGGGTGATCGAACGTTAACCATTCCTTGTAAATCAGACCCCGATTTATGTATGCAACTGGATGCCTGGGATGCTGAAACCAGTATCCCTGCCCTGCTAAATGGCGAACACTCTGTCCTTTACCGTACCCGTTACGATCAACAATCTGATGCCTGGATTATGCGTCTTGCCTGATCCAAAAAGAACCCGTCGGCATGGCGGGTTATTTGTCCGGGTTATTCCCCCGTTGTAAAATCTCTCCTAAACTTAACGGTACGGCACCACACTTCGGGGATGAAATGTTCGCGCTGGTACTTTTTGTTTGCTACCTGGATGGCGGTTGTGAAGACATTGTTGTGGATATCTACAACACGGAACAGCAGTGTCTTTATTCTATGAGCGATCAACGGATCCGCCATGGCGGTTGTTTTCCGATTGAGGATTTTATAGATGGTTTCTGGCGACCTGCACAGGAGTACGGTGATTTTTAATTATTGCAATTGCACAAGAGTCAGTTCTCCCCCAAAGACAGCACCGGTATCAATATAATGCAGGTTGCCAATATCCACGCGATGGCGCAAAGGTGTATGACCAAACCAGAAATGATCAGCACCTGCAATTCCCTGCCCTTTTTGGCGTTCACCTAATCGCGAG